>Ga0190271_10000498_pt1 | contig 19883 bp, 14 predicted proteins | sample Popmic356T_FD_133747 | JGI IMG/M metagenome (GOLD analysis project Ga0190271, IMG submission 133747) | Populus adjacent soil microbial communities from riparian zone of Weber River, Utah, USA - 356 T | ecosystem: Environmental > Terrestrial > Soil > Riparian zone | place: USA: Utah | collected...
ATCAGACTTTCTATTAGCACTTCGGGTGCGATCAGGTCGCTTGCCTCAATAAGTTTGCTTTTTTTATGCTCCGTGATCCGCCTATAAAAAAGCTCCATCACCTGATGCAAAAAATTACCCAACACACGAGCATCCAGATCTTCCTCTACCTCGTCAGCCTCCTTTATCTTTGCAAGGTATATCAGGTAAAATTTTAAGCGGCATTCGATATAAGTATTGAGTGCGGAGGGAGATACCCCCTTGAATCTTATGTTTCCTTCACTGAGCTTCGCTATCGCATCGAGTACACTCTTGTCTTTTTTAATTGTAATCGGTTGTATCGGTTCAGGCTGAATTGGATTGTGTAATACTTTGCGCTCTATTTTAAGTCCGCTTTCATAAATCAATTGCTGCAGGTACCTGCTCATCTCCCCCTGCCCCAATACATCAGTCTCTGAATTGTAAAACAAAAAAACATTTTCAGCACGCTGCAAAACCCGATAAAACAGATACGCATACATTGCATCCTGATGCTCTGTTGTGGGCAAGCCATATGCCTTCCGGATGTTGGCCGGAATATATGAGCCTTTATTTCCTGTAGATGGAAATGCTCCTTCATTTAACGAAAGAATGAATACATTCTTGTAATCAAGATTCCGGGTTTCCAACACTCCCATAACCTGCAGGCCCTTTAAAGGTTCGCCGTTGAAGGGAATTTTATGCAATTGAACTAACTGGCGAAGCAACCTAAGAAAAAATTTCAGCGACGCCTGGCTATTCTTGAATTGGTGTCCTTGCTTTGATGATTCGGTTTCACCTTTCACTATTTGACCATGACCTCTGCTTATTACATCGTCAATCCGGTTTAACAACTTTAAGAAATGAAATGTGTACTCTTTATCCAGATCGCTAATCATTTTCAATTCCCCGATCTCTGTCAGTATCTCGCGGAGGTAGGTCAAGATCTCATCGCCTGCTTCTTTGAAGATGAGACGATGTAAATCCAGGGAATTTGCCAAAAAGTTCTTTGGAATATACACCCAGTTTTTTCCAAGTATTTCCTTGCGCTTCGCGTTTGCAACAGCCGGGTCTACTGAAACAACGTTAGGGTGGCCTAATAACGCGAGCACCTGACGGTGGTTAAAATCTCCACCCTTTCGATGAATCTGCATTTCTACCAACAACTCTATCAGATTGAATATTGGCGTACTGCTTAGTGGAAAGCCCATCGAAATGTTCAGGCTTTCTACAGCTGGAGAAATGCCGTGTAACACGGGTAGCAATAGTTTTTCATCGGGCAAAACGATCAGGGTATCTTCGACGTCAATTCCTTTCTGGATTTCCCCTTGAAGTATTTCGGCCAACATCTTTGCCTGTCCCACAGGCTCCGCCGCACCAAAGACCCGCAGTGATTTGCTGCCTGTCAGAAAATTGGATGGAATATGTTTTAAGAACGACTTGCTGAGGATTGTATGCTCCTGATACTCCCTGAAAAATTTTCCGGCTTCTTGAGTACTATTATTCACGTAATATTCATCCGTATCCCAATAGACCTCTGCCATACCTTTTTCAACAAAAAAGCAAATTATTTTCTCCTCTGCCTTGGTCAATGCATTAAAGCCGGCAAAAACAAGTTTATTGTTTCTGGCAGTGAGGGAAGTGTCGTTAAGGTTTTCAGCTACCATCCGATGCACCATGCCCTCATAGCCCAGCCCCTCTCCTAGCAGCTGCTCTTTGAAAGAAAAGTAAAGTTCGTGAAGCTGATTCCATACATTTAGAAACTTTCTTTTGCTGCCAGTAAGGTTCTCTTCAAAGCCACTCCAAAAACTTGTTAAGAAAGCACGTTGCTCGTCTGTAAGAAAATCAAAGCTGGAATCTAGTTCTTTCTGATTACTAAGATCCTTAAACAGTTGCTCGGAAGGAACAAGGTATTTGTCAGCCTCATCAAAATCCCGAAGCAACATTTCACCCCAAAAATAAAATTTATCAAAGGGCTCAGCTCCCGCTGATGAAGGATTTCGCTTTGCGACTACGGCGGAATAAACCTGATACAATCGATAATTAAGTTCAAGTTTGTCCGGGATGCGTAGATTGGAGAAGCCTGAAATGAAGTCCTCAATTGTAATCAACCGCGGTGCAAATGTCGGTTTTTCCAAAAGGCTGCTGAGATGTTTTCTGAAATACAATACCGCCCTGCGATTTGGAAATACAAAAGTAAGTTCGTCCAAGGGGCGATGTTCTTTGTAGACCGATGCAGCGAGTTCGTAAAGAAAGGTCTTCATGAATTATTCTCACAGTAAGGAACACATATCCCCCTAAATAAACAAGCGAGAGTAAAATTCAGAATTGCTTCGACTTTAGAAATGCAGGCGGATACCCAACTAGTATCTCCAGGCCTGCGTTTCGCAAAAATCGCTATAGGAATTATGATACGTGTCTCTCACCCTGTAGTTAAAACTCAGTGAGTTTCCATAGACAGCGCCGGTTCCTTCAATTTCGTACCCATTAATTACCTGGTAAGGAATGGTGATTTTATTGTAATCCAGATAGGCATAAACGCGTATGTCCGAGGCGTAGAAATTATCGATGATGATCTCTCTGGAATATCCTGACTTCCTTATATAGAAGGAATAATAGGTAGTCTCGTGGTATGTATTACTGTACTCTTCAATGTCGTACTGCCCTATAACCTTGTCACGGGCGTCGTAGCGAGGCTCAGGCTCATAGACATCACAGGAAGAAATCGCAACCGACAAAACAAACAATGGTAATAACCGTCTCATATACTTTAACCGATGGTATTACCATTGAGATTACAAGTTTGAGGCCAACCTTCGCCACCGGCACGTCACGGCTAGGGCTGGCAAAGCCAGGTAGACAAAAATAAAGACACGCTTTTATGCAACCTTTTGCAAAAAACAAATGCCGAACGTGGTTAACGTCCGGCATTCACACACTACTCGCGCCATTTGCTCTTAAACCTAAAAACTGCAAACAAAAAATAGGCGCAACCTCAGACTAAAAATTGGCACTCCGGCACCGGCTAAAAATATTTACAACCAACAACCACTACGAATGGAGTAAATTACCTGTCATGCCGGAAATGCCATTTCTTCAATTTCTAATTTCTCGTTTAACTATTTTCTTAATCCACATTATCATGCAAAAACTTATTATTACCCAAAAGATTATTGTCATCGTTGAGATTGTATTTTGAAATAAAGGGTTCGGAAGAGTGCGGTACATCTTGCATTTTCACTCCTCGTCTCAGATATGCGGGCAGCGACCATTTTTCATTAAACTCCTCTTTGGTCATCTCCGGCTTCCTCGACTGCTTTATTTTATCTTGCCTTTCTCTCGCCTGCTGCTGTAAGCGTTGTTTTGTTGAGCGTAACTCCATCATCCCTTCTTCATTAATCACCTGATCGCCGTACTTCTCGGTTATATTGTCAAACTCATCGTCTTTAAACAATCCATCTTCACCATCCTCCTCTTGTTCTTTGACGGGTTCTATTCTATTAAAAGGGCCGGTAAATATCATTTCACGTTCCGTCGGTTCCACTTCGGGTTTCGAATCGGAAAACGTTTCTGGCTTTTTCCTGACTTCAAAATCACCTTTCTCATTGACCGAATTGTCTGTATTATTGAACAGCCACCCTTGAGAACGATCGAGGTCATGGATCTTCTTTTCGTCCTTTTTCATCTCCGGAGGCCTGCTGGTATCGGATTGAAAACCGGTAGCAATTACTGTAACTCTTATGCGGTCACTTAAATCGGGATCAACGCCATGACCAAAGATCATTTCCGCTTCTTCGCCTGCCTGTCCCTGGATATATTCTGTGATCTCGGTAAGCTCATCCATTTGCAGTTCGGCGTCAACACCGGAAATAATTGACAGAAGGATTCGTTTGGCGCCCATAATGTCGCGACTATCAAGAAGTGGCGATGCCAGTGCACCTTCCGCTGCTTTTAAGGCCCTGTTCTCACCCCTGGTCTCTGCTGAACCCATAACTGCGGCTCCGGCCTTCAACATGACCGTACGCACGTCCTGGAAGTCGACGTTAACATATCCCGCCAGAGTTATTATTTCAGCAATACCCTTAGCTGCCGTGGTCAATATATTATCGGCTTGGGCAAAGGCTTGCCCAATAGAAAGATTTCCAAATATCTCGCGCAACTTATCATTAAGAATGACCAGCACGGTGTCGCAATTCTCGCGAAGGGCATCCAGGCCGTGGTAAGCCTGACCCATTTTCTTTTTTCCCTCAAAGGAAAATGGCGCGGTCACTATACCAACCGTTAAGATATCCATATCGCGGGCAATCTTGGCAATGACAGGTGCAGCACCGGTTCCGGTACCTCCACCCATTCCTGCTGTGACAAAAAGCATTTTTGTATCCAGAAGCATCTCCCGGATTTGTTCCTTGCTTTCGAGTGCGGCATTCTTCCCTACCTCAGGGTTTGCTCCGCAGCCGAGTCCCTCGGTAAGGTTTGCTCCGATCTGAAGCTTGTTAGGAACAGGGCTGCTCGAAAGCGCCTGGTTATCGGTGTTACATACAATGAACTCGACATCCTTGATGCCTTGCTTATACATGTGGTTCACCGCATTGCTACCTCCCCCGCCAACGCCAATCACTTTTATGATTGAACGTGAGTTAGTTGTTTTGGGGATCTCAAATTTGTATGATCCTGTTTCAAACATGATTTAATTTTTAAGTGGTTGCCTGTACATTTAATCAATAATCATTTTTCCCATCCAGGTCGTCGATCAACAGACTTTTAGTCTTGTTCAGGATGTCGGTAAAAAATTTCCCGGATGGTGCCGAAGGCCGCTTTAATTTCGTGGTCTTTACGACTTCGCGAGCTTCTTTGTATCGGTCTTCTCTTTCATCAAGAGAGCGGAAGCCTGAAAGAACTAGTCCGACAGCAGTAGCATACATCGGACTCTTAACCGATTCAATTTTGCTTTTGCCCAGATGTTCGTTCGGGTAACCGATACGGGTATCCATACCGGTCATATACTCAACTAATTGCTTGAGGTTGCTCAGTTGAGCTCCCCCGCCGGTGATCACAATTCCTCCAGCCAATCTATTCTCAAAGCCAGAACTGATAATCTCTGAATGTGCCATTTCAATAACCTCCTCCATACGCGCCTGGATTATGTTAGACAGATTCTTAACCGAAATCTCTTTTGCTGCGCGGTTACGAATCCCGGGAATTGATACGATTTCGTTCGGGCTTGCTTCCTCTGCAATAGCTTTCCCGAAACGTGTCTTCAGTTGCTCGGCTTGTTGTGGCAAAACCATAAGCCCCTGTTTAATATCGTTCGTAACAATATTTCCACCGAAAGGAATGACAGCAGTATGACGAATGATATTGTCATAAAAGATTGCAATGTCCGTTGTACCACCACCTATGTCAATTAGACATACACCCGCTTCTTTCTCCTCATCGCTTAATACCGCCAGGCTGGAAGCCAGAGGTTCAAGGATGAGGTCCGAAATTTCAAGGCCTCCTCTTCTAACACATTTGTTGATATTATTTATTGCATTTGTTTGCGCAGTAATAATGTGGAAGTCGGCTTCCAGGCGAACTCCAGACATTCCCACAGGTTCCTTGATGCCGTCTTCATAATCCACCATGTAATCCTGAGGCATAACATGAATGATCTGGCTTCCCGGAGGTACAACCATACGGTACATGTCCTGCGTCAAGCGCTCCACATCATCTATTGTTATCTCCTCTTCTTTGGATGAGCGTGTTATACCACCATGTTGAACAAAACTTCGGATATGCTGCCCTGCAATTCCAACATTGACTACTCCAATGTCGATCCCGGCCTGATCGCTTGCTTCTTTGATGGCCTTTTCGATCGCAAAAACTGTCTTGTCAATATTAAATACTATTCCCTTTACAACACCTTCTGACTCAGCTTTACCCATACCGAGTACTTCCAGTTTTCCAAACTCATTTTTGCGGCCCACAATGGCACATATCTTGGTTGTGCCAATGTCTAATCCGACGACTAGTTTTTCTTGTTCCATGGTTGTAAATCTTTTATTTAGTGGTTGTTATTGTTTCTTTATGGTCTCTTTGTTGTTCAAAATTGTTTTACTCAGCGACAATTTGTCCTTCGTATTCCAGGTTCACACGATCGTATTTGTTCCACCCCATTCGAGGAAGAATTTCTTTGTAAAAAATCATCAGCTTCCTGAACTTTGGCTCCAGATCAGTAGGATGTCCGAATTCAATCCGTTCATCTCCGACCTGAGGAAAAATAGTGATCCTCATTTTACTGTCAATATCCAGCTGCGCGATCTGCGCACTCCAAAACTCATCTTCCTGGATTGTATTGATTAGCTCAACCAATTTCTTTCCGTCCTCTGATGCGTTTACGTTGTTCATACTTACCAATTGCCTGACGTACGGTCCGCTAATCAATAACACTCTTGAGGTGTATTTTCCTGAGACAGGCATGATCGTTCCGTCCTCGGCAATGTAGCCGTCAGGTCCGTCACTGCGGACGATACGTGCGATCGGCCTGCGAATCTCCGCGCTTACTACCAGGTTTCCTTTCAGATCACTATACAATTGCGCATCCTTAATAAATGGGTCCCTGCGAATCTTTCTTTCAACATCCTTAAGATTAACCCGGTCCAGACTGGCGCCCTTAAGGTTATCCTTATTTAATTGCATGAGGCTAACTACGTCCTGCTCGTCAAGGAAATGGTTCTCGCTGACGTTTTTCATCTTGATAGTTATATCATTGATTGACGCACTGCTTTGTCTGCGCTCCGTAAAAGCTATTATACCTGCTACAATAAGAATAGCAACCAGGATCTTAACTTCTCTTTTTATGTTGTACTTAAACTTCATATTTCACCTTTAGCATATTTTTTATTGGACCAACAAACGTATCGATATCACCTGCTCCCACAGTTACAACAACATCCGCATCGATGCCTTCCAATTTCTCCATCACGTCCGATTTATTACATCGTATTTTGACAGGGCTGGTAATATCCCTGAGCAGCATATCAGAATCTACTCCCGGAATCGGTAGCTCTCTTGCAGGATAGATATCCATTAACAGCAGCTCATCCGCCAGGCTCAGGCTCTTAGAAAATCCTTCAGCGAAGTCGCGTGTTCGTGTAAACAAGTGCGGCTGAAAGATAACAGTCAACTTTCGTCCAGGGTACAGGGACTTCATAGACTTTAAGAACGCTTCAATCTCGGTTGGATGGTGAGCATAGTCGTCGACGTATACAATCTTCTTCGTTTTGATGATGTACTCAAATCTCCTCTTTACTCCACTGAAAGAGGTCAAGGCCTCCGTAATCGTTGATAGACCAACCCCACAAAGACTTGCAGCAACTGAAGCAGCAACCGCATTCTCTATATTATGAAAACCAGGGACACCGAGCTGAACGCGTTCGATCTTACCAAAACCCTGGAGATCGAACTGAAAAAATCCGCCCTTCGCGGTAATGTTGCCGGCAAAAAATTGTCCCCGGCTCATGCTATAAATATTTTTAGATATATGACCTATGTTGGCTGACAACAATTCGGCAATGGACTCATGGATGATCAGAGATCCCCCGCTGTTGATCTGAGATATAAAATCTTTAAACGAGGTAATCAGGCTTTCATGGTCGCCGTAAATATCAAGGTGATCGGCGTCGGCAGAAGTAACAACTGCGATCTGTGGAAATAGCCGCAGGAAAGATCTGTCAAACTCATCAGCTTCAACAACAACCAGTGTATCCTTCTTGACTTCGCCGTGCATGACAAGATTGGAATGGTAGTTTGTTGTGATCCCTCCCAGGAACGCCACCATGTCTTTTCCCGCTACTTTAAGAATATGCGCAATCATTGACGACGTAGTCGTCTTGCCATGCGTACCTGCGACTGCAATTGTTCTATAGTCCTTCGTGATCAATCCGAGTACTTCGGACCGCTTTAAAATCGTATATCCGTTATCTTTTAAGTAGTTGTACTCAACATGATTTTTCGGAATGGCAGGAGTAAAAACAACCAATGTTTTGTCCTTCTGCTCCAGCACCGGCTTGGAAATAAGGTCCAGACTGTCGTCAAAATGGACTGACATACCTTCCGCACGAAGTTCGTCCGTCAGTGTAGTAGAGGTACGGTCATATCCGGAAACATGAAGACCCTTCTTCATGAACCACCGGGCAAGAGCACTCATACCGATGCCGCCGATTCCAAGGAAATAGATATTATCGTATTCTTCCAGTTTCACCTCTGTCTCATCTTTTAATTAACACTGGTTGCAAGCATGGGATATCAAGATGCTGATCAAATGCTTTTTTATCCAGTATATATATTGTTCTGTTCTTCTCAGGCCGATCCGTATCCACTGACTTCTCCGCCAGCAGCTTTTCAATCTCATTCACTATGGCCGCAGTGGCACCAGGTCTGGCCAGCAACGTTATGCTTTCCGTAAGTTTCGCGGCACGATGCTGATCAAAGAGAAGCTTAAGGGCTTCATCCACCAGCCGTTGCGCAGCCTCCTTGTCCGATATCATCAAAGCGGCTCCTTTGTCAACCAGCGCTTTGGCATTTTGAGTCTGATGATCCTCTGCCACATTTGGAGATGGGACAAGGATCACAGGTTTTCCTGCGATACAAATTTCAGAAACAGCCAGCGCACCGGAGCGGGAAATCACAACGTCAGCCGCAGCATACGCGAGGTCCATTTCGCGCACAAAATCATGAACCCGTATTCTCCTTAGGTCGTATTTACCTAGCCGCGCTTTGTAATTATCGTAATAGCCCTTACCTGTTTGCCAAATAACCTGAACTTCAGCATCGACGAGTTTTTCAATTCCATTAATGATACTTTCATTAATCGACCTCGCACCGAGGCTTCCTCCAATAATCAACAGGGTCTGCTTGTGTGATTCAAATCCAAAGTGGCTTAGTGCTTTCTGTCGTTTTGTGTTGACTGATAAAATATCCTTTCGCACCGGGTTTCCGGTAACTACAATCTTATCCTTGGGAAAATATTTTTCCATGCCGTCATATGCGACGCATACCTTGCTCACTTTACCGGCCACTTGTTTGTTTGCCAGACCGGCAAAGGAATTCTGTTCCTGAATAACCGAAGGAATTCCAAAGCGGGTAGCAGCCATCATAATTGGCCCGCTTGCAAAACCGCCAGTTCCAATCACCGCATGCGGCTTAAACTTTTTAACAATTGTCATTGCTCGCAGATAGCTCACAATGAGTTTGATGGGGAAAAGAAGATTCGACAATGTTAGCTTGCGTTGTATCCCGCTTATCCAAAGCCCGATGATTTTATAACCCGCTTCCGGAACGCGGGTCATTTCCATTTTATCTTTCGCTCCCACAAATAGGATCTGCGCATCGGGATGACGTTCGCGAAATTCGTTTGCAATCGCAATGGCCGGGAAAATATGTCCGCCGGTTCCTCCTCCACTGATAATCAGGCGATATGGTTGTTGACTACTCATGCGGCTTTTGCGGTTGGAATATTCCTGTTCTCCTTCATTTCGTCAGATGTCTTTTGTTCCCATTGCTGATCCTGCTCACCACGGCTCACGCTTAGGATTATGCCTACAGCAAGTCCGGTAAAGACCATTGATGTACCACCCATTGAAACTAATGGTAACGGCTGACCTGTAATCGGCCCCAACCCCACCACTACTCCCATATTTACCATAGCCTGACAAACCAGGTCAAAGCTCAGGCCTGCAGACAGCAATCCACCGAAAGCACGATCGCTGTTGTACGATGCTTTCATACCACGGTGCAGGAGCACGAGATAAAGCGACAGCACAACGACACCTCCCGCCATTCCATACTCTTCAATGACAATTGCATAAATAAAATCCGAGTACGGATGAGGAAGTATATTGCGTTGGTCGCTGTTGCCCGGACCCTTGCCAAAGATCCCACCCGTAGCGACAGCTATTCTTCCGTGCTTAGCCTGGAATGGAAGCTCGGTACCTTCTACGAACGCTGTGACGCGGCTCTTAACGGTTTCCCACCGGTCGCCGAACCTTAATGCAACGGCGCCAGCCAGGAGTCCTACAAAGACAAGCATGGCGAGGTAACGTACGGGCACTCTTCCAATAAACATCAGGAGCATACAGGTGCAAAACAACAAGACGGCCGTAGAAACGTTAGTCAATCCAATCAATGCGCAAATGATGCCGCACCAGAACAAAATTGGTATTAACGACTCCTTAATATCATCGATATTTTGCTGGCGCTTAGACATCATGCTTGCCAGATTGACTATTAGCGCGAGACTTGCAAAATCAGATGGCTGGAATGAACCGATGATAGGAACTTGTATCCATCGTGCGGCCTCGTTGAGCGTCACGCCATTGGTAAAAGTATAGATCAACAGCGGAATGCTTATCCATAGCGCTATCTTTGAAATTTTTGAATAATACCGGTAATCAACCTTGTGGGCGAACCACATAGCCATCAATCCGACAAGCACAGTGATCGCATGCTTGATCAGAAAACTCTCTGGACTTTGTGTCCGCTTGTACGCAAGAGTTCCAATCGAACTGTATACGACGAGAATACTGATCAATGACAGTGCAAAGACGACAGCCCAGATCACCCTATCCCCTTGTAAATTTTCGTCAACCCACGTTTTTATTCTCTTCATATTCGAACTCCATGAGTGGAGGTTATGATTTTGTTTTTTATGCGTGTACGTCCTCAACTTCATCTTTTAACTCCAGGACTGCGCGTCTGAATTGATTGCCACGATCTTCATAGTTTTTAAAAAGATCGAAGCTCGCACAAGCTGGAGACAATAAAACGACATCACCCGGCTCCGCCACTTGCAGGGCCTGGTGCACCAGTTCCTTTACACTTTGCGTTTCATAAATCTGACTCACTATATCTCCAAAGGATGTTTTTAACTTCCCATTGTCCTTTCCAAGACAAATCAACGCCTTTACCTTCTTCTTAACTTCGTCTTTGATAATGCTGTAGTCATTACCTTTGTCAACACCTCCTGCGATCCAGATTAGCGGTCCCGAATAGCTGCCTAGACCGTAGACGACTGAATCAACGTTTGTTGCCTTTGAGTCGTTAACGAATTCAACGCCCTTTATTACTGCTACTGACTCCAAGCGGTGAGGTGCATTCTTAAATGTCTTTAGCCCCGCCCGTATTGCATCCAACGGTACCCCTGCCAGGTAGACAGCGGAAACCGAGGCCATTGTGTTTATTAAATTATGAGGCCCCTTCAAGGTCGTTTTGGATTGTAAGATCTTGAATGAGTTGTGGAACGCGAAGCTCATCTGCTCGCCATCGAAATGAACAGGTACTTCCGCGGATGGTTTCAATGAAACAGGAATTTGTTTAGGAGCAATCTTTCGCAACCGAACTTCGTTCGCGATAATGGGATCATCCACGTAATAAATAAAATTGCTCGATGCTTCCATGTTTTGGATCATACGGAACTTAGAGTCCACGTAGTTTTGCATGCTGTACTCATACCGATCCAGGTGATCAGGGGTGATATTGAGAAGTATGGCAATTTCAGGCTTGAATTTTTTGGTTCCATCCAATTGAAAGCTGCTTACCTCCAACACATACCAGTCGTGCTCTTGTTCAGCAACCTGACGGGCCATGCTGAAGCCGACATTTCCAGCCAGTGCTACATTCAATCCCGCGTTTTTCATTAAGTGACAGGTGAGTAGCGTGGTGGTGGTCTTACCATTGGTACCTGTGATAGCAATGATCTTCCCTTTCGTATGAATCGCTGCAAATTCAATCTCGTCAATCATCGGAATACCGGCTGAGATGATTTTCTTAATAATTTCAGCTTTATCCGGAATGCCGGGGCTTTTGATAACCAGATCAGCATTCAAAATCAATTCATCTGTATGATTTCCTTCTTCGAATGTTATGTTTTCTTTTGTCAGCTCAATTCTGTATTTCTCCTTGACCTGCGCCTGGTCGGAGACAAAGACGTCATACCCCTTCACTTTCGCGAGCAGTGCTGCTCCCGTTCCACTTTCTCCTGCACCCAGTATGGCTACTCTCTCGCTCATCGTAATTTTAATGTTGCCAGGGTTATGATCGCTAATAGTATTCCGACGATCCAAAATCGCGTTACAATCTTGGCTTCATGAATGTTTTTCTTTTGATAATGATGATGGAGGGGAGACATCAAAAAAATCCTCCTGCCTTCTCCGTATTTTTTTCGCGTGTACTTGAAATACGATACTTGTAGAATCACTGACATATTTTCCACTACGAACACTCCGCAAAGAACCGGGAACAAAAGCTCCTTTCTTACCGCGAAGGCAACGACAGCAATGATTCCACCTAATGTGAGACTTCCGGTATCACCCATAAAAACCTGGGCCGGGTAGGCATTGTACCAAAGGAACCCGAGACACGCCCCGACAAACGCAGTGCAAAAAATCACCAGCTCACCAAGATTAGGTATGTACATGATGTTCAGGTACGAACTAAAATCGATACGACCAGACAGGTAAGCTAAAATGGCAAGTGCCAGTCCAATGATTCCCGATATCCCTGCCGCAAGTCCGTCAATACCGTCTGTGATATTTGCTCCGTTTGATACAGCCGTAACGACGAGAATCACCACAAGAACGTATACAGCCCAGGTATACTCTGCAGGAACAAATGGCAAAAGTGTTTTATAATCGAGTTCGTTGTTTTTCGCAAATGGTACTGTGGTTTTAGTTGACTTGACTTCTCTGTACGCTACCTGATCCTCCAGCGGGTCCTGAAGATCCTGAACTTCTATACTTGCAAGAGAACTGGGACTAACCTCGCGAATAACTACATCGTCATTAAAGTAAAGGGTAAGTCCGACAATCAACCCCAGTCCTATTTGTCCTGCAATCTTAAACCTTCCTGCCAGGCCCTCTTTGTTTTTCCTGAACACTTTAATGTAATCGTCCACAAAACCGATCATTCCCAACCAACACGTTGCAATTATCAGAAGAACCACATACACATTATCTAACTTTGCAAACAGCAACGTAGGAACGAGGATAGCGGCAATGATAATAATCCCGCCCATTGTAGGTGTTCCTTTTTTCTGCATTTGGCCTTTCAAGCCGAGGTCGCGGATATCTTCTCCAACTTGTTTTTTGCGCAGAACGTTGATCAGCTTCTCGCCAAAGGTGATCGTTATCAAAAGGGAAAGAAATGCCGCCATGCCCGCACGAAATGAAATGTATTGAAATACACCCGCTCCCATGAGGTCAAATTGTCTGTCTAAATAGTCAAATAAATAATACAGCATTCTTTACTTTCTCAATTTTCAAAAAGCCTTAACATTCTCTCAACAACCTCACGATCGTCGAACGGGTATTTAAATCCCTTGATTTCCTGATATGTCTCGTGGCCTTTACCTGCAACCAAAATGATATCCTTGTCTTTTGCCATCATACAGGCCGTCTTGATCGCCTCCTCGCGGTCGGGCAATACAAGCGTCTTTCGCGTTTCAGTTGGTGTTACTCCGGCCTGCATTTCTTTTATTATTTCCATCGGGTCTTCGTCACGTGGATTGTCGGATGTCAATACAACCTTGTCGCTTAATCGGCAGGCGATCGACGCCATTAATGGCCGCTTTGTCCTGTCGCGATTTCCCCCGCATCCAACCACTGTAATAACTTGTTCGTTTCCGGTTCTGAATTGGGCAATAGTTTCCAAGACGTTTTGTAATGCATCCGGCGTGTGCGCATAATCGACGATGGCAATGAGCCTGGATCCCGGAAGTACCAATTGAAATCTCCCAGCAGCCCCTTCTAGCGCTGAAAGGCTTGTTAGTACTTCATCGGAATCCTGGCCCAATAAAACAGCAGATCCATAAACAGCAAGTAGATTATACGCATTAAAATCTCCAATCAGTTTGAACCACACATTTTTTCCACCGATCTCTAGCTCCAGTCCCTCAATCGAGTTGGTAATGATTTTTCCCTTGAAGTCGACCATTTTCTTCAATCCGTAAGAATACTTTGTAGCTTTTGTATTCTGTAACATCACCATGCCTCGCTTATCGTCTGCATTGACAAGGGAAAAAGAATCGCTGGTTAAATCATCAAAAAACTTTTTCTTGGCTCGTATATAATTCTCAAATGTCAAATGATAGTCAAGGTGGTCGTGAGTAATGTTTGTGAACACGGCGCCAGCAAACTTCAATCCTGCAATCCTGTTTTGATCAATAGCATGTGAACTTACTTCCATGAATACATGCGTGCACCCAGCGTCTGCCATTTTCGTGAGCAGTTCATTCAATTGAATAGGATCTGGTGTTGTGTGCGTTGCAGGCACAACTTCACCCATGATTCTGTTCTCAACGGTGGACAACAACCCGGGCCGATGCCCTAATGAACCGAACAGCTTGTATAATAAAGTAGCTACCGTAGTTTTTCCGTTGGTCCCCGTTATCCCAACCAGTTTTACACGTTCCGAAGCGCTTCCAAAAAAGTTAGATGCGATGATCCCTAAAGCTTCTGCGCTATTCTTTACAGTAACATAAGTGACTTGATCATTGACATTATCCGGTAACTTTTCACAAACAACAGCTTGTACACCAAGATCAATAGCTTTCGATATATATTCATGTCCATCCGATTGAGTACCTTTTACCGCAACAAACAAAAAACCGGCCTTTGCCTTCCTGGAATCAAAGCAAATGCCTTTTACGTCCAGGTTCATATTGCCCACGCTGGAAGTAAGGGAGACTTTATATAGTATGTCTTTTAATTCGGGCACGTTGATCTATTCAGTTTCTTCGATTTTTTCAACCAAGTTTTATATAAATTCTGCCACCTTTACCAACACGAGATCCAGCTGTTAAGGATTGTCGTACTACCCTCCCCTTGCCTTCATACGTGACGTTCAGTCCATTTCCCTCCAGGAGGAAGATTGCATCGCGAAAAGTCATTCCAACCACATCGGGTACCAAGCCTTTGGAAGCAATCGATTTTTTCCAGTTTACTCCATTTCCGTTGCGCGATGAGCGTACCCACTCTTCTTCCGTCTGTGAATGATTCGAGATTCCGAGCTCATTGCATAACATCGTAAGCTCCTGTTGATTTCCAGCGCGGATCACGGGCAATGCCTCTTGCTTTGCAAATTTCTTGATATCCATTGGCTGGTGTAAGTTGATGTCGCGGGAGTAAATGTTGTCAGCAATCTCTTTGAATACAGGAGCTGCAACGCTACTTCCATATTGATACCAGCCACGTGGGTTTTTAATCAGTACGATTGCGCTGTACTTCGGGTCATGTGCCGGGAAATAGCCGACAAAAGATGTGATGTACTTTTTAGTATAGCGACCTTTCTCCAATATCTGGGCAGTTCCGGTTTTTCCGGCGATCCGGTAGTGAGTACCCTTGATATTCTTAGCAGTACCGTTTTCAACAACGCCTTCCAATAACAGCTTGAGTTTGTTCAATGTTTTGCTGGAACAAATACTTTTAGTAAGAACTTCAGTCGTAAAAATTTCTTCGTCTTCATCCGCCTTCTTGATTGACTTAACAAAGACGGGTTTGATCATAACTCCGTCATTGGCAACCGCGTTATAGAGTGCAAGCGTATGCAATGGAGTCGTTTCAAATCCATACCCATGCGCCATCCAGGGCAAACTAATTCCGCTCCATCCTTTTTGTCCGGGACGCTTAATCTTTGGTGCCTGCTCTCCCAAAATCTGAATGCCGAGTGGTTCAGATTGTTTGAGCTTGTCGAGATAGTCCACAAATTTTTGAGGCTTCAACCCGAAATGTTTGTCTACCAGCTTAGCCATTGCCACATTAGACGAGTGTTCAAACGCTTCCTGAACGCTTACCCATCCCAGACCTCCTTCTTCGTGGTCGCGAACGGTTTTGTTGTAAAAATTGTATGTCCCGTTACCTGTGTCTATACTATCTGTCAATTCAACGGGGCTATCTTCGAGTAGCGCGATCATCGTAACTAACTTGAACGTAGACCCTGGTTCAAATACCTGTCCCGTTGCGAAGTTGAATTTTTCGGAGAACCCGCCGTGACCGTTGCTGCTCAAGTTCGATATCGCTTTTACAGCACCGGTTTTCACGTCCATTACAACGACTAGGCCGTCATCAGCATTGTGCTGCATCATAGCCTTGTGCAAGGCTGTTTCAGACACATCCTGAAGATTGATATCAAGAGTAGTTTGTAAATCCAAACCGTCGATAGCCTTTACATTGGTCGCATCGAACACGGGCTTCCAAACGCCACCCGCAATCTTTTGGTAGTAGGCGTACCCGTCTTGACCTCCCAGTTGATCATTAAAACTATATTCCAGGCCGGCTCCTTTATCATTTTCGTTTATGTATCCAATCGTTCTGCGACTTAGGTTCGCAAAAGGATGGTACCTCACATCAATTTTTTCAAATATGGCTCCACCTCGTAATCGTCCCTCACGGAAGATGGGCCATTCCATCATCATCTTTTTCTCCTGGTAGTTGATTCGCTTTCGGCTTAGAATGATGTATTGTTTATGAGTCGATCGCGCATCCTGCAACATCCTTTTGTAATCTACTTTGGAACGATCCTTAAAAAGGCGGGAAAGCTGATAAGCGAGTGAGTCGACGCCCTTTCTAAATACCTCGTCTTTTGGAAGCGTGGCGTCGAATGCAATCTTATAAAATGGCAGCGAAGTCGCGAGAAGACTTCCATTGTCAGAATAGATATTACCCCGGGTAGCTTTTACGCGCTTATAATCGAATGAGATACGTTCTCCCATCGCTGCCCACTTCTCCCCCTGGACAAACTGAATATGCCCTGTTTTGACAACTACCGCAATTGCAAAAAGCACAACGAACAGAAATGCGATGCGGACTCTTAATAATATCGACTTCTTAATATTCACCTTCTTTAACCTCTATCTTATAAGGTGGCTTTAAACTTTCTTTTAATCCAAATGCATTTACTTTCCGGGCGACTTCAGACTGCTTACTAGCAAACATTAGATCAGCCTTCAACGTTGTGTAATCTGCACGTAGGTCTTCCACTTCGGCCTGGATCGAATTTATCTTCCGAACCGTCTTTTCGGCGTAGTGCGTATTACTTATATAAAGGAGCCCCAACGCCATAACGAAGAGTATTTTTGGCAAGTATTGTACTGGGAAACCTTCTTCGAAATAACTTTCAAGCTTTAACTTCTTTTCAATACCAGAAAACAAGCCATTACCGGACCCGGACTTTCTCCTAACAGGATTGATTTTAAACTTGTTTTCTAACATCAACTCTCGTCTATTTCGTTACGTCTCAATTACTCTTTTAATCGTTCAGCGATTCTCAACTTGGCGCTTCTTGCGCGGTTGTTTTCTGCTATTTCTTCTGCCGAAGCTTCAATAGGTTTTTTGTTTAGTGCCTTGAACGGTTTGATTTCATTCCCATAAAAATCTTTTTCCACCTCGCCAAATACTTTTCCTTTGTTGACATAGTTTTTAACCATTCGGTCCTCTAATGAGTGGTAAGACATCACCACCAGTCGCCCCTCCGTTTCAATTACTTCGCCACATTGGTGCAAAAAATCTTCAAGCGCTGTCATCTCTTCATTAACCTCAATCCGTAGCGCCTGAAACACCTGGGCGAAATACTTGTTCTCCTTTCCTCGAGGAGCGATATCCTGTAGTGCTGCTTTAAGATCCTCAGTTCCCTTAAAACTTTTGGTCACGCGATATTGGGTAATCAGTCGCGCCGCAGTCTTCGCATTTCTTAATTCACCGTACATCCCGAAAATTTTATGGAGCTGATCCTCACTATATTCATTCAACACGTCTGCGGCCGAGCGGGAGGCCGATCGGTCCATTCTCATATCTAATGGTCCTGCAAATCGCGTCGAAAAACCGCGGTCTGGCGAATCAATTTGATGCGAGGAGACTCCGAGATCGGCGAGTATGCCGCTAACCTTTGTAACTCCATTCAATTTCAGGTACCGTTTCATATACCTAAAGTTGGCCTGACAAAATGTAAAAGAACGACTGCTGATTTTATCAGCCTGCTTCTTGGCGTCGTCGTCCTGATCAAAGGATATTAACCTTCCTCCTTTCAGGTTCTCAAGAATTTTTATGCTGTGACCTCCTCCTCCGAAAGTCACGTCGACATAAGTACCTTCCTCATCAATGTTCAACCCATCGATGCATTGTTCAAGCATAACGGGTTTATGGTATGTGTTCATATACTTTAAGCTTGAAGCTTATAGCTTGCAGCTTTCACCTCACCACACATACCTTGGAAAACTAACTGACAATGTTTGCCCACTGCCCTCTATTCCGTTAAGTATTTCTCCGCCAACTTAGACAGCTCACTAGAATCTTTGATCAAGTGTTTCTCATACAGGGAAGGATTCCAAACCTCAACTTTGTTACCCATCCCGACCAGGGTCAAATCCTTTTCAAGTTGGGCGTAGACGAGTAAGTTTTTAGGAATCAACAACCGGCCATTGCCATCCAGCTCTACTGTAGCCGTACCGGAAAAAAAATTCCGTTGGAGTTTGCGATACTCCTCGTTGAACTCGCTCAACCCTGAGATTTTTGAAAACACTTTCTTGAACTCCACCATGGGGTAAATTATCAAGCATGGTTCGAAACCCCGGCGAATGACCAGCTCATTACCCTCACCTTCGGGCAATTGCGCTTTTATCCGCGAGGGCAGCACAAGGCGGCCCTTGGTATCTAGCTTACTTTCAAATTCACTGGTGAAGAAGGTCATAGACGTAGTGGTTGTCTTTTTCTCCTAAGCAAACATATGTAATTTTATTCCACTTTCAACCACTTTTTACCACAATTTTACATTTTTATGAATAATTGGGCACAAAACGCCCTTCAAAAGCGTTTTAAATCGGCTAAACGATTAAGGAATCAGGCGACAAAGCCCTGTGAAACTAACTTTTGGACCGTTTCAGTGGTCATTTGAAGGGAATCGATGAGTATTTCCGCAGTATGCTCACCGTAGTGAGGCGGTGGTAGAAAGTGGGAGTTCATTTGAGAATTGCTTCCAACATAAGTTCTCACTCCTTTTATATTGTCAACCTGAAGTAGAAGTTGCTTTGCCTGCGGCGTTTCAAACACCTGTTGGATATTTTGGACGATCCCAGCCGGAATTTTCGCCGTTTTTAGTGCATTCATGGCCACATCAGTAGCAAAATCGGCCATTTTTCCCTGCAGCACATGATGGAGCAACACTCTATTATTAACACGCGAAGGATTTGTGCTGAATTTTGTGTCAGAAGCCATCTCTTCTATATCCAAAAGGTGACACAAGTTGCGAAACTGCTTGTCGTTACCGATTGCCAGAAGGATCTCCTGGCCATCGGCAGTCTTAAAAACATCTCCATAGGGGGCAATGTTTGGGTGGGAGGATCCTTGTTTTTGAGGGATTTTTCCCCCTACCAACCAGTTTGTCGCCTGATTGGCCAAAGACGCCACGGCAGCCTGGATCAATGAAACCTCCGTAAACTCACCGTTTCCCGTCTGAGCCCGTCGCAGCAAGGCAAGCAACAAAGCTTCCTTTAGCTGATGGCCCGCCAAAATATCCACGAGAGCGACGGGCATTTTCAAGGAAGGCCCACTAGGCTCTCCATTTAGAAACATAAACCCTGCTTCCGCCTGAATTACAGCATCATAGCCCACGCGAGGGTCGTCTGATCCATAACCGGTAATCTGGCCATAGATCAGTTTAGGATTCAGGTTTTTCAAAGTTTCATAGTCTACTCCGATTTTGGCGGCATCGCGAGGCTTATAACTTGCTATGACGATATCGCATTGCCGGACCAGCTGGTGCACAATGTCTTGGCCATCTTTTGTCTCCAGGTTGATCGCAATAGACTTTTTGCCCCAGTTCACAGAACAGAAATAGGCGGATCGGTCATCCGTTTTCTC
>Ga0190271_10000499_pt1 | contig 19871 bp, 17 predicted proteins | sample Popmic356T_FD_133747 | JGI IMG/M metagenome (GOLD analysis project Ga0190271, IMG submission 133747) | Populus adjacent soil microbial communities from riparian zone of Weber River, Utah, USA - 356 T | ecosystem: Environmental > Terrestrial > Soil > Riparian zone | place: USA: Utah | collected...
AAGAGCTGAGCGGACGACGGTGGTTGATACTTTCGAATTGCAGGCATGAGTTAGCTCCCCGGCGCCCAACGGCGCTCGAACGTCGTGAATGCTGGGGAATTCGGGGCTCTTTTTCCTAGCTATTGATTTTCTGGGAGGGCTCCTAGTATTAAGGGGGTCGCTGAAGCGCTAGCCCCTGCGCCCGACTGCCCGGGCGCGGCTAGCGGTACATGGGTCGGCGACGCTCACACGCTAGCGCGGGCGCGTGTGGCGCTGGGCCTCGCCGACCATCGGCACGAAGCGCACCGGAATCGACGGCGAGCGCTCAAAGCCGTGCTCGGTCTTCACCAGAACCTCGAGCTGCTGCAATGACTCGCCCACCGGTGCCACCAGCTTGCCGCCCAGCGCGAGCTGGCGCTTGAGCGGCTCGGGGATCGTCGGCGGCGCGGCAGTGATGATGATCGCGTCGAACGGCGCGGCGTCGGGCCAGCCGCGGTAGCCGTCACCGATGCGCGTACGAACGTTGTCGCCGTAGCCGAGCCGATCGAGCAGCGCGCGCGCTTTCTGGCCGAGCGGCTCGACCACCTCGATGCTGTACACCTTGGCGCCGAGCTCGGCGAGCACGGCCGCCTGGTAGCCCGAGCCCGTCCCGATCTCGAGCACCTTCTCGCCGCGCGTCAGATCGGCGAGCTGAGTCATCAGCGCGACGACGTAAGGTTGGCTGATTGTCTGTTCGTGTCCGATCGGCAGCGCCTGATCGGCGTATGCGTACGATTGTACGTTGGCTGGGACCATCAGGTGCCGCGGCACGCGGCTGAGCGCGGCGAGCACGCGCTCGTCAGCGATGCCCTCAGCGCGCAGGCCTGTCACCAGGCGCGCGCGCTGTGCGGCGTAGGCTTGCTCGCGCGCGTCGGTCGAAGCGCGGGGTTCCTCCGCGCGCGAGCGAAGAGTCGAAGCGCGCGGTTCCTCCGCGCGCGAGCGAACAGTGGGCGGCGGAACGTCGGCGCTGTCGCCGCGCTCGCTGCCCGGGTTGGTCAACGCGTTGCCCGCACGCTGCTCACCCGTGGCGCAGCTGGCTGCCAGTACCCCGGCCATGAGTGACCAGATCAGCGTGATCTGCATAACCCCTCCGCAGCCCAGGATCGCGCGCTGCGCCCAGCGTTGCTAGCGTAGCGCGCACACGCCGCGTGCAGCCCGGCGGCGTGCGACAGGAGCGCGGTGCCCGAGCCATCCCCCCAAGCCATCACTCGTCACATCGGCCTGCGTAGCGCGGTCCTGCTCGTCGTCGCGAGCATGGTCGGCAGCGGTGTCTTCACGACCACCGGGCTGCTTCTGCGCGACCTCGATAGCGTGGCGGCCGTGCTGTGCTTGTGGCTGCTCGGCGGGCTGCTCGCCGGCGCGGGGGCGCTCGCCTACGCCGAGCTGACCGCGGCGCTGCCCGAAAACGGCGGCGAGTACGCACTGTTGTCGCGCATCTATCATCCGTGTGCCGGGTTCGTGGCGGGGTTCATCTCACTGGTCGTCGGCTTTGCGGCGCCAATCGCCGCGGCAGCGGTCGCCTTCGGCGGGTACGCATGCAGGCTTTATGAGGGAGGTCGTCCGACGCTATGGGCGCTGGGTCTGATCCTGACAGTGAGCTGCCTGCACGCGCTTGGCGCGCGTTTCGCATCCCGCGTCCAGGACGCCGCGACCATCATGAATGTTGCCCTCATCGTGGGTTTCATCGCGTGCGGCGTGTGGGCGGCCGTACAGCGGCATGTGCCCATCGAGCAGGGCTCGTCGCTCGCGCCGCTGCTCGGCTCGGGCAAGGCGGCGCTCGGGCTCGTGTTCGTGAGCTTCAGCTACGGGGGCTGGAATGCGGCGGCCTACGTCGCCGGCGAGGTCCGCGACCCGGAGCGGACCCTGCCACGCGCCCTGCTGCTCGGCACGGGCATCGTCGTAGCGCTGTACCTCGGCCTGAACCTGGTCTTTCTGGTGAGCGCACCGCGCGCGGTCCTCAGCGGCGTGGTCGAAGTTGGCCACGTGGCGGCGACCCATCTGTTCGGTGCCGCGGTCGCTCCTTACGTCAGCGCGCTGATCGCGCTGGGCCTCGCCGCCTCGGTCGGCGCCCTCACGCTCACCGGCGCGCGCATCTACGAGCGCATGGGTCGCGACCACGCGCGGCTGCGCATCCTGGTGAGCGCTCGTGTGCAGCGCGGGCCGTCGCGCGCCATCGCACTGCAGACCCTGGTGGCGCTTCTGCTCGCGGCGACTACGAGCTTCGACGCGCTGCTCAGCTACGTTGGCTTCACGCTCGCGCTCAGCTCGGGTCTGACGCTGCTCGGCGTGTTCGTGCTGCGCGCACGCGAGCCCGAGCTCACGCGACCTTACCGTGCATGGGGCCACCCGCTGACCACGCTGCTGGCGCTGGCGCTGATGCTGTGGATGGTGGTGCTGACGCTGGTCGAGCGCCCCGTGACGGGGCTTTCGGGCCTGCTGACCATCGCCGCGGGTGTGGGGCTCTACGCCGTGAGCTCCGCAGCTCGGCCCGGGCCGTGAGGGGCTCACGTCCCGCCCCCCTCGACTGGTGAAGCAGCACGGCTACGCGAATAGACCCGGAATCGGTCCCGTGAACGGAGTCTGCAAGCTCTTCACGGCAGGCATGCCGAACGTGGCTGCGATCGACAGCCAGACGTCGTTCGAGGTGGTGCCGCTGACGTCGGCGATGCGCCCGCGCTGCACGAGGCCCACGTCGTCGCCCCCGAACAGCACGAAGGGCATGTCGCTCAGGTTGTGATCGTGGCCCTCGGCGTTCTCGTTGATGTACCAGACCAGGGTGCGATCGATCAGCCTTCCGCCTCTGGGGTCCGGCGTGTCGATCAGACTCTGGATGAACGGGGCCGTGCGTTGGGAGTACCAGCGGTCGGCGTTGGAGAGAGCCGGGCGGTCGTTGTTGTGCGAGGTATTGTGGTGGTCGCTGATCTTGAAGTCCGAAAACGAGATCGCGCTCGCGCCGGTGGCCCACATGAACGTGACCATGCGCGTCAGATCGCACACGAACGCGGCGCGCAGGATGGCAAAGTGCGCCTCGGCGATGCGCGCCGTGTTCGCCGCGTTGAGATCGCCTACCGGAAGCGTGGCCTCGATCATCGCCGGCGAGCAGGCCGCGCCACTCGCTGTGCCGTCTAGCCGTGACTCCAGCTCACGAATCGCGGTCTCGTGCAGCTCGAGGTCGGCGCGGCTCTCGGCGGGAAACTGCTTGCGAACGCGCGTCAGATCAGCGCGCACGAAGGTGAGCACGCTCTCGCGTCGGCGCCGCAGCTTGGCGAGGGCGGCTTGGTTGGCGGCAGTGTCACCGCCTGGCATCGTCGTGCTGCCGAACACGCGGCTGAACACGTCGTTCGGATTGATCACGGGATAGAGTGGCTGCTCGGCACCAGAGTAAGACAGCGTTCGGTTCTGCGGCTCTTGCAGACCGGACATCTTCCCATTGGCGCCGATCTGCAGCGACTTGACGGGGACTCCGTTGAAGACCGGCGACTCGCGGGCCCACTTCTGATCGAGGGATTCGGTGGTGTTCCAACGGCCGTCGTCGCTGCCCGGCGGGATCTTCGGCGACATGTCCGAGCCCGTCATGATCGTGACCAGCGAGCGGCCGTGCGGATCGCCGTTGCCGTTCTTGCCGGGCTTCACCGCCATGCCCTTGAGCGCGACCGCGTGACTCCACACCGGCGCAAAGGGCTCCAGGATCGGGCCACGGGCGCCGTTGCGGAGCCAGTCTTCACGGATGCTGCCGTTGGGACGATGCAGGATCAGCAGGCGCTTTGCGCCCGGCAGGCCCTGCGCGCGCCCGATGCCTTGCGAGAGCCAGTAGGCGAGCGCCACGGAGCCGCCTGCGACCTCGAGGAACCAGCGCCGACTGCGACGCGCGGTGAACTCACTCATGGGGTCTCCTGCCTGCGCCTGCGCAGTGCCGGCCACGTCGCGACATCTTTGAGCAGGCTGCGTAGGTCGCCGCCGCTGGACTCGAAGCGCTTGGCGAGCTCGCCTACCGTGCACGCATCCTCCGGCGCGAGCCGCTCGCCGACTGCGTACGCAGCAACCTGCTGCACCATGCACTCGCGCACGGCGCGGCTCTCCGCGAGCTTGTCGGAGAGCTCGACTGCGTCGGCCACCGGGCCCTGAATGTCCGCAACCGAGAGCTCGAAGGCGGTGTCGACCGGCTGCGCGCCCTGGGCACTCGGGATCTGCGTGCGCAGCTCGCCCAGCGGACCGTACAGCTCGAAGGTGATGCCCACCGGATCGAACACGCGGTGACAGCCCTTGCACGCCATCTCGAGCCGCGCCTCGGCGCGGCCGCGCTCGGTGGGAATGGTCTTGCGCAACGAGTCGCCAAGCGCGACCGCAGAGGGGTCGGGAGGCGGCGGATTGGCGCACAACAGCCCGCGCGCGACCGTCAGCCCGCGGAACACCACCGAGGTCTCCTTGTCGTGCGCCTTGACGGCCATCAAGCCGGCGCGGGTAAGGATGCCTGAGCGCTCGTGCTCGGGCAGCATGACCTGGGCACTGCCTTGGGGGAGCGTGACGCCGTACAGCGCCGCGGACGTAGCGTCCAGCTTGGCCGCGCGCGAGGTCAGGAGCTCACGCAGCGACCCGGTCTTTTGCCACAGCACGTCGTCGATGAACCAGGTGGCCTCGTCGTACAGAGACTGCGTTAGCTGCGGCGAGTAGTTGGGCAGACTCTCGTCTTTTTTGAGCGAGGGAAGGCTCTCGAGATCGAAAAAGCGATACAAGGCGCTCGATAGGTTGGCGCGCACCCGAGGCAACGCGAGTAGGCGATCGATCTCTCTGGCGAGGCCCGCCTCGCTGTCGAGCTTGCCGCTGTTGGCCGCAGCCCACAGCGTGTCGTCCGGCAAGGTGTCGGTGAGAAACAGCGCGAGCTTGCTGGCGAGCTCCTGCGCGGTGAGCCGGTACGCACCGTTTGTGTCTTTGTTTCCGAGCTCCGTCAGATAGATGAACGAAGGCGCTTGCAGCACCGCCTCCACGACCAGGCTTACTCCACCTGCATGGTTACCCTCGATCTCGCGACCGACGTCGTACACCTCGAGAAGCTCGGCGCGCTCCTCCATCGAAAGCGGCCTGCGGAATGCGCGCGCGGCGAAGCGATCGAGGAACGCGCCTGCGCATTTGCTCTCGTCGCCGCTGCAGCTCGCGTCGTCGCCGCGCGTGACCTGAGCCGCGGCAGTTTCTGCCACCTCGCGCAGCTTGACGGCGACGCTGGCGTTTACGGCAGCGGCCTTGCCGGGCAGGAACGCTTGCTCACCCAGCGAGCCGGTCTCGATCTCGGGCTGCTCGACGCGGAGCAGATCGGCGACGGCGTGCGCGAGGTGCTGATCGGACAGCCGCGTGACCCGCCGCGGGAGAATCGGCGCACACGGAACGAGTGGCGCGAAGGTCGAGCCCGGAAGCTCGCCTTTGGGCACGCCGCTTGGGCTCTCCAAGCCCGGCGTGCTCGACGGCCCCAGATCATTTGACACGACACCGGTACACCCCGCGCAGCTCGCAACGATGGCGACGACGAGCGAGGGTCGAAGCGCGGGGTTTCTTCGCGCGGGAGCGAAAAAACTGCGCAGCGCGTGAGCGAAGGACTGCATGGAAGGAGCCGCCGAGAACCAAAACGGTCTTCGTCAGTACCCCCTGTGCGCCCTAACGGTTCAGCGCAAGTCGAAAAGTCGACGGACTGTCTGCGTGACCAGACGCACAGGCGGCAGGCGATTGGGCCAGACCCCTGGAGCGCCGCGTATCGTGGCTGAGCAACGAACGCGCGGAACATTTCAGTTGGGGTGAACGTAATGTGTTCGGGGGTGAGGTTGATGAAGAACTCAACTGTTTTGGCGATGCTGGCCTTCGCGCTCACCGGATGTGCCTCGGACGGTGACGATCAATCAAGCACGTCGGAGTCCGTTGTGGACGACCAACTGCTGCTGCTCGCTTATTCGACCGCAACGCTTCACCCGGACTCTTTTGATGCGACCGCGCAGGAGCTGCGAGGCTGGTCGAGCGACCTGCACAAGTGCGCGGCATCCGTGCAGGCTCGTCTGTCCGAGCTCCGGAGTGGCAGCTCCTCTTACTGTCAAGACCTGGCGGACGACGGCCCTCGCAGAGGCTGCAACGGCGCCGATTGGCTGCGCATTTCGGCGGTGATTGATGCAGTCGTGCTCGTCGTCGATGGGAAGACAGTCTTCAACGCAACGCCAAGTGGCGCCGCGCTAGCGTTCGGACAGCAGCTGCTCGGAGCGGAGCAGTGGCACCGTCTGCAGACAGAGGCGCTCGACTGGCTCGATCCTCTTCTCTCCTGCAACTGATGGCAAACAGCCCTCGCAAGGTCGTCGCGTCCGCGCCAGCGGCGGCCCCAAGTGCGCGTTCAACTCCGCGCTAGCAATAAGACCGGTTGTTACCAAGAGTTGGCAGAGCCCACGCGAAGCCATCACCGTCCGCATGGTGCTCCGTACCTGCGATTGATGGAGGCAGCTCGGTTCTCAGTTGCCAACGAGGGCAGAGGACGTGGTACGGCCAGAGTATGAAACGAGCCCTTCCATACCTCGCGGTCGTGGCCGTTATCGGCTGCGGCGGCGCTACTACGGCCTTTACCCGCACGGGTCCCACCCTGGCGGCGCAGCCCGACGGCTGCGAAGTTTCCGTTCTTACGGCATCGCCGAAGGAGCCGAGCACGGAGCTCGGCACGATCGACATCAGATACGCGAAACAGACGGACTGGATCTACAAAGAGTCTGCGTTCAAGCGCAAAGTCCGCGCGGACGTCTGCCGGAGCGGAGGCGACACCGTCGTCGCGCACATCAATGACAATGGACTCTACATGAATGCCAGGGTGCTCACGACCAAGGCACCTCCCGTCAAGACGCCCAGCACGGCAGTGGCATCCTCTGAGCCCGAAGCCACGCTGCCCGCCGCGCCGCCACCTGCCGAGACCACGACCGCGCCCGAAAAGAGCACACACACCCAGGCCGCGGCGACACCAGCAAAGCAGGCCGCGGCGACCCCGGCAAAGCAAGCCGCGGCGGCACCAGCAAAGAAGGAGGAGGCCGCGAAGGCAGACGAGCCCGCGAAGGCGGCGAGCGGAAAGAAGCGCAGCAAAAAAGGCGCGACCGCCAAGAAGGACGAAGACATCCGAGGCAAGGATGGAAAGGTCGACATCGACAAGCTGCTCTGAGCAGGAGGGCGCTCGTCACAGCCCCGTCTTGCCGGCTGTCGCCTAGGAACCAGCGTCCGGGGCCCCGACACACGCACAGAGCGTGGTGTCCCAGTGTAAGGGTGCCCTGCACACCACGTTGTCGGAACAGGCATCGGGCACGCAGGAGCATGAGGCTTCGTCGAGGTGCGTGCCGGACCTGCACACGATGTTGTCCGGGCAGGTATCGGAAACACACTCGCAGGCCTCGGGATCCCAGACTAGCGGAGATCTGCACACGACGTTCCCTGGACAGTCGCCAGCGTCGACTGCTCCGCCAGGTGGTTTGGGGCAGGCGCTCAGCACGAGCATCGAGGCAGCACAAATCAGAGCGCTATGGATTGGTTTCATGGCGGTTCCTTTCGGCGGAGCGCAGGCCCGGCCGTCTCGGCGGACCTCCGTATGCATCGGACAGGGAGCTGTGAAAAGATTGACCGCAGAAGCTAGCTGTCGTTGATTGTCTCAGCTGCGGCGCTCCTAGTTCTGGGAGTGCAAGGCGCGCCGCCGCCTTGCGCATTGTGCGAAGCTCGATCCGCTGGTGCGGGGGCTGCGCGACCCACGGCTGTCTCGACTGCTCATGCCATCTTCACGTATCTCGATCCAACGCCCGCTCGCCGATCGCATCACGAACGTCGCAGGCTGCGCCTGGTTTGCGGGCCTCTTGGCTTGGTATGCAGGCGCGTCCGCCGCGATCGATCGCACGCTGGATGGGATGTCGCTGTTCATCCCCGTCGCGGTCCTCTCGCTGATCGGCGGGGTCGCTGCGCTGTGTCTGGAGCGGAAGCTCGACAAGGGCGCGTTCGGCACGGCCGTGGTCCTGGCGGCCGGGCTCGCGCTGCTGGGGTTCGACCTCGCGGCGCTGATCAATCGCTTCGCTGATGGCTCGGCTGCCTACGCGGAGCACGCGACGGTGCTGTCGTTTCAGGACCCAGTGAAGGGCCCGCCCACCGTCAGCGTCGGGCTCGACGGTAAACGGCTGTCGTTCGAGGCGACCCACGCCAAAGGCTGCAGCGTCGGCAGCAGGGCTGCCATGGAGCTGCGTCAGGGCGCGTTCGGGGCGCGCTGGCTGCAGAGTATGCGCTGCGAGCCGTGAGCTACGCGCGCTGCTTGCGCGCCTCGCTTGGCGGCGCTGTGTCTGCAGCGGGACGGATCACCGCGAGCGTCGGTGGCTGACGAGCATGTACCGCGCTAGCTGCTTTTCGGTGAGCTTACCCAAGCGTATCGTCCCGGCCCTGCTCGGGGGCGGCATCCAGTACTTCGATCTCTGCCTCCACGCGGCGGCGAGCATGTGGATCTTCGGGCCGCTGTTCGCCGCGCCGGACGCATCCGCGCAGGACGTCGCCCCCGGGCTGGCGGTTCTGTTCGTGGCGGGACCGCTCGGCGCGGTCGGGTTCGGACACGTCGGAGATCGCTTGGGGCGCAAGCCCGCGCTGCTCGCAAGCGTGCTGCTGGCGGCCGGCGCCAACGTGGCGATCGGCTTGTTGCCTGGTTACGCGAGCATCGGCGGTCTCGCGGCGCGTGCCCTGGCGCTGCTGAGTTTTCTCCACGCCGTCGGGCTCGGTGCCACCTGGGCTGGTGCCGCGCTGCTGGCAGTCGAGGCGGCCCCGCCGAGTCATCGGGCACGCCGCGCTCTGGCCGCGCAGCTCGGCGCGCCACTCGGGCTGATCGCCGCCCAGGTCATGCTCTCGCTGCTGTCGAAAGAAGGGAACCTGCGCGTTCCGTTGCTCGCTGGCAGTGTGTTCGTGGCTGCCGCGCTGTGGTTATGGCGCGGTCCCCCCCAGGCGCCTGCCTCGCGCGAGTACGCGCCAGGTGGCCCGCTGCTGGAGCTGCTTCAGCAGCACCAGCGGCCGCTGCTCGTGGGGACTTTTTCGGTGGCATGCAGCGCCGCGCTGATCAGAGGCGCGGGTGCGCTTGGACTCAACGGTGGCGTTGTCAGCTTCGGGTCCGCGCGAGGCATGATGCTCGGCGTGATCTCCGCGGCGCTGTTCCTGACTCCAGCGATCCTCGCGGCTGGCTGGCTGTCGGATCGCTACACGCCGCGTGCCGTCATGAGAGTGGGCTTCGCGCTGACCATCTTCGTGGCCACCCTGTGGGTCCCCGTGCTCCGCACGGGGGTGCTTGGGGTCTTCATCATGTTGCCCCTGGCGCTGGTATCGCTGGGGCTCACGTACGCCCCACTGGCCGCTTTTCTCCCGGCCCTGTTTCCGGCGCGCGTGCGCTACACCGGCGTCGCGCTCGCGTTCAGCTTGGGCGGCGTCGTCAATATGGTGATGACACGAACCGTGGGGCGGTCGTCGATCGCGATGCAGCTCGGCGTCGAGGGAGCATGCCTGATTGCAACGGCTGTGCTCGGCCTGGCGGCGCTGCAGTTGCAGCGCGACGGCGCCTCAACGCAGGGACTGCCGATGCTCGAATAGCCACGCATCGAGGCCGGTCTGCCGGGCGAACACGCACGGCGCGCTCTCGTGCTTCGCGGCCGCCTCCCGAGCACCCCTGCTAAGCTTTCGCAGTGTCCATCTTGCCAGCCCTCACCTTCCAACCGTGCCTCACGGTCGGACTTCGAGCGCCTTTTGGACCTGCGTATCCGCGCTCTGAGGCCAAGCCTGGAACGCATCGGACGGTTCGACGACGGCCGCGCCCCTACGCCTGGCCGTGCTGCGCGAGAGCGACGCCAACCGCTTTTACCAACGCCATGGGTTCCGTGAGACCCACAGCGAGGCCTACGACATCTACTACGAGCGATCACAATCGTGCTGTCTTCGGCTGGAGGGCGAGTAGCGTTTCTTTGACCAAGCGCTCGACCGCGATTCGATCGTCGTCGGGTGTGTAAGCCCACCCGATCTTCACGATCACGGCGTCCCTCGAGGGAATGATGATTGTGTACTGGCCTTGGCTGCCGACGGCCATGAAGCTGTCAGCGGGCATTCCCGCCGCGATTCGTGCACGTGCGGCAGCGGAGTCCCCGCGCTGCGTCCAAAATCCCGCGCCGTAGCCGAACTCATCGGCGCTCTCTGGCGTGAGTTGAGCCGATTCTTCGACCCAGCCCTGGGGTAGGATACGCTGCCCATTCTCCGCGACACCGTCGCGCAGGTACAACAGACCAAAACGCGCCCAGTCGCGGGCGCTGGCCCAGAGATGAATTGTGCCGAGCGGGACGCCGGAGCTGTCGTACTCGAGCGTGGCGTGCGCGAGGCCTAGTGGTTGAAATAGCTCCCGCTCGACAAACTTGCGCGCGGAGTGCGCATCACCACCGGCGGCGTCCCGGATCATTCGCGACAGCAGGATGGAGTTACAGTTGGTGTACTGCCAGACTGCACCTGGTTCCGAGTGCAGGCTCGCACTCGCTGCGAAGGTCGATTGATCGGCCATGTCGTATTCCATCTGGGTGTCGGCATCGAAGAGGGTAGTGAAGCCCGCGGTATGCAACGAGTCACCGCACGCGATACCACTCACCATGCGCAGCAGCTGATCCGGGGAAATCGAGCGACGGGAGTCTCCCGATGCTCTCCACTCCGTGATCGGTGCCGGCTGCTGCATGTTCAGCGCGCCCTTCCGGACGAGGATGCCGAGCAACGCGTTGGTTACCGACTTGGTCATCGACCATCCGATGAGCGGTGTCTGCGCTGTCACACCAGGTGCGTATCGTTCTGCTACGACGCGGCCCTGATGCAACACGACCACTGCCTTGGTAAAGCGCCGTGGCCCAGACTCAGACTCTGCGAATGCGTGGTCCAAAACCACAGCCAGCGCGCCGTTCGGCTCTGCCACCGCACACGAGTCTGTACTCGGCGAGGCTTCTGGAGCAGTCGTCTCGTGGGCGCTGGTCTCGTCCCTCCAGAAGGGGCCCTGGCCGCCGGGATGAAGGACGCGACAGCCGAAGCGCCCGTCGTAGACTGCGCGACTGTGCACCAGCGCGGCGAGGCTGGTCCTGACCTCCTTTTTCTCGCGGTCCACTTCGTACCGCAGGAGGGCGCCAGCGGGACCGAGCTTGGGCGCGATGGCTTCGCGGTAAAACTGCGCGGGGTCCAGGCCCGCGACGAACGTCGCCGAGCACAGCTGATGGCTCGCGAAATGAACGGGTACGCCCGCCACACGAGCTGCGCTACTGCAGTGCATGAGTGCGACGGCCAGTCCACCGAGACAAGCCGCGACGAGTACGGATCGCGCACGTTTTCGAGGCCAGATCATGGCTTTTCTCCTGTTGCTTGAGGAGAAGGTCATAGGCGCTATCGTGCACGGCTGTCTGTCGGCGCGGCGACACAGCGCGCGAACTCGCCGCGATTGGAGCAGGGATGGATGAGCCCGCGAGGCGCGCAACGTTCACACCCGAGCAGCTCGCCGCACTGAAGAGAAGCCACTGGTTCGAAGGGCTCGGGCCCGACTTTCAGCAAGCCGTGCTGAAGTCGTCCCGCGTGATCGGGGTGCCCGCAGGCGCTGCCGTCTTTCTCCGCGACGACGCCAACGACGGCATCTACTGCGTCCTGTCCGGTGCCGTACGCTTCGGTGCGGTCGCGCCTTCGGGCAAGGCAGCGCTCGTTGCGCTGGTCGAAGGACCCGAGTGGTTCGGAGAGATCGCGATGTTCGACGGCGGGGGGCGCACCCACGACGCCTGGGCCGAGGTCAGCACGACCTTGTTGCACCTGCCACTTCGTCACCTCACGGAAATTCTCGACGCCGATCCGGCCCGTTGGCGCCACCTGGGCGCATTGCTGGTGCGAAAGCTTCGCGTGGCGCTCTCGCTCCTCGAGGACATGGCCCTGGAACCACCAAAGGTCCGGCTGGCCCGTTGCCTGCTCAATCTACTCGACGGGTACGGGCAACGACGAGGCGAGCTCCCCGACCGTGTGCGCGTATCGCAAGAGCGCCTGGGCATGCTCCTCGCGCTCAGCCGACAGACCATCAACGAGCTGCTTCGCGAGCTCGAGCTGGCGTCTATCGTTCAGTGTCAGCGAGGCGGAGTGCGTATCCTGAATCGTGACGGCCTTCGAGCAGTGGCTCAGCCCTCGTCGTGAGGAGCCGTCGTACTCGTTGCAGAGGAGATGGCGAGCCGCTCTGGTTCCAGCAGGTCGGCGCAGAGCTCGCAGACTGGACGATGGGCATGGCCGCAGACTCGCAGCGCAACGTTTGGCTCGCCTACGGAGCAGACACCGGTCTGGCCGACGAGTCTGTCGAGCTGACGATCGTCAAGCTCGACGCGTCGCCTTGAGCTGTGCTCCGAGCTCGTCGCGTCAGCTCTCGACGCATCAGACGTCCGGCCATGCTCAGATCACGGTGAGCTCACAACCTCGTGGGCTAGCGCGACATCCGGCCGCGCTTCGCGCTGGCTGGCAGATTGTTCGCGCTTCAGAACGCTGCCGCTAGGTCGGTCACCCTTCCAGTCGAGTTCGATCGCATCGATACCCGCCATGATGCCGAGCGCAAAGAACTCCCCGTACCAGCTCAACCCGCCGACAATTCGGCGTCGGCGCAGATTCTTCGCGCCGCGCCGCTCAGGGGTCGTGAACCATGGCGGGCTCCTTGGAGCGCCCCCAATCCCGTTCCCGGTTACCCTCGAGCTCAACGTCACGGTCGATGGAGACCGGACGTTACACACGAGCCCGCACGGGTAGAGGGCTCGTCGTGGTCCGGCTGAGCTGCGTCGAAGGGCTCAGGTGCCTGCGTCGGATGTCGCAGCGTCCGGGACCGAGACATTGCCAGCATCGTAGACGTAGCCAGCATCGTAGACGTGGCCAGCATCGTAGACGTAGCCAGCAGCATCGTAGCTGTAGCCAGCGTCGTAGCCGGTGCCAGCATCGAACGAGTTGACCGATGCATCGGAACCATTCTCGCGGAGCCAGCTGCGGACCGTCATGGCGGAGTACAGGGAATCGGTCAGTTCGTCGTCGAGCCTGTTGACCTCTTCCGTGAGATCAGGGTGGGTGCCACGCGACCCGAGCACGGTCTCGAGGGCCATGACGATCTCCCGGAGCAGGCGCACCTCTGCGTCGGCGAAGCGCTCGTCGACGAGATCCGCCGAAGCCGCCTCGAGCTCCGTACGCGCCTGCACGAACATCGACCGCAAGGAAGCAGACGCGGCGCTCTCGGCGGGCGTGATCGCGAACCACTTCTGACGCGCCCTGGCGCGGTTGTGCACGGACCAAAGCTCTGAGCCAAGACCGATAGTCTTGCTCACGCGCACACGCGTCATCGCGTAGCTCGTGAGCGCGAGCTGCTGCTCGTTCACGACCGTCAGGTACGCCATGAGCTCAGCGTTGCTCAGACGCACGGCCGCATCGTTTCCAGCGGCGTCTCCAGCTGCGTCCTGTGCGCCCGGTCCAGCATCGGACGCCGGTGGGTTGTGTTGATGCCAGTCGTGCGATCCACACTTGTGGCCATCTGAACAAGACGCGAGCAGCTGCGCTCCCAACAACACGGGCAGCGCGACGCGCACCGTCCTCCAACTCAACATCGTGTACTCCCCAATACCAAAAATGCGGCACCCGACTGGGCGCCGTGGCGACCCATCGATCGTACCAGGGCGGGGCTACGATGATGAGTACTTCCCTTTGCGGACTCACAGCAAGGGTGAGGGAACGCGTGGGTGTCGTCAGCCAACCTCGGGATGGCGCGACGTGCGCGGCTCCTCTCACCGTATCGGACGCGGGAGCATGGCTGGGTGTCGGAACTCCTCGCGCTCGTGCATCAGGGCACCTAAGAAACATAGGCTTGATCAAAATCGCCAGATTGATCAAGTCTATGTTTCTTTAAAGTCAGCGCCTGGCGGCTCGCAGCTGCGCCCGTTGGTCCAGCAGGAACGGTCGGTCGAGCTGATCTTTGTAGCTTTCGATGTCGCCGCGACTGACCCCGCAGGCCTTGAAGTGCACCTGCCACGTGTCGATCACGCGCACGACCGCCCTGACTTCCCGGACCGCTTCGTTGCGGTTGAGCGAGAACATCGGCGCCATCGAGAGCGCGTTGTCGAGCGTGGAGTCCGCATCCTGTTCTCCGACCCGCATCTGCTGGAAGCCAAGGGCCTGGCCAGACGGCAACACGTCGTAGGCAGGCGAGAGCTCGTATTGCTGCGCGTCCGTCATCAGCAGCGCGTGGTTCTTTTCGTGATCGTCGGTGTTGTCGATGAGGATGTTGAAGACCATGCGACGAAACAGCTCGCGCATGTGCGTGACGTGTAGGTCGCGCGCAGTCACCCCGCGCCGGCGCAACAGCTGCGCGAGCTCCGGATAACCGAGGCGCTCGCCTGCGGCGCGCAGCGCGGTGCCCGCGGAGATGCAGTGCAGCCGCGTCGCTCCAGCACGGTCGAAGCGCTGGACCGCCACGGCGTGTCCGACCATCAGTCGCACGGCCATGGTCTTCGCCACGCGAATCTTGGCTTTGTGCGCCAGCGTCATCGACGCGTGCTCGACCAATGGCGTATCGGTGGGCTCGCCGTCCGCGAACTTGACCACCCACGGCTCACCCGCGATGTTGAGCAGGGCCTTCGGTCGCGCACCACCCATCGTCACACCCGGCGAGATCAAGCGCTTCTGCGCGGCCGTCACGGGCTCGTTCGCGAGCACCTTTCTGATCAGCTCGTGGAGCTCGTTGGCCTCCTCGATCGTCGGCAGCGGCCCGAGTCGGCGCGGCAGGTAAGCCTGCGCCGAGGTCGAGACCCCGAGCGCACCGAAGCGATCGTCGCCGGCGAAGTACAGATACTCGAGCAGCGAGAGCCGCGGTGGCTTATCGATGAAACGAATCACGCGCTCGCCCCAGCGATCGGGCCGCGCGTCGTCGACCGCGCCCGCAGCCGTGCCCTTGTCGGCCGGCAGAAACTCTTCGGCGATCAGAGGCAGATCCTCGCTGAGCGGGAAGCCATTGTGCAGCCAGCTCTCGGTGTAGCGCAGCGACACCCCCTGCATCGAACGCAGCAGGTTGAGCTCGCCGATCAGGATCGGGCTTTGCGGCTGCGTCAACAGCCACAGGTACAGCTGATCGCGAGCCTGATACGGGGCCGAGCGCGCCACGTCGCTCATCCGCGCATCGGCTTGCGGCCCAGGCGCGCTTCCGCAGAGGCCGCAGATCGAACCGCGCGGCGCTTGTTGGCCGTGCGTACCTCGCGCTCGAGCGCGCCCCGATCGCTCGCCGGAGCGGCGAGCTCGGGCAACGCGCTGACGCGGCCCATCAACCACAGCGCGGTCGCGTAGATGCCGGCACCGACCCCGGAATCCCCGCGCTCCATGCGGATCAGCGTCGGGACGGAGACGCCCAGACGCTTGGCCCAGGCGCGCTGCGACTCCCGGCGGCGCACACGGGCAATGGCCAGGTTCTCACCGAACGCACGCAGGGCAGCGACCACGGCGGGAGGCATGGTGAGCAGGGCCTCGGGGCGCTTCGGCATAACAAAGAGTTTATCGTTCAGTAGCTATTGAGCAATTCTATTTTACTCTGCTGGTCGAGGTCGACGCGCTGCGGCTTGTCCACCTCGCCCTCGATGCTGACGCTCCAGGGCCGCGTCACGAACGCCCACGCGCTGTCGCGCCGGATCGCCATTGTCGAGCCCGAACTCGTAGAACGCCACGCCTCGCCGCATCCCGCGCAGCGTCTCGCCGTCTCCCGCGCAGCGTCCTTCCGTTCAACCTACAAAAAAGGAAGCCCGGATCCCTCCACCGGAAGCGGAGCAGCGGGGGTGTTCTTCGGAAAACGTCGATAGGGGGGACCCTTGGTCCCTGATTGAGCGCAAAAAAACGCGCGAAGCGCTTCGACAGCGAATAGGAGGGGGCCCCCATCGACGTTTTCCGAAGAACACCCCCGCTGCGCAGCGGTCAGTTCAACGAGCCACGATCACAAGCACAGGTCGGCCCCCCCGAAGCCAGCCTCGAGAGGGGTGCACATGCTCACGAACAGCTCGTTGATTCCGGGCGCACTGGCCACCGGCTCGTCGCGATCGTTGGTGTGCAGCGCGGCGACCTGAAAGCCGTAGCGAGCCATCGCGCTGCTGGTCACCGTCAGCGCGGTGCTGCGCTCGGGCTCGAGGCCCGTCGCGCTGCCGGGTATGACCCACACCGCGCCCGCTTGCTGGCCACCGCCGACGGTCGCGAACGGCGCACCGACAATCAGGTCGCCCTTCCCGTCTGCATTGACATCGCCGAGGGCCAGGGACGCTCCAAAGGCGGAGCCCTTGCACGACACGCCGTCGGCGTCGTGACACTTCACGGCATCGGCCGCCGCGTTCCAGGGCGGACACGTCTCGGTGGCGTCGGTCAGCGGCAGGCCCGAGCCCGGGAACATGAACAGCGCCTGGGTGCCCTGCTGCGGGCCGCTCGCCGGGTCGTTGCCGATGAACAGCTCGGGGTCGCCGTCGCCCGTCACGTCGCCGATCAGCAGGCGCTCCCCAAAGCCGGGGGAGTCGGCGTCGGGTGCTTCGATACAAGCGCGCAGGCGGATCTTGTCGACCGGATCGCCGGGCAGCTCGCCGTCGAAGACGGCCACCAGGACACGCTGGTGCGAGGGCTGCGAGACGGCGATCACCAGGGCCCCGGCGCGGTCGAACGCACCGACCACCTGAAAGCCCAGGTCGCCCGCATCGGCAGCTTCGGAGAACGGCTTCTGCGTGGCCGGATCGACCAGGAGGACCGGCACCGCAGGCGGTGCCGTGCCGTCTCGGGCCTGCCCCTGCAGGTAGAACTCGCCGTTTTTCCGGGCGAGCGACTTGTTGTCGAGCGAGTACGCGCCAAAAATCAGCGCGCCGAGCTCATGGCCGGTCGGCAGACCAAAGCCGCTGTACACCAGATTGGCGCCCTCGCCGCGCGCCTCTACAAGTGCCTGCCCAAGCGTGAAGTCTTGGGGGGACTCGTGGGTCTCGCACAATACGATGCCGCGTCCGCCTAGCCGCGGATCGCTCCCGCTCTCGGGCTTGGTCGAGTTGCCGGGCACGAATACACAGCCGCGGCGCTCGCCCAGATCGCCTGGATTCCAGACCTCGAACGGGATCAGCGCGGCCCCGAAGTCGCGCTCGGTTTGGCACTCCGTCGTGCTGCTGCAGTAGAGCAGCGGCGCGCTCTCGCTCACGTGGCTGCCGTCCCAGGCGCGCGCGAACGCGATCGACGACGGGCCGCCGGCGCTGGCCACGATGCGCGAGACCTTTTTGTCGGCGATGGTCGCGCTGTACGTGACCATCACCTTGCCGTAGTTGGGCAGCGTGAACTTCTCGGGCTGCTCGTGCACGCGGATGGGCGCGCTTTCCTCGAACTCGTCGAATGCCTTCCAGCTGCAGCCGACGGTCGACGAAGCGAGTGAGCAGACGGCGAGCGACGCCAGAACATGGGTGCGGAGTTTGCGCATGTCGTTCTCCACTCAGAAGCTCACTTGCAGGTGGCCGCCCACACGATCGGGCGCGACGTCGGCGTCGAAGCGCGCCCTCGGGCGCGCGAGCGAATTGTCGAGGCGCACCCTCGGGTGTGCGAGCGAAGAATTGAACGCCCAGTCGCGCGGCTGCAGCACGCGCCCCTCGGAGTCGGGCAGCGGGTCGCGCACGAAGTACCACGTGGACAGCGCCGCCATGCCGCCGGCGATCACGTAGCCGACGTCCGACGCGATGTAGAAGTACTCACCCTTCTTGCGCCGGCTGTCGTTGCTCTGAAGCGTGCCCGCCGAGACGTCTTTGTCGAGGTCGTCGTGCAGACCCTTGCCCACCACCCCGGTGGCGATGGCCGCGCCCAGAAAACCTGCGGCCACGGCCGCCGTGGCCCAGGCGCCCTTGCGACCCATCTTGGGGCGCAGGCGCACGCGCAGCGGCGTGGCCTGGCCGCGCTCGACGGTGACTTCTTCTTTCCAGTTCTTCATGCCCTCGGCGCTGACCACGACGCGGTGCTTGCCGTGCTTGACGTCGGTCTCGATTGGCACGCGCCCGATCCGTTTGCCGTCGACGTACACCACGGCTTCGGGGTGACTGGCCACCACGCGGATGCGTCCGTAGTCGACGCGCTCGAGCTCCAGCTTGACCAGCGGATCTTCGCCGACACCGATGTCGATGTCGCGCTCGACCACCTGATAGCCGGGCTTCTCGATCCAGAGGTGGTGCTTGCCGACCTTGACGGGATTCTGAAACGGCGTGCGGCCGAGGGCGCCGGCCGCGCGCTCGTCGACGTACACGTTGGCGCCGGGCGCGTCGGTCTGCACCCGCAAGAAGCCGAGGAACTGCCCCTGGCTCATTTCTGCGAGCACCACGTTGACCACCGCGGGCGCGACGGTGATGGGCGCCGAGATGCTGGTGTACTTGGGGTGCTGCACCTCCACCACGTACGCGCCGGGGTCGAGGGTCTGGGTAAACTTGGGCCCGCTGCCGCGGTAGACCACGTCGCCGTTGGCTCCCTTGACCAGCACGCTCGCGTCGGTCGGGGTGGTCTGCACGGATAGCAACGACTTGAAGCTGTCCTTGCCACCGAGCGCCGCCAGCTGTTGCTGCACCTCGGCCAGGCGGCTGCGTGCCGCCTCGAGCTCGGCCAGCGTGCTGGCGGCATTGGCGCCGCTCGCGCCCTGGGCCGCGCCCTCCGCGGCGAGCTCTGCCTCGCGCGCCCGCGACAGCCCGCGCAGCCGATCGATGCGCGCGTTGAGCTTGCCCGCGTTCTCGGCCTGCGGGTCGGTCTGCAAAAAGCGCGAGAAGTAGTCCGCTGCGCGCCCCGGGTCGTCGACCTTTTCGTAGGCGACGCCGGCGTTGAACAGGAACGCGGAGAACGGCTGCGCCTCGTACGCGCGCAAGAACTCCTCGGCCGACTCGATGAAGCGGCCGGCGCCGTACAGGGCCTGGCCGCGCTCCATGTGCTCGCGCGCCTCCTCGAGCGGGTTGCGCGCGCTGGGCGCGGTCGGCTCGGCGCGGGGCGTCTCGACGTCGTCGGGGGCCTCGAGGTCGAAGTCCTGGGCGCTGAGCGGACTGACGGGCAGCAGCAGCGCACAGGCCGCCGCCAGCACCAGCAGCGTCCCGATCGCCGACCTGTTTGGTGGGTCGACCCGTAACCCGTGCGTTCTCAGCATGCTCCCCCTCCCGGCGCGCTCCGTGCGCAGCAACGGCGGCGCCTGCTTTGTCGTCTTCGAGGCACGGTGCGTCAAGGCCAACTCCCCCCTTTCGTTGACACTATCGGGTGCACATGGTTCAACGGGCCCGAGGCCGGTGCCTACGCCGAGACAGCTCGGGGCCAGGCTTTCACAGGGCAAGCGCGCAGGGTAGCGCGCTCGCGGTGAGGGAGGCTTGACCCGCTTGGACTCGGCGCGCGGCGCAGAAGCAGGGCCTCTTGCACAGCGGGCGCGGAGAACGCGGGGATCGACGATGGATAGGCTGATGTTCGTCAACTTGGTGACGCTGCAGGGCAACGCCCCGGCGGCAGCTTCCGGCAAAGCCGGCCACCTCGATCCATGGCTGCTGATCGTGGGCGCTTCGTCGACGGTGAAGCTGGTGCTGGTCGTGCTGGCCCTGATGTCGTTGGTGTGCTGGTTCATCATCGGCGCCAAGTTGTTCAGGCTGGGCCGCGCCACGCGGCAGAGTAACAAGTTCCTCGACATCTTCTGGGAATCGGGCCGCGGACACGGGCAGCAGGCATGGAACTCCGAGCGGCTCGAGTCGATCTACTCGCAGCTCGCCATGGTCAATACGTCCCCGCTGGCCAAGGTCTTCCACGCCGGGTACGTCGAGCTGGCG
>Ga0190271_10000500_pt1 | contig 19839 bp, 17 predicted proteins | sample Popmic356T_FD_133747 | JGI IMG/M metagenome (GOLD analysis project Ga0190271, IMG submission 133747) | Populus adjacent soil microbial communities from riparian zone of Weber River, Utah, USA - 356 T | ecosystem: Environmental > Terrestrial > Soil > Riparian zone | place: USA: Utah | collected...
CTGCCGACGCGGTTGGAAGTGCGGTTGTACTGCTTGGACTCTCGGGTGGCCAGGTACACGATGTCGGTGCCGTCGAGCCTGCCGAGGTGGAACGTCTCGTCCAGTTCGGCGCGCAGATCCTCGAGGAACGGGGTGATCAGCGGCAGGTAGGGGTCGCTGTCCAGGTAGCTGGTGCCGACGAGCAGGGCGCGGATGCCGATGCCGTACAGGGTGCCGGTGGTGTCCGAGCGCACCCAGCCCTGGCTGACGAGTGTGCGCAGCAGTGCGTGGGCGCTGCTGCGGGGCATGCCGAGCGCGTCGCTGATCTCCCGCAGCCGTGCCGGGTCGTCGTGCCGGGCGGCCAGGTACTCGAGCAGTTCGACTGTGCGGACCGCCGACTTGACCTTGCGCACGGCGATGTCCGGTGTGGCACCGTCCTCGGTCACGCTGCGCTCCTCAGATCGTCAGAAGTTCTCGGCCGATCAGCACGACCGCGCCCGCTGCGGAGACGCCGATCGCCAACCAGCGCAGCCGTTTCTGGTCCAGATGCCGGTTGAGCACATGGGAGAGCAGATAGCCCACGATGGCCGCGGGAATCAGCACCGAGAACCCCCACAGCGTGTGTCCGTCGACCGCCCCGGTGAGGGCCAGGACGACGAGCGACAGCACCGAACCGATCAGGAAGAAGCCGCTCATCGTGCCGCGCAGTCGCGCGCCGCTGTTGCGTTGCCACACCAGCGCCATCGGCGGCCCGCCGATCGACGTCGCGGTGCCGAGCAGCCCGGACGTGGCCCCGGCCAGCACGACATTGCGCCTGCGGGCAGTGGGAATCCAGCCGCTGCTGGTGAGCACCACGCCACCCAGCACCACGCCGGCCAGCAGGAGCGTCAGCGCGCGGTGCGGCAGCGCGGCCAGCAGCAGCGCTCCCGCGACGGTGCCGGGCACCCGGCCGAGCAGCGCCCAGCCGGTGCCCGAGAGGTCGATGGCCTCGCGTTCGCGGACCACGACCATCAGGGTGACCAGCGTGGCGACCATGATCAGGGTGCCCGGAATCAGCGCGGGGTCGATCAGTGCCACGATCGGCGCGGCGAACATCCCGATGCCGAACCCGATCGAGGCCTGCAGTGCCGATGCCAGGACGATCGCCACTGCCAGAACGCAATACCCCGCGATGCTGATGCTCATACGGACACGGACTCAAGCCCACTCCCCTCGAGCAGCATCGGATGGTGGCACAGGGCGGAGTGGTCGGCGATCTCGGGGTCAACGGATGCGGTGGGCGACGTCGTCGCGCACACGTCGGTGGCCTTCCAGCAGCGGGTGCGGAACCGGCATCCCGACGGCGGGTTGATCGGCGAGGGCACCTCACCCTTGAGCAGGATCCGCTGCTTGCGTTGTTCGCCGTCCAGGGTCGGCGCGGCCGACATCAAGGCGGCAGTGTAGGGATGGTTGGGGCGTTCGAAAACCGCTTCGGTCGGCCCATTCTCGATGATCTTGCCGAGGTACATCACCGCGACCCGGTCGGCGACGTGGCGCACCACCGACAGGTCGTGGGAGATGAAGACGTAGCTGATCTTCAGCTGCTGCTGCAGGTCATTGAGCAGGTTGAGCACCTGGGCCTGGACCGACAGGTCGAGCGCCGAGACGGGCTCGTCGCAGATGATGACGTCGGGGTTCAGCGCCAGGGCGCGGGCGATGCCGATGCGCTGCCGCTGCCCGCCGGAGAACTCCTGCGGAAACTTGTTGGCGGCCTTAACTCCCAAGCCAACCAGGTCGAGCAGCCCGCGCACCCGCATGTCGCGGTCCTGCCGGTTCTTGATCAGTTCCTTGTGGCTGCGCCACGGCTCGGCGATGATGTCGGCGGCCGTCATGCGGGAGTTCAGTGACGCGTAGGGGTCCTGGAAGACCATCTGCACGCGGCTGCGGAACTTCAGCAGATCGGCGCCGCGCAGGCTGAACGGGTCGACGCCGTCGAACCGAACGGTCCCTTCGTCGGGGCGCTCCAGCATCATCAATGTCCTTGCCAGCGTGGACTTTCCGCAGCCGGACTCGCCGACCAGGCCGAGCGTCTGACCGCGCGCCAGATCCAGCGTGATGCCGTCGAGCGCTTGCAGCTTGTTCTTCCCGGCATGCGGCACCCGGAACGACTTGCGGACGTCGCGGACCTCGAGCAGGTTCTCAGTCACTTCAGTCACCTTAGGCATCTCAGACATTCTTGACCTCTTCCGGGAAGTGGCAGGCGGCCTTGCGGCCGGTGCCGACGGTGGCCAGGGTGGGCCGGGTGGTCTTGCATACTTCGGCGGCCAGCGGGCAGCGGGCCTGGTAGACGCAGCCCTGCGGGATCGAGTGCAGGTCCGGCGGCGAGCCGCCGATGGACTTGAGGTCGTCGCCCCGGCGGGCGTTGACGGGCACCGAGTTCAGCAGACCCTTGGTGTAGGGATGCTTGGGGTTGCCGAAAACCTCGGCGACGGTGCCGGTCTCGACGATGTTGCCGGCATACATGACGGCGACCCGGTCTGCTTCCTCGGCGACCAGCGCGAGGTCGTGAGTGATCAGCACGACGGCCATGTGGTACTCGGAGCGCAGGTCGCGCAGCAGTGCCATGATCTGGGCCTGCACGGTGACGTCGAGTGCGGTGGTCGGTTCGTCGGCGATCAGCACGCTCGGATTGAGTGCCACCGCCATCGCGATCAGTAACCGTTGGCGCATGCCGCCGGAGAACTGGTGCGGGTAGGAGTTCAGCCGCGTCTGCGGCTGCGGGATGCCGACGCGAGTCATCAGGTCGATGGCCTTGGCCTTGGCGTCCTTGGCACTCATCCCCTGATGGATCCGGAAGGGTTCTGCCAGTTGGGTTCCCACGGTGTAGAGCGGGTTCAGGGCGGTCAGCGCGTCCTGGAAGACGATCGCCAGCTCGGTGCCCGCCATCTCCCGCCGTTTCTTGCGGTCTGCGCTGAAAAGGTCTACCTGACCAGTCCGGCCGCCGAGCTTCGCGGTGCCGCCGACGATGTCGGCCACCGGCTCGAGAAGGCCGACGAGCGCGGTCGCGGTCATCGACTTTCCGCAGCCGGATTCGCCCAGCAGCGCCAGGGTTTCACCGCGGTGTGCCTCGAAGGACACCTCGTTGACCGCGCGCAGCGTTCCGGTGATGGTGCGGACCTCGACGGACAGGCCGTCGACTTCGAGCACCGGGGTGGCGTCGACCTCGTCGACAGGGGTGTCGTGATCGGCGAGTGCAGTCATCACAGGGCCTTTCCGGACTTGGTGAACTTCGACAGGCGTTTCTGCGGGACGGTCAGGCGCCACCGCTGACCGGGATCGGTGGCGATCCGGGCCCACGCGGCCAGGATGGTGGCCGACACGGTGGTGATGACGATGGCCAGGCCGGGGAAGAAGGACAGCCACCACGCGGTGTGCAGATAGGTGCGGCCCTGGGAGACCATCAGGCCCCAGCTGATGTCCGGCGGCTGGATGCCGATGCCCAGAAAGCTCAGGGAGCTCTCCGCCAGCATCACGTAGCAGAAGTCCAGCGTCGCGACGGTCAGCAGCGTGGGCAGCACAATCGGCAGCACGTGGCGGCCGATGATCGAGGTACCGCTGGCGCCGAACGTGCGCGCCGCGTCGACGAACACCCGGCTCTGCAGCTCGGAGGACTCGGCCCGGGCGGTGCGCAGGTACACCGGGATGCGGGTGATCGCCAGCACCAGAACGATGTTGGCGGCACTCGGGGAGAAGACGAAGAGCACGACGACTGCGAGAAGCAACGACGGGAAGCTCATGATCACGTCGGCAACCCGCATGGCGACGGTCTCGCGCCAGCCGCGGTAGAAGCCGGCCCACATCCCGATCGCCGAGCCGACGACGGCGGAGATGACGACCGCGGGGATCGCGACCGACAGCGTGGTGCGGCAGGCGACTATGAGGCGGGCCAGCATGCTGCGTCCCAGCGGGTCTGTGCCGAGGAAGTTGGCCCAGCCGTGTGTCAGCGTGAACGGTGCCTGATTGGAATTGTCCAGGTCGATGCGGGTCGCCAACTCGCCGACGAGCATCGGGCCGACGATCGCGGTGAGGAACACCAGGACCAGCACGCAGGCCGCGACGGCAGCGACGCGGTCGTTGATCAGCAGCCGGAACCAGATGGTGTGTCCCCGCTGGGTTTTGGTGTCAGTGTCGGCCCCGCCGACGATCGCGGTGGTCGGTTTGACCGGAATCTGATCGATTTGAGTCATGTTGTTTTCTCCCGTCAGACCTTGGCCGGTTCGCGTACCCGCGCGTCGAGCAGCGCGTAGCAGGCGTCGATGAAGATGTTGAGAACGAAGATGCTGACCGCGGTGAGCAGCACCGCGGCCTGTAGGACTGCGAAGTCGCGCTGCAGGATGGCATCGATCATCAGCTTGCCGATACCGGGCCAGCCGAAGATCGCCTCGACCACCACCGCGCCGTTGATGAGCCCGACCGCGAGGTCGCCGGCGACGGTGAGTGCGGGGGCCGCGGCGTTGCGCAGCGCGTGGTGGGTGACCACCCGGAAGTCGCTGGCGCCCTTGCTGCGGGCCAGCCGCACATACGGCGCGGACAGCGCGGAGACCATGGCACCGCGGACCACCTGGGTGAGCACTCCCAGTGGCCGGATCATGAGCGTGGCGATCGGTAGGATCCAGGACAGGATGCCAGCGTCGACGCCGGAGGTGGGCAGCCAGCCCATCAGCACCGCGAACAGCCACACCCCGGTGATGGCGAACCAGAAGTCCGGGATCGATGCGGCGGTCATGGACAGCAGGCTGGAGAACCGGTCGGCCAGGGAGTTCGGCCGGTAGGCGGCCCAGCAGCCGATGACGACGGCGCCGATGATCGCCAGCAGCATGGTGGCGAACGCCAGTTGAAGGGTAGCGGGGAAGGCCCGCAGCGCCATCGAGGAGGCGGATTCGCCAGTGCTCAGCGAGGTTCCGAAGTCCAGGTGGATGACACCCTTGAAGTAGTCGATCAGCTGGGTGATCAGCGGGTCGTTGAACCCGTTGGCGGCGGCGAACTCCGCGCGCTGGTCGGCGGTCGCCGACTCGGGCAGGTAGAGGTTGGTGGGATCACCGGTGAGCCTGGCGAGCAGGAACACCCCGATGAGCACGATGATCAGCGGCAATGCGCTGGTATACATCCGGCGTCGAACGAAGGAGAACATGGGCTGGGCCTTCCGTCTTTCAGGACTGGTCGGTGCGGTCGGATGCGGCCGGGGTCATCGCGGCCAGCAGCATCTCGTCGCCGGTCGCCGGATTGGGGGTGTAGTCGACTCGGGCGGACTTCCCGAGAATTCCCTTCATGTGTGCGATGTAGGCCATCGCAGCGATCTCGTTCGGTTCGTCGGCGAAGATCTGCTCGTAGGCATTCTGACGTTCCTCACCGATGAGTTTGCCTGCGGCACTGATTTTTTCGTCGAAGGCGGGGGTGCCGGAGGAACTCTGGGCACCGTCGACACTCATGTACTGATCGACGGAGAAAGCGGCGTCGCCGGCCTGGTTGCCGTGTTGGATCAACGCCAGGAACGGCCCGGAGTTGTCCGGGAAGGGCCGCAACTGATACTGCAGCTGCGCCGCGGTGTCCATCATCTCGATCTTGACGTTGAGCCCGGCGTTGGCCAGTTCACTCTGCATCACCTCGACCGTCTCGGTGACGCCCGGGAACTGGCTGTTGCGGCCGATGAGACGGATCTGCCGATCCACAGGCACGCCATCGGCTTTCGCTGCGGCGACGAGTTCACGCGCCTTGTCCGGGTCGTAAGGCCACGGTTCGATTTCGGCGTTGAAACCGACCACGCCTTCTGGGATCAACTGCGCTGCGGGCTCACCGAGGCCACGGAAGATGGCCTTGACGATGCCGCTGCGGTTGATCGAGTAGTTGATCGCTTCTCGGACCCGGATGTCGTCCAGTGGCGCTTCCTCGGTGAAGATCCGCAGCGCGGTGGTCTCGTTGTTCTGGAACGGGACTCCGAGGTCGCCTGCACCGTCTTCGGGTCCGAGCCCGGTAGCGATGTCGGCTTCGTCATTGGTGATCATGGCGGCGCGGACGCTGCCCTCGCTGCGCCACTGGTACCGGGCCTTCGCGAACGCGGGTGCCTCGCCCCAGTAGGTGGCGTTGCGGGCCAGGTTGAGTTGCTGGCCGTAGTCCCAGCTCTGGATCGCATACGGGCCGGTGCCGATCGGCTCCCGGACCTTCTCGGTCATGCTGGTGGTGCGCGGCACCATCTCGACGAACGAGATGCGCAGCGGCAGAATCGGATCGGGTTCGGTGGTGCCGACGATGACGGTGTTCGCGTCGGGGGTCTGCAGGCTCAGCTCCTCGTCACCGAAGACGTAACCGTCGACGTTGCAGCTCAGGTCGGAGTTCACCGCCCGGTTGATGGAGAACGCCGCGTCCTCGGAGGTGAACGGAGCCCCGTCGGAGAACGTGACACCGTCGCGCAGCGTGAACTTCCACTCGTTGGGGGAGGTCTGCTCCCACTCAGTGGCCAGCAGCGGTTGCAGGTCACCGGTGTTGGAGTCGCGCTCCACGAGCGGCTCGGTGATGTTGGAGCGAACCACGATGCCGGTGGAGGTCAGCGAGCCGTCGCACGGTTCGAGCGTCGGCGGCTCCTGGGAGAGCACGACGCGCAGGGTGTCAGGGTCGTATCCGCCGCCGCCGGAGTTGGCGACAGTGCAGCCGCTGGCGGCGACGGTGACTCCCGCGAGGGCCAACGCGCTGAGGCGTCGGCGGATGGTGGATGTTGCGGGGTTCATGGGTCCTCCCGGGCTGGGGATTGTGACGTCCACGTATGTAGATGGAAGCTGTGATGGCAAGCACACCGTATGGGCCTGCGGGAAACAGCGTCAACCCGGCCAAACGGGGCTTTTCTGCAGATTTGGTTGCTGCGATGCCTCAGGTAGTCTGCCGAGAAATAGAGCCTGAGCTGCATATTCGTCGATAATCAAGGATCGCTCATACCGAGACGACGGTGGCGGATGCCCGCTCATGCCGTTTGGCTATAAGTCAATGCTAATTCGGACGTGGACGGGTATTCCCAGCTCGTCGTACCGTGGACGCACTATGAGCACCCAGCGCCGTTCCTCAAGTGATCCCAGTCAGAACCGCTCCGTATTGCAGGTCGGGCCGCTGAAGCCGTCGCTGGCGCAGACGCTGGCCGATGACTACGCCGCCTGGGTGCTGCCCGATTCCGCTAGGGAACGCCAGGCGTTCCTGGCCGAGCACGGCGCGGAGATTACCGCGGTGGTGACATCGGGGCGCACCGGTGTGGACGCGCCGCTGATGGCGGCGCTGCCGAACCTCGGTGCGGTGGTGAATTTCGGCGTCGGCTACGACACCACCGACGTCGACGCCGCTGCAGCCCGGGGCGTCGGGGTGAGCAATACCCCCGACGTCCTGACCGATTGCGTGGCGGATACCGCGGTGGGCCTGATGATCGACACGCTGCGGCAGTTCTCGGCGTCCGACCGCTACCTGCGCGCCGGCCGCTGGCCCGTCGACGGGAACTACCCGTTGACCCGCCAGGTCAGCAACACGCGTGTCGGCATCATCGGGCTGGGTCGCATCGGCAAGGCAATCGCATTGCGGCTCAGTGCTTTCGGCTGCACGATCAGCTACCACAATCGCCATCAGTTGCCGGATTCCCCATACGCCTATGCGTCGTCGACGGTGGAGTTGGCGCGCGGCGTGGACGTGCTCGTCGTGGCGGCTGCCGGCGGCGCGGGCACCCGTGGCCTGGTGGATCGCGAGGTCCTCGACGCGCTCGGCGCCGACGGCTACCTGATCAACATCGCCCGCGGCTCCGTGGTCGACCAGGATGCCTTGGTCTCCGCGTTGGTGGACGGCAGACTGGCCGGCGCGGGTCTGGACGTGTTCACTGACGAGCCGCAGGTGCCCGAGGAACTGTTCGCATTGGACAACGTCGTGCTGCTGCCGCACGTGGGCAGCGGGACGGTGCAGACGCGAGCGGCCATGGAGGCGCTGACCCTGCGCAACCTGGACAGCTTCCTGCGGACCGGCGCGCTGGTGACGCCGGTCCCGCTACCGGCCCCGGCGCACTAGATTCCTCCCGGATTCCTCCCGGCGAAACTGGGCCCGATTGTCCGCGGGCCCGGCTTCAGCCGTTCACACCGAGCATTTCCCTTCGTGGCAATGTTTGCCGGACCTGCAGGAGAAACACTTACAGTCGCATTTGATGTTGCGGTCGCGGTCTGGACGATCGGGTCGTGCCATGACAAACCTCCTTCATCTGATGGTTACGAGATTAGTCCGCCGAACCTGACCCGGCGTATCGAAACGGCATTCCAGCTCCTCCAGTCCGCGCCGGAATTGCATTCCACGCGCTGAATCCCGCGTGCAGACCGCGTGGAATGCAATTCCGGCGCGGACCTCAGCGGACGCCCTCGACGAGGTTGTCGGTCGTCCATTCCTGTTGCGGCAAGACATCTTTGAGCAGCCGTAACAACGCCGGATTGGTGGAATCGCCGCGCCACACCGCGTCGAGCTCGACGGGTCGCTCGCGGAACGCGCCGATGGTCCGGAACACCACGCCCTCGGGGTGCAGGGTGGCCGCCGACGCCGGCACCAATGCGATCCCGATGCTCGAGCGCACCAGCACCAGCATGGTGTGCACCTGCGTCACATACTGCACATAGTTCGGCGTGGCCCCGGCGATGGTGAACGTGCTGATCAGCAGGTCGTTGAAATAACGTGCCTGCACCGGCGAGTACATCACCACGTCCTGGCCGTCGAGGTCGGTCAGCGTCAGCTGACGCGTCAAGTCGACCAAGGGATGACCCGACGGCAGTGCGGCGATCAGCTGCTCATGCAGCAGCGGCCGCGACACCAGACCCGGACGCTTCAGCGGCGGGCGCGCCATCCCGAGATCGAGCTCGCCAGTCATCAGTCCTTCGATCTGCACGGCCGTGACCATCTCGCGCAGGTCGAGCTTGACGTCAGGCAGCCGCTCCCTGGCCCGTTCCAGCAGGCGCGGCAGCACGGCGTGCGCGGAGGCCGCGGTGAAGCCGACGACGACGGTGCCGAGGTCACCCGCGGGGATGCGCTTGACGGTCTGCGCGGCTCCCTCGGCCAGCTGCAGGATGCGCCGTGCGTCGGGCAGGAACGCCGCTCCCGCAGGGGTGAGCGTCACCGTCCGGGTGGTGCGGTCGATCAGCTGCACACCGAGCTCGCTCTCGAGCTGCTGGATCTGGCGGCTGAGCGGCGGCTGCGTCATGTGCAGCCGTTCGGCGGCCCGGCCGAAGTGCAGCTCTTCGGCGACGGCGACAAAGCAGGACAACCGGGCGAGGGAGAACATCAGGCCTTTGGGGTCAGCTTGATCGCCGCGATCTTCAGCCGCGGGACGGCCTCCTCCCACTCGGCAACGGTGGGAACCCGATCGTCGCGGAACTTCATGCCCATCGATCGCTGTGCCCGCTTCGCCCCGTAGGACTGCGTCAGCCGGTGCGCGATGTCCACGACGACCGGCCGCTCCGTGATGAGCCGGCCGTGCATTGCCGCCTTCTTACCGAGGTGGTACACCTCGGCGTCCGCACCGTCGCGGAAGTTGTATTTCCACTGCGCCGCCAGCACGACGTAGAGGTCACCGTCGAGGTGGTGGGCACTGACCGGCACCGAAAACCGCCGCCCGGTCTTGCGTCCGCCGAAGTCGACGACCATGAACTCGGTGAGCCGGCCCCCCAGCGGTGTCCGCAGCACCTGCCGCAGGACAGGGTTGAACACCTTCAGAAGGGCTTGGGGTGGATGCGCTATCTCGATCGCCGCCGACTGTTCTGCCATGAGCCCACGGTAGGACGCCGGCAGGCTCGCCGGGGGCCGAACTGCTTACCAGCGCGGGCTGAGAAGCTCGAAGGACGGATCGATGCTGCGCATGTAGCCGGTGTCGTCGCGGTCGCGGATCCCGCAGCGCAGGTACTGCTCGTGCAGCGCGGCCAGCGCGTTCTCGTCGATCTCCACGCCCAGGCCGGGGGTGACGGGCACCGGGACCGATCCGTCGACGAACGACACGGCACCGGGCTTGACGACGTCCTCGGTCTTCCACGGCCAGTGCGTGTCACACGCGTAGGTCAGGTTCGGTGTCGCTCCGGCGAGGTGCACCATCGCGGCCAGGCTGATGCTCAGGTGCGAGTTGGAGTGCATGGACAGGCCGAGGCCGAAGGTGTCGCAGATCCCGGCCAGCAGCCGCGAGCGCTGCAGCCCGCCCCAGTAGTGGTGATCGGAAAGCACCACGCGCACCGACTGTTTCGCGACGGCGGGCGCCAATTGATCGAAAGCGACGACGCACATGTTGGTGGCCAACGGCATCGGCGACTGCTGGGCCACCTCGGCCATGCCGTCCAGCCCCGGCGTCGGGTCCTCGAGGTATTCGAGAATCCCCGCCAGACCGGAGGCAATTTTCACCGACGTCTGCGGCGTCCAGGCGGCGTTGGGGTCCAGGCGCAACGGGTGGTTGGGGAACGCCTGGTGCAGCGCCTCGATGGCCGCCATCTCCTCCTCGGGAGGAAACACTCCGCCCTTGAGTTTAATTGCGGTGAAACCGTATTCATCGATAATGCGACGGGCCTGGGCGACGACGCCGTCCGGGTCGAGTGCCTCGCCGAACTGGTCGGGCTCGGCGCCGGGATGGGCCGCCCACTTGTAGAACAGGTACGCGCTGAACGGCACCGCGTCGCGGACCTTGCCGCCGAGCAGATCGGAGACCGGCCGGCCCGTCGCGTGGCCCTGCACGTCGAGGCAGGCGACCTCGAACGGCGAGAGGACCTGGTCGACGGCGCTGGCCGTGGTGATCATGCCTGCGGTACCCACCGCCGCGTCGTCGCCCTGTAACCGGGAAGCGATGGCCGCGCGAATAGCGTTGAGCGAGAACACGTCCAGCCCGGCGATCGCGTCGGCAGCGGCGTGCAGCCGGGCCAGGTGCCTGGTGTCGGCGTAGGTCTCACCGAGGCCCACCAGGCCGGCGTCGGTGTCGAGCTGGATGATCGCGCGCAGTGCATACGGCTGATGGACGCCGACGGTGTTCAGCAACGGTGGGTCGACGAACGCGACCGGGGTGATGCGAGCACCGGTGATCCGAATGCTGTTCGGCGACATGGGATCAGACCGTCCGCGACGTACCGGTCAGGGCCTCCGCGAGAACCGCGCGGCCGGCGGCGGTGATCGCCTGCAATTCGGTGAGATCCGTGGCGGACGGCATGATCAGCGGCGGGCGCACCGGCCCGGCGGGAACGCCCTCCATTGTTACGCCGGCCTTGATCAGGGACACCGCGTAACCGGGTACCGTGTCGCGCAGCCGCACCAACGGGCAGAAGAACGCGCGCAGCAACGCCTCGGTCAATTCGTTGTTTTCGGCTTCGAGTGCGTTGTAGAACGCCAGTGCCAGGTCGGGTGCGAACGCGAACGTCGCCGACGAGTACAGCGGCACACCGATCGCCCGGTAGGCCAGCTGGGTGGTCTCCGCGGTGGGCAGGCCGTTGAAGAACAGGAAGTCGGGATCGACCTCCTGCTTTACGGCCAGCACGATGCGGGCCACCTGGTCGAAGTTGCCGGTGCCGTCCTTGAACCCGATGACGTTGGGGATCTTGGCGACGGCGACGGCCGAGTCCTCGGTGAACCGCGCATTGTTGCGGTTGTAGACGATGACCGGCAGGTCGGTGGCGCCCGCGACGGCGCGGGTGTAGTCGATCAGGCCGGCCTGAGGTACCTCGACGAGGTAGGGCGGCAGCAGCAGCAACCCGTCGGCGCCCGCGTCCTTGGCGGTGGTGGCGAATCGCTTGGCCTGGGCCACCGAGCCGCCGGTACCCGCGTAGACCGGTACTCGTCCGGCGACCACCTCGACAGCGGTGCGCACGACCGCGCCGAACTCCTTATCCTCCATTGCGTGGAATTCGCCTGTGCCGCAGGCGATGAAGACACCACCAGGACCGGCGTCCACACCCTTGGCGACGTGGCGGGCCAGCGCGTCGAAGTCGACGCTTCCGGACTCGGGACCGTCCTCTACGAACGGGGTGACGGGGAAGAACAGGACACCGTCAAAGGTGGGACGCATAATCGGGGCTCCTCGTGATTGGGGTGGTGGAGTGCGGTGGGGGTCAGGCCTGGGTGAGCTGGCCGTCGATGCGCCGCCACAGGTTTTCGGGGTTGCCGTCGGCAATCGCGCTGGGCAGCAACGATTTCGGAACGTCTTGATAGGCGACGGGCCGCAGGAAGCGTTCGATCGCCTTGGCGCCGACCGAGGTGCTGCGGGAGTCCGAGGTGGCGGGGAACGGTCCGCCGTGCACCATGGCATGGCACACCTCGACGCCGGTCGGCCAGCCATCGAACAGGATTCGTCCCGCCTTGAGCTCGAGTAGCGGCAGCAGCCGGCCGGCCTCCTCGAGGTCGGACTCGTCGGCGTGCACGGTTGCGGTGAGCTGGCCTTCGATGCCCTGTGCGACGGCGTGCATCTGGTCGGTGTCGGCGCAGCGCACGATCAGGCTGGACGAGCCGAAGACCTCGGCCTGCAGCTCATCGGAGGACAGGAAGCTCTTCGCGTCGGTGGCGAACAGCGCTGCACTACAGGCGGTCTCGCTGGCAGAGTTCTGGCCTCGCCCGACGACGTTCGCCGACTCGGTCAGCGCGGCGACGCCGTCGGCGTAGCTGCGGGCGATGTTGGGGGTGAGCATCGGGGTGGCCGGCGCGTCGGAGAGCGCCTCGCGGGCCGCGGCGACGAACGCGTCGAGGCCGGGGCCGTCGACGGCGATCACCAAACCGGGGTTGGTGCAGAACTGTCCGGATCCCATGGTCAGCGACCCCACGAACGCACGTCCGAGTGCGTCACCCCGGTTCGACAGTGCGCCGTCGAGCAGGAACACCGGGTTGATGGAGCTCATCTCGGCGTAGACCGGGATCGGTTCCGGCCGCCCAGCGGCCGCGGCGACCAGAGCGGTGCCGCCGGAACGTGATCCGGTGAACCCGACGGCCTTGATGCGGGGGTCGGTGACCAGTGCGATGCCGAGTTTCTGGCCGGAGCCGAACAGCAGCGAGAACGTGCCCGCGGGCATGCCGGTGTCGGCGACGGCGTCGCTGATGGCGCGGGCGACCAGCTCGGAGGTGCCGGGGTGCGCGTCGTGGCCCTTGACGACGACGGGGCAACCGGCGGCCAGCGCCGAGGCGGTGTCGCCGCCGGCGACGGAGAACGCGAGCGGGAAGTTGGACGCGCTGAACACGGCGACCGGGCCGAGCGGGATGTAGCGCTGGCGAATGTCGGGGCGCGGCAGCGGGGAGCGATCGGGAAGCGCGGTGTCGATGCGGGCGCCGTTCCAGCTGCCTTCACGCAGTACGCCGGCGAACAGTCGCAGCTGACCGGTGGTGCGACCGACCTCGCCGGTGATGCGTGCCTGCGGAAGGCCGGATTCGGCGACGGTGCGGGCGATGAGTGGCTCGCTGATGGCCTCGATATTGGCGGCGATCGCTTCGAGGAACTGCGCGCGCTGCTCGGAGGTGGTGGCGCGGTACGCGCCGAAGGCCTCGGCGGCGGCCGCGCAGGCAGCCTCGACGTTGCCGGCGTCACCGTGCTGGTAGACCGGCTCGAGCGGCTGGCCGGCGGCGGGATCGAACCCTTGGATCTGCTTACCCGATCCCCGGACAGGGGTCCCGGCGATGATCATCTGACCGGTCAAAGCGTGAGCAGTAACGGTGTCTGTGAGGGTCCCAGTCATGCTGCTAACGGTAGGAGGCATATCCATGCCTGTCCAACACTATTTGTCGCACAAATGATGCAGAAATTGGATTAACCACCGCCAGCTCACCCCGCGCCGGAATTGCATTCCACGCGCAAAACGCCGAGACGAAACCGCGTGGAATGCAATTCCGGCGGAAAAGGGGCGAAAGGGGGGTGGGGGGGTTACGTCAGCGCGAGTTGTGCGAGGCGCTTCTCGATGACGGCCAGCAGTGCCGCGATCGCGACGCCGTCACCTGTGACGTCGAGGCTGCCCTGGGCAAAGGCATCGGTGAGGGTGACTTTCCCGCCGGCGAGCGCCGCGATGGTCGGCGCGGACGCCCGGACGGTGACGTCGCTGGGCGTCGCGCTCTTTCCCGGGGTCACCGAAACCCTGCCGCCCTGAATGCGAAGGCATGCGGTGCTGTCGTCGATGTCGAATTGGTAGACCGCGTCGAGGTCCTGGGGCGCATCGAGGCGCAGGTCGGCCGCGAGGAAATTCAACAGCCACTCGGCGCGCAGCAGTTCGTGCGTGGGGTCTGCGTCCGCCATCTGGTGGCGGGCTCCCCACATGGCCAGGGGGACGACCGCGGCGGCGAGCTCGCGCCCGGCGTCGGAGAGTTCGTAGACCACCGTCGAGCCCGGCTGGTCAAGCGCCAGTCGTCGCTGGATGACGCCGTCGGCCTCCAGCTGCCGGACCCGGGCGGCCAACAGGCTGGTGCCGATACCGGACAACGCCTCCGCCAGCTGGGTGTACCGCTTCGGGCCGGAGACCAACTCGCGCACGAGTAGCAGCGTCCAGCGCTCACCGACCACGTCGAGCGCGTGGGCGAGCCCGCAGAACTGTCCATAGCTCTTCCGCGTCATAACTCCCATTGTACCCCTCAGCTCCTCTTTTCAACTTAAACTGCAATATCTGTTGTATACTTTACTTTCTTATGTTACGTTATCGACAAGGGTGCACGCCAGGCCTGATCGGCAGTCGGAAAGCAGTTGCGCACCAGCAGCATCCGGCGGCGCGACATCTGGAAACTTCATACGAATCCGAGGTGATCCTCATGGCTTCTCTTGTCAACACCGGACCGTCTGCAGGTGCACGCTGGACGCTCGCCGCACTGCTGAGACGGCTGCAACCCGCCGCACGGCCTCGTCCCATCGAGACTGTCGTGACAGCCGAGGTCGCCGAGGTCCGTCGGACGAAACGCCACTACCCGCCGCAGCGCGACGCCGTCTTCGAGCGCTCGGCGATGGCGCGGGAGATGTTCCGGCTCTGACGCCTCAGAGGTAGGCGCTGAATCTGGCCCAGAACCGGTCGTCGGTGCTGCCCGCCGCGCCTGACCTCCCACCGCAGCGCATCGGAATTGGTCTTGCCGGCCGAACCGCACACCTGAAAAGCCGTGATCGTCGAGTTCGTCGACGATCTCCAGGATGGATTTCGGCCCGTGCCCGATAGAAGATGATCGGTGACGACGTATCGGGCTCGGCGCCTCGGAGCAGCAGTTTCGTAGTCAGGCCAAGGGTCGCAGCGTGGCCTGACAGATCCCGGTCGACGTGATCGAGCCGGGGGATCCAGGGCGCGATGGGGGAGAGGTCTGGGAAGACCACGGGGAGTGAAAATCTCGGCGGATCGTCAGTGGGGCTGACCGGGCGCCGAAAAAATTCGCTCGCGGTGGGCACCCAGAGATTGGGCGCGGAATCCGCCGCGTACCGGACCGGGAAGTGCCGAGTCAGGCCGGGCGCCGGACCTGTAGCGCCGAGTCAGGCCGCGCGCCTGCTCATCGTGGTAAAAATGCAGCACTTGTGCAGCACCCAACGTCATCGCAGCGCACCGGGACTTCCCCAAGCGGGCAACCAGTCGTCGGCCGATTGACATGGGTCCGGGCAGCCCCGGCAAACAGAATGTAGCTTCAATAGACATACCGATTGGCCGCAGCCGAGGAGAAACCGGTGAATGCGACACCATTCGGGCACTATCAGCTCCAGCAGCTGATCGGCCAGGGCGGGATGGGTGAGGTCTACCAGGCCTACGACACCAAGACCGACCGTGTGGTCGCGATCAAGGTGCTTCCGCACCACATGGCGGTGGATGAGACCTTCCAGGCCCGGTTCCGGCGCGAGTCGCAGGCGGCTGCGGGCATCAACGACCCGCACGTGGTCCCGATCCACGGGTACGGCGAGATCGACGGCCGGCTCTACCTGGACATGCGCCTCATCGAGGGCCGCAACCTGGGCACCATGCTGGCGGACACCGAGAAGCCGCTCGGCGCGGCGTTCGCCGTCACGATCGTCGAACAGGTTGGCCACGCGCTCGACGCCGCGCACCAGGCCGGTCTGATCCATCGCGACATCAAGCCGTCCAACATCCTCATCACCGGCCGCGACTTCGTGTACCTGATCGACTTCGGGCTGGCCCGCACCGCGGGCGAGAAAGGACTGACGACCGCGGGCAGCACCCTGGGCACCCTGGCGTACATGGCGCCGGAACGCTTCGAGGGCGGCGAGGTCGACGCCCGCTCCGACATCTACGCCCTGACCTGCGTGCTCTACGAATGTCTCACCGGCTCAAGGCCTTACCCGGCCGACAGCCTGGAGCAGCAGATCGCCGGGCACATGGTCTCGCCGCTGCCGCGCCCGTCCGGCGTCGACCCTCGGCTGGCCGCATTCGACGAAGTCATCGCCAAGGGCATGGCCAAGAAGCCCGCCAAGCGCTATCAGAGCGCCGGCGAGCTCGCCGCCGCCGCGCGCCGTGCGCTCAACGCGCCGGTGCGCCGAACCGGAAGTGGTTCCCGGCATGCGGCCCGATCCCAACGCAAGACGCCGACGAAGGCTCTCGTGGCGGCAGGCGCGGCCGTCCTGGTCGTCGCGCTGGCCGCGATCGGTCTGTGGCAGTGGGCGCCGTGGCGTGACGGCGGCGACGGTGATCCGGCGGCCCTGCCGGAAGGGGCCATCGCGTCGATCGCGGCGACGGTGCCCGCCGACATCCGCGAGACCGGCCGGCTGGTCATCGGGGTGAACGTGCCGTACGCGCCGATGGAGTTCAAGAACGCCGACGGCCAGCTGGTGGGCTTTGACGTCGAGCTGATGAATGCGGTGGCCAAGGTGCTGGGCCTGGTGCCCGACTACCGCGACACCTCCTTCGATGCGATCATGCCGTCGGTGCAGGACGGGACGTTCAACGTCGGGATGTCCTCGGTGACCGACACCAAGGAGCGCGAGGCCTCGGTCGACTTCGTCACCTACTTCCAGGCGGGCACCCAATGGGCGAAGCGCTCGGGCACCGCGGCCAACCCGAAGTCGCCGTGCGGGTTGAAAGTCGCTGTGGCACAGGGGACATTGCAGGAGACCGAGGAATTGCCCCGCAAGAGTGACGAGTGCGTCGCGGCCAGTCAGGAGCCGGTGGACATCGTGGTGTCGTTCAGTCAGGACGAGGTGACGAACACGCTGATCAGGGGAGAGGTCGACGCGATGTCGGCCGATTCGCCGGTGACGGGGTTCGCGATCAAGCTCAGCCGCGGCGATCTCGTGCCTGCGGGCGACGTGTTCGACTCCGCCCCGTACGGCTGGCCCGTGCACAAGGGATCGGGGTTGGCGGAGTCGCTGCGGTTGGCGCTGGAGCACCTGATGGAGACCGGTGAGTACCGCGCCGTGGCCACGATGTGGGGCGTGGAGCGCGGCATGATCGAAAAACCAGTGATCAACGGCGCCATCAGGTAGGCCGTCGCCTCCTACCCTGGAGAAGTGACATCAACGTCGCTGACGTCCCTGCCTCCCGGCCCGCGCCTGCCCGGCGCGGTCCAGGCCGCACTGATGCTGCGGTGCGGGCCGCGGTTCGTCGCCGCGTGCCGGCGCCGCTACGGACCCTCGTTCACTCTGCGGGTCGCCTCGATGGGCACGCTGGTCTACCTGACCGACCCCGCCGACATCAAGACAGTATTCGCCGGCGATCCACGCATCTACCATGCGGGAGAAGCGAATTCGATGCTCAAGGGGTTGCTCGGCGACTCCTCGGTGCTGGTGATCGACGACGATCTGCACCGCGACCGGCGCCGGCTGATGCTCGCGCCGTTCGCCCGCGACGCGGTCGCGCGGCAGGCCGCCGTGATCGCGCAGATCGCCGCGGACAACGTCGCGGGCTGGCCCGTCGGCACTCCGTTTCCCGTCGCGCCGCGGATGTCCCAGATCACCCTGGAGGTGATCCTGCGGACCGTGATCGGCGCCAGCGACCCGGCGCGGCTGGCCGCGCTGCGCGAGGTGATGCCGCGGCTGCTCACCGTGGGACCGTGGGAGGCGTTGGCGATCGCCAACCCGGGGCTGATGGGACGGCGGCCGTGGCAGACGGTGCGCGACGCCATCGCCGAGGCCGACCGGCTGCTCTACGCCGAAATCGCCGACCGGCGCGCCGACCCGGACCTCGCGCAGCGCACCGACGCGCTGGCAATGCTGGTCCAGGCAGCCAGGGAAGACCAGGCCGACGGCCACGGGATGACCGACCGGGAGCTGCGCGACCAGCTGATGACGCTGCTGGTGGCCGGCCACGACACCACGGCGACCGGGCTGTCGTGGGCGCTGGAGCGGCTGACGCGGCATCCGGCGATCCTGGCCAGGGCGGTGCAGGCGGCGCGTGCGGGGGACGACGCCTATCTCGACGCGGTCGCCAAAGAAATATTGAGGATCCGGCCCGTGGTGTTCGACGTCGGACGCGTCCTCAAGGAGCCGATCGAACTGGCAGGTCACCGGCTGCCGGCCGGGGTGATGGTGATCCCGGGCATGGTCCTGGTGCACGCCGACCCGCAGGTATACCCGCATCCGGCCCGATTCGACCCGGACCGGATGCTCGACGCGACGCTGAGCCCGTCGACGTACCTGCCGTTCGGCGGTGGCAATCGGCGCTGTCTGGGCGCGACGTTCGCGATGGTCGAGTTCCGCGTCGTGCTGCGCGAGATTCTGCGCCGTGTCGAGCTGGACACGACGACCGCCGCGGGGGAGCGCAGCCGACTCAAGCACGTCATCTTCGCGCCGCACCGGGGTGCGCGGGTCCGCGTTCGGTCCAAGCGGACGGTGTCGACAGCTGTCGACAAGCAGGCGCCGTCGTGTCCGGTCACGGGTTCCCCATTACCGGGCTGAAGGGTGTTCACCGCTGCTGAGGGGCAGGTGGGTGTAGTCTGAGGGGCAGGCGGAGTTCGCGCGGACAGTCTGTTGCGACAAGTTCCGAACGCGAAAGTACTCAGCCCGCGAAGCGATTCTCTTCGCCTCGGACACAGTGCGGGTATGCCCCACACCACTCAAGGACGCTGCTTATGGATTCGTCTGATCTGTTTTCACACCGTCAGGCACCGGAGGTCGCTGTTTCTGGCGCGAACTCCAAAGAGCCGGTTCAGGCTCCCGTTTTCTCCGATCAGCACAAGCCCCACAAGACCCACAAGACCCACACGGCCGATTCGCCATCCCCATGAACGGGTTGGCGCGGTCCCGCCGCGCTTCCCGACCGATCAGGGTCACGCTGGCCAGGCAACTGGGCAGTGAGATCGACGGTGCCTGGTGGCCGCACACGGCTTCGGTGGCGACCGAACTACCCGAGCTGGTCGGCGCCCTGCACCGACCGCTGGGTGAGATCGTCGACATCCGCATCAATTGGTCGGCGACCGAAGGCCAGCTCGACTTGGAGACGATTGCCACCGGCGCGCGGCTGTTGCGTGCCGGCGAGCGTTTCCGACGGCCCCGCCTGATGGTGGTCGTCGGGCGTGACGCGTCCGCGAAACTCCTTGTGGTTCCGAGCATGACCTCACAAGCTCTCGGGTTGATGGTCCTTCGCACCGCCGCCGGGCTGCCCACCTCGGGCGGCACCGGGGACTCCCGGCTCTTCGAGACCGCGCGCGTGGTGATGCGTCTTGCAGAGGCCGAGAGCGCGAAGTGGTGCGACCCCGTCAAATCGTGACGCGCTTAACCTCACTCGCGCTGTAAAGCGCTGTACTAGTTGAGCATTCGATGATCGTCGCATCGGAGTGCATTGATTGGCCACCAACCGTGCTAGCCTCAAGGGGGATGTCTGTCTGACATCCATTCAGAATGACGGAAGTTGAAAGAGTATGGCACAGGGAACTGTGAAGTGGTTCAACGGCGATAAGGGCTTCGGCTTCATCGCC
>Ga0190271_10000501_pt1 | contig 19807 bp, 16 predicted proteins | sample Popmic356T_FD_133747 | JGI IMG/M metagenome (GOLD analysis project Ga0190271, IMG submission 133747) | Populus adjacent soil microbial communities from riparian zone of Weber River, Utah, USA - 356 T | ecosystem: Environmental > Terrestrial > Soil > Riparian zone | place: USA: Utah | collected...
AATTTCCTCGCCATTTAAGGGGTTGTGTCCGCTAGTAGAAACACCATCTCTTTTCTTCAGTAATTTCTGGTCAAGGTACCAAAAGGGCAAATCTTTATCCGCAAGTTTTAACTTGTTGATGTTGTTTCTTAAACCCAATGCCAGTAGTTGTGGGCTAAGGTCGGTAACACTACCGTTCTTGTCTATGGAAAAAAAATGGTTCGCATCAGCCAGGTAATCTTCATTGTTTAACGGATTACACGCATAGTAAACTGTTGTTGTAGGATTTAAATCAGGTACAATAGTTACCCGATATTTTGGTGATGAAGCTTCATCGATACTGATAGCAAAGACATTTTTATCGTCTTTAACGTACATGCCGAAACTGTAACATTTAATGTTGCTAATGTGCTGGGGCAACTTATCTAAAACAATTCTGGTAATTTCTTTTCCCCACGCATTTAAATATGTCCACTTGCCGTTGATTAAAAATATCCTGCCATTTATATGTCTCTGATTAGAACTTGCATTTAAAATTTTAAAATAAGTTGCCGAATGTTCATCGTACTGTTCCAGTTTAGGCAAAATATAAAAACCGTTTTTGTCGCCAAACATAAAGGTCCGCTCATCTTCACCCAAGGCTTTATAACTTATTGCATCAATACCTTTTAACACCTTATTTTGCTGTTTTACATAACTAAATCCATTTTGGTCCTTTTGTGTAAACTGAAAATAAATAGCAGTATTTTTTAGAATTATTTTATAAGTGCTGACAGTTGAGCTTTCATAGCATTCGCTGGCTTCAATTTGCATGGAAAGCAAAATAAGCAATATCAGTCCGCCAAAACATTTAAAAGCTAGTCTTATCATCATTTATTTTTTCTCAATTAATGAACGTTTTACTATTGTATCAGGTAATCTTCTTTATGGCTATTTCGAACCTCATGATCAAGGATAAGACCTGATACTGATTGATTTCGTTCTATTTACGGATAATTATAAAGTCGTTGCCTCCTTCAGGAAGATAAAGCAATATCCGGTAATCCGCGGCACCTGATTTTTGCCCCTTTCGGATAAGAGGGCCCCAGCCTTTTAGATCAAGTGGAAATTTATTGTTAAATCCGCTGGTATGGTTCTTTCTTTCCAGTGTTACCAATTGACCTCCGGCATACAATTTCAACTCGTAATCTTCCAGTGGCGCCATCATATTGGTACAGTATTTTTTAATATTTGCTTTGTTGGTATTGACTGAACTGGTATGCTGCTCTGGAGTGCTATAATAGAAAACCGCTGTTTCTGCAGCTCTTTTTTCCGTTAGTTCCGTCCATTTATTTCCGTCTCCCTTATTTAATATTTCCCTCGCATTTTCATGAAAACGGATTACTTTTTTTTTCAGTTCCTTTCTGTCTATTGTTAATAAGTTCCGGCCTTTACTCCAGCCTTCCATTTCATAGGGAAGATCTTTAATATTAACCTCCCATTCCTGCTCAAAATAGGGTACCGCTGAGGCGGGAGCATTTACTAACAATTTGCCGTAAGACTTTGATTTTAGGAGTACTCCCGTTTCCCGGTCTCTTATATAGCTTCCAAAACTGAACTGACAGGATTCAATGTCTTCCTTGCTTACCGTATGATCTCCACGACCGAATACCGGGAAGATCTGTATTTTAATTTTATACTTTCCATTTTTCAATGCATAAGGATTGATATCTACCGATGAGTTGAAGGGAGTATTTTCTTCAGATATTTTTATGTCATTAAAATAGATGACCACCGGTATGGGGGCTGTGGCATTGATGGCATAGGTGATTTGTTTGTCTTTTAATGCCATTGTTTCTTTTTTATCCTGGCTCTGGCAGGACATGAAGAAAAATAAGCAGAAGAATACTGAAAGTGGTCGAATCATAATTGTGGATTAAAAATAACGGAAATGACGGATAAAAAAGGATTTTAACCGGTTTTAAATTTTAGAGGAGACCACGAAAGTCAATAATAGTGCGGCAATGCAAACATTTAGATGTACCTAAAAGACAACCGCATAAACCCTAAGATTAACCCAGAAAACAATAACGCTCAAGAATTCTTTGGCAATTCAGTACCAAGGTTTTCCTGGTGCGCTTAAAAAAGCAAATCGTAGCGACTTTCAATCAGCTGGTCCAATTTCAATGCATAATTGAGAAAAAAAACACTACATTTCAAACGTTTGAAATGTAGCATAAGTTGATTTTATTGCGTTTTGACCTATTTAAAACGTTTAAATATTTATAACTTTATAATAGCTAACCAAATATATACCAATGAAAAGAATCATTACCTATGCATTATTCATACTGCTCTGTTTTGCCGGAACAGCTTTTGCATGCCCAAAAACCAATCTGAGAGCAAGCAAATTGGACCATCAGCCTCATGTAGAGAAAGTAATTATAAATTTACCCAACCGTAACCCATTAATCTGGTTATAATATGAACTTAAAAATAACAATAACGGCGCTAAGTATATTGTCTGTCAGTATAGTAAAGGCACAAAAAATAAACGTTAAAAAAGCATTTGCATCTGCAGCGAAACAAACAGAAATATTGATCAAAAATGTAGATTCGGCCCGGAAAGTAAAGCCTGATCTGGTTTCACCACGAACGGTAGAAAACGGAGCGTTTAAAATGGTTGTGTCGAAAGATTGGACCAGTGGATTCTTCCCGGCAGAATTATGGTATTTTTATCAATATACCAACGATAAGAAATGGCTTGATTTGGCAAAGAAATATACTGAAGATATTAAAAACGAACAATTTAACACGGGAACGCACGATTTAGGGTTCATGATTTATTGTCCATTTGGAAACGGATACCGTTTAACAAACGATCCGGCTTATAAAGCAGTAATTATTCAGGCGGCAAAATCATTGTCTACAAGATTTAACGTCAAAGCAGGGGTGATAAAATCCTGGGATCATAATGGCGATAAGTGGAAGTACCCGGTCATTATTGATAACATGATGAACCTTGAGCTTTTATTCGAAACCACTAAGTTAACAGGCGATTCATCTTTCTATAAAATTGCGGTAATACACGCCAATACCACGATGAAGAATCATTTCAGGCCCGATTTTAGTTCCTATCATGTGATCGATTATGACACCTTAACAGGCAGTGTGCGCCAGAAATTAACCGCACAAGGTTACGCCAATGAATCGGCCTGGGCACGCGGACAAGCCTGGGCATTATATGGTTATACCATGTGTTACCGTGAAACTAAAAATAAAGCATATTTAGCTCAGGCTGATGGTGTTGCGGGTTTTATCTTAAACAGTAAAATTACGCCGGCTGATGGCATTCCGTATTGGGATTATAACGATCCTCAAATTCCTGATGTTTCCAGAGATGCATCTGCTGCATCAATTACAGCTTCGGCGCTTTACGAATTGGCAAAGTACAGTATCAATGGTAAAAAATATAAAGCAGCTGCCGATAAAATCTTAAATTCGCTCATCACAAAGTACACCAGTAAAATTGGTGCAAATTATGGCTTTATTTTAGAGCACAGCACCGGGCACCGCCCGGCGAAGTCTGAAATTGATGTGCCGATCAATTATGCCGATTATTACTATTTAGAGGCTTTGTTAAGAAGTAAAAACTAAAATGAAGTTTAAAAAGATAATAATGAAACGAAATCTAAGCATCATATTGATTTTGGCAACGGCATTTAATGTGTCTGCCCAAAACAAAAAAGGGATTAAACCGGTACAAACTTATACGGTTGCCAACAAAAAAGTAACGGTTTATACTACAGCAGATAAATCTGAATACCGCATCAGTAAAACAGAAACCTTAAGTTTTGCTGAGCATAAGCAACCTTTTGAAACAGAGCCCTGTATTTTTGTAGATCCTACTATAAAATACCAAACCCTGGTGGGAATTGGCGGTGCCTTAACCGATGCCTCGGCAGAAACATTTGCAAAGTTATCAAAGAAAAACCAGCAGGAACTTTTAACCGCATATTACAATAAAGATAAGGGGATTGGCTATACTTTGGCACGTACGAATATTGCCAGTTGCGATTTTTCGAGTGGAAGTTATACTTATGTACAGGACAATGATAAGGACCTTAAAACTTTTAGCGTAGCGCACGATGAGGAATTTAAAATTCCTTTAATTAAACAAGCAATTGCCGCATCAGGAGGTAAATTACCTTTGTTTGTAAGCCCATGGTCGCCACCAGCATGGATGAAAGATAACAACAGTTTAATTCAGGGCGGGCATTTATTGCCTGCATACCGCCAAAGCTGGGCCAATCATTACGTAAAATTTATCAAAACTTACGAGGCGATGGGTATTCCGGTTTGGGGTTTAAGTGTTCAGAACGAACCTATGGCCAAACAGAAATGGGAATCTTGTGTGTTCACGGCCGAAGAAGAACGCGATTTTATTAAAAACTTCTTAGGTCCAACCTTACAGAAATCAGGCCTCGCATCAAAAAAACTAATTGCCTGGGATCATAACCGTGACCAGATTTTTCAAAGAGCTAGTACCATTTTAAATGACAAGAATGCGGCTAAATATGTTTGGGGTATTGGTTTTCACTGGTATGAAACATGGACAGGCAGCGGAATGCAGTTCGGTAATGTGAAACAAACACATGAAGCTTATCCCGATAAAGCCTTGATTTTTACCGAAGGATGTAAAGAACAATACGATGTAAATAAACTGGATGACTGGACTTTGGGCGAGCGGTATGGCTACTCCATGATTAACGATTTTAATGCCGGAACTGCTGCCTGGACGGATTGGAATATTCTTTTAGATGAAAAAGGTGGGCCAAACCATGTCGGTAATTTCTGTTTTGCTCCCGTACATGCCGATACAAAAAATGACAAATTGATTTATACAAATGTTTATTATTATATGGGGCATTTTTCTAAATTTATCCGCCCGGGAGCTAAAAGGATAGGAGCAGCATCCAGTCGCGATAAATTGCAATCAACAGCTTTTTTAAATCCTGATGGTAAGTTGGTTGTAGTAGTAATGAATCAATCGGATGATAAATTAAAATACAGTTTATGGATAAAAGGGGAGGCTGCAACAACAACCAGTTTGCCACACTCCATCACAACATTAATAGTAGAATAAACGCCAGAAAAAAAACGAAATTGAGCGAAAGTTAATGACACTGGCAAACAAAATTTCGAATCTGATAAAATGTGTAGGTTAACCATTGAACATACCACTCAATTGCCATCAATTTGGTTTTAAGTCGATTATCAGATCAATTAAACAGCATTAAATAAAAGTATGTAACACAACAACTAGATGAAAAAAATCCTATTAGCTTTGCTGGTCGTTGTAAATCTCACCGGGTGTACTGGCGGTAAAACCCAGGTTAATCAAAACCCAGATATCTTGGAAGACAATCTCGCAGATGAAATCTCCAGACACATCAGGCATTATCCTTCGGAAAAGATCTATATGCTGGGCTACTCCAATGACAAGTGTAACGTTGACCTGTACGTCAATGGAATTAAACTCTCAAAGGCATTTAACAAAACTTTGGGCAATTCGGGAATAGAAATCAATCCTTTTCTTTTTCAAAGCGGTAAATGCAAGGTATCCTTTAAAATGTATCCCCTGGGAAAATCAAAGGAATATGACGAGGTATTTAAAACGTTTGTGGATGATACCAACATCAACTTAAGCCTGTTATCTTATGATCTTAAAGATGAAAACGCAGCAGATAAAGAATACATCACTTATACGCTGCCAAAAAAGAAGGAAGAGGTGGCTAAGGGATATTTCAGGGAAAAATTTGACGGTGCCGGAAAGACATTTTTTGAGGATAGCTTTGAATTCGATATTGATCTTCCCTATCGCTCGAAACCTCCGTTTGAAGATGCCATGGATCTAAGCAAAATCAACAAGTCTGATCTTGAATCTAAATTATTGAAAAAATACCAGGAAGTCTGGAACGTTTATCGCAATAAGGAATACGATAATATTGCAAGGCTTGAATACCATTCGTTGAAAGATCTGTATGTGTCTACCTATGAAAGTAAGGAGAACGTCAGTAAAAATATCAAGACCCTTTTTAAGCAAATCTATAAAAATTCATCTTTTGAAATGCAGCCTATAAAAAAATACAAACTGGCGTATTTTGCTGGCGGAAAACTGGCGGCACTGATGCTGGATACCAATGATAACCAGTTGCGTGGAAATACAGCACTGTGGGCAAAAGTGAATTATGACCAGGGCATAAGGGCAATATTCTTAAACAGGTATTTCTACATTCCAGCGGGAGAAACAGAATTTAAGGTATATTGATTAAACAAAAAGGTAATTGATAGCCAGATTTTTTAGCTAGGATCCATCTGGTCAACTAACTAACAACCAACGGTTCAGGCATTATATAAAAGCCGCCACAAAATTGGAGAAGAACCTGAAAGAGTACACCAGATTTCATTTCAAACTTTGCACCCCGCTTTTTACAATCCAGTTTTGATGGAGTCTTAAAGAATTAAAATGATAAAGCATATTTTTTCAGTATTCGTTATTTTTATGATTTGGCAGGGAACATATGGCCAGGTCTCAGCACCATATCTCTCTATGAGTTTGGAAACTAAGGAAAATAGCGCCCGTTGGCAGCCTATGCATAAAATGCCGGCTGGCGATTTCAACCTGGAATGGCTAAAATCTGGTGACATCCTTGTTTCATACAATAGAAATGAGGCTCCAACCAAGTACTTAAAGGAAACCGATTTTAGCTCCAAAGAGCTACAAAAACTTGATAAAAAGATTTCGGGTTTTAGCTTAAAGGGAATTTATCTGGATCCTGAACAGCCACCGGAATTTTACTATGTAATCTATTTTAATCCGAAAATGAAAAACTCTATTTTACTTGAATTGCATGCTTTACTTGGGCATGTTGTCTCTGCAACTTATTATTCAGATAAAAAGATAAATCAATTTCAGAACAGGAACTATAGCACTCTTAAATAACCAACACTCTGGCGGAGTATAATTATTGGGAATGTCACTAAAAATGTTTGTTTCCTGCTTTTGGTGATTTATTGTAAATTTCAGTGAAAGTGGCTGTTCCTTAATTTGATAGTAGGCCCAGCGCCTTACCAAAAGTGGATGATCCCAGCTTAATCTAAGGTGCTTTAGAGAGTACTTTTATTAAAGAATTCCATCTAATGATGCGGCTCTGTTTGCATCAGCCATTGTTCTTAAATCAGGTGCATTGATTATAAAATGGCGGCGATAAAAGTCCAGGTGTACAAGTGGATTTGTTTCCAAGAATACTTTTACCTGTAGATTAAGCTAATTAATAAGTTCGATCAGGATACCACTTATGGTCCAGATGCTGCATGCAAGCCCAAATAACAGGCAGTACAATACAATATCGATTTCCTTTCTCAGCTTGATCAAAAAGACGGCAACAAACATCAGCGGGCAGGTTGCCATAAAGATGAAAATAATGGTTGCCAGCGTCTCAAAGATATCAGGGCTGTAATCTATGAGCAATATGTTCAAACCCAGGTAGGATAGCCAGACAAAAACTGGAGAAAGCAGGCACAATAGCCATTTCCAATATCCCTTGAGCACAAGTTGGCTAGGAGAAGTCTTGCGGTAGTTCTGGCGCAACAAGAGGATAATGCCAAGCATGCAGAGCGCCAGCATTCCGATCTTGATGTAGATATTCCTGATGCTGTCTGCCCGGGTATTGATACTGGTTGAGGAAACCAGCTTAGCATCCCGGAACTGCTCAACCCTGGTTCGCTCCCCATTCACAATGGTCTGTTTAATTACCGCATTGCTGGTGCTATCCCTAAAGGTCCAAATGGAATCTTCAATGCCCATCGTGTAGAATCCTTCAATCATCAATTTACCGTTTTTTGTCCTGGTGAATCTGCCGTCCAGCCGCCCGCCCTTAAACCTTAGAGCATCTCTGCCCTCTGGGGTCTCTATGGTCAGCGCAGTGATTTTTCCCGATGGCATCAAGCTCGTACTATCTGCTATCTGCCCCCGCGCATGGATATCAAGATCTTCCAGGGAACGGTTCTTGTTATAATCGTCATTCATAACAGGACGGCTGATGTACTGGTAGTTTACCTTAACAACGAGCAACGAATCTTTTCTGTAAAATTCAAATTCATCATAAAGCTTCACGTCCGGAGTTACAGCAGATCGTAAAAGCACATACTGGGGATGGTCAAAAGATTGGAGATACGGCCTTTGGCTAGTGGCGCAGAAGGAGAAAATGGTAACGATGGCGATAAACGCAGTGGCCAGCCGGGGCAATAGAGAGTTACTTATTACTATCTGTTTTCTACCTTTGACATGCAACCAGCCCAGCAACAACACCGGTAAGGCCAGCAAATCGGTAGGGTCAACAGTCCGCTGGAGGGGAAAAAAGGTATTCACCAATTCAATCAATCCGGAGGAATATTCACTTTTCCAGAAAACGAACAATATGCCGCTTAGGATAAAGATCCAGGATTTAAATTTGGGAAAGAGTGCACACCAAAAAATAGGGAAAATGAACAGTCCACAAAAATCAGACAGTTTACCGGTAAACACATTATGAAAAGTAGCTTTCAGTAGGAAGTCATTGAGGATCAGAAGCACAAGGCAAAAGATGAAAATCGGCGACAAGAGATTTTTTAAACGGTTATACATGCTTACTGAAGTTAGTATATTTATTAATACGAATTACGCCGTTTGGTAACCTATAAATAGAAAATCTATCATGCAAATATGTTTCAGCGTCATTTCTGTATACCATTTGCGCATATAGGCAAGGACTATCCATAAATTAGAAATCCATGTACGCATATCAATCCTGCAAAATTCTTGTATATTCGGTTATTAACTCCTTATTAAATTTGTTAGATACTCTGGAGTTATCTATAGTTTTATGACAGCACCAAGATGTGATTCAGTACCTTTTAATTTAAGTTTGTTATTTTCCTCAGCACATATTCCTTATAGTTAGGCCCAATGGAAATGCTTTTTCCGGCAATTATAATGTCATTTGAGGTAAAGGAAGCAATCTTATTAATGTTAATAATAAATGAACGATGAATCCGGAGTAAGGGTAACGCTACGATATCCGGTTCTAAATCGCTGATTTTGTACTTTATAGTGATAGAGCCATGATCGAAAACGACAACGATATTATCCTTAAGGCTTTCGATATACAGAATATCATCGGTATTCAACCTGTGGTTTCTTAACCCGGATTTTAGAAAAAGGTAACGCTTTTGAGCTGCTATTAAGGCGACAGCTTTATCGGGTTTAACTGACCGTAAATACCGGTCGATGGCTTTGAAAAACCGCTCAAATGTGATAGGTTTGAGAAGATAATCGATGATGTCAAGATCGTAGCCATCTACAGCAAATTCGCGGTATGCAGTGGTAATTATCACGGCGGGCGGATCTTTTAAGCTTTTTAAAAAATCGATACCCGTTATCTGAGGCATTTTAATATCCAGGAACATCAGGTCTATCTGAACAGTCCTTAAAATCTCCATTGCCTTTACTGCAGTCGAGCAGGTAGCCACAACTTCAAAGGCATCCAGTTGAACAATATGATTTTGAATCAGTTTAATGGCAAGTGGTTCGTCATCCACTAAAAGACATTTTATTTTCATAAAGCGAAGTTAACTTTGTTAAGTATTTTCCAGATTAATTTCCAGTTGCACTTCAAAAGTGTTTTCAACTCTTTTGACCATGAGTTCATATCTCGATGGATAGATTAGTTCCAGTTGCCGCGTAATATTACCCAATCCTATGCCGCTACCGCCGGCTTCAAGATCTTCCTCTATGCAACTGTTGTTAACCATAAAGCTCAGATGACCATTTCGCATATGGAGTGTGATCGTGATAAAAGAATTACCGGCATCCTCGCTGGCACCATGTTTAAACGCATTTTCAACGAAAGATAGTAAAATCAGTGGTGCGATAGCCGCCTGATTGTCGGTTACATACTCAAAACTAATCTGCAGCCGCTCGTCATACCTAAGTTTTTCCAATTCAAGATAATTCTCAATCAATTTTATTTCCGATGAAAGAGGAACATAAGCGGTGTTGCACCTGTAAAGCACATGATCTAGTATCTCTGACAAACCAGCTATCGATTTTGAGGTAACCGGAGAGTTCATCAGCGACAGCGAATAAATGTTGTTCAGTGTATTGAATAAAAAATGCGGGTTGAGCTGGCTTCGCAAAGCTTTGAGTTCCGTTTCTGCCTTTTCTTTCTCCAGCATTAGCGAACGCTGCTGAACCACGTACTGATCACGGATCAGTTTAACAAAAGCGAATACCCAGGCCGCAGAAAATGATAGGGCAAAATAATGTGTAACTAATTTTGGAAGATCGGATAGTATCTCCCAAAGCGATTCCTGCGCAAAAGGAGGTGTTCTGATCAGCGGTTCCAAAAGGTATATAACAGCGATACGAGAGCAAGCAGAAATGAGGTAAGAACCTGCAATAAAATAGACAACTACCTCAAAATAGTTCTTCGACCCCATTAACTTAGGAATGATGTGGTAAGCTAGAAAATAGGAGGCCAGCATGGTTATTGAGATATAATAAATTTGGCGGTATATAATGCTGTCTAGTTGTCGGTATTCTTCAATATCGTACCGGTTCATGAAAAGCAATGCAACTATCAGCCAAAAGATGACGTGTGTTTGAAAACGGTGTGTCAGGCTGAACTTAACGATTCTATCGATTAATGGCATGATCAAATATAGCATATCAGAGGATTATCCCCATTAAACGCGACAGAATAGCGGAAAACCCTACTGAAAAGAGCAGATTTAAAGACGAAATGTGATATGTGGTCGAATAGCAGTTTCTATACATCCTTTTGGCTTTTCTGGCAGAGCTGTGTTGCAGACAAATTATTTTATTCGATTTTCATCGAAGTTTTCAAAGAAATTATCAAGATGAGATCACAAATTAACATCATTACCTTGCTTCTATGCATTACGATTGGTGCAACGGCCTACGGGCAGCAGGTTAGACAATTACCCATAAAATCCACCAATGCAATTGATAGTGTTATCCTGAAAAAAATGAACAATGCCCATCTGGTAGGCCTTGGTGCAGCCATTATCGTCGACAAGAAATTGGTTTGGTCGAAAGGGTATGGTTACGCTGACAGGGAGAACAAAGTGCCGTTCACCACATCGACAGTCATGAACATAGCATCTGTTTCCAAAACCATTACCGGGGCCTGCCTAATGAAAGCCGTGGAGCAGGGAAAACTTTCCCTTGATGAAGACATCAATACTTATCTGCCCTTTAAAATTCACAACCCTTTCTTTCCGAAGGGGAAAATCACCTTGCGTAACCTGGCCACCCATACCTCCGGCCTGAATGACAGGTTCCCTTTTTATACCTCCGACAGTTTGTATGTTAACGGGAAAGATTCACAGGAAGCACTTGGCGATTTTCTTCGTAATTATTTTGTGCCTGGTGGAACACATTATTCAAAAGAAAATTTTCTCGATCATAAACCGGGTGCGTTTCGTGAGTATTCTAATATCGGCACAGCGCTGGCCGGCTACATCGTTGAAGTTCGGACAGGTAAAAAGCTGAACGACTACAGCAAGGAATATCTATTCAAGCCATTGAAAATGGATGATACGGGCTGGTTCCTGTCCGACATTGACCTGAAAAAGCACGCCCGGCTTTACCAGAAACAGGGGGATAGCAGTATTAAACGGATACCGCTTTACGGACTGACCACTTATCCCGATGGCGGTGTACGTACGTCGGTCAATGATTTGTCCCACTTCTTCATTTGTTTACTGAACGACGGTAAGTTTCAAAACAGACAGGTTCTCCAGGAAAAAACGGTTCGGGAAATGCTCCGGTTTCAGTTCGATAGTGTGCACAAGCCTGAAAATATAGAACCAGCCAAACTAAATTCAGGTATTTTCTGGTCTACCAAGATGGGTGGAAAAAGGATAGGGCACAACGGCTCCGACTTTGGTGTAAGAACTTTTATGCTTTCTGATCTTAAAAAGGAAGTAGCGGTGATCATGTTCATCAATACCTCACTGCTGGAAACAGAGGAGGCCACGTTCTTTGGTATCTATAATGAGCTTTATCAATATGGTGTCCGGATGAGGAATAGTAGCTATACAATAAGCAATGGAAATTAGGTTCATTTCCAAAAATTAGAACTTAAATAATTGACAGTAATCAAGTTTTAAAGATGAATCTTAAACTTAGTAAAGCATTCTTTTTACTGACTCTCTTTATGTTTTCATGTGTTGTGCTTAAATCGCAGACAAAGAAAAAGTATTCAAAAGAAGTTGAGAATAAAATAACTCAGGTTGAAAATCATTTGGCCAGTTGGGTAGAAATAGAAAATACATCTAAATGGAAATTGAATGAGCGAATGATTTTTTACAAAATAGAGGGTTTGAGTATTGCTGTTATAAAAAATTATAAACTTGAATGGGCAAAAGGTTATGGCTGGGCTGATTCAGCACAAAGCAGGCGTGTTACCCCTGCAACTCTTTTTCAAGCGGCTTCAATAAGTAAATCTCTGAATGGAATGGGCATGTTAAAGTTAGCACAAGACATGAACATCGATCTAAAAAAAGATATAAATTCCTACTTACATTCATGGAAATTCCCTTATGATTCCATATCGAAAGGCAAGAAGATTACCACTTTGAACTTATTAAGCCATACGGGTGGCATAAATGTTAGTGGGTTTGATGGTTATCAGAAAACTGATTCCATACCGGATATTATCCAGATTTTGAACGGAATTAAACCCGCAAACAGCGATGCAGTAAAGTCTGTTTTTGAACCTGATTTAAAATACAAATACTCGGGAGGAGGAACAGTGATCTCACAATTAATTATCGAGGATCTATCCTGTAAAAAATATGCTGATTACATGGAAAGTAACATTTTAAGACCTATTGGAATGCAAAATAGCTTTTACACGAATACAACATTAAAAAGCAAGTTTAAACTGTTAGCCACAGGTTACAATGGAAACAAGGAAGTGATGATGAAATATCATATTTATCCGGAACAGGCAGCCGCAGGATTATGGACAAATCCAACAGAATTATCAAAATATGTGATTGAAATTCAAAAATCCTTGTTGGGCAAATCAAACAAATTACTTAGTCCGGAAATGACAAAACTCATGCTTACGCCTTATCTTGATAATTCTGCTGCCTTGGGTGTTTTTATTGAAGATAAAGAAGGAACAAAATATTTCAGACATGGTGGCATAAATGAAGGCTTTACCAGTTTGTATTATGGTAGCCTAGAAGATGGAAATGGTGCAGTGGTAATGTGCAATTCTACCGATAAAACCATACTCTATGAAATCATCAACAGTATAGCAACTGTTTATAAATGGAAAAACTTCTACAAGCCTGAATTGAAAAAAGTTGTAAAAATTAACAGCAGTGAATTAAAGAAATATACTGGCAAATATACCTCCAATGATCGGGAGTACATCATTTCACAAGTCAAGGGGGATCTATTTCTAGAGCTATCGGGGGCAAAGGTGGCAGCTTTATTTCACTTCTAAAACTGACTTTTTTATGTACCAGGCTCCGGAAATCAACAATCAATTTGTTTTTAGCAATGATAAAATCCAGGGATTTCGAATTAAACTTAATAGCGGCAAAAATATAGTTCTAAAAAAAACAGAATAAAACTTTCGGGATGGTGGTTCCGGTATACTGACTGGGGCTTGAGAGGAAGCCTAAAAATTGTTGTTAAACATATTTGGCCTTAAAGTGTTATCACTTTATCAGCTGAAAATTGTTATGCAGGAAAATAAAGAGCGAAATAATTTTGAGAAGAGGTTTGAAGAATGTGATGAGAAGTTCAACACTATATTTAAACTTACTAGTGTAGCCTCAAAGATTATCCGGTCAGACCTGACCATATTAAAGGTCAATAAGGCCCTTTGTGAACTGTTGGATTACCCACCCGAAGAAATCGAAGGAACCAAAATTCTGGATCATGCCTGCGAAGAATACGTTGCGCATTGGCATCATCTTCAGGAAATGATCTGGTCTAAGCAGGTACCTTTCTTCAAGCTGCAGGCCTGCCTGTACAGAAGAGACCGCAGCCGCGTGTGGGTTGATGTGACCACCATCCTCTATAACGATCAGGGAGAAACTTTTGGTTTTACCGTTCTGGATGATATTTCCGGATTGAAAGGGCTTGCAGAGAGCCAGAGGCGTTTAAACGTTGCCTTGAAGTATACTGGTACAGCTATCTGGGAACTGGACCTGGAAACTAAAGAAGTTTTCCGTTCCCCCGACCATGATGAAATTTTCGGCTATCCCCAGAGGCAGAAGTATTGGAGCCTGGAAAGCTACTACCCGCACATCGCTGCAAATGACCTTCCGGCATTTAAGGAGGCACTATCAAATATTCAGGATGAAGGAGGTATAGACGTGCAGGTAAAACTGAACAGGTTAGATGGTATGCTGCAATGGCTGAATATAAAAGGTAAGACTGAGACCGGTAAAGATGGAAAGGCTGTGAAACTGATTGGTGTTATTAACGACATCACCAACGACAAAATTATTGAAAGGCATAAAGACGATTTCATCAGTATCGCCAGCCATGAGCTAAAAACCCCGGTTACCAGCTTAAACGGATCGTTGCAAATGTTGCAACGGGATTCGGAAGGGCAATCGGACCGTACCAGGCAGCTGGTTGCCCAGGCAAGCAGGGGGATCAACCGGATCTCACTGATCATAGACGACCTGCTCAATGCCGGTAAAAACTATCGTGATCAGATTGAACTAAGGAAAACAAGTTTCAATCTCTTTACACTTGTTCAGGAAATAGCTGAACTGTTCGCTTCTGCGGATTTCCAGACTGTTACCATAATAGGGGAAGAGGATATCATGTTGCATGCTGACTCAGAACGGATCGGACGGGTGCTTACCAACCTGATCAGTAATGCAGTCAAATATGCACCAACAACCACAGATATAAAAGTTGAGCTCGTTGATAGTGAGAACTACATTAAAATATCTGTCATTGATCAGGGACCGGGAATTATTGCCGAAAAGATTCCCTTGCTGTTCGATCGATATTATCAGGCCGATGAACAACAACATCAGTTCTCCGGGCTTGGGCTTGGACTGTTTATTTCCGCCAATATCGTTCGCAAACATGGAGGAGAAATCGGTGTTGACAGCGTGCCTGGTGAACGAACCTCTTTTTGGTTCACCCTGCCAAAATCAGTAGGAGGTTAGCTCGGTCATCACGGCAATGGAGAGAATTTGGACTTCAGATGCATAAGTGGTATTACGGGCTCAGGGAATACAACACACCATACTCATAGGCTATGCAACAAGCGGGATAATTTTATCAACCTATTGTGAGGCATCGGATAAGGATTATAAACTGACCATATTATCTAACTGTTGCGGCAATGCGGATGAAGAGGCACACGATGTGCTGATTAATAAAGTCTTTCCACGCATGGCAACCATTGCATCCCTGGAAACATTGTGGTAATATCGGCGGTTATGATCCTTAAGGACGTGCACTTTATATCGAAAAAGATGGATTGGGCAGCAACTGCGCCACTTTTGTATGCAGGTATCACGAAGTATTCTCCGCTAAAAAAGTGGAAAATTGGTGAAGGACACAAAGTCGCTGTTGTCGGTCTTGGTGGGCTGGGACATATGGCTAAGCCATTCATATGGATACCATTAACTTTGGTTTTGGATACCCTTTTGAATTAAAACACAGGTATCTATCCTTTGCTCTACGCAGAGAAATGGGTGAAGCCATAGCAAATCTGCTTATAAAAAGCGATGAGTTCCAAAACACAACCTGGGAATTAACAAACATGGAATAGTATTCATTCGAAGATGTTGCGAAAGTTCTTTCCGGATTGACTGGTAAAACAGTTTCTTACACAAGTGCAGATACAGATCACTTTAAAAAAATGCTGAAAGATCACAATGTCCCAGAACAGATTGCTTCCATCTGAAAGAATTATATCAACTCTGAAGTTAACTTCAGAGTTTGACAAAGAAGAGATAAATTACCTGAGAATCATGCCCTGTTGTATAAAGGGCACGATTCTCTGATTGATAACAAAATCGTGTAAGCTATTTAGGATATACAAGCACTCCGCCTAGCCAGGTCTGTTCAACATTGATGTTTCTCATATTCATACTCACCTGTTCTTCCGGCATTGTTAGTGGGTCGGATGCTAAAATAATAAAATCAGCGAAATGTCCATTGGTTAAAGAACCGGCCCATTGATCTGCGTAGCATTGCCATGCTGCGTCATAGGTTACCGCTTTTAAGGCTTGTGCGGCAGAGATCTTCTCAGATGGGTTGAGTACGTTGTCAGGCGCTGCTTTGGTTTCCATGACGCGGGTAATGGATTGTTCCATCATGCGTAAAGGTCCTAAAGGCGTTACAGTATGGTCACTATGCAAAGAAATACGGAGGCCTTTATTTATCGCTGACAAACATGGGTCAAGCCAGTTAACCTTTGGGCCGAGGGGATTTTTGTCTTGGGTCTGATCCTTAAAAATAACATTCTGAAAGGCATCACCCCAATAGCCAACATGTCCGATCAGGAAGCTCGGTGAAATATTATAGGTGGCCATGTCATTGATGTCATCACTACCGAGCAGAGAACAGTGTTCGATACGGTTACGCAACTCAGGCCCCTTATAATTATCAAGGGCAGCCTTATAGGCAGCAATCGTGTTGGTTATCGCCTGATCCCCATTGGCATGGACCATGATTGGCCATCCCTTTTCAACGATCACTTTGTTCACCAGGTTTTGGAAATCGTCGACTGTATAATTAAAAATACCGCACGGCTCTTTAGGGTCAATGTTACAAACATATGGTTGCGATTGATAGCCAGTAAGTCCTTGGTTGGAACCATCCGTTACTATTTTGACATGGCCGAAATAGATGTCGCTATAGGATGATGGTTGTTGATATTGTTTCAACGCGTCAGCTTTATCTATTGATTCACAATATTTAGTGCCTCCCAGACGGACCGTTAGGTTATTAACTAGTGTATAAGATTTTAATAATCCCAGGTAGGCCTCAAGTAATAAGGCATCATACATAGAAGTTACGCCTCTTGAATTGGCTTCCTGAAAAAATTTGTCAAGATTATCAATTAATATTAATGGCGCTGCTGTTTTTAAGACGGCTTCTGAATGTGCAAGTACGGCAGGTGTCATGCCGGCTTGTTCCTGAAGCAAGCCTTTGGTTGCATCGATATACTCTTGAGCGCAATCAGGGTATAGTTTACGCAGTTTTTCATTACCTATAAAGTGATAAGTAGTGGTAAGTGCTAATGAATTTGCATACAGTGTATGGCCCGACGCGCTAAGTACTAATATCGAAACCTCTTCACTTAACGAATCAAGAAAAGTATTATCGATTTCTGAGAAGTTACTACACCCATTAGGATAAAGTAACGCAGGGTCAAGGCCGTTTGCAAGTATTGTCTTACCCGGATTGGTATTTAACGCATCATTTAATATACCTTTTATGTAATCTGTTGTATAACCAACTCCAATCAGGTCCTGGCCCTTAAAAGGACTAACATCTACCCAGGCTGACATGATGCCTGAAAACACGGTATGTATATGAGGCTCGAAAAGGCCGGGCAATAGCGTTTGTCCGTCCGGTAAGATAGTAGTGGGATACCCTTTATATTTTTCATCCATTGCGGCTTGTACATCCGCAAGACTACCGCTGGCTATTACAGTTCCTTCAGCAAATCCAATAGCTTCAACAGTTGATACGTCGCCGTTGATCATCGGCCTGATGGTGCCGGTTCCGGTTCCGACTGAATATACCATTGGTGCGGGGGATGCAGGTTTTGGCTTGGCTTTAGGAAGGTGTGCGGTAATTTTTGCCAGATTTTCTTCACTGAAGATTTTATCTTCCAGTATGTTTACAATTGCGTTGTTGCATGAGCAAATACATGCATGGTGGTGTGTGTGGGAGTTTTCCATTTAGATGAATAAGTTTTGGTTTGGAGTGATTATCTCACAATAATATAAAACACTAATCACTTATAAAAAAAATGGGAATGGGGAAAATTACCCTTTTTTTTAAGGGTTTTTTTCCCCTAACCGCGAACTTTGATTTGATTTTGTTATCGTTAACAATAGTACCGTGAGGTCCGCTTAGAGCAGACGTAGTAACCTAGAAACATTACTATTGTAATGGCACCCTGATGTAAGTATTTTAGATATGGCCTTAAAGCTGATCTGCCTGACACAAAAGAACATCAGCTAAATGTACGATGCCCCTGAGCAATTAGGTTAAAACAGTTCAGAAACCTGCCATTGGTTTCCAGATAGAATGACTTTGGATTTGAATTATATTTTTTTGAGAAGCATTAATTTAGTTGACGCAGTTCATTTTACATACTCATGCATTACAAATTAAAATGGTGTTGTACTCAATATATAATTCTACTTTTAACTGGTTTGAATTTAAGGAAGCGCACAGTACTATGATAGCCTTATTTTTATTTATATTAAATCCTTAATTAATTGTAGTCCTGTCTTTATTTCATGTACTATCTCATGCTCCATAGCATCATAATCCATGTTTTCTTCAATGCGTTTCTCCCAACTCGAAGTTTGTTCTGTAAGCATGATTAAGCCAGCAGTTCCGGCAGTTCCTCTCAGCTTGTGAAGAATTCTCTTTAGTTCTTCTGTATTTTTTTCTTTTACCGCTAATTTTATATTTTCTTTAGCCTGATCAAGCCCTTGTATCACTAAGTTCAAAAATATTACTTTAAAATCATCATCATCACCTACCTGCTCGTTCAGAATATTCATATCCAGATAGGTCTCTGGTTGTGGTGGGTTTTCTGACAATTCCTCCTGAACGGCAATGCCTATATGTTTTTTCAGCATTTCCAAAAGATCGTTTTGTCTGAGCGGCTTGGGTAGGAAATCATTCATTCCCGAATCCAGACATTTTTCTTTTTCACCCAATACATTTCCTGCTGTAACCCCAATAATCGGAATTGTGGAGTATTCCGGTAACAGCCGGATTTGCTTCGTGGCTTCTATGCCATCCATTACAGGCATCTGTACATCCATCAACAGCAAATCAAAAAGCTGATCCCGGCATTGTTCCAAAGCCTGCAAACCGTCGGTTGCTTCTACTAACCTTACATCGGGAATCAGTGATTTCATCATTCTGTTATTCAGAACCATGTTCACCGGATTATCATCAACAAGCAAGACAAGAGGCGAAGTCATGAGCAGGGAAGGTTCTTCTTTCTGCGATAGTTTGTGAGCAACTGTCTCTTTCTCTGAACTTTTTATTGCCCGCCGTAAGATTTTGTACAGTTCTTCAGATTTAATAGGTTTAAGCAGAAAATAGGAGTTTTCTTCCTTCCTGAAAGAATTGATCACGTCAAGTTCTTCAGAAGATGTGTGAAGGATAACAAGAGGTGAGACTTCATTCTGCTGATTAAATAGCTGCTTTATTTTCTCGATTGTTTCCAAACCTGATATAAGCGGCATGTGGTAATCTATCAGAATAATATCAAAACGCTCGCCGGCTAAAAGCATCTGAAGAGCTTCCATTCCGTTGGCAGCCTGTGTAGAATCTATATTCTTATAAGCAAGCATATGCTGAAGAATAACCCTGTTTGCTTCGTTATCGTCAACAATCAGAACCTTGTTGATTTTCAGTATTTCATTTTCGCTTTGATCAGAAATTTCAAAAGGAATCTCAATATCAAAATAGAAAACAGAACCTTTCCCGAGTTCACTTACCAAAGTAAGATTACTTCCCATATATTTC
>Ga0190271_10000502_pt1 | contig 19795 bp, 19 predicted proteins | sample Popmic356T_FD_133747 | JGI IMG/M metagenome (GOLD analysis project Ga0190271, IMG submission 133747) | Populus adjacent soil microbial communities from riparian zone of Weber River, Utah, USA - 356 T | ecosystem: Environmental > Terrestrial > Soil > Riparian zone | place: USA: Utah | collected...
CCGCCTCGTCCGCCGCTACGCGTACCGCAACGCCGTGCTGCCGCAGCTCTCCGGGCTCGCGCTCGCGCTCGGTGCGGTCGTCGGCGGCGCGCTCGTCACCGAGATCGTCTTCAGCTACCCCGGCCTCGGCACGCTGATCATCACCGCGCTGCAGAACCGCGACTACTTCCTGCTTCAGGGTCTCTTCCTCTTCATCGTGATCGGCGTCCTCGTCGCCAACTTCCTCGTCGACATCGCCTACGTGATCGTCGATCCCCGCACGCGCATGGGAATCCAGGGCTCGTGACGACGGTCGATCCGGTCCTCGAGGCGATCGACCCGGAGCAGCGGGTCTCGACGCCGGATCCCGTGCCGCGCCGGCGGAACGAGGTTCTCTACTTCGCGTTCCGCAACCGCAAGCTCGTGATCGGGCTCTCGGTCGTCGGGCTCATGCTGGTGCTCGCGATCGTCGGGCCGTGGCTCACGAGTGCCGGGCCGTTCGAGTTTGGCTACCCCACGGGCGAGCCGCCCTCGCGCGCGCACTGGCTCGGCACGACTGCGTCCGGGCAGGACGTCTTCACGCAGTTCGTCCACGGGCTGCGGGCGAGCTTCCTCGTCGGGGCGCTCGGCGGCTGCGTCGCCGCGCTGATCGGCATGGCGATCGGCTTCACCGCGGGCTACCGCGGCGGAGCGGTCGACGAGCTCCTCAGCATGCTGACGAACGTCGTGCTCGTGATCCCGACCCTCGCGGTGCTCATCATCGTGGCGGCCTATCTGACCGTCCGCGGCCTCGTTGCCGAAGCGTTGCTGATCGGCGCCACCTCGTGGCCGTGGGCAGCGCGTGCGATCCGCGCCCAGACGTTCTCGCTCGCCTCGCGGGACTTCGTGAGCCTCGCCCGGCTCTCCGGTGCCCGCCCGACGCAGGTCGTCGTGCGCGAGATCGCGCCGAACATGAGCTCCTACCTCTTCCTCACCTTCATCCTCCTCTTCGGCGGCGCGATCCTCACGGCGGCGACGCTCGATTTTCTCGGGCTCGGGCCGTCGAACGCCATGTCACTCGGGCTGATGCTGAACACGGCCGTCGTCTCGAGCGCGCTCCAGCTCGGGATGTGGTGGTGGTTCATCCCGCCCGGACTCGCGATCACGGCGATCGTTGGGGGCCTCTACGTGACGAACGTCGGCCTCGACGAGGTCTTCAACCCGAAGCTGCGTGAGACGTGAGCCTCGCAGTCGACAACCTGCGCGTCCATTACCGGACACTACGGGGCGACGTGAAGGCGCTCGACGGCGTCTCCTTCACGGTCGCGGACGGCGAGATCATGGGGCTCGCCGGCGAGTCCGGCTGCGGCAAGACGACGCTCGGGAAGAGCCTCATCCGGCTCGACGGGCGCATGCGCCACGTCGAGGGCAGTGTCGTGCTCGACGGCACGGAGCTGCCGATCGCCGACGACCGGGCGATGAACCGCTACCGGTTCCGCGAGGTCTCGCTCATCCCCCAGTACGCGATGAGCGCGCTCAACCCGACGCGGAAGATCGGCAAGTTGATCGGTGAGCTGCTCGCCGCCCGCGGCGAGAGCTACGACGACCGCTTTCCGGAGCTGACCCGCCGCCTCTCGCTCGTCGGCCTCGACGAGGACGTCCTCGAGCGCTTCCCGATCGAGCTCTCGGGCGGGATGAAACAGCGGGTCGTGATGGTTCTCTCGACCCTCCTCGACCCCAGCCTCCTGATCGCAGACGAGCTCACCTCGGCGCTCGACGTCTCGACCCAGAAGGCCGTCGCCGAGCTCCTCGTCGAGTTTCGCGACCGCGAGTTCGTCCGGAGCACGATCGTGATCACCCACGATCTCGCCGTGCTCTACCAGGTCGCCGACACGATCCTCGTCATGTACGCCGGCAAGCTGGTCGAGAAGGCCTCGGCCGAGGAGATCACGACGAGCCCGGTCCACCCCTACACGCAGCTGCTGATTGCCTCCATGCCAGAGGTCGGCACGAGATTCGCGGACGAGCGCCGGACGGGGATCCCGGGCCGCCCGCCGTCGCTCCTGCGGCCGCCGACCGGATGTCGCTTCCGCGCGCGATGCCCGCTCGCGTTCTCGAAGTGCGCCGAGGAGCCGCCGTTCGTCGAGGTCGCGCCGCGGCGCTACGCAGCCTGTTGGAAGGCGGCCGCCTGATGCTGCGCCTGCAGGACGTGACGAAGGTCTACAAGGCCGGCACGTTCGGCCGGACGCACGTCCCGGCAGTCACCGAGGTGTCGTTCGACATCGCGCCCGGCGAGGTCGTCTCGCTGATCGGCGAGAGCGGGAGCGGCAAGACGACCGTCGGACGGATGATCCTCGGCCTGACCCGGCCGAGCGCCGGCGCGATCACCTGCGACGGCGTGGACGTCGCGAGCCTCCAGGGACGAGCGCTGCGGCGCTACTACGGCGCCGTGCAAGGGGTCTTTCAGGACCCGTTCAGCTCGTACAACCCTGTCTTCCGTGTCGATCGCGTGTTCCACATGGTCCGCCGGCCGTTTCTTCCCGAGCTCGATGACACCGAGTGGCGGGATCGGCTGCGCCGCTCGCTCGAGGCGGTCGGGCTCGAGCCCGACGACGTGCTCGGCAAGTACCCGCACCAGCTGAGCGGCGGGCAGCTGCAGCGGCTGCTGATCGCCCGCGCCCTGATGCTCGACCTGCGCTTCCTCGTCGCCGACGAGATCATCAGCATGCTCGACGCCTCGACGCGGATCGACGTGCTCAACCTGCTGGGCGACCTTCGGTCGCGTGGGCTCGGCGTGCTCTTCGTGACGCACGACCTGGCGCTCGGGAACTACATCAGCGACCGTACGATCATCCTCTGGCGCGGGCGGGTGGTCGAGGTCGGCGCGACGCCCAAGGTGTTCGGCGACCCGCGCCATCCGTACACGCGGATGCTGCTCTCGTCGGTGCCACAGCTCTCCGCGAAGTGGGAGACGTCGACCGTCGAGCCACTCGAGGCGGGCACCGAGCTCGCCGGCCCGTTGCAACCGATCGACGACGACCACGCGGTCGCCGCCTGGGGGAGCCGATGACCGGAGCAGAAACCGCCGTCGCGCCGCTGACGGTCTCGTTCATGAGCGCCAACTTCGTCGCGGCCGAGCTCGGCTACGGCACGGACGTCGACTGGGGACCGTTCGACGAGGCGACGAACCGGGCGTTCGAGCCGCTCGAGACGTTCCCGGACCGATTCGACCGGATGCTTGCGAAGGTGTCGGGAGCCGGATTCGACGCGCTCGATCTGTGGACGGCGCACCTCAACTGGCGCTGGGCGACGCCCGAGCACCTGGAGCTCGCACGCGCCGCACTCGAGCGCCACGGCCTGCGGCTCGTCAGCCTCGCGGGAAACTTCGGGAGCACCGCCGACGAGCTGGAATCCGCGTGCCGCCTGGCGAACGCGCTCGGCGTCGACCTCCTCGGCGGGATGGGCGAGGTACTGCGCGACGACCGACCGGGCGCGGAGGCCGTCCTGCGGGCCCACGGTGTACGCCTCGGCTACGAAAATCACCCCGAGGCAACACCGGGCGAGGTGCTCGCGCTCATCGGTGACGCCGAGGACGTGCTCGGCGCGACGGTCGATACGGGGTGGTGGGCGACGCACGGCTACGACGCCGTCGACGCGCTCGCCGAGCTCCGCGAGCGCCTGTTCCACGTGCACCTGAAGGACGTCGAGCGGTCTGGCGAGCACGTGACCTGCCTGCACGGCACCGGCATCGTCGACATCGACCGCTGCGTGGAGGTGCTCGTCGCCTCCCGCTACGACGGCCCGCTCTCGGTCGAGCACGAGCCGTACGACCGCGATCCCGTGAGCGAGTGCGTGCTGATGCGCGAGTCGCTCGCGGTGCAACTCGAGCGACTCACGGGAGGCGACGATGGCTAACGGGGCACTTCGTGTCGCGGTGGTGGGCTGCGGGAACATCTCAGGCCCGTATGGGGAGACGCTCCGCGCCTATCCGACGATCGAGATCGCAGGCGCAACGGATGTCGACCGCGGCCTGAGCGCGGAGTTCGTCGAGCGGTTCGGGGGAATCGACTACCCCTCGCTCGAGGAGCTCCTCGGCGACGGGCACGTCGACGCAGTCGTCAACCTCACCTCGCACGGCGTCCACGCCCAGGTCACGGCCGCCGCGCTCGAGGCGGGGAAGCACGTCCACAGCGAGAAGCCGCTCGCTGCGAGCTACGCCGAGGCCCGATCGCTCGTGGAGCTCGCCGACGCCTGCGGCGTCCGGCTTTCGTGCTCGCCCATCACCTTCATGGGCGAGGCGCAGGAGGAGGCCTGGCGCCTGCTGGCAGCGGGTGCCATCGGCACCGTGCGGGTCGCCTACGCCGAGGTCAACTGGGGCCGCATCGAGACGTGGCATCCACGGCCCGAGCCGTTCTACCGGATCGGGCCGCTTGCGGACGTCGGCGTCTACCCGCTGACGATCCTGACCGCGATCTTCGGCCCCGCGCGTCGCGTGACCGCATTCGGACGCGTGGTGCTCCCGGAGCGAACGACAACCGGCGGCGAGCCGTTCTCGGTGCTGGCCCCCGACTTCGGGGTGGCAGTGATCGAGCTCGAGGATGGCCTGATCGTCCGTCTGACGACGAGCTTCTACGTGACGCAGGCGAGTAAGCAGCGCGGGATCGAGTTCCACGGCGACGACGGCTCGCTCCACCTCTCGAGCTGGCAGGAGTTCGACGCAGCCCTCGAGCTCACGCACGACGGGCAGCCATCTCGACAGGTTTCGGTCGCGCCCGCCTTCCGCGGCACCGACTGGGGACGCGCCGTCGCGGAGCTCGGCCGGGCGATCATGGAGCGGCGACCGCATCGCGCCACGGGCGCTCACGCGGCGCACGTGGTCGAGATCCTCGACGCGATCGAGACCTCCGCGACCGAGGGACGGCCCACCGAGGTTCGCTCGTCCTTCCCCCGCCCTTCACCGCCGGGCACTCGTAGGCCACCGGCCCCGGAAAATGGCAACGACCGCGGACAGACCCAGCCGCTACCGTAGGGACATGGTCACGAAGGACGATGTCGTCGAAGCCCTCCACGGGGTCGAGGATCCCGAGCTCGGGATGGACATCGTCGAGCTCGGCCTCTACTACGACGCCGAGATCGCCGACGCGGGCGACCACGTGAAGATCGTGCACTCGCTCACGTCGATGGGCTGCCCCGCCGGGCAGATGATCCAGGATTCGATCCACGACGCCGTGGCCGCGCTGCCGGGTGTCGAGAAGGTCGAGGTCGAGCTGACCTTCGACCCGCCCTGGACGCCCGACCGCATGTCCGAGGACGCGAAGTTCATCCTCGGCTTCGGTTAGCGACCCGGTGTCTGACGTCCGTCGGACACCTCACGACGCACTGCAGGTGTCCGACAGAAGTGGGACACCAGATCTAGCCGAGCAGTCGGACTTCCTCGCGCCGCTCGCGGGCGAAGAAGTGGATTCCGTCGTCGAATCGCACCCAGTTGCAGCGCATGCACATGATCAGCGAGTGCGTGCGCGCTGAGTCCGCCATGAAGCGGACACCGCGCAGGAGATCGCCGTTCGTCACGCCGGTGGCGACGAAGACGACGTCGCCTTTCGCGAGGTCCTCCTCCGTGAAGACGTGGGTCACGTCCTCGATCCCGACCTCGCGTGCCGACTCGATCTGCGAGCGCGTCGTCGGCCAGAGCTGCGCCTGCATGCCGCCGCCGAGGCAGCGAAGCGCCGCCGCGCTCAGCACGGCCTGGCGCGTGCCGCCGATCCCGATCGCAAGGTGGTCGTTGGTGCCGCGAATCGCGGCCGAGATCGAGGCGGTGACGGTGCCGTCACCGATCAGCTTGATCCGCGTGCCCGCAGCGCGCAGCTCCTCGATCAGGTCGTGGTGCCGCGGCCGGTCGAGGACGAGCGCGGTGATGTCGAGCGGCTGACGGCCGAAGCTCGCCGCAACCTGCTGGACGTTGTCGGCGACCGGCCGGTCGAGGTCGATCACCTCGCGCGCCCTCGGGCCGACGGCGATCGTGCGCATGTACATGTCTGGCAGGCGGCGGAGCTCGCCTTCGGGCGCGACCGCGAGCATCGCCATCGCCCCTACCCCGCCCCGCGCGACGACACCACGGCCCTCGATCGGGTCGAGCGCCAGATCGACACGATCGCCACCGGCGCCGACCGACCCTCCAGGGAGCAGCAATTCACCCGTTCGTGCCCCGATCACGATGTGACCGTCGATCGGCAGCTCGTCGAGCGCCGCCTTCATGCCGCTCGCGGCGGCCTCTTCGGCCGCCTCCTCGTCGGCGCGGCCGAGCCAGCGAGCCCCTGCGAGCGCCGCCCACTCGGTCGCCCGCGCGTACCGGGTGCAGAGGCAGTCCGCCACAGTCGACCGAGCTTACGCTCGGACGAGCCGGTCGGCCGTCGAGAGCACCAGGTCGAGAACCTCGCCCATCGCCTGGTCGAGCGTCCGGTTCATGATCACCGGCACGTCGCAGCGGCGCGCGCGCTCGATCAGGGACTCCTGGATGAGGCGGATCTCGGACATGCCGTCGAGGTACTTCTCCAGCGGCCGGAGGCCGTCCGTCGCGTGGTCGCGCACCCAGAAATGGCTCCGGTGGAGATCCTCGTCCTCGATCGCGACGAGACACTGCACGACGATCGCCTCCCGGTGCCGCAGGTCCACCATGCCCGGCACGAGGTGAATCCCCTCGAGCACCATCGACCATCCCTCCCGCAGCGAGCGCTCGATCGCGGCTTCGACACCGACGAGGACGTTCCGCGTCTGGTCGAGGAAGCCGAGCAGGCGTGGGTCTCCGGCTTCGTCCTCCTCCGCCTTCGTCAGCGCGAGGCCCGCCTCGAAGCTCGAGTAGTGCACCGAGGGCATGAACGCCGGCGAGAAGAACGCGCGCATCGTCTGGCGGATGAAGTCGGTCGAGGTGACCCGCGTGATGCCGAGCCGGTGAGCGGCCTCGGTCGCGATCGTCGACTTGCCGGTCCCGGTCGCGCCGCCGACGAGCAGGATGATCGGCGCGTCGAGCTGCTGGATCGCGTGCAGGCGGCGAAGCCTCCGGATCGTTCGCCCACCCTCCTCCTCGCCGAGCACGTCCGCGGCGAGCTCGGCGAGCCTGTCGAGCTCGACCCGATCGCCGCCGCGCGCCGTCAGATCGGCGTCGGCGCGGCGCGCAAGGTCGTACGCGCGGGTCATGCTGAGGCCCGTGGCGGCAAGGGCCCGCGCCATGAGACCCTTCGACCACGGCGGTCCGTCGTCGCCGCCGAGCGGCAACGGCGCGAGGTAACGGCGCTCGCTCACCGGACGACCTCCGCGACCGACATGGATGCCTCGGTCGCCAGGCGCTCCAGCTCGGCGTCGAGCGAAGGCTCGCCGCGAAGCGGCACGACGTCGTTCGCCGCGACGACGACTTTCACCCCGCGGCGGCTCGCCTCCTCGACGACGACGTCGACGGCGGCAGCCTTGAGCTCGACGAGGAAGACGTCCGCGTCGACCGTCTCGAGCTCCTGCCGCAGGCGCGGCCGATCGGCGAGACTGCCCGAGACATGGGTCGGGCGGGCGCCGTGGACGTCTGCGAGATGCCGCCCGAGCCGCTCGTGCTGGCTCGCCGGCGCCGTCCCGAAGAATGCGACGCGCTCGCCGTCGACAGGCTCGAGCGGCCGCGGCCTGAGGACGGTTCGGACGATGTGCGTCCCCGGCCGGACGTGCTCTCGCAGCGCCGCGGCGAGCTCGCCGTGGGGCGCGTCTTCCTCGGCCATGGTCACGAGCACGAGATCCGAGATGCGCGCCCGGTACGCGTTCAGGTACCCGGCCGCCACCTCGACGGGCTGCGACGCCGACGTGACAAGCACCCGCCGGTGCGCCTCGACCGGAGGAAGTGCCGCGCCGCTGCCGTCGACGATCACGAGCTGCGGGTCGAGCGACGCGGCGACCTCCATCCCCTCGAGGACGTTCGAGACGGCGACCGCGCCGGCGAGGCCACCGCCGCAGCGGCGGCAGCCCACGGTCGGCACGCCGGCCACGAGGGCGGTCTCGAGGTGGTCGGACGCCGCGTGCCGGCCGTCGCGCGAGAGCTGCAGGAGTCCCTCGACGGTCGGCGCGACGAGCACGGTCTCGGGCGTAGGCGGGCCCCCGCGACCCATGGCAACGACCACCACCCGTCGCGAGGCGTTGAGCCGTCGCGCGAGGTAACCGGTGACGGCGGTCTTCCCGACGCGCTTGCCGGTTCCGACGACGGCGAGCGTCGGCAGCTCCACCGGAGCGAAGGTCGGCGGGTCGAAGCGAAAGTCCGGCCCCTCGTAGGGGAGCCCCAGCGCGAGGACGCGGCTCGCCAACGCGAAGCGCTCCCGCGGTCCGAGGACGGGCTCGTCGGAGAGGTCGAGCACGAGGTCCGGTGCGTGGCGTTCGATCGCCTGCTCGAGCGAGGGCTCGAGCGGGACGCCGTACTCCGCCTCGTCGTCACGCAGCTTCTCGGTGCCGCCGACGAGCACGGCGGCAACGACGAGGTCGCCGAGCTCCGCCAGCGCTGCCTCGACGACGGGTGGGTAGTGCTCGCCGTCCACGATCGCGACCACGCGTCTCACTTTCGGGTGGTCACCTCCCGCTCGATCCGACCCGTGTACTTCTCGTACTCGTAGGTCTCGGTCGAGAACTGGATGATGCGCTCCTCCCCGTGGAAGGGGTGGCGCCGTGAGATCGAGACGTGGGTGCCGTTGATCTCGACGACGTTGTAACAGGGCCGCGTGTTCCCGCGGAGGCGCAGCGAGGAGACGGTGCCCGTGTTGACGACGAAGAGGTTCTCGAGCCTCCAGGCGTAGGGAACGTGCTTGTGCCCGGAGAGCACGAGGTGGACACCGGCGCGGAGCAGGCACTCGATCGCATCGCCCGCGTCGTAGACGACGTTCCGCTCGCGTCCGGTGCCGGGCACGGGGAGCAGATGGTGATGGAGCACGAAGATCTTGAGGTCGGCCGGCTCGGCGGTGAACTGCTCCTCGATCCACCCGTAGCGGCCGCGTCCGATCTGCCCGTGGTCGAGATCCGGCTCGGTCGAGTCGACGGCGACGACGGCGACGCCGTCCTTGCGGAGCACGGAGCTGCGATCGCCGAAGAGCTCCTCGAAATGGACGTAGCCGACGTTGCGTGCGTCGTGATTCCCGGGGACGACGACGAAGGAGTCGCAGTCGATCAGGTCGAGGTACTGGCGCGCGAGCAGGTACTCGTGCTTGAAGCCGAACGTCGTCAGGTCACCGGAGCAGATCACGATGTCGGGACGCAGCTCGTTGATCTCGGAAATCGCCCGTTCCAGCAGGTTCACCTCGAAGTACGGCCCACCGCAGTGGAGGTCCGAGAGGTGCGCGATCCGGAACGGACGTTCGCTGGACGGCATCGGAGCCAGTCTACGGTCGCGGCCCGAGCGCGGAAAGGGGCTGTCCGAAGGGCTAGCTACCCTCGTCCTGGTGCCCGACTCGCCCACGGAAAGCACCGCGTTTCAGGCGTTCCGCGGATCACGACCACCTCGATTCGTCAACGCCGCCGAGCGCGAGTGCGCCTGCATCCTCGACTGGTACGGGATTCCGTGGGACTACGAGCCGCGCACGTTCGTCCTCGAGCAGGACGAGGAGGGGCGGGTGACGCGCGCGTTCACTCCCGACTTCTACCTACCCGAGCAGGATCTCTACATCGAGGTCACGGTGATGAAGCAGTCGCTCGTCACCCGCAAGAATCGCAAGCTTCGCGAGGTCCGCGAGCTCTACCCCGACGTCAACGTCAAGCTCTTCTACCGGCGCGACATCGAGCGCCTCGCCCAGCGCTATCGCTTGCGCATCGCGTCGTGAGCGGCGCCGTCGCCGCTGAGCGGCTCCGCGCCTCGGGCCAGCCGATCGGCGCGGTCTACCTCAGTCGTGCCGAGATCGCGGCCAGAGTGACGGAGCTCGGCGCAGCGCTTGCGCAGGCGTACGAGGGGCGCCTGCCGCTGCTCGTCGCACCGCTGAAGTCGAGCGCCGTGTTCCTCGCCGACCTCTCCCGCGCACTCCAGATCGACCACGAGCTCGACGTGATCGAGCTCGCGCCCTACGGCAGTGGACGCACGGGCGGAGGCGTCCGCCTCCTCAAGGATCTCGACCGGCCGCTCACCGGCCGACACGTGATCCTCGTCGAGGACGTCGTCGACACCGGCCTCACGCTCGGGTTCCTCACCCGCCAGTTCTCCGAGCGTGACCCGGCGAGCCTCGCCGCGGTGACGCTCCTCGATCGCCCGTATCGGCGCCTCGTCGAGGACATCCCGTTGAACCATGTGGGGTTCACAGTTCCGGACGAGCTCTTCGCGGGATACGGCCTCGGGCTCGACGAGTGCTGGCGGGCGCTCCCCGATCTGCACCTCGTCGTGACGGAGGAGCTGCCCGTCGCGATCGACGCGGCGTAGGGGCGAGCCATGCCTCGCCCGAGCTCGGCGTAGCCTCCAGGGCAAGGCAAGCCTCGCCCCTACAGGTAGCCGAGCGGATCGACCGCGCTTCCGTTGACGCGCACCTCGAAGTGCACGTGCGGGCCGCTCGAGTTGCCGGTGTTGCCCGAGTACGCGATGACCTGGCCGGCAGCGACCGACTGCCCGACGGACGACGCGAGCGACGAGTTGTGCGCGTACGCGGTCGAGAGGCCGCCGCCGTGGTCGACGACGACGAGGTTGCCGTAGCCGCCGAGCCAGCCCGCGTAGATGACGCTGCCGCCGGCGGAGGAACGCACCGGTGTCCCGCTCGAGGCGGTGATGTCGATCCCCTCGTGCATCGTGCCCGAGCGCATGCCGAAGCCGCTCACCACGCTGCCGGAGACCGGCCAGCCGAGGATCCCACTTCCGGACGGCGGGACGATCGGAGGGGTGGACGACGCCGACGAGGCCCGCGCCGCCTGCTGCTGGGCCTGCCGGATCTGATCCGCGAGCTCGGCGCTCTTCTGTTCGAGCGCGTCGATCTCGGAGTGCACCGTCTCGCGGTCTTCGTCGATCGAGGCTAGCGTCGCGGACTTCGCCGCCTCGGCCGCGACGAGCGCGTCACGACTCGCGACGAGACGGGTGACGACGCCACGTTGCTCGACCGTCGCCGCCTCGGCCGCGGCTTCGACGCGGGCCGCCTCTCGGCGCACGATCCGCGTCTGCCGGCGTGCCTCTCGCACCCCGTCTCTGGCGCCCTTCACCTGGGCGGCGATGCGCTTGTCCTGGCGCCCGATGCGTCCGAGCAGCTCGAGATTGTCGACGAGTTCGGCAAAGCTCGCGGTGCCGAGCACGAAGGCGAGCGTGTCAGGGCTGTCGTACATGTAGAGCGCGCGGACGCGCAACTCGAGGCGCTCGAGCGCGACCCCGTACTCGCCGCGCAGCCGGTTCAGCCGGGCGGTCTGGGTCACGATCCTCCGGTCGAGCACTCCGAGGCGCGCCTGCGCACGGGACAGCGTGCCCTCGAGGACGCCGAGGCGCGCCTGCTGGGCGCTCACGCCGGCCTGCAGCTCACGAACGCGACCCGCGACGGCGCTGAGCTCCTCCGTCAGGACGCCGGCGCGCCGTTCCGCGTCGGAAGCCTGTCCTCGCAGCTGGCCGAGCTCGGCGTCGACGCGCGCCTTGTCGGAGCCCGGATCGCCGGCCGCGGGGCCGGCGAGCAGGAAGCAGAGGACGAGCAGGAATCCTGCGACGGCTCCTTCGAGGCCGGCGCGACGACCCATCAGCCCGACTTCGCCCCGGGCGTACGGGCTCCTGCCTCCATCTCGTCCAGCCTACGGAGCGCGTCGGCTGCGTCGCGTCGGACGACGCCGATCACCGCGCGGTAGTCCTCGTCGGAGATGCGAGCGGCCCGATGATCGGCCTCGAGCTCCTTCAACGCGGCGAGGGCTCTGTCGCGCGTCTCCTGGGCGTCGAGCAGCTCGCGCTCGCGCGGGTCGAGCTCGTGGAGGGCGTCGGACGCAGGGGCCGGCTCACGGAGGAACGGGAGCGCGACCACGACGACGACCGCGACGGCGAGCGCCGCGCCGAGCGCGAGCCAGACGGTCACGTGGCAGGTCTGTCCGCCGCGTCACCCGCGCGCGCGTACCTGGTCGCGAGCCGCCGCTCCTCGCGTGCATCCGGCCAGAGCGTGATCAGGGAGCCGAGGAGGAACACGAGCCCGGCGAGCCAGATGAGGTTCACGAGCGGCTTCACGAAGACACGGAAGAAGACGGCGCCGTCCTCCCGAACCTGCTCGGCGATCACGAAGAGATCCTCTCCTGTCACGAGATCCGAGCGGATCCCGACCTCGTTCGAGACCTGCTGCTCGGCGCTGTAGGCGTTCTTCCCGGCGCGCACCGTGCCCAGCTCGTCGTCGCCGCGGCGCACGTCGAGCACGGCGCGGATCTCCGTCGCGTTCGCGCCCTCGCGCTCGGTGAGCGCGCGGTAGGTGACCGTGTAGTCCGCGACCGAGAGGGACTCGCCGCGGACGAGCCGCCCTTCGGCGACGGAGTCGTAGGCGCTCGAGCCGGCGACGCCGATCGCCAGCAGCACGATCGAGGCGTGCACGACGTAGCCCCCGTACCGCCTGCGGTTGCGACCCACGAGCTGCCCGAAGGCGACAGGCACGCTCTCGCCGGTCAGCGCGCGCCGCGCCGCCGTCCCACGAGCGAACTCGAGGACGATCGTGGCGAGCACGAAGGCCGCGAAGGTGTACGCGATGAGACCCGGGATCGACGAGCCGGCGCCGAGCGCGATCAGGAGCGCTCCGGTCGCGAGCGCGATGCCGACAGGCCAGGCGAAGACGCGAGCGAGGCCGCGTAACGACGCGCGCCGCCAGGCGATGAGCGGGCCGATCCCCATCAACAGGAGGAGCGGCAGCCCGAAGATCCGGAGGAAGAAGTCGTAGTACGGGCGCCCGACGACGACCGCCTCGCCGCGGATCGCCTCGGAGACGATGGGCCAGGCAGTGCCCCAGAGGATCGTCAGGCAGAGCGCGACGAGGAGGAGATTGTTGTAGAGGAACGCAGCCTCACGTGAAACGAGCGACTCGAGGCGCGCCTTGGTGCGGAGCTGCGGCAGGCGCAGCCAGATCATCGTCACGGTGAAGACGACCGCAGCGACGACGAAGCCGAGGAACCAGGGCCCGATCCCGCTCTGCGTGAACGAGTGGATCGAGCTGACGATTCCGGACCGGGTCAGGAAGGTGCCGAAGAGCGAGAGGCAGAATGCGAGCCCGACGAGCGTCACGTTCCAGATGCGAAGCATCCCGCGCTTCTCCTGGATCATCACCGAGTGGAGGTAGGCCGTCGCCACGAGCCACGGCATGAGCGCCGCGTTCTCGACCGGATCCCAGGCGTAGTACCCACCCCAGCCCACCTCCTCGTACGCCCAGTGCGCACCGAGGAGCTGGCCGATCCCGAGCGCCGTCCAGGCGACGATCGTCCAGCGGCGCGTGGCGACGATCCAGCGCTCGTCGGTGCGGCCGGAGAGGAGTGAGCCCATCGCGAAGGCGAACGGCACCGCGAGCCCGACGTAGCCGAGGTAGAGGAACACCGGGTGGATCACCATGTAGGGGTTCTGCAGGCTCGGGTTGAGCCCGTTCCCGTCGAGCGGTGCCGCGATCGTGTCGAACGGGCTCGAGACCGCGACGAGGAGCCAGGTGAACGCGACCGTGATCCCCGCGAGCACCGGCGTCACCCAGACGACGAGATCGCGCGCGCGCTTCCGGGCGAACCACACCGCGAGCGAGGCGTACGCCGTCAGAACGAGGAGCCACAGGAGGAGCGACCCCTCCTGGCCGCCCCAGAAGGCGGAGAACTTGTACTGGAGCGGGAGCTCACGGCTCGAATGGCCCGCGACGTAGGCGAGCGAGAAGTCGTCGCGGACGAAGCCGGCGACGAGCACGGCCGACGCCACGAGCGTCGAGAAGAACGAGGCGTAGAGCGCGTTTCGCGCCGAGAGCGCCAACCGGCGCCTGCCGAGCGCAGCCGCGACCCCGCCGCCGACGAGCGCGTAGAGGGAGAGGCCGAGGGTGAGGAGGAGCGCTGCGCGGCCGAGGTCGGCCACGCGTTATGCCGAGGGCTCGACGGCCTGGTACTTCGAGGGGCACTTCGTGATCATCGACCCCGGTGTCGTCACGAAGGTGCCGTCGGCCCGCTGGGTGCCGGTGACGACGAGGTCGCGACCCGTTCGGAAGAGATCCGGCACCGAGCCCTTGTAGAGCACCGTCACCTGCTCCTTGTGCGCCCCCTCGATGTCCTGCAGCGTGAATCGCATCCCGGAGCCGTGTGGGTCGCCGGTCGGCGTTCCCACCACGCGGCCGACGAGCGAGACCTCACCCGTCTTGGCGCCAAGCTCGCTCGGCGCGACCGACGGCGTCCCCCCACCTGCGAGCGAGGTGTAGAGCAGGAAGACGGCAAGCACCGCCGCAATCGAGAGCGCGACGACGAGCCGGGCCGGAGACGACGTGCGTGCCACCTCCGAAAGTCTAGAGGTGGGCGCGACCCGGAGGTCTCAAACAGTCCTTACGCCTCGGCACCTGGTGTGGCCGACTACGCCTCGGCAGCGTCGCGCTCGCGCCGACCAGGCACCTCGTAGCCGTGGTCGAGGCAGAGCGACCCCGGGGCATCCTCGGTCAGCGAGTCGCAATAGCCCTTTCCGTAGGCCGCCCGCATGAACGCCGAGACGACCTCCAGGTTCCACTCGCCGATGTCGGCTGCCTCGCGCCAGAGGTCGGTCAGACGCAGATCGATGTCGAGCTCGAGCAGGTCGATTCGGGTTGGCTGCTGCATGTCGCGAGGGTACGGGACCAGTCGGACGGCGTGCGTCGTTTGCAGGCAGATTCCCCGGGACGTGGCCTCTGGCCGCGGCCCTCTCGTATCGCAGGTCGGCTAGGACGCGGCTGAAGCCACGTCCCGTGCCGTGGGGCGACTACAGTCGTTCGATGGGACGAATCCGGGTCGGGCCGGCACGGATCCCCGACCGCGAGAGCCCCGAGGCGGCCGTCGAGCTGCTTCTCGAGCGGGGCTACGACGCCTGCGAGATCGACTTCGAGTCCGGGTTCTGGATGGACTACCCGTGGGCCGAGCGACTCGGGGAGCTCGCCCGCGAGCACGACCTCGCGCTCTCCGTTCACGCACCGCTCTTCGGCTGGGTCGGGCACCTCGAGGCGAGCGGACGCAAGTGGTCGTCCGCGCTCGGGGCGCTCGACCGCAGCGCCGGAATCGCCGCAGCCTGCGGCGCAGAGGTGGTCGTCTTCCACCCCGGCTTCCTCCTCGGCCGGAGCCGTGAGGCGTCGATCGACGCCGTCGTCGAGCAGCTGGCGCTCGTTCGCGAACGGTTGGAGGGGAAGAACCGCGCCGTGCCCTTCGGGATCGAGGTGATGGGACGGGTCAACGACTTCGGCTCACTGGACGACTGCGTCGAGATCAGCCGCCGTGTGCACTGGGTGCGTCCGGTCGTGGACTTCGCCCACATGCACGCGACGAGCGACGGCGCGTTCCTCGAGCCCGAGCGCTTCCGGCTCGCGCTCGAGCTCGCCGACTCGGTCCTGCCGGAGGGCGCGCCGTTCCACGTCCACTTCTCCGACATCGCTTTCGCGAACCGCAACGAGACGAAGCACCTGCCCTACGGCGACGGCACGCTCCGCGCCGACCCGCTGCGCGAGGCCCTGGCCGGCTTCGACCGCCCGGCGACCGTCGTCTCGGAGTCGCCCGACGAGGCGTCGAGTCAGATGATCCGGACCGCGCTCTCGGGCTGAAGCAGCGCGTTCAGGCGCTCGTCGAGCGCCGCGGCGTCTTCTTCCCGCCCGCGCTCGCGCAGGAAGGCGGCAAGCGCCGCGAGGGGCTCGGGCTCGGCGTTCCGGAAGTCCGTCTCGGAGAGAACGTCGACCGCCTCGCGCAGGAGCAGCTCCGCCTCCGCGTCGCGGCCCTGGGCCGCCCGGACGAGTCCGAGCACCATCCGGACGTTCGAGCGCGAGAGCATGTCCTGCATCCCGACCGTTTCGACGGCGGAGAGCGCCCACCGCTCCGCTTCCTCGACCCTTCCCTGCGCGAGCACGATCTCCGCGAGCGTGCGCTGCGCCTCGACGACCTTCCCACGCTCCTGCACCGAGAGGAGCGTGCGAACCGCCTCGCGGACGAGGCGCTCGGCTCGCTCGACGTCGCCGCCCTGCCAGACCGCGATCCCCTCGAGCTGGCGGGTGCGAGCCGCATCGGGAGCCGCCCCCGTCTCGGCGAAGAGCTCCGACGAGCGCCCGAACTCCTGCGCCGCCTCGGAGAACCGCCCGCGGCGGAGATGGAGTGACCCGCGGACGCGCGCGACCCAGGCGGCAGCAGAGATGCTTCCGCTCGTCTCTGCGAGCTCCGCGGACTCGGCGAGCAGCTCCTCGGCGCCCGCGAGGTCGAAGCGCGCGGTGTGCGCGTGAGCCAGCTCGACGAGCGCGAGGCTCTCGAGGTCGGCGCGGTCTGCGGCGCGCGCGAGCTCGAGCGTCTCGCGCGTGTAGAGCTCGACGCGCGTCAGGTTCCCCTCCCACCAGCCCGTCTCGCTCAGGAGCGTCAGCACCTCGTAGCGCGCGTCCCCCGGCGCGCCTGCGAGGAGCTCGAGTGCCTGCTCGCCGAGGCGACGTGCCGTGGGGACGTCGGCGTTGCGGTTCAGCACGATCTCGGCGAGCTGGGTCAACGCGCGGCCCTCGATCGTCCGTTCGCCTGCCTCGCGGGCGAGGTCGCGCACGGCCTCCATCTCGGCCGAAGCGGCGGGCAGCTCCCAGAGCCGCCAGGCGGCCTGTGCGGCATAGAACCGCCGCTCGAGGCTCGGCTCCAGCTCGATCGCGCGCAGCAGCAGCCGCCGCGCGGTGCGGTTCGCCTCGCGGGCGAGGGCCCTTCGCCCTGCGAGCTCGAGCGCAGCCGCGGCCTCGGTCCGGAGCTCCTCGGGAACGCGGCCGTCGAGCTCGGCGACGAGCGCGGCCGCCCGTTCGAGGTGGTGCGCCTGAGCCTCGGCGCGCTCGTCGACAGGCCGGCGACCGAGCCACTCTGCGAACGCTCGATGCAGGCGCGCCCGCTCGCCCTTCGCGAGGCCGCTGTAGGCGACGTCGCGAATCAGGATGTGCCGGAACCGATATGCGAGCTCGCCGGGCAGGGTCGAGACGGGCTCGTGGGTCAGGAGCTGCCGCTCGACGAGGCCCTCGAGCGCGGTGGCGACGTCGAGCGCCGGGTCGAGCTCCTCGAGCGCACCGCGCCAGAACACCCGGCCGATGAGCGAGCCGTGCCGGAGCACGGAGCGGCAGTCGGGCGGCAGGCGGTCGATGCGTGCCGCGATCAGCGCCTGCACCGTGTCCGGGATCCGCGCGGAGGCGCCGTCGCCCTGCTCCGCGAGCAGTCGGATCGTCTCCTCGACGAAGAGGGGGTTTCCCTCCGTCTTGTCGAGGAGCGCACGTCTCACCGCGTCGGGCAGCTCCACCTCCTGGGCCAACGCATCGACGAGCTCTTCGGTCTCGGCGAGCGGCAGCGGGCCGAGCTCGATCGCGATCGAACGGCGTCTGCCACCCCCCCACGACGGTCGCGCCTCGAGCAGCTCGGGGCGGGCGAGGCACACGATCAGCACGGGGGCGTCGTCGATCCGGTCGGCGAGGTGCTCGACGAGGTCGAGGAGCGGCTCCTCCGACCAGTGGACGTCCTCGAAGCCGAGCACGAGCGGCTGGGCCTCGGCGAGGTTCGTCGCCCACTCGTGGGCGGCCCAGGCGATCTCCTGCCCGCGTCGTTCCCCGGACATGGTGTCGAGCACCCCGGCGGCGAGGCCGAGCAGATCGGCGACCGCGTCGGACGAGCACGCCTCCTTCAGCTTCTCGAAGGCCTCTTCGGGCGAGTCGTCGGGCGAGATGCCGGCGGCGACCTGCACCATCTCGGCGAGCGGGAGGTAGGTGAGCCCCTCGCCGAACGGGAGCGAGCGGCCGGTGAGGATCGTCGTGCGCTCCAGACCTGCGAAGAACTCGTGGGCGAGGCGGCTCTTCCCGATCCCCGGCTCGCCGTAGATCGTGACGAGCTGGGCGCGGCGGTCACGCACGACTCTGGCGTACGCGTTGCCGAGGAGCTCGAGCTCTTCCTCGCGGCCGACGTAGCGAGCGGCGACGTTGACGGGTCGTCCGCCAGGGCGGTCCGTGCACGTCACCCGACGAATCTCGAGGTCGTCGCGGATGCCCTTCAGCGCGCGGCCCTCGACGCGCTCGGCGACGATCCGGTCGGTCGTCAGCCCGAACGCGGTCGGGCCGATCAGGATCTCGCCCGGCTCGGCGACCTGCTGGAGTCGCGCGGCGACGTTGAGCGCCTCGCCCGTCGCGAACGTCGAGTCCCCGTCCTCGACGACGACCTCGCCGGCTTCGATCCCGATGCGCACCGGCAGCTCGCCGTCTCCCGTCTCGACGATCCGCATCGCTGCCCGGACGGCGCGCTCCGCATCGTCCTCGTGCGTGATCGGGACGCCGAAGACGGCGAGCACGGCGTCCCCGGCGAACTTCTCGACGGTTCCCCCGTACGTCTCGATGTGACCCCTCGCGCGGTCGAAGAACTCCGTCACCCGTCGGCGTACGATCTCCGGGTCGCTCGCGGAGACGAGCGCGCTCGAATCGACGAGGTCGACGAAGAGAGCGGTCGCGAGCTTGCGTTCCACGTTCGAAGTCTAGGTTCGGGTTCGCGCGACGAACGGGCGGTTGACCGTACCGCCACGCCAGAGCCAGGGCTTGCCGATCAGTCACAAGCACGGACTTCGTCTACGAGTGGTGGAGCTTCAGGTCGGCCAGGGCGTTTTGCGACCCACTGAAAGTCCGTGTGGGGCGACCAGAGCGAGGCGTCGTCACGGACGGGTCAGCGGCACGCTGGCTAGCATCGCCTCGTGCTCGACCCCAAGGTGTTCAAGGCCTACGACGTCCGCGGGATCCACCCGACGGAGCTCGACGAGGACGGCGCCTACAGCGTCGGCAGGGCGTTCGTCGAGGAGTTCGAGCCTCGCTCGATCGCCGTCGGCCGGGACATGCGCCTCGCCGCGCCGGCGATGACGAAGGCGTTGATCGAGGGCGCGGCAGACGGCGGTGCCGACGTGCTCGACCTGGGAATGGTCGGGACCGAGATGGTCTACTACGCGGTCGGCGAGCTCGGGCTCGACGGCGGCGTGTGCGTGACCGCCTCGCACAACCCGAAGGAGTACACGGGCATGAAGATCGTCCGCCAGGGCGCGCTTCCCGTGGGCGGCGACTCGGGTCTCGACGACGTGCGGCGACGGGCCGAGGCCGGCTTCGGCGCGGTCGAGAAGCGCGGCGAGGTTCGCGGACAGGACGTCTGGAGCGGCTTCGTCGACAAGGTGCTCTCGTTCGTCGACGAGGGTGCGTTTCGACCGCTGAAGGTCGTGATCGACGCGGCGAACGGCATGGCGGGAACGATGCTTCCGCCCGTGCTCGAGCGCCTCCCCCAGCTCGACGTCGTCCCGTGCTACTTCGAGCCGGACGGGTCGTTCCCGAACCACGAGCCGAATCCGCTGCTCGAGGAGAACCGCGCGTTCATCGTCGAGAAGACCCGTACGGAGGGCGCTGACCTCGGCGTCGCCTACGACGGCGACGCCGACCGCTGCTTCTTCGTCGACGACAGCGGCGAGTTCGTGCCCGGCGACTTCGTCACGGCGCTCCTCGCCCGCGCGATGCTCGCGAAGGAGCCGGGCGGCACGGTGCTCTACGACGTGCGCGCGAGCTGGGCGGTGCCGCGCGCGATCGAGGAGGCGGGCGGCGTGCCGCTCGTCAACCGCGTCGGGCACGCGTTCATCAAGCACCGCATGCGCGAGGAGGGTGCCCTGTTCGCCGGCGAGGTCTCGGCTCACTCCTACTTCCGCGAC
>Ga0190271_10000503_pt1 | contig 19789 bp, 17 predicted proteins | sample Popmic356T_FD_133747 | JGI IMG/M metagenome (GOLD analysis project Ga0190271, IMG submission 133747) | Populus adjacent soil microbial communities from riparian zone of Weber River, Utah, USA - 356 T | ecosystem: Environmental > Terrestrial > Soil > Riparian zone | place: USA: Utah | collected...
CGTTGCGACCGGCTCGGCGACCAGCTTCCGCGCCACCGCCGAGGCCGAAGGCTTCGTCTCCGCCTGCTCGGCGGCGATCTCCTACGTCCAGCACTCCGCGCTCGAGGGCGGCGGCGGTGGTGGCGGCGACGGGAGTGGGGGAGGAGGCGGTGGCGGCGGCAGCAGCGGCGGGGGTATCTCCTGGGTGGTCGGCGGCGCCAAAAGCGTCGTCGTCACGAGGCCTGCAGGGCCGACTTATGTGGCGCCGCAAACGCGAATCACCTTCGCGCCGGCCGCGAAGACGCGCTCCCGCAATCCCGTCTTCCGCTTCACCGACTCGACCGGCCAGGACGGCACCACCTTCCGCTGCAAGCTCGACCGCAAGCCCTGGAAAGCCTGTGCCTCGCCGCTGCGGCTGAAGCGGCTGGGCCGCGGCAGGCATGTCCTCGAGGTGACCGCGGTCAACGCGGTCGGCATCGGCGAGGCTGGGACGGCCAAGCGAGCCTTCAAGGTGGTACCGAGATGATCCGGGCGCTGGGTCGACGGTTGGGCGACGGCGAGGCGGGGATGACCCTGATCGAGCTCCTCGTCGCGGCGACGATGAGCGTGATCCTGGTCGGTGCCGCCAGTGCGATGCTGATCAGCGCCGTGCGCGACCAGCCGGCGCTCAGCAAGAAGGCCCAGAACGTGACCACGGCGCGCTGGCAGCTGGAGCGGATCGTCCGCGAACTGCGCAACGGCGTCCAGGTCGAACCGGGCGCCAGCGGCAGCGAAGTCTCGATCGTCGCCAGCACCCGCCGCATCGCCTGCGGTGGCGCCGCGTCGTCCGATCCGGCGGCGAACGCGATCAAATGCAGGCTCACCTTTCGCTGTGTCGGCAGCTCCTGCACGCGGACGGAAGCCGCCCTCGACGGCTCCTCGCCGAGCGCGCCGACGGTGGCCCTCTCCGGCGTCGGCGATCCAGCCAATGTCTTCTGCTTCGTGCCCAGCGCCGAAATCGACGCCACCGCGTGCGGGCCCGTCGATGCCGAAACCCCGCCCACCTACGTCGGCGTCAACCTCGAAGTCCCCAACCCCAGCGGACCCGGCCTGCTGACCATCTCCGACGGCGCCACCTTGCGCACGGCCGCCTTCGCCGGATGACGATGGGGATGCGGCTCCACAACGCCCGCAGGCTCTACCGCGAGGAGGAGGGGCTGACCCTGATCGAGGTGCTGATGGCCTCGGTCGTCCTCGCCTTGGCGGCGCTGGCGGTCTTCGGCGTACTCGTCGCCGCCACCCGCAACGCCCAGCGGGCCCAGGCCACCCAGGTGGCACAGGACAAGGCGCAGGAGGAGATCGAGAAGCTGCACTCGCTCACCTACGAGCAGTTGGCCCTGACCGTCACGCCGGCCCACTCAGCGAATCCTCTCAACCCCAACAACCGTGTCTCCGGCGGCAACTTCGCGGTCAAGCGCGAGCCGCTCGGCGAATACGCGGCGATGGTCGTCAACAACGGCAGCCTCTTCGGCGGTGGCGTCGTCGAAGGTGGGCTGGTAACGCCGGGCCCGATCCCGTTCAGCGAGGGCAACGTCAGCGGCAAGCTCTTCCGCTACGTCGTCTGGCGCAACGACCCGACCTGCCCGGAGAGCGAAGTCGGCACCGAAGACTTCTGCCCCGGCAGCCAGGACTACAAGCAGATCGTCGTCGTCGCCAAGCTCGACAAGGGCGGCAGCGAGAGCAGCGAACGCAACTACGTCGAGGTCCAGTCGCAGATGGTCGATCCCGACGGGGTGGCCCAACGCTCGACCCAGGGGTCCGAACCCGGCGGCGGGGGCGGCCCTCCCGGCGAGGGCGAACCCGACGACGAAACCGACAACCTCAGCACCGGCAAAGCCGTGACCGCCCAGCAGTTCTTCCTCTCCGACACGCCGTGCTCGGCCAGCGGCACGACGGCGCGCGAGGACATCGCCGGCGATCACCTCCTCCACAACACGCTGGGGACCTGCGCCAGCGGCCCGCAGACGGGATCGAGCACCCCCGGCGCCCCGGACGCGCTGGTGCTCGGGGCGCCGCCCGACCCCGACCCGGTCGACGAAGCCAATCCGGCCCTCTACGACTACTCCAGCGATTCCTACTTGGAGCCGACCCCCGACACGGACAAGGGAATTCAGATCCTCCACGACGACACGGCGGGTTGCGAGTTCGTCCCGAAAAGCAGCGTTCACCCGGAGGCGAAGGTGCATCGCTGGGTTACCGATCCGCTGCCGAACGACTTCAAAATGAGTGGCACGGTCACGGTCGAGCTCTACTCGCGGACCCTCAACGAAGCCAGCTATCCCGGCACGGTCTGCGTCCACCTCTTCGACCGCGACGAAGCTGCCGCCAAAGACACGCGGCTGAAAAACCTCGAAACCGGCAATTTCTTCTGGACGCTCTCCTCGCAGGGAACCGAATCCTGGCCCAGAACCGAGTGGACCAAGATGAGGCTGACGATGAAATTCACGCCGCTGACGCTCCCGGCGGACCACCGGCTCGGGGTCGCGCTGGGGGTCGATGCCGGCACCACCCCGGCCGACGCGATCCCGGTCATGTACGACCACCCGAACTACCCGACCCGGATCGAGGTCGACACCACCACGCCCTTCGAAGGAAGCTGACGCCTTGGCGGCCGCCACCGTCCTGGCCTTCCTTGGAGGCCTCCTCGCCGGCAGCTTCGTCACCGTCGTCGCCCACCGGGTCCCGCGCGGCGAATCGATCGTCGGGCCGCGCTCGCGCTGTCCTGGCTGCGGGGTGCAGATCGCTGCCTACGACAACGTCCCGGTCGCCTCCTGGGTGGCGCTGCGCGGCCGGGCCCGCTGCTGCGGCGCCCCGATCTCCGCACGCTACCCGCTGACCGAGCTCGCCCTCGGCGCTCTCTATGCAGCCACCGTGCTGGTCCTCTGGGACGACCCGACCGAGGTTGCTCTCGGGCTCGTCTTCGTGACGATGCTGACGGCGGTGACGCTGACCGACCTCGAGCGGCGCACGATTCCCAACCCGATCCTGCTGGTTGCGGCGATCGCCGCGGTCGTCATCGCCGCCGTCGGCGACCCCGGCAGCCTGCCGGTGCGGTTGATCGCCGGCGCCGGGGCGGGCGGCCTGCTCTTCCTTGCCGCGCTCGCATATCCCAAGGGAATGGGCCTGGGCGACGTCAAGCTGGCGGCGACGATGGGCCTCTTCCTCGGCCGCAACGTGATCCCGGCGATCTTCATCGCCCTCCTGGCGGGATCGCTGGTCGGCCTGGCGATGATCGCCCGCGAAGGGGCCTCGGCGCGCAAGCGAGCGATCCCCTTCGGTCCGTTCCTCGCCCTCGGCGGCGTCGTCGGCCTTCTCCTTGGCGACGAGCTGGTCGATCTCTATTTGGGCACCTTCTCGTAGAACCGTCCAGGTTCTACGAGAAATGAGTACTTGCAGGGCGAAAGGTCTGCGCCCTTTCTGTCGATTCAGAGGGGACCGTCGCGCGCTCAGGCAGGTGGCGCGGTCTCTCCGACAATGCAACTGACCAGAAAGAAGCCCTCCGCTGTCGCCGGCCTCGAGATCGAGGCGGGCAGCATCGCCGCGACCGAGGTGCGCCTGAACGGGGCCCCTGAGGTCGCCGGCACGGCGATCGCGCCGTTGGCGCCGGGCATCTTCCACGAGGGCGAGGTGGTCGACTCGCAGGCCCTCGCCGACGCGCTCAAGTCCCTCTTCGCCGAGCACAAGCTCTCCAAGCGGGTGCGGCTGGGAATCGGCAACCAGCAGGTGGTCGTTCGCACGGTGCGGCTGCCGGCGATCGACGACCCGAAGGAAATGGAGGCCGCCGTTCGCTTCCAGGCCCAGGAGCAGATCCCGATGCCGCTCGACCAGGCGGTGCTCGAGCATCAGGTCGTCGGTGGCGTCCCCGCCGAGGAGGGAGCGCTGCCGCAGGTCGACGTGGTCGTCGTCGCCGCGCGTCGCGAGATGGTCTCTTCATTCCTGGAGCCGATTCGGCGCGCCGGCCTGGAGCCGGTCGGGATCGACCTCTCCGCCTTCGCGATGATCCGCGCACTGGCCGACCACGCGCTCGCCGCCGAGGTCGTCGAGCCGGGCCAGCGCCCCACCGAGGCGGTCCTCTACTGCAACGTCGGCGACGTCACCAATCTTGCGGTTGCCCGCGGACGCTCGTGTCTGTTCACGCGCGTTTCCAACGCCGGCCTGGAGGCGATCGCCGGCAGGCTGGCGGCCAGTCGGGGCCTCAGCGTCGAGCACGCGACCCAGTGGCTTCAGTACGTCGGCCTCGAGCGCCCGGCCGATGGGATCGAGGGCGACCCCGAGACCGTGCGCGAGGCGCGCTTGGCGCTCGAGGAGGGCGTCTCTACCCTGTTCGACGAGCTGCGGCTTTCGCTCGACTACTACGGCGCCCAGGAAGGTGCGGTGCCGGTCGCCCGCGTCTTCCTCAGCGGGCCCGGCAGCGCCGTGCCCGGCCTGGCTGCACGGATGGAGGAGCGGCTGGGGACGCCGATCCAGACGGCGCGCCCAGCGGCCCTCGTCGGTTTCGACGACGCGTCGGCGGCCCGCTTGACTCTCTCCTACGGGCTCGGGCTGGACGTCTGATGCGTCCCGTCGACCTGATTCCGCCCGACCTGCGCCGTGGCGAAAACGCCCCCCTTCGCACCGGCCCGCTGGCGTACATCGTGCTGGGCGCCCTGGCGCTGGTCCTGGTCGGAGTGACGATGCTGGTCCTCGCCGGCAACCAGGTCTCCGAGCGCGAAGCGGAAGTGACGCAGCTCCAACGCGAAGACGCCGCTGCCAAAGCACGCGCCGAACGGCTCGCCGCCTACACCCAGTTCCAGGCAATGAGCGAACAGCGGGTGGCCACCGTCTCCAGCCTCGCCGACAGCCGCTTCGACTGGGAGCGGGTGATGCGCGAACTCTCCCTGGTCCTGCCCGGCAACGTCTGGCTGACCAGTCTCGATGCCAGCGCCGCTCCCGGTGGTGCCGGTGGCGAAGAAAGTGGGGGGGCGCTCGGCGGCTCGGTTCAGGGCCCGTCCCTGAACCTCAGCGGCTGCACGACGGGACAGGAGGCGGTCGCCGGTTTCGTCACTGCGCTCAAGGACATCGACGGGGTGACCCGGGTCGGGCTCGAATCCTCGGCTGTCACCGGCAGCGCCAGCGAAAGCGGCGGCGAAGGCTGTCAGTCCCGCGACTTCATCGCCAGCTTCAGCCTCGTGGTCGCCTTCGACGCGGTCCCCGTCCCGGCTGTCGCCGGCGAATCCGCAGTCGTCCCGGAAGCGCCGCCGAGCGGCGAAGAAGGCTCCGAAAGCGAAGGCGGCTGAGATGAAGGTCCAGGCCAAGAAGAGGACCAACCTGGTAATCGGGGCGATGCTCGTCGTCGCCGCTCTGGCAACCGCCTTCTGGGTCCTGCTGTTGAGCCCGAAGCGCGAAGAAGCGGACAAGCTGGCGGGGCAGGTCGCGACGCTGGAAGCCTCGCTCGCCCAGCACCAGTCCGAAGCTGAGGCCGCCGCGCTCGCCAAGCGCTCTTTCGCCGGTGACTACCAGCGCCTGGTGCTGCTCGGCAAGGCGGTCCCCGGCGACGCCGAAACCGCCTCCCTGCTGGTGCAGCTGAATCAGGTGGCCAAGCGGGCCAAGGTCAAGTTCGAAACCCTCACGCTCGAGGGCGGCGAAGGTGGCGGCGAAGTCGTAGCCCCGCCTCCGAGCGTCGGCGGCAGCGCCGTCTCGCCGACCGAGGCGGCGGCGGCGCTGTTGCCGCTAGGGGCGTCGGTGGGCACCGCCGGGCTCGCCGCGATGCCGTATTCGCTCACCTTCGAAGGGGACTTCTTCACGATCGCCGACTTCATCGAAGGGCTCGACGAGCTGGTCAAGACGACCAATGAAGACGTCGCCGTCGACGGTCGACTGATCACGGTCAACAACTTCTCGCTGGCCCCGGCTTCGGCCGGGTTCCCGCGCCTGCAGGCGACCTTCTCGGTCACCACGTACCTGATCCCGCCCGGGCAGGGCCTCACCGGCGGGGCATCGCCGGCCGGCCCCGAAACCGAAGCCGGAACCCTGGCCTCGATGCCGACGGGAGCGGCGCCATGAAGAAGCTCAAGGGCCCAGACCTGAAAATTCCCGACCTGAGAATGCCGGCGTTCCTCGTCGACCTCTACTGGGACCTCCGCGACCGCCACCTGCTGCCGCTGGTGGCGCTGGCGCTGGTCGCGATAGTCGCCGTGCCCTTCCTGCTCTCCGGTGCCTCCGAGGACGAGGAGCCGCCGCCCGAGCCGAGCGCCGGCATCTCCAGCGCCGACTGGAAGGCCGCGGAGCTGACGGTCGTGAAAGCGACCCCGGGCCTGCGCGACTACCACAAGCGCTTGCGCAGTCGCTCTCCCTCCGACCCCTTCAAGCAGCAGTACACGGCGCCCGATCTCTCTGGGACCGAGCTGGGGGCGCCGGGCGATAACGGCTTCGAATCCTCGACCTCGGTGACGCGAACGTCGAGCTCCACGTCGGTCAGCAGCGAACCCGGCAGTACCACGAAGACGACCAAGACGACGAAGTCCGAAGACGGCGTCACGACGACCGAAACGCAGACGGAAACCAGTGGCCAGGGAGGGACCGGAGGAACCTCGGGCGGATCGAAGTCGGACCCGGTGCCCGCGGCCTTCACGATCGACGTGCGGGTCGTGCGGACGGTGACCGCCCCCGACGGCACCAGCCAGAGCGACGACCCGGAAACGCTCGCGAAGATCCTCTCGCCCTCGGCCCTGCCGAGTGCCAAGACCCAGGTCGTCACCTATATGGGCATCAGCCCCAAGACCAGCAAGCCGATGCTGCTCGTCTCCGACCAGGTGACCTCGGTGTTCGGCGAAGCCAAGTGTCTCTCGGGCGCCTCCACCTGCCAGCTGCTCGAGGTGGAAACCGGGATGCCGATCACCTTCGTCTTCGGTCCCGACAACGCTCGCTACAAGGTCACGGTCCTCAAGGTGGAGCCCGTGCCCAGCCTCGATCCCTGAGCAGAGTGCCGATTCCCCAAAACTTCAGTAAGTGAAGCGCTGGCGCTACACTTCTTGAAGCGAGTCGGGTCCTATCGCCCGTCTCAGCTCTCTGTCATGAGTGCTGCGAGCAACTCCACCTGCCCCGTCTGCCGGACCGCGGAAATCGTCTGCGGGAAGTGGACGCTCCTGTTGATCCGCGATCTCGCGAATGGCTCCAGCCGTTTTTGCGAGTTGGAGCGGTCGTTGGAGGGGATCAGTCCGCGCACTCTCTCGCTGCGTCTGCGGGCCCTCGAAGAGGAGGGGGTCGTCGAGCGGCACACCTTCCCGGAGGTGCCGCCGCGGGTCGAGTACGCGCTGACCCCGAAGGGCGAAGCGCTGATCCCGCTGGTCGACGACATGCGCACCTACGGGAAGCGCTGGCTGGCCGACGAGGCCGAGCCGGTCGCCGCCGCCGTTTAGGTCAAACGTCCAGATCGGTGTGCCTGCAAGCCTGCGTGCAGGCGCAGGAGCCGCGTGCCTGGGGCGGAAGCCTGAGCCGTGCGTGACTTCCTTCTCAACGAGGCGCTGAAGCGGCTGTCCACCGAGGCGGCGACGCGGTTCAGCGGCCTCGTCGCCAGCGGCGACCAGATCCCCTTCGACGTCGCCGCCGACGACGGCGACGACTCGGCCTTCTACAGCTACGTGCCGCTCACCTCCGAGTACGTCTTCAAGCGCGGCGAGGAGCTGCGGACGCTGCCCAGCTTCGGTCCCGCCCGCGAGGCCGCGATCGAGGCCGGCGTCGCGGCGCCCTACCTGGAGGCCCGCGGCGAGACCGTGCCGGCCGACCCGGGCCAGCGCGCCGAGCGGATGCTGACCGTCTTCATCGCCTCCCTCTGGGAGGGCAGCACCGGGTTCTCGCTCGACCGCGAGCGGCTCGACTCGGCCCTGACGATGCTCGGCGCGGAAGCGCTCGACGCCGACGACGCCGAGACCCTGGTCGTCCCGATCGTCGGCCTGCGCATGTCCCAGCACCGGCTGCAGCTGCCCCACGGCGTGCGAATCGTCCGCGCCGACTCGGTCGAGGCGCCGATCGAGGCGATGCGCAGCGAGGGCATGGGCCGCGCCGCCTGGGAGCCGCAGTACCTGGCGGTCGCCGAGCAGGAGCCCGGCGAGGGCGCCGAGGCCGCCCTGCAGCAGCTGCGCGAGCTGATCAGCGTGATGAGGCTCTTCAAGAGCGGTGGGGTGGGGCTCGGTCCCTACGCCTTCGCGCCGACCGGCGAGGGTTGCTGGAGCCGGGTCGTCACCGGTGCCCCGGCGACGCGCCCCGGCGGCTACCGCCTCAGCGAGACCGAGGCGACCGAGCTGGCCAAGCTCGCCAACGAACTGGAGGCCCGTCCCGACCCCGACCGCGCCCTCACCTGGGCGGTCGGCCGCTTCGAGATGGGCTGCGAGCGCGAGAGCGCCCTCGACGGGCTCAGCGACCACCTGCTGGCCCTGCGCGCGGTCCTGGAGGGACACGGTCCCGTCGGCGCCTCGCTGCCGATGCGCGCCGCCGCCCTGATGGCGGACGAGTCGCTGGACCGGATCGCCGCCCGCGAGCGGATCGAGAGCGTGCTGGAGCTGGAGCGGGGGCTGATGAACGGCCGCCCGGTCGAGAACGCGGCGGAGACCGCCCGCTGGGCCGAGGAGGGCGTCCGCGGGCTGCTGCTCAAGGCCGCTCTCGGCGAGCTCGGCGACGACCTCAGCTCCACCGCCGACGAGACCCTGATCGTCAACGGCCTGGCCGAGGGCGACGCCGAGATCATGGTCTCGGTCGAAGACATGCCCGAGCCCGAGCCCGCCGAGGAGGTCGAGCCGCTCGCCGTCGTCGAGCCGCCCTTCGAGGAGATCGCGGTCTCAGCCGAACTTCAGCTGCCCATCCAAGAGCCGATCGAGGAGGACCAGATGGACCAGGAGACGCGGATCATGGAGCCGATCCCGGCCGAAGACGAGATCAAGATCACCGCGACGCCCTGGCTCGACGAGGTCTCCGACGCCCGTCGCGGCGAGTCGCTCGAGTGGCCCGCCGACGCGACCCGGGACGTCCGCCACCGCGAGCGGGTCGACACCCCGCGGGTGCGCCACCTCTTCCCGGTCCCGGACTCCGACTGGGAGGTCTCCCACCTCGAGTTCGAGTACGGCCCCGGCAACCGCGCCGGCTAGGCGCGGCCCGCCGCCATCGCCACCCGCTCCTCGCCGGTCGCGAACAGGTAGCGGTTGACCTCGGCCAGGCCGGCGAGGTCGTGGACGTCCTCGTCCAGGTAGGGGACGCGGATCACGCCCTGGGCGCGCAGCTCCTTGGCGAGCCGCTCGATGTTGCGGGCGTCGCGCTCGGCCAGCGCCTGGTAGTCGGAGAAGTTGGCGGCGACGCGCTGGGCGAGGTCCTCGTCGCCGAGCTTCTCGGCGAGGGCGGTGGGGAGGTCCCCGTCGCCGTCGCGCAGATCCTCGGCCGGGTAGTGGACCTTGTTGACGATGACGCCGCCGAAGGGCAGCTTCGCCTCGACCAGTTTGCGGTGGAAGTAGACGGCCTCGTCGATCGGCTCGCCCTGCGGCCCGCAGACGACCAGGAAGCAGGTGCCGGGATCGGCGAGCAGCTTGTTGACGCGCTTGGCGCGGGCCTGGAAGCCGTCGACCATGCCGCTGAAGGCGTTGAAGAACTCGGCCAGGTCGGCCAGCAGGTCGAAGCCGACGATTCGCTTGAAGATGCCGAGCGCGACCGAGGCGCCGCGGCCGGCGACCTTCGCCGCCAGCCCGGTCGGCTTCATGAACATGCGCAGCGATTTCCCCTCGATGAACTGGGTGAGGCGTTTCGGAGCGTCGAGAAAGTCGAGGGCGTTGCGGGTCGGCGGCGTGTCGAGGACGAGCAGGTCGTAGTCGCCTTCGGTGTGCAGCTCGAAGAGCTTCTCCATCGCCATGTACTCCTGCGAGCCGGCCAGGGCGCTGGAGATCTGCTGGTAGATGCGGTTGTCGAGGACCCGGTCGCGCGATTCCTCGTCGGGCGCCTGGCGGGCGATCAGCTCGTCGAAGGTCGCCTTGGCGTCGAGCATCATCGCCCACAGCTCGCCCTCGACCTCGATGCCCTGCTTCTCGAACAGGGCGGGATCGACGCGGCGGGCGGTGTTGTCGAGTTCCTTCAGCCCCAGTGAGTCGGCGAGGCGCTTGGCGGGGTCGATCGTCAGCACGCAGACCTTCAGCCCGCGCGCCGCCATGCCGGTCGCGATCGCCGCCGAGGTGGTCGTCTTGCCGACGCCCCCGGAGCCGGCGCAGATGCAGATCTCCTTGCCGTCGAGGATCTCGCCCAGCTCCGGCATCAGCCCAGCCTCCGCGAGAGCCGTCGCGCCGCCTCGGGGCCGAGCTCGGGCTCGAAGAGGAAGGGGAGGGTCTTGACCGGCGCCTCGACCCGGCGCCGCAGCCGTGCCAGCTGCGCCCGCTGCGAGCGCGCCCGCTGGTGCTCGGAGACGGCTGCCCGGGCCGCCGCGCGGGCGGCGCCGTTCTCCCCGTCGGCCAGCTCGCGGAGGCTCTCGCACTCGGCTTTCGAGAAGCGCTCGGGGTAGAGGCCGTTGAGGTAGACGCGGTCGACCGCGACCCCGACCTCGTCGCGCAGCTCCTTCTCCAGGGCCGCCGACTCGTTGACCGGCATCTCCTCCGGCAGCGCGACGATCGCGGTGCCGGTGTGCTCGTGGTCGGTGATCAGGCGGTCGAGCTGCTGGGCCTGGCTGTGGATCGGGCCGACGCGGGCGATCGCGGCAAAGGTGCGCGGCGTCTGCAGGAAGCCGATCCCGTGGCCGGTGGCGGGGGCGTCGACGATCACCAGGTCGTATTTGCGCCCCTGCTTGACCTTGCGGTCGAGCTGGGCCAGCTCCCAGATCTTCCCGATCGTGACCAGCTCCTTGAGGCCGGGCGTGGCCGCGGCCAGGTAGCTGAAGATGCGGCTGCGGAAGAGCATGTCGCGCATCGCCCGCACCTTCAGCTGCAGCAGCACGTACTCGCGCATCGACTCGTCGGGGTCGATCGAGATCGACCAGAGGTTCTCCTCCATCTCCACCTCGTGGAAGCCGACCTCGGTGTGGTCGAACATCCGCGAGGCGTTCTCCTGCGAGGAAACCTCGCAGACGATCGTCCGCTTGCCTTCCGAGGCGGCGCGCAGGCCGAGTGCCACCGCAATGGTCGTCTTGCCGACGCCACCCTTGCCGGTGACGAAGACCAGCCGCTTGTCGAGGAGATCGGGGATTGGGGGATTCCTAGCAATTTCGGAGCCTGGCAGGAAAAGCCGGCCCCCATACGAATATCCGCGACATGGGATTTCTAAGCCGTAAGAAGCACGCGCCCGCTCCGGTGGAGGAGACGAAGAACCCGATCGAGGACGAGCTTCGGGAGATGGAGGAGCTCGTACCCGAGCGGTCGGCCGCTGAGGACTCAGGCGATCGGGCCGCGGGTCCTGTCGCCGATATCGACTCACCCGCTCTGCGGGAGAGCTCAATATCCGCGCCACCCGCGGCAGACACGCATGAGGCACCCGCGCCGGTCGAGTCGGTCGTGGGGCAGGCTCCGTCGGTGCACGAGGTCTTTCGTGAGGAGGCCGCGGCTCCCTCGCCCGAGGTCGCCGATGTGGGCAGGGACGAGGGCGACCAGTCTTCCTCTCTCGATCCGGAGGACGAGGGCGGGCCGGCGCGGATGCGGGCGATCGATCTTCTTGGGCCCTCGCGGCAGGACGTGATTCGGGACCGGCAGGAGGCCGAGGTGGCGGCGCAGGTGCCGGTCAAGCACGCCGAGGTGATCGCGTTCGCGAATCAGAAGGGTGGGGTCGCCAAGACGACCACCACGCTGAACCTTGCCGTGGCCTTCGCGGAGAGCGGGTACCGGGTGCTCTGCGTCGACCTCGATCCGCAGGGCAACCTGACGATGAGCCAGGGGGTCGATCCGGACAAGGTCGAGAAGAGCCTCTACGACGTGCTCGTCCACGACATGCCGATCGCCGAGATCATCGTCAAGCGCGAGATCGACATCGCCGTAGCCTCGATCGACCTGGCCGGCGCGGAGATCGCGATGAGCACCAAGATCGGCCGCGAGCGCTCCTTGGAAAAAGCGCTGAAAGAAGTCTCCGCCGACTACGACTTCGTCTGCATCGACACGCCGCCCAGCCTCGGGCTGCTGACGATCAACGCGCTGACGGCGGCGAACAAGGTGATCGTCCCCGTCCAGTGCGAGTATCTCTCGATGCGCGGGCTGGTCCAGCTCCAGAACACGCTGAGGATGATCCAGGACAACCTCAATCCCGACGTTCGCATCGAGGGCATCCTGCCGACGATGCTGGACACGCGGACCGTCCACGCCAAGGAGGCGGTGGAGATCCTCGAGGAGAACTTCGGCGACCTCGTCTTCCGCTCGCGGATCAAAAAGGCGATCAAGTTCGCCGAGGCTCCCGTGAAGGGCGCCAGCGTGCTGAAGTACGATCCCGAGAGCAACGCGGCGGGCTACTACCGGGAGCTGGCGAAGGAGGTTCTGGCGAATGAGTCGGCGTAAGAGGGCGAGCATGCGCGAAGGACCGCTGTCGGATCTCTTCAGCTCGACCGACGCGCCGGACGATCCGCCTGAGGCTCCGCGGTACGGGCGCGAGGATCCCGCCGAGAAGAAAGCTCGGGAAGAGGGGGATCAGACCCCCGCGCCGGCCGCCAAGGAGTCCGCGCCGGTGGCACCGTTCGACCAGGCTGCGGATGAAGAGCCGCCCCAGCCGCCTTCGACCGACGAGACCCCGCCCGAGCGGTTGAAGCGGGTCTTCTCCGAGGAGCCGCAGCGGCGCGAGCCCGTGCGGGAGCGGCGGGAAATTGCGCCGGTCGTGGAGAACCCGCGCTATGGGCGCGAGGAGCCGGAGTACGAGCCGCCCGGCAGCGGCGAGCCGCACCAGCCGGTGATCAAGGTCGTCGGCGTCGGCGGCGCCGGTGTCAACGCCGTCAACCGGATGGTCGACGCGCGGATCCCGGGGATCGAGTTCATGGCCGTCAACACCGACCTGCAGTCGCTGCAGCTCTGCGTCGCCGACGTCACCGTCCACATCGGCGACGAACAGACGCGCGGCCTGGGCGCCGGCGCCGACCCGGAGGTGGGCCACCGCTCCGCCTTCGAGGAGCAGGACAAGATCAAGCGCCTGCTGAAGGGCTCCGACATGGTCTTCGTCGCCGCCGGCGCTGGCGGCGGCACCGGCAGCGGCGCCGCCCCGGTGGTGGCGCGCCTCGCCCGCGAGGTCGGCGCGCTCACGGTCGGCATCGTCACCAAGCCGTTCAGCTTCGAGGGCAGCCGCCGCGGCACCCAGGCCTCGAAGGGGATCGAAGACCTCGCCGCCGAGGTCGACACCCTGATCGTCGTCCCCAACGACCGCCTGCTCGAGGTGCTCGACCAGCAGACCTCGATGGTCGAGGCCTTCCAGGTCGCCGACGACGTCCTCCGCCAGGGCGTCCAGGGGATCTCCGACCTCGTCACCCTGCCCGCGGTGATCAACCTCGACTTCGCCGACGTGCGCACGATCATGGCCGACGCCGGCCGCGCCCTGCTCGGCATCGGCATGGCCCATGGCGACAAACGCGCCATCGAGGCCGCCGAAAAAGCGATCTCCTCGCCGCTGCTGGAGACCTCGATGGACGGCGCCCGCTCGATCCTGCTCTCGATCACCGGCGGCTCCGACCTCTCCCTGGTCGAGGTCAGCGAGGCGGCCAAGGTGGTCGGCGAGGCCGCCCACCCCGACGCCAACATCATCTTCGGCGCCAACGTCGACGACGAGCTCTCCGACCAGATCTGGGTCACCGTCGTCGCCACCCGCTTCGACGGCCGCCCGGCGCCGCCCCGTCGCGCCGCCGAGCCGACGATCCGCCGCACCAAAGACACCGGCCGGGGCCGTCCGCCCGAGCGGCAGGGCGAGCTCGGCATCGACGTCCCAGAGTTCCTCCCCGGCTAGCGAGCCGCCCCGTGCAAGGGGTAGTCGCCGCTGGCCATCCGCTCACCGCCGAGGCGGGAGCCGCCGTCCTGCGCGCGGGCGGCAACGCCGTCGACGCCGCCGTCTGCGCGGTGCTCGCCTCCTTCGCCGTCGAGAGCCCGCTGACCGGGTTCGGCGCCGGCGGCTACATGATGGTCCACGCCGAGGGGGAGACGACGCTGATCGACTTCTTCGTCGCGGCGCCGGGTCGCGACCGGATCGAGCGCGGCGCCGAGCTGGTGCCGGTGCCGGTCCACTTCGACGCCGAGACGGTGCAGACGTTCTACGTCGGGCCGGCCTCCTGCGGCGTGCCCGGGACCGCGGCCGGCCTCGTCCGCGCCCTCGAGCGGTTCGGCTCGGTCCCGCTCGCCGACCTCGTCGCGCCCGCGGTGCGGCTCGCCCGCGAGGGGGCTCCGGTCAACCGCGAGCAGGCCTACATCCTCGAGATCCTCGCCCCGATCCACGAGCGGCTGCCGGGCACGCGCGAGCTCTACGCGCCGTCCGGATCCCGCCTGCGCGAGGGCGATACGTTCCGCTTCCCGGAGCTGGCCGAAGCGCTCGAACGCTTTGGCGCCGAGGCGGCGGAGCCGTTCTACCGCGGTGAGATCGCCGCCGCGCTCAGCGAGTTCGTCGTCGCCGGGGGCGGCACCCTCGGCCCCGGCGACCTGGCCGCCTACGCGCCGGTCGAGCGCCGGCCGATCCGGGCTCCCTTCCGCGGCACCGAGGTGCTGACCAACCCGCCGCCCTCCTCGGGCGGAATCCTGATCGCCTATGGCCTCGGCCTGCTGGAGCGCCTCGGCGAGCGCAGCGGGCCCGAGCAGCTGGTGGCGGCGATGGGCGCGACCAACCGGCTGCGGGGGATGGAGTTCGCCGAAGCGCTCTACGAGGAGGGGATGGAGACCGACTTCCTCGACCCGGCCGGGCTCGACCTGGCGGCCGGCGACCTGCTCGGCTCGACCACCCACATCTCCGTCCTCGACGCCGAGGGGATGTGCGCCAGCGTCACCTGCTCGAACGGCTCCGGCTCGGGGGTGTTGGTGCCGGGGACCGGGGTGATCCTCAACAACATGCTCGGCGAGGAGGACCTCAACCCGCTCGGCTTCCACCGCATCGCGCCGGGACGACGAGTGCCCTCGATGATGGCGCCGACCGTCGTCCTGCGCGACGGCGAGGTGGTGCTCGGGGTCGGCAGCGCCGGCTCCAACCGGATCCGCTCGGCGATCCTGCAGACGGTGGTGCGCGCGGTCGAGCAGGGGATGCCGGTCGGGCAGGCGGTCGAGGCGCCGCGCCTGCACTTCGAGCAGGGATTGCTGCAGGCGGAGCCGGGCGTCGAGGAGGGGGCGCTGGCCCGGCTCGAGGCGCGCGGCACCCCGGTCGCCCGGCGCCCGGCGATCAACCTCTTCTTCGGCGGCGTGCAGGCGGTCGCGCGCGACCCCAAGACCGGGGCGCTCAGCGGCGGCGGCGACCCGCGGCGGGGCGGCGCGGTCGCGTCCGCCTGAGCCCTCGGCGCGGCACCGATCCGCGAGCGCGAAAAGCAGCCCAGCGACCGTTGCAGGGGGATTGGCGCGCAGCGGGGGAGGGCGGCGTGGACACGCCGCGGCGGCCCTTGCCTTCCGCTGGCGACGTCCCGAAGATGTCCGCGTCCGGCGGCTTGAGGTCAGGCGCGACGAAAGGAGCGATTCATGACTCGCAAGGCGAAGGCATTCGCCGTCGGCCTGACCGCGGTGCTGGCGACCTGTGTGGCGGCCCAAGCAGTTCAGGCCGCCGAATTCCACAAGCCCGCCGAACCGATCACGATCACAATGCGGCCCGATGGGACCGGGAAAACGGCCCATCAGGTGTTCGACTTCGCCGGGGCCTCGCTGACATGCGGAGGCGCGGTCGGCGAAGCGACGGTGGAAGGGGCGGCAACGACATTCTCGGAATTCCAGAGCTCACTGCTCGTGGAAGTCGCCACCTGCAGCTTTCTCGGGCAGAAAGCCGAAGTGAAACTGAGCGCGAACTGCGGATGGGTGTTCCACTCCAACGGCACGGCGGACATCAAATGCGGCGGAGGGGAAGAACTGACAATCAGCGTTCCGACCCCCTTCTGTCACATCACAGTTCCAGGCCAGTCGGGGAACGGCTCGGTTTCCTTCAGCAACATCGGAGCCCCGACCGAAATGACAATGCAGGCGACCGTGACCGGGACAAAATACACCGCCACTGGGGCGGGTTGCCCGATCGCCGGGACCTTCAGCAACGGTATTTGGACAACAGGCAACGTCATCTTCAAAGGTGAGAAAAAAGGCACCGCCGAACAGGTGTCGCTCTCCTTCGGATAGGGCGGAGACCGAAGCAGCGTCGGAGGGGCGGCCAGCGCCGTCGCCGATTTGGCGAGAATGACGGCGTGGCCGCCCCCGAGACCGACTTCGAGGCAGAGGGACTGCTCGACGACCTCGAGGGCGAGGCGCGCGAGGCGCGGTTGACCCTGCTGCGCGAGCTCGACGGCGACGGTGTCTCGCTGCAGGAGCTGCGCGACGCGGTCGCGGCGGGGCGGCTGGCGCTGTTGCCGGTCGAGCGGGCGCTGGCCGGCGACGGCAACCGCTACACCGCCCGCGAGGTCGCCGAGATCGTCGGCATCGACCTCGGGCAGCTGCGCCGCTTCAGCGCCGCCCTCGGCGTCCCGTACACCGACCCCGACGAACCGCGCGCCACCGAGGGGGATCTGGAGGCGGCGCGGCGGATGAAAGCCTTCCTCGACGCCGGCCTTCCCGAGGAGGGGATGCTGCAGGTGGCGCGGACGATCGGGATGGGGACGGCGAGGATCGCCGAGGCCAACCGCGAGCTGGTGATCCGCACCCTGGCGCAGCCGGGCGACAGCGAGCGCGACATCGCCCGCCGCTTCGCCACCGCCGCCGAGCAGATGATGCCCCTGATCGGCCCGACCGTCGTCCACGCCCTGCAGGCCAACATGCTGGAGCAGATCCGTCGCGACGTGATCGGCACCGCCGACCTCGCCGCCGGGGAGATCGGCGGCACCTCCCAGCTGACCGTCTGCTTCGCCGACCTGGTCGAGTTCACGCGCCTGGGGGAGGAGATCCCGGCCGAGGAGCTCGGCCTGGTGGCCGGCCGCCTGGAGGAGATGGCCAGCGCGGTCGCGGAGCCGCCGGTGCGGCTGGTGAAGACGATCGGCGACGCGGTCATGTTCGTCTCCGCCGAGGCGGAGCCGCTGGTCGCCGCGGCGCTGCAGCTGATCGACGCCGCCGAGGCCGAAGGAGAGGAGTTCCCCTGGCTGCGGGCGGGCCTCTCGACCGGCCCGACCCTGCCGCAGTCGGGCGACTATTACGGGCGCTCCGTCAACCTCGCCAGCCGGATCACCGGGATCGCCCGGCCCGGCAGCGTGCTCCTCGACGCCGCCACCCGCGAGGTGGCCGGGGAGGAGCGCTTCGCCTATTCCTTCATCGGCGAGCGCCGCCTCAAGGGCATCGACTCGAAAATAAAGCTGTTCCGCGGGCGCTTCGCCGTTTAAGGTACTCCGGTGGAGACGCTACTTCGGGCGCTTCGGGTGAGCGTCCTCGTGGGGGGAGCGGTGCTCGGGCTCGCTGGTTGCGGCGAGTCCTCCTCGGCGCGCGAGGAGGGAACCCTGAAGGCGACCTACGCCTCCTTCCCCGACTACCTCGACCCGCAGCTCTCCTACACCGCGGAAGGCTGGACGGCGATGTACGACACCTACATCCCGCTGCTCACCTACGCCCATGCCAGCGGCCCGGCCGGCAGCGCGATCGTCCCGGGCCTCGCCAAGGCGATGCCGGAGATCGGCGACGACGGCCGCGTCTACTCGCTGACGCTGCGGCCCGGCCTGCGCTACTCCGACGGCAGGCCCGTTCGCGCCTCCGACTTCAAGGCGACGATCGAGCGCCTCTTCGAGATCAACTCCCCGGGCTCGCCCTTCTACACCGACATCGTCGGCGCCGAACGGTTCGCCGCGACCAAACGCGGCGGGATCGCGGGGATCGACGCCAACGACCGCACCGGCGAGATCGAGATCCGGCTCGTCAAACCGCGCGGCACCTTCACCAACGAGCTGGCGATGATGTTCGCGGCGCCGCTGCCGCCGGGAACGCCGGCCGTCGACCAGACCGCCTCGCCGCCGCCGGCCACGGGCCCCTACGAGATCGTCGAGGCGCAGCCGGGGCGGGGCTGGGCCTACGTCCGCAATCCGCAGTGGGAGGGGGCCAACGGCGAGCGGATCCCGACGGTGCCGGACGGCCACTTCGACGAGATCGAGGTCAGGGTGGTCCGCAACGACGCGACCCGCACCCACGAAGTCGAAAGCGGCGACGTGCACTGGACGCAGTCGAACCCGCCCTCCGACCTCTACGCGAGCGTCAAGGAGAAGTACGAGGGCGACCAGTTCCGGGTCGAGCAGACCGTCAGCACCTACTTCTTCTGGATGAACACCCAGCGGCCGCCCTTCGACGACCTGCGGGTCCGGCAGGCGGTCAACTACGCGGTCGACCGCGACGCTCTGGAGCGGATCTACGCCGGCTCGCTGGCGGGGCTGCACCAGATCCTCCCGCCCGGCATGCCCGGGCACGAGCCCTTCGACCCCTACCCCCACGACATGGCCAAGGCGAAGCAGATGATCGCCGCCGCCGACCCCGCCGATCGCGAGATCACGGTCTGGGCCAACGACGAAAACCCGAACAACGAAGCGACCGCCTACTACGAGAGCGTGCTCGACGAGCTCGGCTTCGAGGCGACGCTGAGGGAAGTCAACGCCGCCAACTACTTCTCCGTGGTCGGCAACGGCAGCACCCCCGACCTGGACACCGGCTGGCAGAGCTGGTTCGAGGACTATCCCCACCCGAACGACTTCTTCGAGCCGCTGCTGGCCGGCGAAAGCATCCAGCCGGTCGGGAACAACAACATCGCCCACGCCGACTTCGCGCGGCTCGACGCGAAGATGGGCCGGCTCGGCGAACAGCAGCTGGGCCCGCGGCAGGAACGCGAATACGCCCAGCTGGACCGGGAGTTCATGGCGCTGGCGCCCTGGGTTTCCTACGGCAACAACACGACCTCGACCTTCGTCTCCGACGAGATCGACCTCGACGCCGTCGTCTACAACCCGACCTTCGGCGTCGACCTGACCAGCCTCCAGTTCGAGTAGCGCCGCGCTCGCCGCGCCGGGGCGCTCGCCGCGCTAGGCGGGCTTGCGGCCGGAGACGAGCAGGTTGTAGAAGAGCTCGGCCGGCAGCCGCGGCTCCAGCAGGCCGGTGTCGACCTTCTGCAGGGCGATGTAGCTCTGGAAGGCGAAGCGGCGCCAGCGGAACGGGATCGAGTCCGGCTCGGCGCTCGACTCGACCGTGCGCAGTCCCCAGCCCCAGGCATTGGAGAGCAGCTCCTCGCCGCCGACTCGGCGGTTCTCGAAGCCGCCGTCGCGGAGCAGGCGACGCAGGTCGGCGGGGGCGAAGGCGTGGACGTCGACCTCGCCCTCGAGCGAGTGGCCGTCGGAGATCTCGGCCTCGGCGACGGCCCGCTCGCGGGCGCCGATCAGGCGTCGCCAGACCGGCGCCGCCACCATCCCGGCCCGCTTCGGCAGCGCCGCCAGGCGGTCGCCGTAGCGCGAGGGCTCGCCGGCGAAGGCGATCGCGCCGCCCGGGCGCAGCACCCGCTTGAACTCGGCGAAGGCGCGGTCGAGGTCGGGGATGTGGTGAAGGACGGCGTGGCCGAAGACGAGGTCGAAGCTTTCGTCCTCGAAGGGGAGCTGCTCGGCCTCGGTGGCGACGGTGGTGACGTGCTCGACCCCCAGCGCCGCGGCGGTGCTCGCCAGTCGCTTCAGCATCCCCGGCGAGATGTCGGTCGC
>Ga0190271_10000504_pt1 | contig 19789 bp, 16 predicted proteins | sample Popmic356T_FD_133747 | JGI IMG/M metagenome (GOLD analysis project Ga0190271, IMG submission 133747) | Populus adjacent soil microbial communities from riparian zone of Weber River, Utah, USA - 356 T | ecosystem: Environmental > Terrestrial > Soil > Riparian zone | place: USA: Utah | collected...
AGCTTTTCGGGCGGCACACCCTGTTCTTCGGCCGCCACGATGTAGTTGGCCATCACGGGCAGCACGGCGCCGTTCATGGTCATCGACACGCTCATCTGGTCGAGCGGGATGCGGTCGAACAGGATCTTCATGTCGAGGATCGAGTCGATCGCGACACCCGCCGCGCCGACGTCGCCGAACACGCGCGGATGGTCGCTGTCGTAGCCACGGTGCGTGGCGAGATCGAACGCGATCGAGAGGCCCATCTGGCCGGCCGCCAGGTTGCGCCGATAAAACGCGTTGCTGGCCTCGGCGGTGGAAAAGCCCGCGTACTGGCGCACGGTCCACGGCTTGAGCGCGTACATGGTGGCGTAGGGACCGCGCACGTACGGCGCCAGACCCGGCAGCGTGTCGAGGTGGCTCACGTCCGCGAGGTCGCTCTCCGTGTAGAGCGGCTTGACGGGCAGCTGCTCGGGGGTCTCCCAGATCAGCTCGTCGGCCGGTCGGCCGGTGTCGAGCTCGACCTGGGCTTTCCAGTTTTCGACGCTGCCGGTTGGCTGGGCCGACTCGGGCTCTAGCGGGACGTCGGCGAAGTTGGGGATGGCGGTGGTCATCGCTGCGCTCCGGCGCGCTCGAGCAGAGAGCGCAGAATGTCGACGGCGTTGACGCCGACGTAGATGAAATCCGTCACGCCGGCCGCGCGGTAGGCGGCCTCGTGCTCGCCTGGACTGCCCGCCAGCACGATGGCGCGCGCGCCCGCCTTGTGGAGGGCCTCGGCGGCGGAAACGGCCAGCTCGGCGTACACGGCGTCGCTGCTGCACAGCACCGCGACCTCGGCGCCGCTCTCGGTGAAGGCGGCGGCGGCCTCGTCGGCGCTGGCGAAGCCGTCGACGGGCGCGGTGCCTCCGCGCGCGAGCGAAGACAAGTTGCTCAGCGCCACGAAGCCGCCTGCCTCGACGAAGTTTTGCGCGTAGCCCGCGCGCGCCTTGTGCTCGGGAATGGGACCCAGGTTGGCGAGAAAGGCGCGCGGCCGCTGGCCGTGCTTGTCGAGGGCGCGGTCGGACCGGTCGCGCAGCGTCTCGAACGGCTGCGCCAGTCGCTCACGCAAGAGCGCCGAGGCGCGCGCCGGCGTGCCCGTGGACAGCGCCGCACGCAGGGCCGAGAAGGCGGCACCTTTTTCGGCGGCGACGATGGCGCTGCTGAAGCGCGCGCCCGGCGTGGTGTCGAGCACCGAGAGGCCGGTGCTGCTGCGCTCGGCGGCGCGCCTGGCGCGCTCGGTGGCGCGCGTCCCGTCGGCACTGGCGCGCACCACGGGCGGCTCGTTGACGAACGGGAACTCGTTGACCCCCGTGATCGCCAGCCGGCGCGTCTCGACGGCCTTGCGCTCCGCCTCGAGCAGCGCCTTGAGCTCTTGCTGCAGGCTCCCTTCGACCAGCGCGCGCGTGATGCCGCCGGCGCGCTCGAGCGACTGCAGCTTGGCCCACGCGCGCTGGGCCAGCTGCTCGGTGAGCGACTCGATGTACCAGCTGCCACCCGCGGGATCGACCACGCGGTGCACGTTGGACTCGTGCCGCAAGAGGTGCTGCGTGTTGCGCGCCAGGCGGTGGGCGAACTCGTCGCTGTCGCCGATGGCCGCGTCGAAGCTCTCGGTGGTGATGGCGTCGGCGCCACCGAGCGCCGCCGAGAAGCTCTCGGCCGTTCCGCGCAGCAGGTTGACCCACGGGTCGCGCTGCGTCTTGGTGCGCCGCGAGGTGCGCGCGGCGAGCTGCAGCGTCTGTGCCTGTGCGCTGCCGCCGGCCGCCTCGACCACGCGTGCCCAGGTGCGGCGCAGCGCGCGCAGCTTGGCGATCTCGAGGAAAAAGTCGCGCCCCACGCTGACGCGGAAGGCGAGCTGCTGCGCGGCCTGATCGACGCTGAGCCCGCCTCGCGTGAGCGCGCGCAGGTACTCGACACCGGTGGCCAGCGCGATCGCGATCTCGAGCACCGCGTCGGCCCCTGCCTCGTGGTAAGGCGCGACGTCCACCGTCAGCGCGCGCATGCGCGGCGCGTGCTCGCTTGCCCAGCGCGCGGCCTCGGCGGCGTCGGCCAGCGCCGACTCGAGCGAGCTGGTGAGCGCGCCGTGCGCCGCCAGAGTGCCGAGCGGGTCGATGCCGAAGCTGCCCGACAGCGCGTCTAGCTTCAGCTTTTTGCGCTGCGCCACGCCGATCAGGCCGGCTGCCAGGGCGAAGCCGGTGGCACCGGCGTCGAGCGTGATGGAGATCTTGTCGAGCAGCACCTGGGCCAGCAGCTGCTGCAGCTCGCTCACGTTCTCGATGGCGATGCCGCCCAGGCCGTGCTCGCTGTTGCCGGCGCGCGCGGCACGGTCGAGCACCAGGGCCAGCGACGAGGCCTCGCCGTTGAGGCTCTCGAGGATGCTCTCGGCGGCGCCGTCGGGCTCTCCGCCCGAGACCTCGTGGCGCACGTCCCAGCCCATCTCGCTGGCCCCCAGCGCGTAGCTGCCGCGCGTGAAGGGGGCGACACCCGGCACCCCGGCCGCGTCGGGCGCGGCATCCTTTTTGGTGTACAGCGGCTGCACGTCGACGCCGGCGACACGCTTGACCAACTTCTTTTCGAATGGCGCGCCTTGCAGGTCGCGCTCGACGAGTTTGAGCCAGGCTTCGAAGCTCACCGGCTCGAACTCGTTCAGCTTGTGCGGTTCGCCCATGGCTGCCACTTAGCCGGGACGCCCAGCCCGAGCAACAGCTGGCCTCACCAGCCGGTGAGATCGAGCAGCGCCTCGGCGTCGGCCACGGCCAGGTAGTCGGCGCTGCTGAGCACGATGGCCGAGGTGACCGACGGTAAGCCCACGTACGCTTCGCGGCCGCCGTCCCCGATCAGGCCTACCAGGCGTGCGCGCACCGAGCGCCGGTCGAGCAGGACGTTGATGGCGCGCACCAGGTCGCACACGCTGATGGTGGAGGCGCGCGCCTCCCCAGAGCTGGACGGGGTGGGAGGCTCTTCTTCGCGCTCGTCCTCGAGCGCACAGACGTCGTCGCCTGCGCGAACCACGAGGGTGCCGTCGTGCCCGCCCACGCGCTCGAGCTCGGTGCCTTGCAGCTCGGGGACCACGTCGAGCAGGCGCGCCAGCAGCTGCGCCGCCGTGAGCCCGTCGGTGGCGTGAAACAGGAACCAGCGGTCGGTGGCCTGCCGGCGCTGGGCGGCCAGCGCGTCGTTTTCGGCCGCGTAGTACGCGGCCAGGATGTCGAGCCGGCGTGCTGCGGGTGCCGCACGCCCGTGCAGCTGTGTGTCGGCGCGAGCGAGCGCACGGGCGAGCTCGGCGTCGGTCAGCTCGCTGGCGATGCCCGAGGAGCGCAGTGCGGTCGCAAAGCGCAGGTCGTCAGCGGAGGGCGCAACCGCGCTAGCGGGGGGCTCGCTGTTGCGCGACCGCTCGTGGTTGCTGCCGCTGCCGCTGCCGTGCGTGCCCGTGCCGTGACCGGGTGCAAATGCCGAGACCGGGCGCAGATCGGCGGTGGAGCTGCGCCGGCGCGCACGAAACTCACCCGTTGTCGACGTCTCGTCTGGAGCGTCGGCGCTTTGCATCGCGCTCAGGATCTGCGGAAGCGGCGTTTCGGACATCGACCAGACTTCTTTCGTTACCACGATCGCAGGCGTTGTGGCCAGGGTCGAAGCGCGCCCTCGGGCGCGCGAGCAAAGAAGCAGCGGGAAACAGGCGGACGGGAAGAATCACAACGGACAATCAGCTCTGGGTGGCTGCTCGCGCTAGCCCAAGGCTAGGTTGAGCGGGGCACCTTGGTGGCTTCTGTGGGAGGTAGGCCCGGTGCGCCACGGCGCAGCCAGCCCACAATCACTTCCGCCGCGGCGACCGCGGCGTCACGCTGATATTGGCGCCAATCGGTGCGTCCTGTCGAACCCACCAGGTTGGTCACGCCGAGCACGGCGCCGAACGGCACGTCGGCCGCGTGGCAGGCCAGGGCGATCGGGAACAGCTCGAGGTTTTCGGCCTCGAGACCGGTGGCCCCGTGGACCGCGCGCGCGATCGCGTCGTCGGTGGTGATGCCCATGGTGGTGGCCACGGGAGCACTGCGCGTGCGGCTGTCGCCGGCTTGCAGCAGGCCGGCGACCAGCGCCGCGTGGGGCTCGACCACCGTCTGCATCGGCTCGGGAAAGGCCGCTTTGCCGGCCGAAACCGAGGCGTCGAAGAGCGAGAGGCGGCTGGGCACCACGATGTCGAGCGGCCGGTACTCGACGCCGCACGGGTAGATGCCGCAGCTGCCCAGCACGATCACGGCGCGCGGCTTGAGCTGGTGGATGCGGTTGGCGGTGGCGCCGCCGGCCACGGCCAGGCCCACGCCGATCGTCTTGGCCACCACGAACAGGCCGCCGATCGATCCGTTGAGCGAGTCGCCGATGTGCGGCCGAAGCCCGACGAACTCCGGGGCGTAGGCCGCCAACACGAGTACGTCGACCGGCAACTGCGGGAGCGGCAACGACGGATGCATCGCCCTCATCTTAGCGCGGCTTGGTCCCCCTTCGCTCGTGTTCGCGCGCTCGCGCAAGCGAGATGCGACGATGCTTGGCTCCGAGCCGATAGGCGGGCTAGCTTCGGAGCGTGATACGGGACTCCATGCACCGCGCAGAAGCGACCCCTTCCAACGAGGCCGTTGCGAGCGCGTCGGGGGCCTCTCCCACGCCGGGCGCCGAGTCTGCGCTCGCGCGCGGAGCCAGCGTGCGCGAGGGGGCGCGCCGCATCGTCTATCGCTGGGACCTCGACAAGACCTACCTCAACACCGACTTCGACTCGCTCAAGGGCCTGTTCCGTGCGGCCATGGAGAAGGCTTCCGACAAGGTGGCGTTTCCCGGCGCCAAGGTGCTGCTGCGCGAGCTCACCGCCACCGACCTGGCAGGGCTGTACATTCTCTCCGGTAGCCCCTCGCAGATGCGGCGCGTGATCGTGGAGAAGCTCGAGCTCGACGGCATCAAGTGGGACGGCCTGGTGCTCAAGCCGAGCCTCAATCGGCTGCTGCGCGGGCGCTTTCGTTTTTTGCGCGATCAGGTCAGCTACAAGCTGCACGCACTGCTCTCATCGCGCATCGCGTGGAGCGAGCCGTTCGAGGAAGTCATGTTCGGCGACGACGCCGAAGCCGACGCGTTCGTGTACTCGCTCTACTCCGACCTGTGTGCGGGCAGGGTAGGGCTCGACTTGCTCGCCGAGGTGCTCGAGCTGGCGCGCGCCTACGACGACGACGCGGCCGAGCTGCTCGAGCTCGCGCGCAACGTGCCCAAGGCGGAGATCGGTCGCCGCATCTTCATCCACCTCGAGCGGCTCGAGCCGAGCGAGGTGTTCGCCCAGTTTGGCGCGCGTGTGTTCGCCTTTCACAACTACTTCCAGCCCGCGCTGGTGTTGCTGGAAGACGGTCTAATCGACGCGCAAGCGGTGCTGCGCGTCGGCGTCGAGCTGGTGCGCGCACACGCCTTCAGCCCCGACGCGCTCGGTGCCAGCTACGCCGACCTGGCGCGCCGCCACGTACTCAGCGAGCCCACCGCGCAGGCACTGCGCGAGGGCCTGGCCGAGCTCGGCACGCTGCCCGGCGAGGTCGGCGAGGCGCTCAGCGAGCTGCGGGAGGAGGCGCGCACCTACGCGCTGCCGCCGCACGTGCCGAGGCCCAACCTGGCTGCGCCGCTGGACTACCTCGCGCTGTTGCCCAGCGACAAGGCGAGGGCGAAGAAGGCGAAAACCAGAGCCCGTGCGCGCCCACGCAGGTGAGGCAGCTGATCAGAACCAGGTGCGGATTCCCGCAATCGGACCGCCCAGGCGCGAGGTCGAGTCGGGTCCGGCGAGCCCGGTCTGATCCCAGCCCGCGTAGAGCTCGCTGCGCTTGATCATCACGCCGAGCGAGCTGCGCGCCTGGCCCACGGCCGTGTCGCCGAGGTTGCCCACGTGCAGCTCGATGCGCAGCACCAGGTTCTTGGCGATGTAGCCGTCGATTGCGTACAGGAGGTCGAAGCCGAGCTGAACCTGGTCGAGCGCGAAAACGCGTACGCCGAGCCCGGTGCGAAAGTCGACGCGCTGTCGCTGCCCGTGCCGCAGCGTGACGTGCCCAGTGCCCGAAACGCCCAGCCGCGAGGGCGTCTCGTAGACGTCGCTGAGCAGGCTGACGCGCGCGTCGAGCTCCATGCGATGGGGCAGCTGCAGGCGCGCGGCGAGCGAGCCGGGCACCACTCCCTGCAGCAAGAAGCCGCTCTCTGCGTCGAGCTGGAGCAGCACGCGGCGCGGCTTTGCGGCCTGCGGATCCGTCGGGTCGGAGCGGCGCAACAAGCCCGGCCCGTCGGCGAAGGGGTACGGCGCGTAGCCGGCGGAGAGACCCGGCTCGTCGGCCGCGTACGGGAGCCACCACGGCGCCAGCAGCAAGATCGCGAACAGCACGCCCGCGTCGTCGCACTCGTCATCGCTGCAGTCGCTCTGGCTGCTCGAGTCTGACCCGCTCGACCCGCTGCTGCTCCAGCCGTGCTGACCCGAGCTCGATCGATCGGACCCGCCGGAGCTGCTCGCGTCGTCCACACGACGCAGTGCGTCCGCCCGCGCGCCAGCGGGCTGCGCGAGCAGCAGCAGACCGAGCAGAGACCAACCTGGCGATGCGATCACGTGGGGTGCAGAGCATGCTGTGTGCCAGCATGAAGTCCGTGGTTTCGCCCACGCTGCGGTGCGACGCGAGAGTGCGCTGTGAAGCGGCGATACAGACTGTGCAGGTTCGGCGTCAGTGCAGCGTGCAGGTCGTACACACGCCACGCCACGCCGCCGCGGCCAGAGCCCGATGCTCCGAGGTCGCCCCGGGGCACCGACCGGCAGAGGCGCGGCGATTTCGGCGAGGCAGCGCACGCGGGGGACTCCGCCGACCGGGGAGCTGCGTTAGCATCTCGATGATGCTTCGCCTGTCTGCCCTGCGCTCGCCCGCCTGTACAGTGCGCGCGCTCCTTTTTTTCTGCTCCTGGGCTGGCCAGGCCTGCGAGGTCGACGCCGATCCGCCGCGCGTCGACGCGAGCACGCTCGACGCGAGCACGCTCGATGCGGGGCTCGATGCAGCGCCGCCGCTCGACGCGGGCAAGACCAATCTCGATGCCACGCTGCTCGACGCGGCGCCGGCCGATGCCGCCAGCTGCGCGGCGTACGCGGCGACCCTGTGCCGCAGCGAGACGACGGGCATCTCGTGCGGCAGCTCGAGCTGCAGCGGCGCGACTCCGTTCTGCTGCCGCGTCGACAACGAACCGAAGGAGTTTTCGTGCTTCGCGCTCGGCGAGCCATGCGGGGCGGACGCAGGGATGTTTGGGCCGCGCTGGGGCGTGACGTTGCTCTGCGACGATGCGGACGAGTGCGCGCCCGGTGAGCGCTGCGTGGACTACTTGCGCAAGGGCGGCGGCGTGGGCTTCACGGAGGGGGCACGTTGCGAGCCCGCGTGTGGACCGACCCGAGGCCCCTATCCGATTCAGCTGTGCAGGCGAGACTGTGAGTGCGAGCCGGGGGCTCGCTGCGCGAATGGCCACTGCACCAGCTACACGCGATGGTCGCCAGGCGTCGAGCTCTGGACGGGCCCCTGAGCCGCTAGCCGCGCCGTGGGGTTAACCCCGCACGGCCTTGCGAGCTGCGTCGGCGGCGCGGTACCACGTCGTTCATCGAGGCAGCGATGCGCGTCACCTTCGGCGCGCCGATATCGCCTCGGCAGGAGTCACAATGCTCGACAAGAACTTGATGGACGACGCGGTGACGATGAGTGACGAAGAGCTGGAGCAAGTGGCTGGTGGTGCCAGTCTGGGCGACGCGCTCGTGCGGTATGCCGACGATCTGATCGGGGGCGCCTTGAAAGGCTTCGAGTCGGCCGCCAAGGATGTGATCCGCTTCTACTTCTGAGCGAGCGCCGCTGGCGCGATCGCAGCCAGCGCGGCCACCGCGCAATGGTTGTTCGCGCCTGTAGACCTGTCGCGTCGCGTGTTCGCTCGCCGGCTGCTCGCGTTCCGAGTCTGGCGCGCGTTCCCACTCACCCCACTTGAGTTGTCACTGACTCTCGAGAGCAAGGCTCCGCAGAGCGCGTGCGTGGTGACTCTTGCGCAGACGCGTGTGCACGCTGCTCTCGTGCGCGCGGCGCACGACAGAAGGTTCGTGATTGAGGGGTGAGAAAGGGACGCAACGAATTGACTCGCGTCAATCGTGTGAAATCAATCCGAAGCATGACGCGCGACGAAGACAGACGTGGTGAAGCCATGCAGCCCAATCTGTTCAAAACGACGCAGCCCATGTTCGTGTTCAGCGAGTCGGCCGCACCCATCGCTGGCCTCGAGCGACTCGTGACCGGAGGACGTGCAGCGCTGGCTGCCGAGCGGGAGGTGCTGTTGCTCCCGAGCGCGCGCGTCGGCGAGCACGTCGACCTGGCGGCCACACACGCCGCAGGTCCGCTCCAGCACATCGGCGATCGGGCCGCGTTGGGCGCCGTGCCCAGGCTGTCGAGCAGCTCGCTGGCGAGCGTCGCCACGCGTGAGGACCTGATTGCCCAGCGCGTGAACCTGGCGAACCGAACGTCCAGAGAGGCGACCTCCGAGGTGTGCGTCGACAGCGAAACCACGACGCGCCGTATCGCGCAGTGGAAGGCGGCGCGCGCGGCAACATCCGCGCCGGCACCCGCTCCCGTAGGAGCGAACGACACGCGCACGTCCGAGGCCGAGTGCCTGGCGAGCGCGCGCATGGAGGTGGCGCCCAGCAGCGAGCCCGCTGCGTCGCCAGCCAGCTCGCCCGCGCGCAAGCTCTCCGCGCAGTCGCCACTCTTTCGCGCAGAAGCGCTCGCGGCCTACGCGCGCGGGGAACGCGTGGCGTCGGTTCTGCGCATCACCACCGTCTCGCGCTGGACGCTGCTTTCGGTGCTCGGTGGCGCGCTGCTGGTCGCCCTCGGGGTGATCTCGTTCGCAAAGGTCGAGGAACGCTCGGCGGCGCGCGGGGTGCTGCGTATGCCGTTCGGCGTTCAGCCCGTGCTTCCGCTGATCGGCGGCCAGGTTCGCGAGGTGCTGGCCGCGCAAGGCGCACAGGTCAGCGCGGGGCAAGTGCTGGTGCGGCTCGACACGACGCCCATCGAAGCCGAGCGTGGAGAAGCCCAGGAGCGGCTCGCCGCGCTGGAAGAACAGTGGCGGCTCCAGCGCCAGAGTCTACAGACACGCTTTTTGCGCAGCGAGGCGCTGACCAGGACTCGCATCGGTCTGCTCGAAGCGCGGCAGCGCGGGCAGCAGCGGCGCATCGTGCGCCACAACGAGCAGGTGAGCCGCGTCGAGGCCCCCGAGCTGACGAGCGTCATCGAACGCACGGTGCGCGATCGGACCGCCGAAGCGCTCGACGGCGCGCGCGACGACCTCTTGCGCATGCAGGACGAGACTTCGGCGCTGCGGCTACAGCTTGCCAGTAGTCGCGGCGAGTACGAACAACAGCTCGCCGCGGGCGAGCAGCACATCCGCGAAGCGCGCGCGAAGCTCGACGCCTCGAACATGTTGCTGCAGCAGACCGAGCTGCGCGCGCCGATCGCGGGTCGGCTGGAGTCTTTGCGCGCGCAGGCCGGACAGACGGTGCAAGCGGGCGAGTGGATCGCGCGTGTGGTGCGCGACGGCAGTCCACAGACCATCGTCGCCTTCGTGCCCGAGCGCGACGCGGCCTTTTTGCGGGTCGGCGCGCAGGCGCGGGTGGAGATCGACAAACTTCCTGCGGGCGAGTTCGGGCTGGCCAGGGCGCACATCGAGCGCGTGGGGGCCGAGCTGGCCGACGCGGCTGAGCTCACCGCTGCGCTCGGCGAAGGTGTGCTCACGGGCCCGCACGTGCGGGTCGAGCTCACGCTCGACGATGCTCCCGAGACGGAGCGTGTACGGCAGTTTTTGCGCGCCGGGACCCTGGTCACTGCGCGCATCGCGCTGCGCGATCGACGGTTGCTCGCGATTGTCTTCGAGCCCTTCCGAAAGTGGCTCAAGTGAAGCTCTTTCGGCGCAAGGTTCGCTACATCCCGCAGCTCGAGCTCGCGGAGTGCGGCGCCGCCTCGCTCGCGATGGTGCTCGACCATCACGGTTGCTCCGCGCCGCTGGTCGAGGTGCGCGTCGCCTGTGGAGTCTCGCGCGATGGGAGCAGCGCCGCCGCGATCGTTCGGGCCGCACGCGGCTACGGCCTGAACGCGGCCGGTCTGCGCATCGACCCCGAGGAGCTCGGCAAGCTGCCGCTGCCAGCGATCCTGCACTGGGAGTTCAACCACTTCGTGGTGCTCGAGCGGGTGGACAAGCGCGGCGTGGTGCTGGTCGATCCGGGACGGGGACGGCGCAAGGTCTCCTGGAGCAGCCTGGGCGCCTCCTACACGGGAGTCGCGCTGGGCTTCGAGCCGACCCCCAAGCTCGCCAGGCGCGCGAGCCGCTCGGGCAGCCTGGCCCGCTATCTCGCGGTGCTTTCCGCGGAGCGCGCGGGGCTGATCCACACCGCCGCCGCCGCGCTCATGCTCGAGCTGCTCGGCCTGGTGGCGCCCTCGGCGACGCAGATCGCGATCGATCACGTGATCAAGCCGGCGCGGGCCAGCTGGCTGCTGCCGCTCGCGCTCGCGGTCGTGCTCGCCACGGCCACCCGGCACGTGCTGGAGCTGCTGCGCGATCGTGTGCTGGTCGGCCTACGCACCGCGCTCGACATCACCCTGGTCTCAGACTTCGTCCACCACCTCTGTCACCTGCCGCTCTCGTTCTTCGAGCACCGCAGCACGGGCGACCTGATGCAGCGCGTAGAGGCCAACGGAGAGCTGCGCGCGATCACGTCTCAGCTGGTGCTCAGCGGGCTCGACGGCCTGATGCTGCTCGCCTACGCGTCGCTGATGCTCGCCTACGACGTGCGGCTCGGTGCACTCGCGCTCGCCGTCAGCTTTTCGCGAATCGTACTGTTTCAGCTGCTGCGCCAGGGCATCCGCGAGGGGTCGGCCAACGTGATGTCGCTGGCCGGCCACGAGCAGGGGGCGATGGTGGAGGCGCTCGCGGCACCCGAGATGATGCGCGCGCTCGGCGCCGAGGCGATGCTGTCTGGGCGCTACGTCGCGCGCATGAGCGAGCGGCTGAACGCCGAACTCGGCGTCAAACAGACGGTCAACGCACTCAGCTCCGCGATGGCCTTGTTCGACGGCGGCGCGACCGCACTGGTGTTGTGGCTCGGCGGCACGCAGGTGATCGAGGGCCAGATGACGATCGGCGTGTTTGCGGGCTTTCTGACCTTGCAGGGGCTGGTGGACCGACCCCTCGCCGCGCTGTTCCAGTGTTTCGATCGTTACCTGTACGCGCAGAGCATCCTGAGCAGGGTCGACGACGTGCTCGGCACGGCGCCGGCGGCCGAGGGCAAAAGGAAGCTCCCCGAGCTGCTCGGCGAGATTCGTTTCGAGAGCGTCGGGTTCCGGCACGGTCCGAGCTCGCCCGCGCTGTTCGAGAACCTGAGCTTTCGGATCGCGCCCGGCGAAAAGGTGGCGCTGGTGGGCCGCTCCGGACAGGGCAAGTCGACGATCATGAAGCTGCTGCTCGGCATCCATCGGCCGACCGCGGGGCACATCTCGATCGATGGTGTGGATCTGGATCAGCTCGATCGCCAGGCGTTGGCGAGCCAGGTGGGCGTGGTGTTGCAGGAGCCCTTCCTGCTCGACGACACCGTCGAGCACAATCTTCGCCTGCGTGTGCACGACGCGTCTCTGGAGGAGCTGCGCGAGGCAGCGCAGATCGCCTGCGTGCACGAGGTGATCGAGGCCCTCCCACTCGGCTACCGCACAGCGCTCGGCGGACAAGGCGGTGTGCGGCTGTCGGGTGGCCAGCGGCAGCGGCTCGCGATCGCGCGCGCTGCGGTGCAGAAGCCGCGCCTGCTCTTGCTCGACGAAGCAACCAGCTCACTCGACCTGGAGACCGAGGCGAAGGTGCACACACGTCTCGGTGAGCTGGGCTGCACGCGCGTACTGATTGCCCACCGCCTGGCCACCGTGATGGATGCCGACCGCATCCTGGTCATCGACGGCGGACAGATCACGCAGCAGGGATCGTTCCGCGAGCTAGCGGGACAGCCGGGTCTGTTTCGTGATCTGCTGGAGGCGCTTCACACATGACCGACTCGGAGTTCGCGCGCGAGGCGCGGGAGCTGCTCCAGAACCTGTGCGCGGAGCTCGAGGTCCCGCTCGACCACGGGCTCGACTGCAGCAGCTTGCACACGATCGCGAGCGAGCTGCGCCTGCCGCGTCGCGCCGCGCGCAAGGTCGAGCTCGAGCCCGCGACGTGGGCGCATCTGACCGTGCCGGCGCTGGTGATGCTGCGCGGCAGGCCGGCCGTCGTGCGCGAGATCTCGGAGCGGCGCATGCTCGTGGAGCTCGCCTGTCGCACGCGCCACGAGCTACGTCGCGACCAGCTGAACGGAGAGCTGGGTGCCGTCGCCGTCGAGCTCGTTCCGCGTCTTTCGAACAGCGGCGGGTTCCTGCGTCGGGTGCTCGACTTCGTGCTCGTGCGCTGGAGCGACCTGGCAAAGATCGCAGGCTGTGCGGTCGTGGTCGCGGGCCTCGGCCTGACCACGCCGCTGGTGACGGGCCTGGTGGTCGATCGCGCGCTGCCCGAGCGGGCACCCATGCTGCTCTCGATCGTCGCCTTCGCGGTGCTCTTCGTGGCCGCGCAGCGCGCCGTGTTCACGTGGCTCGAGCGTCGCCTCGCCCTGGCCCTGCATGCACGGCTCGAGGCCGCCGTGACCACCGGCCTGTTCGACCACTTGTTGCGCATTCCGTACGCGGCCCTGGCTCGCGAGACGGTGGGCTCCTGGCTCGAGACCCTGAGCGGCGCGCGGCGCGTCGAGTCGATGTTCAGCGAGACCATGCTGCTCCCGCTGCTTCACCTGCTGATGGGCCTCGTGCAGGCCGTCGCGCTGCTGCGTTTGCAGGCGCACATCGGCATCACCGTGATCCTCGGGGCTGTGCTCTTGCTAGCAGGGTCGATCGCCTTTGCGTTCCGTGCGAGCCGGCTCGAGCGAAGACTGATCGAGACCGGGGCAAACGAGCAGTCGACCCTGTACGAAGTTCTCGACGGCTTGCCCACGCTGCGCACGTGTGGTGCGCAGCAGCGCGGCGTGCTGCGCTGGCTCGATCGCGCGCTGGCCTCGCGCACCGTGCAAGTGCGCATGGATCTCCTGTCGGCCGTGGCGCGGACCACGCTGGGGGCGGCTCGCGACGTGATCTCTTTTGGCGCCTTCGTCTGGGCGGCATACGCGTGTCTCGACCACGAGCTGTCGATCGGAACGGTGCTGTCGATCAGCATGCTCACGGACCGCTTCATCTCCGTGGTGGGTGAGTTCGCCGCCGTGCTGACGCCCGTGTTCGCGGCGCGCTCGCACGTAACGCGCATCGACACGCTGCTCGCTCACGAGAGCGTGACCGACGTGCCGGCAAACACGCGCGCGCTGCCGCCCGCGGACGGGGACGCGGTGGTGCTGGACGACGTCTGGTTCCGCTACGGACCGGAGCAACCGTGGGTGCTCGAGGGGTACTCGCTGCGTGTTCGCTCGCTCGAGCACTTCGAGCTGCGCGGACACTCGGGCATGGGCAAGAGCACCATCCTCCGGCTGATCGCCGGCTTGTACGCGCCGGAGCGCGGCAGCGTGCGCGTGTTCGGGTTGCCACCGCAGAAGCTGCGCGGACAGATCTGCTATCTGCCTCAGGACGCACAGCTGCTCAGTGGGTCGATCGCGCAGAACCTGCGGCTGCTCTCCGGCGCTGGGCACGACACGTTGCTGCGCGCGAGTGCTTTGAGCGGCCTCGCCGAGCTCGTGGCGACCTTCCCGATGGGCTACGAGACCGTGCTGCCGGCAGGCGCGGCAACGCTCTCGGGTGGGCAGCGGCAGCTCATCGTGTGGACCGCGGCGATGGCATCAGAGCGCAAGTTGCTGCTGATGGACGAGGCGCTGTCCGCCGTGGACCCGCTGCTACGCGCGCGCCTTCTGGCCATGGCCCGTGAGCGCGCGTGCACCGTCGTCGCCGTCGAGCACGAGCGGACCCGTGCCAAGCCGGTAGAGAGCCTCAGCGCGGCGTTCGCCCACGCGCACGCGTCTGCGGTGACCAGCGCGAGCTGAGTGCGCCGGCAGGCAGGGCGACGGGTTGGCTACACAAGCGGCGCCTCGCTCGGACCACGGTGCGCTCTGCCGGTGAGCTGCACATATTGGGTCGAGGACAACCTGGCCTGGGCGGTCGTCTGGACGTGTTACCGGTCGTCTGGACGAGTGTAGTACCCCCCGTCTGGACGAGTGTAGTAGCCACCGTCTGGAGGCGTGTAGTAACCACCGTCTGGACGCGTGTAGTAGCCACCGTCCGGAGGCGTGTAGTAACCACCGTCCGGAGGCGTGTAGTAGCCACCGTCTGGACGCGTGTACGACCCGCCGTCTGCACCCCCAGCGTCGCGAGCCGCAGCATCTCCGGCCGGAGCGGGCGCGGCGTCCCCGACGTCTTTTTGTGTGTCGTCGCCACAGGCCATGACGCTGGCGAGCACGACTCCGATGCAGACAACAAGCACGATCTTTTTCATGTTCACCCCAAGGCTGTTCGCGGTTGTCGGCGTCGCTGCGGCCTGCACAATCCCGCGAGTGACTACTGGTACTCGATCACGTCACGACGGTCGAGCGGAGCAGTCACTCTCGCGCAGCACGTGCCTGATTCACGGCGCGTCGTGTGCGCGCGCGGCCCGCAAAAAGCAGCTGATTTGCGCAGCATCTCAGTCGATCGACAGAACGCCTATCCGGGCGTCTATGAGAACTAGTAAGCATTCAATACTTGGATAGAACTGACAGTCACCCCACCGGTCACCCTTAACAAACTTGGCGCTGCGAGGTCGTGAGCTAGGGTCGACCCAGCATGAAACACGACATTCTCGAGGCCAAAACAGTCGTTTGACTCTTCGCCACAAGAGCTGACTGAAAAAACTCGGAGCTCGGATCGACAGCCGTGCAGCGCCACTCGTGTTGCACCGCAGATCGCACACGCTGCTCCGATTCCGAAGACGAGCTGTCCAGCTGGCTGAGACTTCCGACTTTGCCGTAGCGAACACAAGGAGCCATTTAATGAAGCACCATCTCGAAGCGATCGCGCTGTCGTTCATGATCGGGGCATGCATGCCTCAGGATGACGCTCGCGAGGCAGACGCTGAGGCGCTGGCCCAAGAAGGCGCCGTGAAGGTCACGCCCGAGGGAGACGCGCGAGAGCAGTCGGCCGCCAGCCCCGCCAGCTCTACGCCTGACGCTGCCGTGCCCAATCCGCCCCCCTCGGTCGGCGCGCCCACGGGCGGCGCAAGCGCGGCGAACGCGATTCCCTCGGCCACTGTGCCGACAACGAACGGACCCGGACCCTCGACGCAGGGCAACCCCAGCAACGCGGTCAACCAACAAGGTGGCATCGTGACCAACGTCAGCGGCGTAGGCAACACCGTCAGCAACGTGCGCTGTGTGAGCACCGGCAATAACAACACGGCAACCGGAGCGGGCGCCATCGGCGGCTCGTTTGCTCCCGGCGCCACGGGCGCGAGCTCGGGTTGCACGAACGATGCGGTCACCAGCGCAGGGCCGCTGGTGACCGAGCAGCGGGCGGCGTCTGCCTTTTCCGGCGTGCTGCTCACCGATCGACTCGTGGGAGAGCTGAGTAGCGGCGCAAACGCGGTCACGCTGAAGGTCGATCAAGACTTGATCGGGCGTGTCTTGACCACCGTGCACGGCGACACGCTCGAGGTCGGCGATGGCGATCCGGGCAAGAGTCTGGAGACCTCACCGGACGCACGCGTCACGCTCGTGGTGCCCAAGTTGACCCGCGCCAGCGTGCGTGAGGCGGCGAGCCTCAGCGGCACTGGCGTGGGCGACAGCATCAGCGTCGAGGCAGAGCACGCCGGCTCGCTCACGCTGACGCTCGCCGCCACCGAAACGCTGACAATCGGAGCCAGCGGGGCGAGCCGCGCCGTTGTCCAGGGCAGCGCAAAACAGGTGCTCGTGACCGCCGACGGCAGCGCGGTCGTCGAGAGCGCAGTCGAGACGAGCTCGGCCGATGTCACGGCGTCGGGCGCGTCGAAAGTCACGGTCCGTGCGACCTCCGCCATTCGCATCAAGGCGTTTGGCGCTGCTTCCATCACCGTCAGCGGCAATCCGGCGATCCGCGAGGTCGACAAGTCCGCAAGCGCGCGGGTGATCTTCCTCGACTCCTGAGTCGCACGGCGCGCGGCGGATAACCGCGCCACGCCGAGCGAGAGAGCGCGCGTCTCGCGCCGCAGTACCGCGCACGAACGAGCATCTCGGCGCCCTCTCCAGGCAGTCTCAGAGCCGAAAGTTGACCCCAGAGTCCGGCAGCATGGATGCGCCGGGCTCGGTCCTTCGCTCCGGCTCGTACGTAGGAGAGCTCGCGCGCTGGCGGCACAACAGCGCCTGCGGACGGCGTCGATAGTCGAGCACGGGAAGCAGACAGCGACCGCCGCTGCTGTCGGCACTCGGTGCCGCACGGCGCGAAGTCTCGGGCGCGCTGTAGTAGTCAGCTGTTTACCGCGGTGTTGCACCGGAGCCTCTCGCTACGCCTTGTCGAGCGACGCATGTTCGCTGTCTGTCGATGCGAGAGGCGAGGGCGTTTGGTCGCAGAAAGAGCAGGAGATGATTGTGTTCAGATGTCGAGTCTATTTTTTTTCATACTTGTACTATGAGTCTTTCAATCACCCTTAGACGACATAGACCATTAGATTTGATTGATGTAGCTTCTCCCTATCGCAGGGACGACGACTCGCCTCTGAACAACCAAACGAACAGAACGTCAGGACTCGATCGTGAACCTCACTCACCAGCTATCTGACAACGTGATCGATCTCGAATCGCTCGACGCCGTCACGGGCGGACGCGGCGGACGCGGCGGGCGCAGTGGTTTCGGCGGTTCGGGCGCGTCGAGTCGGCCATCGGTCAACTTCGATATCGACATCGACATCGATCTGACGATCATCAACAACACTTCGGTCACGACCACGGGAAACAACAACAACGTGATCGGTCCGGGCTCCATCTTCTCCAGGTTCTGACGGAGCCCTTCAAAAATTCCCCCCCGGAAGACTCGTACGCCACGTGCCGTGGCTCGTCCAAGCTGGGTGGGGTCAAGAGTTAGGGTTGCCCTTCCGGTGCAGTCCTGATCGGTGGCCGCGCGCCACCGACAAGCGGTGACGTTTCATTCAGTGTCGTCAGTAACAAAACGAACAGGAGCTATCATGTCCATCCAGAACAAGCTGTTTTCGTCGCACGAGATCGCCATCGAGATGCTTGAAGACGTCGGCGGCGCTGGTTTTGCCGACAAGAAGTACACGTACACCAACACCAAGGACTACAGCAACATTGGTAACACCACGACGAACGTCGCTGTTTACCAGTACGGCACCGAGAACAGCGCGACGGGCGCCGGCGCCATCGGCGTCAAGTTCGGCTGAGCTTTCCGCTTCTGCAACTACCCCGTCAGTCCGCAAAAAAGACCAAGGAGATTCCCATGTCCACAAAGCTCGCTCTGTTTGCAGGTCAGGAAGTTGCCGTCGAGTTGCTCGAGACCGTTGGTGGAGGCTTCTTTGACAAGAAGTACTCGTACACCAACACCAAGAACTACAGCGACATCGGCAACGTCAAGACCAACGTGTCGGTGACGCAGTGGGGCAACGAGAACAGCGCGACGGGCGCGGGCGCCATCGGCGTCACCTTCGGCTGAGCTTTTTTCTCTGTCGTGCGGCCTGGAGAATTCGGGCCTTCCATTCGTGAACGTCAACCTTACAGCCACAACAGGAGCTCATCATGTCGCAGAACATCAAGGTACTTGCAGGTCAGGAACTCGCTCTCGAACAGCTCGACGCCGTCAGCGGCGGGTTCTTCGACAAGAAGTACTCGTACACGGTCAGCAAGGACTACAGCAACATCGGCAACACCACGGCGAACGTCCAGGTGACGCAGTGGGGCAACGGCAACTCGGCCACGGGCGCCGGCGCGATCAACACCACGTTTGCGTGAACGCCACCTGTCGGTGAAAAAGGGCCTATGCAAGCGCTCGCTTGCGTAGGCCCTTTCTCGTATGGGTCGGCGCTTGTCTCGCACGGTCCGCTTCCGCGCAGCATCGGCTGCGCTGAGCTGTCGTGCTCGATGGCCTACACGAGAGTGCTAGCCCTTGCTCAGGCTCGCTCTGCGCAGCACGTAGTCCAGCACTCTCGGCAGCGAACGCTGGGTCCACCAGAGCAGCTTTCCCGTCACATCCGGCAGCACGAGCCAGCTGCTTTTCTCCAGCCCGCGCAGGATCGCGGCGGCCACCTTGTCGACCGGCTGCGGGGGAGAGAGGCGGTACACGCTGGGCAGCTCGGGCAGGTTCATGAGCATCGGGGTGGCGACCGCGGGCGGGCAGACCACGCGGATGCGCAGCGGCTGGTCGTGTAGCTCGTCGCGCAGCGCCTCGGCGAAGCCCATCACGGCGTGCTTGCTGGCCGAGTAGCCGGCGAGCGAGGGGATGCCACGCAGGCCGGCGATGCTCGCGATCAACACCAGCTCGGCGCCACCGAAGCGGCGGCCTGCCTCGATCAGGACCGGGGTCAGCGCGCGCGTCACGTGCACGGTGCCCAGGTAGTTGACCTCGATGGTCGCGCGATAGTCGGTGGCCGACATGGTCAGGCTGGGGCCCACGCGCAGGATGCCGGCGCAGTGGATCACGCGCGAGATCAAGCCGGCCGCGTCGACCGAGCGCTCGGCCGCATGCAGCGTGCCGTCCGCGTTGACGACGTCGACGACCTCGCTGTGCAGCACCGCGGGACCGAGCAGAGCGGCCGTGCGCTCGAGCCGCTCGGCGTCGCGGTCCCACAGCACCAGGCGCTCGCCACGCCGGGCCAGCTGGGCGGCCAGCTCGCGGCCGATGCCACTGGCGGCGCCCGTGATCAGCCAGGTCTTGGCCACGTTGTTACCGGTCCTCGAGCTCGGAGATCGCCTCGCTCGCCAGCTCGGCGATGGTGGTGCTGTAGCCGGCCTCGCCCTCCTCGAGCTGCACGACACGCTTGTCCTTGAGCAGAGGCTTGAGCAGCGCCAGCGCGTCTTCGTCGCCGATCTCGGCCAGCGCCTCGATGGCCGATGCGACCACCTCCACATCGGGATGCTGGAGGCAGCGCGCGATCAGCGGCACCGCGCTCGGCTCGCCGATCTCGGCCAGGATCCAGGGAACTTCCTGGAGCGCGGGGCCAGGCAGCGCCTTGTCGAGCGCGCGCTCGATGGCGCGCGCCACCTCCGCGTAGCGGTCGTACGCGAAGTCGCGCAGCGCCTCGCCGGCCGCCACCCGAACCTCGGGCGCGGGGTGATTGAGGATGCGCAGCAGCGTGTCGGCCGTGCGCGGACCCTGTGCCTGGGCACACAGGTCCGACAGCCGCTGCAGGCGCGCGGCAGCCTCGTGCGCGTCTTCGAGCGCAAACGCCTGGTCGGCGGCGCGCTCGAGGGCACGCGCGAGTTCTTCGGGTTCGCCGTGTCCAAGCAGGTTTTCTTCGGCTTGTCGCAGCTTACGGTCGGCGTCGAAGAGAGCTTCGAGCAGTTCTTTGGCGCTCATGCGGGGGTAGATATGCCAGCCCCCGCCCGCGCGCCAACAGGCAGCCGGTAATTTGGGTGTTGGGCTGGGCCGATGGGGCTTGGCGCTGTGCTTCGAGCTTCGAGCTTCGAGCTGGCCCCACGTCCGCTCGTCCGCTCTCCTAGCGGCTTTTTCCGTCGGGGTCGTCTTGAGCTGTCGCAATCGTCCGTATCTCG
>Ga0190271_10000505_pt1 | contig 19740 bp, 16 predicted proteins | sample Popmic356T_FD_133747 | JGI IMG/M metagenome (GOLD analysis project Ga0190271, IMG submission 133747) | Populus adjacent soil microbial communities from riparian zone of Weber River, Utah, USA - 356 T | ecosystem: Environmental > Terrestrial > Soil > Riparian zone | place: USA: Utah | collected...
GAAGGCGACATCCGAGATGCAAAGCTCGTCGACGACCTCACCGCCGGCAAGGATCTCGTCTACCACCAGGCTGCGATCCGCATCACGCAGTGCGCGGAGGAGCCGAGACTGGCGCTCGAGGTGCTGGTCGACGGAACCTTCAACGTCGTCGAGTCGGCAGCGAAGCATCGCGTGAAGAAGCTCGTCGCGGCATCCAGCGCCTCGGTGTTCGGTCTCGCCGAGGAGTTTCCGACCACGGAGCGTCACCATCACCACAACAACGACACGCTCTACGGGGCTGCAAAGTCCTTCAACGAGGGTCTGATCCGCAGCTTCCGTGCGATGCACGGGCTCGACTACGTCATCCTCAGGTACTTCAACGTGTACGGCCCGCGCATGGACGTGCACGGTCTGTACACCGAGGTGCTCGTCCGCTGGATGGAGCGCATCGCCGACGGCAAGCCGCCACTCATCTTCGGCGACGGACAGCAGACGATGGATTTCGTCTGCGTCCCCGATATCGCGCGCGCCAATATCCTCGCTGGCCGTAGCGACATCGTCGACGGCGACTACAACATCGCAAGCGGCACCGAGACCAGCCTGCTGGAACTCGTCGAGGCGCTGCTGCCAGTGATGGGATCCGACCTCGGGGTCGAGCACGGTCCCGAGCGCGCTGTCAACGGCGTCACCCGACGGCTCGCCGACACGAGCGCCGCCCAGCGCGACCTCGGCTTCGAGGCGACCATCGGAATCGACGAGGGTCTGAGGATGCTCGTGGACTGGTGGGCGCCGCTGCGCGAAGAGATCGCCGCGGGCCGGATGGTGAGCGCGTGAGCGACCGCATCAACGTCATGGTCCCGTGGCTGGGACAGGAAGAAGCGGATGCCGTCGCCGAGGTGATCGCGAGCGGCTGGGTCGCCCAGGGGCCGCGCGTGCTGAGCTTCGAGCAGGAGTTCGCCGACGCGATGCAGGCGTCGTTCGCGGTCGCCACCACGAGCTGCACCACCGCCCTGCATCTCGCGCTGATCGTCGCGGGGATCGGGCCGGGTGACGAGGTCATCGTCCCCTCGTTCTCGTTCATCGCGACCACGAACGCCGTCCGCTACGTTGGCGCCGATCCCGTGTTCGCCGATGTGGACCCGACCACCGGCAACCTCACGGGTGCCAACGTAGCGGACGTGCTGACTGCGGGCACCAAAGCTGTCATCGCTGTCGACCAGGGCGGGGTTCCGGTGGATCTGGACGAAATCCGCGCAGTGACCGACCCGCGCGGCATCGTCGTGATCGAGGATGCCGCGTGCGGTGCCGGATCGACCTACAAGGGGCGCCCGGTCGGGGCCGGCGCCGACATCGCCGCGTGGTCGTTCCACCCGCGCAAACTCCTCACGACGGGCGAGGGAGGCATGATCACAACGCGGCGCGAGGATTGGGCGGCCCGTGCCCGTCACCTGCGTGAGCACGCGATGAGCGTCTCGGCCGCAGACCGGCATCTTTCGGTCCTGCCTCCTGCCGAGGAGTACAGCGAGATGGGCTTCAACTTCCGCATGACCGACCTCCAGGCTGCGGTGGGAATCGTGCAGCTGGGCCGGCTGCCCGAGATCGTGGTGCGCCGGCGCGAGATCGCTGAGATCTACCAGAGCGCGATCGCCGACATCCCCGGTCTGCGGGCGGTGTGCGACCCGGCCTACGGCACCGGGAACTTCCAGTCCTTCTGGGTCGAGGTGCTCGGGGAGTACCCCGTCGATCGTGAAGGACTGCTCGAGTCGCTGTCCCGCGCGGACATCTCGGCGCGCCGGGGCATCATGGCCTCCCACCGTCAGCCGCCGTACCGCGGCCTCACGCCGCAGCAGGGCCTCCCGGCCACCGAGCGGCTGAACGACCACACGCTCATCCTGCCCGTCTTCCACACGATGGCGGATGCCGACCAGGAACGCGTGATCGCGGTGCTCCGCGCTCCCGGGAGCGCAGCGTCGTGACTGCGGGATTACTGCTCGTGGGGGCGAGCGGCCTGGCGCGAGAGGTCCTCGCCGCGGGTATCACCGGCGTCGTCGGGATCGTCGACGACAACGTCGAGCTGCACGGGACCGAGGTCGCCGGCATCCCCGTCATCGGAACGATCGACGACGTGGCCGCACGCGACGAGTTCCTGCTCGTCTGCGTCGGACCGAGTGCGAGCCGCCGGAGCGTGGTGCGTCGACTCGTCAAGTTCGGTGTGCCCGAGGAGCGCTTCGCGACGTTCGTGGCCCGTTCGGCGCGGATCGGCAAGACCAGTGATGTGAAGGCAGGCAGCATTCTGCTGGACGGCGTCGTCGTCACCGCGGATACGACGATCGGTCGCCACGTCGTGGCGATGCCGAACAGCGTCATCACCCATGACTGCATTCTCGAGGATTTCACCACCCTCGCCGCCGGCGTCGCCATCGGCGGATTCGCACGCATTCACGAAGCGGCATATATCGGCATGAATGCCTCCATTCGGCAGGGCGTCGTCGTCGGAACCGCCGCCACGATCGGTATGGGAGCCGTTGTGCTGGTCGACGTCCCACACGATCAGACCTGGGTCGGCGTGCCCGCCCGCCAGCTGGAGGTGACAGCTTGACCACCATCGTGCCCTTCACCGACCTGGCATCCCAGCGGACCGCGATCGCCCAGGTGCCGTTCCTCGACCTCGCCGCCCAGCAGGCGGAGATCGTCGACGAGGTAGTGCCCGTGTGGCGCGCGCAACTCGAGTCCGCGGGATTCATCGGCGGTTCCGAAGTCGACGACTTCGAACGCGAGTACGCCGGCTACATCGGCGTTGAACACGTCGTCGGCGTCTCCAACGGCACCGACGCGCTCGAGCTCGCCTATCGCGCCGTCGGCATCGCCCCGGGCGACGAAGTGATCGTCCCGGCGAACACGTTCATCGCCACGGCCGAGGCGGTGTCGCGCATCGGGGCGGTGCCGGTCTTCGTCGACGTGGATGACGAATACCTCCTCATCGATCCCGACGCCATCGAAGCCGCGATCACAGAACGCACCCGCGCGATCGTCCCCGTGCATTTGTTCGGGCAGACGGCAGAGATGGAGCGCATCACTCCGATCGCCCGCGCGCACGACCTCGTCGTGATCGAGGATGCGGCGCAGTCGCAGGGGGCGCGCTCGATCGCGGGCCGTGCGGGCGCGCTGTCCCGCGTCGCGGCGACCAGCTTCTACCCCGGCAAGAATCTCGGCGCGGCGGGCGATGCCGGTGCGGTGATGACGAATGACGCCGAGGTCGCCACGCTGGTGCGCAATCTGGGCGCCCACGGCAGCTCGGTGAAGTACGTCCACGACCACATCGGCGTCAACGCGCGGCTCGACGCCGTGCAGGCGACGGTGCTGCGGGCCAAGCTGCGACGACTCGACGGCTGGAACGCCGCCCGCCGCGCGGCCGCTGCTCGCTACATGGGTCTCCTCTCCGACGTTGCAGGGGTGCGTACCCCGGCCGTTCGTCCCGGAAACCAGGACGTCTGGCACCTCTACGTCATCCGGGTCGACGAACGGGATCGCGTTCTGGCCGAGCTCGGCGCCGCCGGCATCGGGGCCGGCATCCACTATCCGACGCCCGTCCACCTGACTGAGGCGTACGCGTCGCTCGGGTACCGCCGCGGGCAGTTCCCCGTGGCCGAGGCGGCTGCCGACCGCATCCTGTCCCTGCCGATGTTCCCGCACCTCGCCGAGGGGCAGCAGGAGCGTGTTGTCGCAGCGCTGGAGGGTGCGACCGTCCGCGACGCCCGCGCGAAGGTCTGACATGGATGTTCTGAATCCGGTGGCGTCGATCGAGAGCGCGCGCAGGTGGACCGGTCGGAAGCCACGCATGGTCTTCTTCCGCATCCTGGATCCCGCGTTGCCGGAGTTCATCACGGGGCATTTTCGCGATCACCTGAAGTGCCTTCGGCAGTGTTTCGACGTGTCCGTCATCGACACGAATGCCGACTACGACGAGGTGGTCGACCGTCTGCAGCCGGATCTGGCCCTCTTCGAATCGGGCGTGTACGCGCGGAGAGGCCGGGCGATCGCGAATACCCACCGTCACCCTGAGGTTGCGAAGGTGGGCCTGCTGAACGCCGACGGGTACTGCCCGACCCGCTCGGTCTTCCTCGCCGACATGGATGACTGGGGCATCGACACGTTCTTCACGATCGCGGTGTCGGCAGTCGGCTACACCCCCGACATCGCCGACAGGACGTACGCGTGGCCGAACTTCGCCGACCGAAGCGTGTTCCACCCGTTCCCGGAGGCCAAGTCCCAGTCGATCCTGCTGAGCGGGAGCCGTGAAGCCAACTACCCCTGGCGGGTTCGAGTCGACCGGGTGCTCCGCGAGCGGTTCCCGGTGACGAGCATGCCGCACGCCGGATGGTTCGATCGTGCGGGTGCCACCGCCATGCCGACGGGGGAGTCCTACGCGCGCTCGTTGAGCTCGGCGCTGATCGTCCCCACGTGCGGGACGATCGCGGAAGAACTCGTTCGCAAGCATCTCGAGATTCCGGCCGCCGGAGCCCTCCTTCTGACCGAACGCACTCCCGTCGTCGAGCAAGCCGGTTTCATCGACATGGTGAACTGCGTGTTCGCAGACCATGAGGATGTCGCGGATAAGGTCGAGTTCTTGCTCGACAACGTCGACGTGTTGGCCGCGATGACGGCGGCCGGGACTCGGCTCGCGCATGACCGGCACTCGATCGAGAATCGGGACCAGGTTCGCCAGTGGTACGAACTGCAGAAGGGCGCGCCGGGAAAGAGGATCGTCCAGCCCGATCTGTTCGGGCCCCTGGCTCTGGACGATGCCGGTGATTCGGGCCCGGTGAGTTTCGTCGGTCGGCCGGGCGTGGATCGACGTCTGAGTCAGTCCGCAGACGCGTTGCTCGTCGCCGGACGACCCGGCCAGGCGGCCGACCGATACGGTCAGGTGCTGAATTTTCATTTCGAGCCGGAGGCCGCCCTCGGGTTGGCGCGAAGCTCAGTGAAACTCGGGCGACCCGAGCGCGCCCGCGAATTGCTGGAACACTCCACGGCAATCGTCGTGCGCTCGCACGGGGCGTCCCATGCTGATCCGGTCGAATGGGCATGGCTCTGTCGGGTCGCCCTCTGCCGAGGAGACCTGGAGCAGGCGCGAGAATACGCGGCCGCCTATCCGACCATCCGTCATCCCGAACTCGATCGGATGCGCGCCGTCGTGGCCGAGCTGGTCGGGGCCTCGGCGATCCTGGCCGACCGCCCTCGACACAGGACCGTGCATGCCGGCTTCGGAACCGAAGACTGGGATGTCTGGAAGGGCATCCTCGTCGAGGACCTTATCGCCTGTGACTGTGCGGAAACGGCGTCTCGGGTGGCCGCGATGAAAGACCCATCGCTCTCCCCCGTCGATCGTCGCGTTGCAGACCGCCCGAATCTGGGTGTGCCGACGTCGCGTGCACGGAGCGCAGTGAGGGCAGGCAGGCGCCTGCTGGCACGAGCGAACCGTCGAGCCCGCCGCGAGTGGGCGGCGCTGCGGGGGCGTGATGTGCGACCGGATCGCTCGTCGATGTTTCAGCTCCTCGGGGGGAGATCCCTCGATACCCTCCTGCTGTTGATGGTGGATGAGGACAGCGCCCGACGGCTGCAGGCGCTGGTCGAACGGGACCCCTCATCGCTCGAGATCGTACGAATGGGCCACGCCCTGAGCGACTCTGACCACCATGGATTCGTTCCATGGGGGCTGCGTTCCGGCGTGGAGGGCGCGGTCTTGCGCAGTCTGCCTCTGTGGGGCGCGGCGATGATCGTCGCCACGCGCGCCGGCGCATCGCATCTCATCTCGCCAGACCTGGCGAACGCGCAGATCGTGGTCATCATCGCGGACGGCGCCCCGGAATCCGAGTGCGAGCGAACGCTGCGATCGGGTACTGAGTGGGTCGAGGCGTCGTCCGACACCACAGCTCGCCTGAGAAAGACGCTTCCGACGGCCCAGCTCACGACATGGGTGCGATCCCCAGCACGCCATCTGCCGGCGGGTGCGCCATGACCGAATCCGCCACGACACTCCGCTCGCGCGCCACACGGGGCGCGGCGTGGAGCGGCGTGAGCACTATCGTGCTGCGTCTGGGCGGGCTCGTCGTAGGTATCGTCCTGGCGCGCATTCTGACGCCGGAGCAGTTCGGCGTGTATGCCATTGCGCTCACTGTTCAATCCATCCTGATCACGGTGGCGGATCTCGGCCTGTCGGCAGATCTCATCAGGTCGGACAAGCCCGAGAGGATCGCGCCGACCGTCGCAAGCCTGGGCCTGCTGAGCGGGGCCGTCATGACGGGCATCACGGTGGCGTCGAGCACGGCGATTGCGGGACTTCTCGGTAGCACTGCCGCCGCTCCGGCAATCGCGGTGCTCTCGTTCACGCTGCTTCTCGCGGGCGCCACAGTTGTCCCCTACGCCATGCTTCAGCGCCGCTTCCAGCAGCGGGAGATGTTCTTCGTCGGGGTGGCCGACTTCGTCGTCTCGACCACAGTGACCCTCCTTCTGGTGGCGCTCGGGCTTGGTGTGCTCGGGTTGGCGATCGGGCGGGTGACCGCACAGATCGTCTCGTCAGCGATGCAGTTCGGATTCGCGCGGGTCGTCCCGAGGTATGCGATCGATCGATCTGTGGTCCGCCCCGTACTGGCCTTCGGTCTGCCGATCGCTGCAGCAAATCTTCTTTCGTGGGCGCTACTGAACGTCGACAACATCGTGCTGGTCCGCGTCGCCGGCGCGGCCGCCTTGGGCTACTACGTGCTGGCATTCAACATCTCCAGCTGGCCGATGAGCGCGCTGTCGCAGGTCGTCCGCTCCATCTCGCTGCCGTACTTCTCACGCACGGGGAGTGGCAGCGAAGGACTCGCGTCTGTGGTGGCCGTCGCCTGGGCGGGAGCTCTGCCCGCCGGGGCCGTCCTGGCTGCGCTGAGCGCTCCGCTCATCGAAGTGGTCTACGGCGCTAAATGGCTACCCGCGGCACCGGTCCTTGCCGCCCTCGGCCTCTATGGGAGTCTTCGCGTCGTCTTCGACATCTTCGCGGGATTCCTCTACGCGCGGGGCCTGTCGCGACCCGTGCTGTGGGTTCAGATCGTGTGGCTCGTCGTTCTCGTCGTCGGCATGATCCTCGCGACCCGAGCATTCGGGATCGTGGGTGCAGGGTGGGTGCATGTGGTTGTGGCGGTCCTCGTGATCCTGCCCGCATACGCCATCGCATTGAGGTCGGCGGGCGTTCGCTTCCGCTCGATCCTGAGGGCGGCATGGTGGCCGACCGTCGCCGCGATTCCCGCCGTCGGAGTCGCGATCGCTGCTCGGGTCATGATCGGCAATCCGGTATTCGCCGTGCTGGTCGGCGGCTTCGGAGCCGTCGTCGTGTACCTGCTGGTGAGCTGGCCGTGGCTGCGTCATCATGTGCGTGCGCTCCGTGGCGAGGGCCGCGAGAGGGTGGGGGTGGCAGATGTCGCCTGAGCGAGCCATGCCGCCCATCCCGCGCACACGGAGTTGGGAAGCCTATGCCGAGGCCCATGCGATGTCGGGGCGCGCGTTGCGAATGCTTGCGAGCCTCACACCATCTCGGCCTCGACCGCTCGAACGTGGGCGTGCGCCTCGACTTGCCCCACGGTTGGGTCCACTCGTATCGATCGTCATCCCGTGCTTCAACTACGCTCGATACCTCCCGGATGCCGTCACCAGTGCGATCAGCCAGGCGGATGTCGATGTCGAAGTGATCATCGTGGACGACGTGTCGACGGACGACAGCCTGGAGGTGGCCCGCCGTCTCGCGCTGGCGCATCCGAATGTCAGCGTCATCGCCAACGCCGAGAACGTCGGGCATGTCCTTGCATTCAATGCAGGTTGGGAGGCCGCGTCCGGCGAGTACATCGTGAAGCTGGATGCGGATGACCTCCTTGCCCCGGGAGCGCTCGCTCGCGCAGCCGCGCTCTTCGAAGCGCACCCGCACGTCGGTCTGGTGTACGGCCACCCTTGGCACTTCGACAGTGTGCAACCTCCCGCAGGCCGAGTGCGCGACGTGCGATGGACGGTATGGGACGGGCGAGACTGGCTGGCTGAGCGCTGCCGGCTCGGAGTCAGCGCGATAACCAATCCTGAGATGGTGCTGCGCTCCAGGATTCTGGCGGAGCTGGGCCCGATGGATCAGTCGCTTCCGTATGCTCCCGACATGGAGATCGCCATGCGGGTCGCTGCGGTCAGCGATGTGGGTTGGGTCGGCGGGGCCGACCAGGCACTGCACCGAGAGCACCGCGCAAGCATGAGTGCGAACGATGGGTCAGGAACTCTGGTCGATCTCGACGCGCGCGCAGGGGCGTTCGCAAGCGTGTTCCGCCGCCTCGGTGATCGGCTCCCGTCTGCCACCAGAATGCATGATCAAGCCCGCCGCGCCCTGGCTCGGGACGCGCTCCGGTTCGCGTCGTCTGCGCTCGACAGAGAGCGATCGCGCGCGGACTACGCGGGTCTCCTCGATTTCGCAGCACGCGTCTGGCCCCCCTCGAAGGAATGGAAGACGTTCCGGCGGGTCGCGAAGGGAAAGTCGCCCGCAGGAGCTGCGCGCGTTTCGGCGCTCCTGAGGCGCGGAGAGCGTCGTGCGCGCCACCAGCTGTACTATGCGCGCTGGGTGGTCTCCGGTGCGTAAGGCGATCGTGCAGGCCGCGGAAAGGAGCTGCCCACCGTGCCCGGGTTGAAGGCGATGGTGGCGACCGCGAGACGTGCGCGGGATGTCGGGGTTCACGGGATTGCGCAGCGGCTCGCTTGGCGCGCTTATCGCGCGACCGGGGCCGCAGGGCTCTTCTTCCAGATCGCGGACGCCGACATTCTCACGGGGGTGCCGGAAGATCTTCCGACTCCGGTCACGCGTCCCGAACGGGGGCGCCCGCTCACCATCGGGTGGGTGTCGACTGCGCCGGCGCCCGGCTCCGGGGGACATACGACACTGTTCCGCATGGTCGAGGCACTGGAAGCACGTGGCCACCGATGCATCCTGTACTTCTACGACAGGCACGGATTGGACGTCGGCGCTCTCGCTGCAGTAGTCCGGGAACATTGGCCGGCGCTGAGCGCTGAGGTGAGAGACGTGCGATCCGGCATCCGCGAAGTCGACGCTGTCGTCGCCTCGGGCTGGGAGTCCGCCCATTTGATCGTTCGCTATGGCGAGGATCCGACGCGACGGCTGTACTTCATCCAGGACTACGAGCCCCACTTCTACGGGCATGGGGCTGAGCACGAATTCGCGGCGATGACGTACCGGCTTCCGTTTCGACGCATCGCGCTCGGAGAGATGCTGGACGGGATGATCCGAGAGCAGACCGGGCTCTCCTCCGATGTCGTCCCGTTCGGCTGCGATTCGGCGGCCTACCGGTTGCCCTCCCCGCAGCCTGTCCGGCGAGGGATCGTCTTCTACTGCCGACCTGACTACGCCCGCAGGGGGTATCAGCTCGCGCGTGTGGCCATCTCCCTCTTCCACCGCCTCCACCCGGAGCAGGAGATCCATGTCTACGGGGCGCCACCGCGGGGACTGGAGGTCCCTCACACGTACCACGGCCGCCTGACGACGAGCGAGTTGAACGATCTCTATGGTCGAACGATCGCGGGTCTGGCCATGTCGTTCACCAATATCACGCTGGTCGCCGAGGAGATGCTTGCGGCGGGGAACATTCCGGTCGTCAATGACATGCCGCTGGCACATCTTGTGCTGCCCAATCCGCACGTGCGTTGGGCGGAGCCCACCGCCGGAGGTCTGGCGTCGGCACTCAGCGCTGCGGTGACGTCGCCGGGCATCAACGCGAGCGCCGAAGCCGCTGCAGCATCGGTTGTAGGGCGATCGTGGCAACCCACCCGCGACGCAGTCAGTCGGATCATCGAGGATGAGGTGTACGGGCGGTGACCGCCATGCGGACCAACTTCCACCATCTGCTGGCGCAGGCTGCCGCGGCGACACCAGGTGCGCCCGCCCTGTCGTACCGGAACGAGACCATCACGTACGCGGACACCTGGCGGACGGCGACGTCGGTCGCGGCCCAACTGAGCGAATTGGGTCTGGGTAGGGGCGACCGTGTGGCGATCTACCTCGAGAAACGGATCGAGACCGTCGTGGCGCTGTTCGCAGCATCCGCTGCCGGCGGTGTCTTCGTTCCGATCAATCACGTCCTCAAGTCGACTCAGGTCGGTCACATCGTGAACGACTGCGGCGCGCGCATCGTGGTCACGTCGGCCGACCGGCTCGGACAGCTGTCCGAGCTCCTGCCGCACACGTCAGTCGAGCACGTCATCGTGATCGGCGACGTGGCCTCTGACGGCCACGCCGCTCACAGACTGCATGCCTGGCGGGGATCCTCCGCGACGGCGGACGCGCTTCTCGAGGCCGCCGCCATCGACATCGACCCCGCGGCGATCCTCTATACCTCGGGCAGCACGGGCAAGCCGAAGGGCGTGGTCCTCAGCCACCGCAACCTCATCGTCGGTGCCGAGAGTGTGAGCACCTACCTCAAGAACACCAGTGACGACGTGATCCTGAGCGCACTGCCGCTGAGCTTCGATGCCGGATTGAGCCAGGTCACCACGGCGTTCTCGGTCGGCGCCCACTGCATTCTCATGAACTACCTCCTCCCGCGCGAAGTGCCGAAGCTCTGCGAGCAGTACGGGGTGACGGGGCTGACGGCGGTTCCGCCGCTCTGGCTGCAGATCGTCGACGTACCCTGGTCCGAGGCGGCCGCGCGGGGTCTGCGCTATTTCGCGAACACGGGGGGACGGATGCCGCGGCCCACCCTTGATCGCCTCCGCGGTACATTCACCGAGGCGGAGCCGTACCTCATGTACGGCCTCACCGAAGCGTTCCGCTCGACGTACCTCGACCCCGCCGAGGTGGATCGGCGCCCCGACTCCATCGGCAAGGCCATTCCCAACGCCGAGATCCTCGTGCTCCGGCCCGACGGCACCCGCTGCGAGCCTGGAGAACATGGTGAACTCGTTCATCGGGGTGCGCTCGTCGCCCTCGGCTACTGGAACGATCCGGTGCGCACCGCCGAGCGCTATCGCCTCGTGCACCATCCCGATCAGGAGTGGCGCGCGCCGGAGATGGCGGTGTGGTCGGGCGACACGGTCGTGTCAGACGAAGACGGCTTTCTGTACTTCGTGGGTCGCGCCGACGACATGATCAAGACCTCGGGCTACCGGGTCAGCCCCACCGAGATCGAGGAAGCGGCGTACAGCACCGGCCTCATACGGGATGCCGTCGCCCTTGGTCTACCGGATGCGACGCTGGGCCAGCGCATCGTCCTGATCGCCACACCGACGCAGCCCCAGCTCGACGTCACGGCACTCACGACGGCCCTTCGTCAGCTTCTTCCCCTCTACATGGTCCCTTCGCAAATCGACGTCCGCGCTGAGCTGCCCCTGTCGCAAAACGGCAAGTTCGATCGCAATCTCCTGAAGGCCGAGGTCTCCGCGTGAAGCCACAAGACCACGTCGCCGAATTCGGCACGGTGGACGGCGAGTTGAAGATCGGCGGGCTGCCTCTGAGTCGGCTGGCCAGCCGCGTCGGGTCGACGCCATTCTTCGCCTACGACCGCGGCCTGCTCGATGCGCGGGTGGACAGGCTGCGTGAGGTGCTGCCCTCTCGCGTCGAGCTGAGTTTCGCGATGAAGGCGAACCCGATGCCCGCCGTGGTGCAGCACCTCGCGCGGCGCGTGGATCGGATCGACGTGGCTTCCGGGCTCGAGATGCAGGCGGCGCTGGACACGACGATGCGTCCGAATCGTGTGAGCTTCGCCGGACCAGGCAAGGCACCCTCCGAGATTCGGCAGGCGGTCGCGGCAGGCATTCTGATCGAAATCGAGTCGATGACGGAACTCGCTCGTGTCGTCGCCGCGGGCGACGAGCTCGGCGTCATGCCGACCATCGCCGTCCGGGTCAACCCTGACTTCGCGGTCAAGGGCTCGGGCATGCGTATGGGCGGCGGGCCCCAGCAGTTCGGCATCGACGCCGAGGAGGTTCCCGCAGTCCTTCGCGAGATCGCCGGCTCGGGTGTGGATGTGCTCGGGTTCCATGTCTTCGCAGGCTCCCAGAATCTCAACGCCGAGATTATCGCCCAGTCACAGCGGCGCACCGTCGATCTGGTCAGCGCGCTGGCCGACCACCTCGATCGCCCCGTGCGTTATCTCAACCTGGGCGGTGGTTTCGGCATCCCCTACACGGAGAAGGATCAGCCGCTGGATCTGAACGCCGTCGCCGGCGGGCTGCACGAACTGGTCGACGGGCCGATCGCCGAGCGGTTCCCCGAGGCGAGTCCGGTCATCGAGCTGGGGCGCTTTCTCGTCGGCGAATGCGGTGTGTATGTGACTCGTGTACTCGATCGCAAGGTGTCGCGAGGCAAGACCTACCTCGTCGTCGACGGCGGAATGCACCACCAGCTTGCGGCGTCCGGCAATTTCGGCCAGGCCATCCGCCGCAACTATCCCGTGGTGGTCGGCAACCGTGTCGACGTCGACGCGGGCGACCCGGTCACTGTGGTGGGATGCCTCTGCACGCCCCTCGATCTGCTGGGCGATGACATTGCACTTCCGCCCGCCGGGATCGACGACCTCATCGTGATCTTCCAGGCGGGTGCCTACGGGCTCACCGCCAGCCCCACCGCGTTCCTAGGGCACGCCGCCCCCGCCGAAGTCCTCGTCTGACACCCAAGGAGACTTACATGACCGCCACCCTGGATGCCGTCCGCGGAGTGTTGATCGAGACGCTCGAGCTGTCGCAGACGCCCGCCGACCTCACGTCCGATAGAGCGCTGTTCGGCGCCTTTCCTGAGCTGGATTCCTTCGGCGTCGTAGCCGTCGTCGCGGCCATTGAGGAGCGATTTAACATCACGATCGACGATGACGAGTTCGGCGCCGAGCTTTTCGACACCGTCGGCTCGCTGACCGAATTCGTGGACGCGAAGCTCGCTTCGGCCTAGCACCATGAACCCCTTCACCCTCCCGGGGTTCCTCGCCACGACCGCGGACCTCGCTCGACTTGGCGCGGGTCCCGCGTCGGGGGTGACGCGCGTCATGTGCGGTCGCGTGAACCTGGACTTCTGGGGCCTGCGTCCCAGCTCCGACCCCCACCCGGTGCTGGCCGTGTCGCGGGTGGTGAGGCGGGCCCACGGAACAGTGACTGATCGCGAGGTCGCCGACTTGATGCGGACTGATCCGCGCGCTCTCACCCGCCTTCTTCCCCCCTTCGGTGCCGTCGGGTCAGAAATCAGCGGCGTGTCCATGACGGCCGACTCCATGGGATTCCAGCACCTGTTCCACTCGGAGGCCGGCCGAGCCGACGGATCGGTCATGTCCAGCTCTGGGCTCGAGGCGGGGTGGGCGGTATCCGCAGGGCTGGACAGAGCCGCTGTCGGCGTTCAATCGCTGCTCGGCTGGCAGCTGGGGCAGCGGACGCTTTTCGACGGCGTCCGGAAGCTCGACCCGGGCGCCATCGCTCGCCTCGGGGCGGACGGTGTGCACGTGAGCGGACCGACCTCGCGGACCGCGTCTCCGATCGAACTCGAGGAGGCGGTGCGCGAGGCGGCTGCACTTCTGCGCACATCCCTCAACGCGCTGCTGGACGACTATCCCGACGCGGTGCTTCAGCTCACGGGGGGCATGGACTCGCGGCTGCTCCTCAGCGCCATTCCCGAACGGCGGCGCCGGGGTCTTCGGGCCATGACCTTGGAGGTTCCGGGGACGGGTGACGTCGCCAGAGCGCGAGCGATCGCGGCGCGGTACGGCATCGACCACCAGGTGCACGGGCTCACCGATGTGGGTGCGATCACCTCCGCCCAGGCGTGGGAGCTATGTCGTGCCGACGCGATTCGCCTGGACGCCATGGCCGACCCCGTCGCGCTCGCCGCTCAGCGCATCGCCGAGCGGGACTTCGACCAGGGCGTTCGCATCTCAGGACTGGGAGGCGAGATCGCGCGGGGGTTCTACTACGTCGGGCGGATCGAGGACCGCCCTTACACCCGCAAGGACGCGGAGCAGTTGGCGTCGTGGCGGATGTTCGTCAACGAGGCGGTGGAGCCCGGCCTGCTGACCGATGAATTCAGCGCCTGGGCACGAGACATCGCGAACCGCCAGGTGTATGACGCCCTGGCGGCGGGCGGGGACGAGTGGTTCCGGGCGGCCGATGAGCTGTACGTCGGTCACCGCATGCAGCGCTGGGCAGGCGCCACCGACATCGCCGTCTCCGACCAGCGTGTCGTCGTCAACCCGATGCTCGACCCGGACTTCCTCGATATCGCCGCGCGACTGCGACCCAGAGACAAGGCCCATTCACGATTCCTCGGCGCACTGCAGATGGAACTCGACCCAGAGCTGGGCGCAATGCCGCTCAACGGCAGACCTGCGCCCTCGACGTATGCGAACCCCGGGCGGTGGCGGCCGGCGTTGGACGCGATGCGCACCGGTCGCAGGGCAGCGCGCAAGGCCGTTCAGCGGCTGCGACGAGGCAACCGTCCACCCGCCGGCGGTGGAATCATGGCGGCGAACGTCGTTGCCCATTGGAGGGAGAATCCCGAGGTACTGCGTCCGCTGGGCGAGCTCGACTTCGTCCGGAGCGACTGGGTGAACGAGGTGCTTGCCGGAGGCGTCGAACCGCGCCCCAGTTCCGTCGCCTTCCTGACCAATCTCGTCGTGGCTAGCTCGCCGGCCGGGGGCTGACCTCGCCCGCAGACGGCATCACGATCTCGTCGTAGAGCTCGCTCACTCGATCGAGGCGCTGCGTCCAGAGATGGCTGCTCGTCGCACGCTCGCGCGCCGCATCGCCCATTCGATGTCGGAGATCGGGGTTCTCGACGAGGGCTCGAATGGCTCCGGCGACGTCTGCTGCGAGCTGTTCGGGACTATCCGAATCGAGCCGGAAGGCGCACGAGTCATCGACGTTCGCCCCGGGTCCGCCGCGGCGGCAGACGATGAGGGGAAGGCCGTACGCCATCGCCTCCAGGCTCACATTTCCGCCCGGCTCTCGATAGCTCGGGAACACGAAGACATCGGCGCGTTCGTAGAATCCATCGACGGCTTCGCGGGGCACTTTGCCATGGAACGTGACTCTCGAACCCACGTCCAGGTCGGCTGCGAGAACTTCGCACTCGGCCCGGTCGTTCCCGTCCCCGATCACATCGAGGGTCACAGCCAGATCGCGCGTGAGACCGAGCGCTCTGATGATGTCGCGCAGTCCCTTCGTTCGAACGATCCGTCCGACATAGAGGAGTCGCACCGGGGCGACGCGGTGCGAACGATCGACGTGAGCGGGTACAACGTGGACGGCCGTCTCACTCATGGTCTCGAATCGACGCAGTCTGAGCCTGCCGAGGAAATCCTGCACGTAGGGGGCGACTCCGATCACGCATGCGGCCGACTCGTATGTTCGTCTCAGCAGCGGATCCCGCCGGATGCGCCACGCATCGAGGGCTCGCAGTCTCTGCCACCACGGGGTCGCACCCTCTTCGTCGGCGAATGCGGGAGGCGACTCTAGGCTTCCGCCGACCGGCCCGATGAGCAGCGGAATCCCCAAGCCCGCGGCGGGGGAGGGGTAGCGCATCGCCACGGGAACGACCTGGTGGGCGACGTCGAACTTCTCACCCTCCGCAAGTCGCCTTCGAAGCCATCGACGCGCACGCACGTAGAACGGGACGTACCCGGGTTGCATCAGGCTGTTCAGGCGCTCGAATCGGTCGACACCAGGGGGTTCTTCCCACTCGATCACTCTGGCACCGGGCAACTGCAGGGTTGAGGGCGTATGACCCCGCTTGTAGGTCGTCAATAACGTCAGGTCGTGCTTCTCCGAAAGCATCTTGGCCCATTGAAAGGCGACCCACGCCTCTCCGATGTCTTCGCCGTCGCATGCCGGCGCGATCAACACGACCTTCATTGTCGTCGACCTCTCGGTGGGATCACTTGGGCAGGATGGCGTCGCTCGCTCGGAGCAGCGGGGGTCGTTCCCTCGGGCGCAGGAGCGCCCGTACGGTAGGCCAGGACTTGTCATGGCCGAGCAGCGCCCGCCGGAGTTCGGTCGCGACGGTCAGCCCCAAGTAGACGGCCGCCCGGAACGTACCCGTTCTGCGGCGGTAGAGGCGCACGCGGTTGAGAATCTTCATGGTGTGGGTGGTTGCGCTCTCGCCCGACCCGCCGCCGATGTGCATGGCGCCCGCGGCCGGGGTGAACACTGTCGCCCACCCGGCATCCTTGGCGCGAAGGCTGAAGTCGGTCTCCTCCGAATACAGGAAGTAGGACTCGTCCATTCCGCCGAGGGCGGCGTAGCGCCTGCTGTCGATGAGGAGGATCGCGCCGACCGCCCACTCCACTTCATGCTCGGTCTCGTACTGTCGAGGATCTTCAATCCGCTCGGTGAACATCGGCCAGCCTGTGAAACTGAGGCCACCGACCCGGCCCATCGTGGGGCCGCGGCGCAGAGTCGGCGAGAGCGTCCCGTCCTGCTCCCGCACGCGCGGAGCGACGACGGCAGTCTCCGGTTTGCGCAGGACGTCGAACATGGCGGGCACCGAATCCGGATCGAGCACCGCGTCAGGATTGAGGATGAGGATCGCAGACGCGTCCGGTGAGTTCTTCACGGCTCGGTTCATACCCGCGGCGTACCCGTCGTTGCTCGAGCGGATGACGGTGCAGTCAGTGCGTGCGTCGAGAACGTCCAAGGTGCCGTCGGTTGACCCGTTGTCGACGACCACGACGGAGTAGGAGAGTTCACCCATGGCCGCATCGATGCTGTCGAGCAGTTCGGCAACGTGGCGCTCGCTGTTGAAGGTCACGATGACGGCGGCGATGTCTACGGGCACCTTGGTCATCTCAGGAGCGCCGCCAGACCTGCTTTGGCATCTTCGATGCGACGCAATGCGCCGGCCAGTCCGAGAATCAGGAACAGGGTGCCCATCGTCATCGGAAAGGCGAATGCATCGAACATGAACAGGCAAGTGAAGCCGGCGCAGGTCGCTGCTGCAAGCGACATCGCAAGGTCACGCGACGCCTCGTCGCGCAACCGAACCCGTAGGCGGAACATGGTCACCGCAGCAGTCACCCCCAGAGCGAGGAAAGCCAGCGTGCCGACGATTCCGACGGACACCAGGAGAAGGAGGTACTGGTTGTCGAAGATTCGGTACTTCGGCAGGAACGTGCCCAGACCGCGTCCGAACCATGGATTCTGTGCGATGAAGTCACCGGCGAAGGCAAAGCTGTCGGTACGGGAAGTGATGCTGGGGTCATCGCCGGCGCCGGTGAAAAGGCCCATGATGGACGCGATGAAGTTCGGCGTGACCACCACCATCGCCAGCGCGCCCAATACCAGGAGCGCAAGGACGCGCAGCCGGCGGGCGCGTGACCATCCGACCATGCACACCACCAGGCCGACCGTCGCGCCGAGGTACGCCGATCGCGACGAGGTCAGAGGGATGATGGCCACAAGCGGGAGAGCCGGCAGCCACCGCACCACCGGCCCGCGATGCGTGTGATGAAAGCCGACGTGGAGCGCGATGGGCAGGATCATCGCCAGAATCACCCCATACTCGATGGGGTGGATCGCGGTCCCCGCCGGCCGGGGATACCCGCCTCGCGTGCTGAGGCTGTACGCCGCGTCGCCGGTGAGGCCAGGGATCGAGAGCTGATCCACCCAAAGTTGGCGTGTGGCGATCTGAACCAGTCCGAGAGCCGCAATGAGTCCGCCGCAGACTGCGAAGCGCCAAATGAGGGTATCGAGCCGTCCCCTGTCGTTGATGCCGTCATGGGTGAGCAGCAGCGTCCCAGCCCACGACGCGAGCGCGAGCAGCGCGACATCTGCGGGGCTGGTCTCATCGGGACTGAGGGGTCGTGTCATCGCGAACACGTAAGACACACCGACACAGAACAGCAGAATTCCAAGCGCAATCCGAATTGGCTGTGGCTCGGAGACTGCCCGGCGCGCAGCGCCGACGAAGGTGAGCAGCCAGAGCAACAGGCTGCCCAACCCGAAGAGCATCGAGGGCGCACCGGCGCTTCCCAGCGGGCCGAAGATCAGCCTGGAAGGCAGGAACAGCAGCAGCCCGAGGTACAGGGTCAGCCACCCGACCGAGTCCGTCAGTCGCCTCGTCTGCGAGAACGGCAGGAGAACTCGGGTCAACTATTCCGTCCTGCCCGGACCTCTACGGCGGCCGTCACCGAGCCCTCAGGTTCTTCGATCTGCTCGTCGGCGGCCTCGGGTGCCTCAGTCGCTTTGGGGCGTCGGCGACGTCGATGGCCTTTCGGCGGTGGTGGTTCGGCCGACTCGTTCGGGATGTCCACGTCGGAGGGGGCGGGTTCAGAAGAATTCCTTCGCATCCGCCTCCTGAGGAGAAGGCCGTCTATTGCAAACGCGACAAATCCCGTGAAGACAATTCCCACTACACCGGCCGCAATGACGTTCCGAATGGTGTCCGACGAGTCCCGCGTCGCTTCATCGTCGACCGCGATCGGCATCGAAGTGATGACGGAGGGCGCCGGTGCGTCGACTTCCCCTTGCAATCGAGCAAGTTCCTCGGGGATGCGTGTCAGTAAGAAGTCAAGCGTCGAGAGTGCCGCGCCCGGGGACTGATCGGTCACATCGACCGCTATCACAGGACCTCGTGTGGACTCATCCAACACGACCTCGTACTCCGCCGTCGGCGAGCGACGCTCGATCTCGGCGCGGGCGGACTCGCTGGAGAAGTAGGCCACGACGATGCTCGCAGGTTGTTCGAGGCCGCTCAGAGCAAGGAAAGGATTGCCGCCGACACCGACCGCGTTCGCACCGGGAAGAAGCAGGACCAGCGCTCGGGCGTTGTATTCCGGGGGCGTGAGGTTATAGGCGCCCGCAGCGAGGCCGAGGCTCAGGAAGAGCCCCAGAACGACGACGTACCATCGGCGGCCCAAGGCCTTGACGACATCGAGTACCACAGGCTTCCTCCCCACCGGCGCGCCTGGAATGCCGCGGACACGAGTTAGTCTAATGGGGGGGACTTATGACTTTCTGGGAGCTTCTCCGAGCGATTATCAGGTACTGGCCGGTGCTTCTGGCGGGCGCTCTCTGCACCGCAGCCTCGGGCCTCGTCATCGCGAATGACGAGGGCGTCTTCTTCACCCGCACTGAGATCGTGTTCCTTGCTCCCACCAGCCCCCTGAATCCGAATGCCCTGCGCACGCAGTCTGAGGATGTCATCGACGTAGCGGGTGTCGTCGCCAAGCGACTCTCCGGCGCGGGCGAAGTGTTGAAGTTCGCCTCCCCGGATGTCACACTCGTCGGCCTCGGAGTGCGAGACGGGTGGTCTATTCGACTCCCGGACACGGGCGGGCAGTGGGGCACGAACTTCGCTACTCAGCGACTCGTCCTCGACGTGGTGGGGCCCACGATGGAGGCGGTCCGCGACCGGCAGGGTGAGTTGCTGGATCGAGTGACCGACGAACTGTCTTCGCTGCAGAGCGCGAGGGGTGTCGACGTCTTCAATGAGATCACCTCGATGGCTGCCCCTGAGACGACGCGGATCTTCCATGCGGGAAGCGACCGTGCTCGCGCACTCGGAATGACTCTCGCCCTCGGCTTCGGCGCCACTCTCGCGATCATCCTCTCGCTCGATCGCCGGCGCCGGCGTCGGGAACACGCCCTGTGGGTGAAGCGGAGAGATGTCGCGCCGGCTGAGGTCGCCAGTCAGCCCACGTCACCATGACGACTGGAGGGTTGGTATCCACTGCGTTCGCGTGGATACCAACCCTCCGAGATCCGGGATCA
>Ga0190271_10000506_pt1 | contig 19740 bp, 19 predicted proteins | sample Popmic356T_FD_133747 | JGI IMG/M metagenome (GOLD analysis project Ga0190271, IMG submission 133747) | Populus adjacent soil microbial communities from riparian zone of Weber River, Utah, USA - 356 T | ecosystem: Environmental > Terrestrial > Soil > Riparian zone | place: USA: Utah | collected...
CGTGGTCTGGCGGAGCGCGAGGGTGAGCCGCTGCCCGAAGAACGCATCGAGCGTCTCCGTCGCCTGCACCTCGGTGAGGCCGCCAACGTCGACTCCCGACACCGTAACCCCGAGCGGGACCGTCGGCTCCTGCGCTCCAACGGGCGAGGCCGCCACGAGCATGACGACGAGAGCTCCCAGGATTGCCACTGCCCGACCCACCGTTTGCCATGTTAGAGCACGCTTCGGAGCGACGCCTCGTCGTCCGGGGTGCGATGGTCGATCCGAAACAAGGACGCAGGGAGCGTTCGTAGCCGGAGGCTACGGGCGCGACCGAGGACGCGGTCTTCGGGGCGAGCAGCGCGGCCCGGCGGCACAGGGCTGCGCTCTGAGGCGTGCTCCTGACCAAGGCTCGGGCTGCAATCCTTCGCTGGTGATCGTCTCGCTCCATGTCGCGACCGGCGGGCTCGTCGGATCCCTCGCCGGGACACGCGGCCGGGCGCTGCTCCTGGGGCTCGCCGCGCACGCGGCCGGCGACGCCGTCCCACATCAGGACGTGGCCTCGCGCCGTTTCGAGACGCTCAGCGGCTTCGCGGGGCTCGCCCTGCTCGCCGCGGCGCGCGGGCCGCTCGACCCGGCCGTGGTTGGCGCGGTCGGAGCCTCGGTCCCGGACGTCGAGCACGTCCTCCCCCTGCCGCGCCCCGGCGGGCGCAAGCTCTTCCCCAGCCACCGAGTGCGCGGCTGGCACAAGGCGGGCGGCATCCCCGCCTCGGCGCAGCTCCTCGTGGCGGGCGTCCTCCTCGGCGTGCTGGCCGCACCGGCCCTCTACGGGCGCGTGGGCAAGTAGTCCTCGTCGAGCTCGCCGCCGCGAGAGATGAAGTCGATGATCATGCGGTCCGTAAGCCACTCGACCGGGGCACGGTCGTCGGTGAGCGGCCGCTCGAACGCGACGACGGGGCGAAGCCCGTCCTGGAAGAGCGGCACGAGCGACTCGACCTCGGCCGGGGCCCCCTCGACCCGCTCGACGAGCGCGTCGCGACCCACCTCCGCGTCGAACCCGAGCATGAGCTCGTTGAAGCGAAGCGGCCGCCAGCGCCACGCCTCCGGGAACTCGGCGAGCAACGTGCTGCCGATCGCCTCGGACAGCCGCTCGTCGCCGGGCACGCCCGCGACGTTCAGCGCGACGACCCCACCTGGCCGCAGGTGCTCCCGGACGGCCTGGAAGAACTCACGCGTCGCCAGGTAGAACGGGATATACGGCTGGTGGTAGGCGTCGACGACGATCAGGTCGTACGTCTCGTCCGTCAGCTCGAGGAACGGCCTGCCGTCCTCTGTGATCACGCTCAGGTTGGGGTTCTCGTTCAGTCCGAGCCAGCGCCTTGCCGCTTCGCTGACCTCCGGGTCGATCTCGACGCCGTCGATCTCCACGTCCGGGTAGAGCTCGCCGTACGCGCGAGCGATGGTGCCGCCGGCGTTCCCGATCACGAGCATCTTCTCGACCGGCCGGTCGAGGAGCGGCGGCACGAGGAGGAACGTGTCCCAGACGCCGCCCGTCAGCACCGAGTCCTCGTGCCAGACGGAATGCACTGCGACGCCCTCGTTGAGCTTCAGCGCGCGCGAGCCGTCCGAGCGCTCGACGATCTGGATGTACTGGTACGAGGACTCCGTCTCGTACAGGAGGCCGCTGCTGGCCTTGATCGTCCCCGTGGGGACGAAGAGCAGCCCGGCGGCGGCGAGGGTCAGGAGCTGCCAGCGCGGGCCGAGCAGGAGCGCCGCCGCCAGGACGAGCAGGACGGCCGAGCCGAGCATCGTCCGCTGCGTCCCGAGGAGCGGGATCGTCACGATCGCCGAGAGGAACGTCCCCACGATGCTCCCGACCGTGGAGAGCGCGTACAGGCGACCTGCGACCGCGCCCGCCTCGGCCACGTCCACGAGGGCGAGCCGGATCGCGAACGGCGCCACCGCGCCGAGGAGCGTGATCGGGATGGCGAAGAGCGCGAGGGCCGCGAAGAACGAGCCGACGACCGCGCCGACGGAGACCGCGTCGAGTCCGCGCAGAGCGACCTCGAGGATCGGGCGCGCGATGAAGGGCGTCAGCGCGATGGCTCCCGCCGCAGCCAGGATTATCCAGCCGAGCAGCCGCGGCTCGGGCCGGCGGTCGGCCACCTTCCCTCCCAGCCAGTAGCCCAGCGAAAGGTAGAGCAGGATCAGGCCGATGATGTTCGCCCAGACGATCGTCGAGCTCCCGAAATACGGCGCCAGGAGCCGCGACGCGGCAATCTCGGTGGCCAGGGTGGCGGCGCCCGCGGTGAACACGACAACGCCGAGGCGCGTCCGCCCCACGGCGGCCTGGGCCGCGGGAGCCGCCGCGGCTTCGGACACTGTCGTCACCCGCTCAGCGTGCCAGCTTCAGGCAGACCACGGCGCAGTCGTCGGCAAGCTCGCCACCCGCGAACGCACGGCAGTCGGCGAGGATCTCCTCGGCCAGCTCCTGCGCCGGCAGACGGCGGCCCTCGGCGACGAGCCGGTCGAGCCGCTCCTCGCCGTAGAGCTCGCCGTCGCGCCGGGCCTCGACGACGCCGTCCGTATAGAGGACGACGACCGCACCCCGCTCGAGCCAGGCGCGCTCGCCGGCGTACTCCTGCGCCGGCTCGATCCCGAGCGGGAGCCCGGTGCCGCCGAGCGCCGTTACGTTTCCGTGCGGGTCGACCACGCGCGCGGGCGGATGGCCCGCGCTCGCGGCGGTGACCTCTCGCCGACCTACGTCGACGACGACGGCCAGGAGCGTGACGAACTTCCCCGGCTCGATCTCCTCGCAGGCGACGTCGTTCGCGGCCTGAAGGAAGGCTGCGGGCTCGCCGCCCTCCCGCGCGAGCACCCGGAAGCTGTACTTCGCCATCGCCATGTCCGCTGCGGCCGAGATGCCCTTGCCGAGCACGTCGCCGATCACGACCGCGAGCCGGCCGTCGCCGAGTACGACGAAGTCGTAGAGGTCGCCGCCGACGTCGACCCGCGCCGACGACTGGTAGACGTGGCCGATCTCGAGGCCCGGCACCTGCGGAAGCTCCCGCGGGAGGAGCGAGCGCTGCATGGCCTCCGCGAACTCCTTCTGCTGCTGGTAGAGGCGAGCGTTGTCGATCGCCAGGGCGGCCTGCGCCCCGGCGGCAGTCGCAGCATCGATCCCCGACTCCTCGAGCGGTCGCGACGGGTCGAAGGAGACGACCGTCAGCGTCCCGAGCGCCTCGCCGGGCGTCGCCAGCGGGAGGACCGCCGCGGTGGCGCCCTGCCGGAGGAAGGGCTCGAGCACTCGGTGCGCGTCCTCCGGCGCGGCCGTTCCTGGCTGCAGCAGCACCGCCTGCTTCGAACGCAGGAGCCGGCGCGCGAGCGGCGCCGAGAGCGGCTGCGGACGCGCGACCAGCCCGGCGACGACCTCCTCGACGGCCGGATCTCGGACGTGCACCGCGCGGGCGGTCAGCACCTCGTTGCGCTCGTCGGGCATGCGGATCACCGCGGCGTCGGCGTCGAGCAGGTCGACCATGGCCCTCGCGACGCCGTCCAGGGTCGCCTCCAGCGACAGGCTCTCGGCGAAGGACTGCGACACCGCGTAGAGGCCGCGAAGCTGGCGGGCGGCCAACCGCTCGGACTCGAGGGTGCGCTCGAGGATCTTCGAGAGCTCCTTGGCGCGCTCGTGCAGGCGCGCGTTCTGGACGGCGACGGCGAGCTGCCCGGAGAGCGCCAGGAGCAGGCTCTCCTCCCCTTCCCGGTATGGGCGGGGCCGCCGCCGGTAGACGGCGAGGGCTCCGATCACCTCGTCGCGGACGAGGAGCGGGATGAAGAGCGCCCGGCGGGCGCCGCTTTCCTCGACGACGCGCTCGAGCCCCGCGAGGCGCGGGTCGGCCCTCAGGTCCTCGACGAACAGGAAGCCGCGGCTGCGGAACGGGCCGAGCGCCAGCTCCAAGAGCCGCTCGGCGAGCTCCTCATGCGGGCCGCCGAGATTGCGCGACGCGCGGGGAACGAGGCGGCCCTCGTCGCGCAGGTACACGGCGACTTGCCGGCTCGAGGCCAGCTCGGCGACTCGCTCGACCGCGATCTCGAGCGTGTGCGTCAGCGAGAGCTGGGCGATCGCCTGGCTCACCACCGCCACGAGCGTCTGCGAGCGCCCGAGCGCCGCCTCGACCTCGGCGGCGTGGCGGCTGCGGCGCAGCGCGAGCGCCGCCCCCGCGCCGAACGGTGACAGGCGCTCCAGGCCCGGCTCGGCAGCTCCCTCGGCGTCGAAGGAGAGACGGAGCGCGGCGGAGGGAGGCTCTCCCAACGGCAAGGTGTAGAGAAGCCACGAGCCCGAGCGCAGCGCGTTCCGGTCGCCGGCTTCGAGGGCGCGCCGCACGCTTTCGGCCGCCTCGACGGGGCCAGGCGCGGCAGCGCCGAAGCCGTGCGAGGCGAGCAGCGACGGCACCCCTTCCGGATCGAGGCGCCAGAGCGTTCCGCCCGTTGCTCCCACGGCCTCGGCGGCGAGCCGCACGATCTGCCGCGCGGCCTCCTCCTCGTCCGTCCCGGCCGCCAGCGCCTCGCCGAGCTGCTCGAGCTGGTCGCGGGAGAGATCGCCGTGCCCGTTCGCCCCGTTGCCGTCGGCACGCCCGAGCTTGATGGCCAGGGCGACGTGCGCCGCAGCTGCGCGCGCCAGCGCCGCCTCCTCCGGTCCGAAGCCGAGACCGGAGCGGTACAGCTCGAGCACCGCGACGACCGCGCCCTCGATCGCGACCGGAACAAGCCTGACGACCGGCAGCCTTGTGCGCGCGGCTATCCGCCGCACCGCGGTAGGTGCTGCAGGATCGCCGGCGGCGTCCTCCAGCTCGACCTCGTGGGCCGGTGCCTCGGCGGCGGCGAGCTGCGTCCCCTGGAGCTCGGCGGCGAGCGCGGTCGATCCAGAGTCGACGCCGCGGGCAACGAGGCGGCCCTCACTGTCCGCCAGCCTGGCGACAACAAGCTCCGCGCCGGTACCGAGGGCGACCGCGCGCAGGAGCGGAGCCAGCGCGCGCTCGCCCTGATCGCCGCCAACGAGCTCGAGCGCCGCCACGGCGAAGGCCTGGAGCGCGCTCCCCGCCGCCTCGGTCGGCGGCGCCTCAGCCTCCTGCGACGACGGGTCGAGTTCCTCCATCGACCCATTATCCCCGCGGCGCCGGGACCGGGCACGGTCACCTCAGCTTGCGGCTGTCGTCTCTAGCCGCAAGAATCCGGGGTCGTGGCAGCACCCGCCCCCCGTCGCGCACAGTGGGAGAACGTTCCAGCGAGGGAAGTTCCCTCCGACAACCCCCCGCTCGATCCTCATGCGGTTCGCCGTCGCCTTCGCCGCGAGCGGGCGAAGCGCCACGCGCTGCACGAGCACCAGCGGGAGCAGCACCTCGCCGGAATCCGCTTCCTCGCCCTCATTGGAGTGCTGGTCTTCCTGACCCTCTTCCTGAGCCTGTCGATCTGGGACACGATCGGCTCCGTGTTCGGGTTGTAGGGAGTGGAGGGCCCGGGCGCGAGTCGAGGCGGGCCGCTCGCCCCGGCACGTCCTCCTGCTGCCGGCCCGGGCGGCGCCGGGCTCTGGCGCACCGGCGAGCTCCTTGCCTGGCTCGGCGGGCTCGTCCTCACGCTCAGCGCCTTCATGGGTTGGTACTCGATCTCCGGCGACCTGCGCGGCAACCTGGCCGTGCTCGGCTGGCACACGGGCACGATCGGGAAGCTCGTCTTCGCGATTGGCGTCCTCGTCTTGCTCTTGCTCGCGCTCCGCGCCTTCGGCGTCGAGCTGCCGCCCAGCGTGCCGGACGGGATCGTGATCGCGGCCCTCGGCCTGGCCGCGACGATCCTCGTCCTCGTCCGCCTGATCGACATCCCCGAGGCCTTCCAGCCGGCCGTCGGGCGCGGGATCGGGATCTGGCTCAGCCTTCTGGCCGCGCTGCTCCTGATCGTGGCCGGCCTGCTGAAGTCGGGCGAAGACGTCTGACGACGCCGACGGCCGCGAGGCCGACAGCGAGCCCGACCGCGGCGCCGGCGAGGACGTCCAGCGGGTAGTGCACGCCCACGTAGACCCGGGCGAAGCCGACCGCGACCGCGAGGAGCGCGAGCCAGAGGCCTCCCCGCCCGATCAGGTAGGTGAGGATCACCACACCGGCGACGCTCGTCGCCGCGTGTCCTGACGGAAGTGAGCCGCCGACGTTCCAGCGCAGGAGCGGGTCCGCGGCCGGCACCACCTCGTAGGGCCGCTCCCGGTCGAAGACGCCCTTGAGCGCGAGGGCGAGGAGGTCGGCCGACCAGACCGTGGCCGCAGTCACGATCGTCGTGAAGAGGACCGGCTTCCCCGCCCAGAGCGCGAGGAGCGGAGCAAGCGCGATCCAAAGGAGACCGGCCTGCCCCGCCGCCGACAGGGCGACGAAGACCCAGTCGAGCGGGGGCACGCGGTGCTCGACCACCCAGGTGAAGACCTCCCGGTCGGCGTTCGCTAGGGCGAGGGGAGCCATGGCTCCCTCGCTCTCAGGAACCGAGGAGCTGCTTCGCCGCCTCGAGGAGCTTGCCGGGGTCGAACGGCTTGCCGATGAACTGCGCACCGTGCTCCTCGGCCTTCCCTGCCTCCTCGAGCTTCCCGCTGTACATGATCACCTGGATCGCGTCGACGCCGTGGCGCTCCTGCACGCGGCGTAGCATCTCCCAGCCGTCCATCCGCGGCATCATCACGTCGAGCAGAATCAGATCGGGCGGCTCCTGGTCGAGAGCCGCGAGGCCCTCGGTCGCGCTTGCCGCCTCGCGAACGGAGAAGCCCTCGGCCTCGAGGTTCAAGCGGATGAACTCCCGCAGCGGCCCGTCGTCGTCCACGACCAGCACCGACGCCGCCGCGGCGCGGCTCGTACGCGGCGTCGTCCGCGGGCCCGCGAGGAACGCCTCCAGGTCGGCGCGGCGGAACCGGCGATGGCCGCCCGGCGTGTAGAACGCGGGCACGCGTCCCCCGTCCGCCCATTTGCGCACGGTGCTCTGCGCCGCTCCGAGAAAAGCGGCAGCCTGGCCGAGAGTCAGCCACTCCCGACCATCGTCCGCCGCCCGACTTGCGCTGGCGGACTTGCGCTGTCGGTCGTCTAGCATGGGCCGCAACCAAAAAAGCTACCAAATCCTGACGATTCTTTCCCTGGACGAGCGGCCAGTTAGCGCCCGGACGTGGTAACCGTCACGGTGCGCTCGGACGGCTCCACGGTGAGCGGTTCCAGCGTGCGGACGATCGTCTGGTTCCCGCCGGGCTCGGGAGCGTCTTCCAGGGCACGGCCGACCGCCAGGCCGGCCACGAAGACCACGGCGACGGCCAGGAGACGGACGATCCACTTGAGGATCCGACGGCCGCGCGAGGGTCGGCGTCGGCGCTCGCGGTCCCGCGTTCGCGAGGAGAGAGGGGCACCCGCGGTCACGGGCGGTAGTCGCTCGCGCCTCGCGCGTAGTGGGCGAACGCGGCGTCCTGGACGAGCGCGACGTCCCTGATGCCCGCCCGCGCCTGCGGCGGGGCCGCCTCAAGGACGACGTCGCGCACCCAGTCCTCGGCGCCGTCGTATGCGCGCGCCAGCTCGGTGAGCGTGAAGGTCTGCCCCACCCGGCGGCGGAGCTCGGCCAGGACGGCTTCGACGAGCAGCCACAGATGACGGCCGCGAGCCGTCTCGGCGCCGACCGCGTCCAGTCGTCGCAGCCCCTCGTCCCACTGCTGGCGCGCGGTCTCGAGCATCACGCCTCGCCCGCCCGGGCGCAGCGCGCGTCCGGGCACCAGCGCTCGCCCGCCTCGTCGAGCACCCCCTCCCCGAGCTCGTAGCCCGGCCGCGCGAGCGCGAAGGCCGCGTGCGCGTGCAGGCACTTCAGGTTCTCGCGCGAGCGCGTGCCGCCGATCCCGACGTCCAGCTCCGGCCGCAGCTCGCGCTGCTCGCGGTCCGCGCGCGCGAGGCTCTCGGCGAGCTCGGGGTCCTCGGCAGCCGCGCGCGACCAGCGCTCGACTCCGCCGGCTGCCTCGAGCCGCGAGACCGCGGCCACGAGCCACGGACAGGTCAGATAGAAGGTGGTCGGAAACGGCTCGCCGCCGGGGCCGTACGGTGCTTGCTCGGTAACTGCGGGAAAGCCGTACGGACAGCGGACCGAAACCCGCCGAAACGTGCGAGCAGGCCGCCCCAGCTGCCACGAGACCACCATCCTGTCGTCCACCAGATCATCGTAACTTGGCCCGCGCCCGACGCTCGTGCTTCCACTCGTCCACTCCCGTGACGATGAAGAGACGCTCGCCCGGCTTCACCAGGCCGAGCTTGCGCGCCTCGCGCTCGACGAACGCAGGCGTCTCGGTCTCCTCGATGCGCTGCTCGAGCGTCGCGTTCGTCCGCTCGATGCGATCGATCTGCCCCTTCTGCGCGGCCACATCGGCAGTCGCGTCCTGGTAAGCGCGGAGCGGCTGGACGTAGCCGACCGCGACGGCGAGGAGGATCACGAGGCCGATCCAGCGGAGGGCATGCGCGGGCCTCGAGAGACGGCGGGGCCGCTTCGAGGCGCGACGGGTGGGTCGGCGAGGCTCCCGGGAGGCCATGGGCATGCGAACTTCGACCGCAGGCCACACCCTCCTCCCCCGGGCGAGGATCAGGCTACCGAGGCGGTCGGACGGACTGGAGGTCCCTGGCTTCTAGGAGGGTTCCGCCAAACCCTCCTAGGCGGTCTCGACCTTGATGACGTTGGTCGTGCCAGGGACGTTCACGGCGGTGCCGGCGGTGAGCACGATCCGGTCGCCGGCCGCGACGAGGCCCGTCTCCCGCGCGGCTTCGATCGAGCGCGACCAGAGATCCTCGACGTTCTCGGCTTCCTCGATCTCCGCCGCCACCACTCCCCACTCGAGCGCGAGCTGCTGCACCGCCTGGCGCCTGTGCGTGACCGCGATGATCGGGCGACGAGGGCGGTGCCGGGCGACCGCGGAGGCCGTCCGCCCGGTGTACGTCGGGACGAGGATCGCGGCGGCGCCCAGCACCTCGGCGATGTCGCATGCGGCGTTCGACATCGCCTCGCCCACGGTCGGGAAAGGATGGTCGGCCGCCTGCGCCAGCTCGTGCCGATAGGCGAGGCTCGGCTCGACCGCCCGCGCGATCTGGTCCATGAAGGCGGCGCTCTCCACCGGGTACTGCCCGACCGCGGTCTCCCCGGACAGCATGACCGCCGAGGTCCCGTCCAGAATCGCGTTGGCCACGTCGCTCGCCTCCGCGCGCGTGGGCTCGGGCCGGGTGATCATGGACTCCAGCATCTGCGTGGCCGTGATCGCCGGCTTCCCATGCTCGAGCGCGGAGAGGATGATCCGCTTTTGGACGAGCGGCACGGCCGCGGGGCCGATCTCGACGCCGAGGTCGCCGCGCGCGACCATGACCGCGTCCGAGGCGCTGACGATCGCGTCCAGCTCGTCGAGCGCCTCGGCCTTCTCGACCTTGGCGATGACGTGGGCCTTCGCGTCGGCTGCGTTCAGGAGCTCGCGCAGCCCGCGACAGTCGGCGGCCGAGCGCACGAACGAGAGCGCGACGTAGTCGACGCCGAGCGAGAGCGCGTACTCGAGGTCGGCGAGATCCTTCTCCGTCACCGAGGGAACGGGGACGGGGACGCCCGGGACGTTGACGCCCTTGTGGGAGCCGACTGCACCGCCGACCATGACCAGCGCGCGCAGGCGCTCGCCGTCGGTCTCCTCCACCGTCATGCGGACGAGGCCGTCGTCGATCAGGATCTCGTGCCCGGGCTGGAGCACCTCCGTGAGGACGGCCGGCATCACCGGAAGGTCCCCGGGTGCGCCCGCACCTTCGCCCGAGAGGAAGACCGTGTCGCCCTCGACGAGCATGCGCGGCGTGTCGAGGTGACCGACGCGAACCTTCGGCCCCTGCAGGTCGGCGATGAGCGCGAGCGGCCGTCCGGCCCGCTCCTGCGCCTCGCGCACGAGCCGGGCGCGCTCGCCGTGCTCCGCGTGCGTGCCGTGGGAGAAGTTGAGGCGGGCCGCGTCCATGCCCGCCCCGACGAGCCGGTCGAGCATCGCTGCCGACGCGGTCGCGGGGCCGATCGTGCAGACGATCTTCGTCCGGCGCAGCCCGTATCCCACAGCGCGCACGTTAGCGCCTGCGGAGCGCGCCCCGGAGCTAGCGCCCCGAGCGCGGAAAGGCCGACCAGCCGGGATACACGGCCGCGTCGCCCAGCTCCTCCTCGATACGGAGCAGCTGGTTGTACCTGGCAACGCGGTCGCTCCGCGATGGCGCGCCCGTCTTGATCTGCCCGACGCCGGTCGCCACGGCCAGGTCGGCGATGGTCGTATCCTCGGTCTCGCCCGACCGGTGGGACATGACCGCGGCGTAGCCGTTCGCGCGTCCGAGGTCGATCGCCTCGAGCGTCTCCGTCAGCGTCCCGATCTGGTTCACCTTGACGAGGATCGCATTGGCCACGCCGGCCTCGATCCCGCGCCGGAAGCGCTCGACGTTCGTGACGAAGAGGTCGTCGCCGACGAGCTGCACCAGCGCGCCGAGCCGCTCGGTGAGCGCCTTCCAGCCGTCCCAGTCGTCCTCGGCCAGGCCGTCCTCGATCGAGACGATCGGGTAGCGGTCGCAGAGCTTCTCCCAGAGCTCGGTCATCCCGGCGGCGTCGAGGTCGAGACCCTCGCCCGGGAGCCGGTAGCGGCCCCCGTCGTACAGCTCGGTCATGGCTGGGTCGAGCGCGATCGCGACCTTCTCGGCGTGGCCCGCCCGCTCCGCGGCCTCGAGGACGGCGGCGATCGCGTCGTCGCTCGACGGCAGGTCGGGGGCGAAGCCTCCTTCGTCACCGACGGCGGTCGCGAGCCCGCGCTCGTGCAGCAGCTCCTTCAGCCGGTGGAACGTCTCGGCGCCGATTCGGAGCGCCTCCGAGAAGGACTCCGCGCCTGCAGGGACGACCATGAACTCCTGGAGGTCGAGCGAGTTCTGCGCGTGCGCACCGCCGTTGACGACGTTCATGAGCGGCACGGGGAGAATGCAGGCGCCCTCCCCGCCGAGGTAGCGGTAGAGGGGCACGCCCGCGTCGGCCGCGGCCGCGCGCGCGACCGCCAGCGACACGCCCAGCACAGCGTTCGCCCCCAGTCGCGACTTGTTGGGCGTGCCGTCGAGCTCGAGCAGGAGCCGGTCGACCGCCGGCTGGTCGCCCGCCTCGACGCCGACGAGCGCCGGCGCAATCTCGCGCTCGACGTTCGCGACCGCCTCGAGGACGCCCTTGCCGAGGTAGGCTGCGGAGTCGCCGTCCCGGAGCTCGACCGCCTCGAACTGTCCCGTCGAGGCGCCGGAGGGCACCGCGGCGCGGCCGACCGCGCCGGAGGCGAGCGTCACGTCGACCTCGACGGTCGGGTTCCCGCGGGAGTCGAGGATCTGGCGGGCGTGGACACGGGCGATCTTCACGCAAGTGCCTCCTTCCGAGCTCGAACCAAACGAAGCCTGGTGCCGCCGCGACGAAGCATCATTCTGTTCGAGCTCTTTCGCAAGTCGGTAGTAGCGATCCTGCTCCTCGAGGTCGAGGGCACGCCAGTCGCGGCCCTCCTGCCCGGCGAGCTCCGCGGCCCGCTCGACCCGGGCGACGAAGCGCCCGCTGCTCGCGCGCAGGGCCAGCTCCGGATCGACGTTGAGCGCCCGCGCCAGGTTGACGGCGGCGAAGAGGAGGTCGCCGATCTCGGCAACGACGCGCCCGGGCGGCTCGGTCTCGGCCGCCGGAGCGCCCGCCTCGCCCAGCTCCGCCTCGACCTCGTCGGCCTCCTCCCGGAGCTTGGCGAGCGGCCCGACGACATCCGGCCAGTCGAAGCCGGCGGTCGCGGCCCGGCGCTGCACCTTCCGCGCCTGGAGGAGGGCAGGCAGCGTCTCCGGAACGTCGTGGAAGATCCCCTCGCGCTCCTCCTGCTCGCGCTTCAGCTCCTCCCAGCGGCCCTTGACGGCGCCCGGCGTCGCGAGCTCCGCGTCGCCGAAGACGTGAGGATGCCGACGCACGAGCTTGGCCTGGATGCCGCGCGCCACGCTCGCGAGGTCGCCGGCGCCCCGCTCCTCGAGCAGGAGTGAGAGAAAGACCGTCTGGAAGAGGAGATCGCCGAGCTCGTCGACGAGCTTCGCGTCGTCGCCCGCGAGAGCGGCGTCGGCCACTTCGTAAGCCTCTTCGACGGTGTGCGGCACGATCGTCCGCTCCGTCTGGGCGCGGTCCCAGGGGCAGTCGCGGCGCAGGCGTACGGCCAGCTCCTGGAGGTCGACGAGCGCCTGCTCCAGCCCGTCGCCGCCGCGCACCGGGCTAGTCGGTGGCGGTGTCGGTCTCGCCGGAGGTGGTCTCGGCCTCCGGCGGAGGCTCGAAGCCGGGCGCGTACACGATCAGCTCGGCAAATCGCTTCTGCAGATCCGCCACCCACTCGTTGATCCGCGCGTTCTTCTTCTCCTCGAGGAGAGTCGTCGAGATCTGCTCCTCGACCGCCGTGAGGGGCTGCGTCGAGGCCTTTTCGATGTCGCCGACCGCCTCGATGATGTGCCAGCCGAACTGGGTCTTCACCGGCTCGGACAGCTCGCCGGTCTCCAGCTCGAACGCGACCTCGTCGAACGGCGCGACTGTGGCGCCCTTCTGCGCGGTGAACTTGCCGCCTTCCTTCGCCGACGCCGGGTCCTCCGAATGCTCCTTGGCGAGCTTGGCGAAGTTGCCGCCGTTCTCGAGCTCCGCGTGGATCTCGTCGGCCTCGGCCTTGGTCTTCACGAGGATGTGCCGAACTTCGCGCGAGGACGGCTGCTCGAACTGGGCCTTGTTCTCCTCGTAGTAGGCCTCGAGGTCAGCGTCCGCGACCTGCACCTCGCTCGTGACCTGCTCGAAGATCTTCTCGGAGAGCATCCGCGTCTTGAGGTCCTTGAGCACCTGCTCCTCGGTGAGGCCCTGCTTCTCCAGCTCCTCCTTGTACTTCGCGTCGTCGCCCTCGAAGAACTGCTCCTTGAGCTCGTCGAGGCGCTTCTCCAGCTCCTCGTCGGTCACCGTGATCCCCATCTCCTCGGCGGCGATCTCGAACTGAGCCTGCTCGACGAGGCTGCGCACGATAGCGTTGCGAAGCTGCGCGAACTCGGGTGTCCCCGCCGCGGGGAACTCCTGCTCGCGCGCCTCGTACGTCGCCTGCGCCTGGGTCAGTAGCCGGTCGTACTCGGACTTCGGGATGGCGAGGTCCTCGACGAGCGCGATCGCGTCCGCCGGCACGTCACCCGACCCGTTCTCATCGTCGTCATCGCCGCCGCAGCCCGCCACGGCGACGCCGAGCGCGAGCGCAGCAAAGAGAGCTATGAGACGAGTCCAAAGAGGCATGGGCGTGCTGGCTAGGCCGAAAGCCGTAGGTCGAGGATAGCATCGACCAGAGCGACGGCCGCGGGGAACCCCTCGACCCGCTGTCCGAGCTCCTTCTTCGCGCTCGTGTAGACGGCGATCGGTGCCGAAGCGCGGAGTTCCCGGAGTTCGGCGGAGCCGAGAACGAGCGGCCCGACCACTGCCTTGCCGCCCCGGAAGACGAGGTAGTCGGCGCCGATCCGCGCGAGCTTCAGCTTGGCCTCCTGGATGGAGAACAGGCTCTCGACCGGCTCCGGCGGCGGCCCGAAGCGGTCCTCGGTCGCGGCCCGCAGCTCCCGCAGGTCGTCCTCCGACTCGGCCAGCGCGAGCCGGCGGTGCAGGTCGATCTTCTGCGCCTCGGCCGGCATGTAGTCGCTGGGCACGTAGGCGTCCACCTGGGCGTCGACCCGCACCGGCCGGGCGACGGCGCGGCGCATCCCGCTCAGCTCGGCGACGGCCTCCCCCAACAGCTCGACGTACAGCTCGAACCCGATCGCTGCCACGTGGCCGGACTGCTCGGCGCCGAGCAGATCGCCGGCGCCGCGGATCTCGAGGTCACGCATCGCGATTGCGAAGCCGCTGCCGAGCTCGGTGTGGTCGGCGAGGGTGGCGAGACGCGCCCGCGCCTCCGGCGTCAGCTCCTGCCCGTCGGGGTAGAACAGGTACGCGTGGGCCATGACGTCGCTGCGGCCGACGCGACCGCGGATCTGGTAGAGCTGGGCGAGGCCGAGCATGTCCGCCCGCTCCACGACGAGCGTGTTCGCCTGCGGGATGTCGAGGCCCGACTCGATGATCGTGGTCGAGACGAGCACGTCGGCGTCCCCGGCGAGGAACGAGAGCATGTGCCCCTCGAGCTCGCGCTCCGGCATCTGTCCGTGCGCGACGAGGAAGCGGAGCTCGGGGCACAGCTGGCGCAGGTGCTCGGCCGCCTCCTCGATCGACTCGACCCGGTTGTGGAGGACAAACGACTGACCGTCGCGCTCGTGCTCGCGCAGCAGCGCTTCGCGCACCAGCTCCTCGTCGTACTCGCCCACGTGGGTGCGGATCGGCCGGCGCCCCTGGGGAGGCGTCTCGATCACGCTGATGTCGCGCAGGCCGGCCAGCGACATGTGCAGCGTGCGCGGAATCGGGGTCGCCGACAGCGAGAGCACGTCCACCTCGAGCCGCAGCTGCCGGAGCAGTTCCTTCTGGGCCACCCCGAAGCGCTGCTCCTCGTCGACGATGACGAGGCCGAGGTTCTTGGACACGACGTCTCGCGAGAGGACCCGGTGAGTCCCGATGAGGACGTCGACCTTGCCCTCGGCGAAGGCGGCCAGCACCTTCTTCACATCGGCCGGCCTGCGGAATCGGCTCACCATCTCCACGGTGACGGGCAGGTCGCGGTATCGCTCTCGGAAGGTGTTCCAGTGCTGCTGGGCGAGGATGGTCGTCGGCGCGAGCAGGAGCGCCTGAGCCCCGTTCGCCACCGCGACGAAGGCCGCCCGGATCGCCACCTCCGTCTTTCCGTAGCCGACGTCGCCGCAGACGAGCCGGTCCATCGGCCGCGGCGCCTCGAGGTCCTCCTTGACGGACTCGATCGCCTGCCGCTGGTCCGGCGTCTCCTCGTAGGCAAAGCTCGCCTCGAGCTGTTCCACGAGCTCCGAGTCGGCCTCGAAGGCCACCCCCTCGGCTCGCTGGCGCTGCGCGTAGAGGACGAGCAGCTCTCCCGCGAGCGCCTGCGCGCCCGCGCGAGCGCGGTTCTTGATCGTCTGCCACGCCTTCCCGCCCAGCTTCGAGAGCGCCGGCGCATGCCCGTCCGCGCCGACGTAGCGCGAGACCTTGGCGATCTGCTCGTGCGGGACGTAGAGGCGGTCGTCGCCCTTGAAGGCCAGGAAGAGGTAGTCACGCGTGACGCCGGCGACGGTCTTCGTCTCGAAGCCCAGCAGCCTGCCGACGCCGTGGTCCTCGTGGACGACGTGGTCGCCGGTCCGAAGGTCGGCGAAGCTCTGGAGCGCCCGCCCCACGCGCACGTCCGTGCGCGGCGGGCGCTTGCGGAAGACCTGCGTGTCCGGCAGGAGGATCAGGTCGAGGTCGCGTAGGAGGAACCCGCGGCGCGCAGGAGAGACCGCGAACACCAGCCCCGGCTCGACCGGCAGCTCGTCGCCCTCGTCGAGCACGACCGCCTCGACCCGGCGGAGGAGCCCCCTCGTGCGGAGCGCCTCGCCTCGGTGGACGAACGTGACGACGACCCGGTTCCCTGCCCGGACATAGCCGAGCAGGTCACGCTCGGCCTCGGCGAGGCCGCGCGCAGCGACGGCAGGGCGCTGCGCCTCGAAGGCGTGGGGTTGGCCGCTCGGGAGCTGGGACAGCCGGACGGCTGAGCCGAGGTCGAAGTCCGCTCCGAGCTCCTCGCTCACCGCATCGGTGACCTCTTCCGCCTGCCAGACGAGGTCGGGCGCGGGCAGCGGCGCAACGAGGTCCTCCGGCACCGCCGGGGCTTCGCCGTCCTCGGGCAAGGTCGGCTCTGCGAGGTCGGCGCGCCGCTCGGCTGCCGGAAAGACCGTCGCTTCGCTCAGCCCGTGCAGCGTTCGCTGCGTGAACGGGGAGAAAGCCCGGAGCGATTCGATCTCGTCGCCGAACAGCTCGACGCGCACGGGCTCTCGCCCGGTCGACGGGAAGATGTCCACGATCCCTCCCCGGACGGCGAACTGGCCCCGCTCCTCGGCCTGCGGAACCCGCTCATAGCCGGCCAGGGCAAGCCGCTCGGCCAGGCCGTCGACTCCCGGCTCGTCGCCGATGCCCAGCGCGATCGGCTCAGGCCGAGCCTTCTCCGGCGCGACCCCCTCCGCCGCTCCGAGCGCCGAAGCGCACACGAGGCCACCGGCGGCGAGAATCTCGAGCGCACGCGCCCGCTCGCCCACGAGGTGCGGCGGCGGCTCGAGCCCGCTCCCCCAGCGCACGCCGCGCGACGCGAACAGGCCGACCCGCTCCTCGCCGAGGTACCAGCCTGCGCCTTCGGCCGCATCACGCGCCTGCGCGTCGTCGGGGAGCACACAGACGAGGGGTCCGCCGCGAGCCTCGTGGAGAGCGGCGAGGAAGAGCGGCAGCAGTGGCTCCGAGACCCGCGCGTCGGCCGGCCGCTCAACGAACTCGCGCAGGCGCTCGCCCTGCGCGAACGAGCGGGCGAGAGGAGCGAGCGCCGGTGTGGGGGATCGGGCCGGACGGTCCATGACGAGCGACGGAACGGCGGTTCCGCGGGGGTCATCGTACCGGCCTCGGTGAGGCCTACCGGCGCACGGGCGAGCGACCCGGGCTGCCCGCCCGTCAGGGTGAAAGGCTAAGGTCGGGCCCCGCTTCTGCCGAAGGAAGGGGAAGCACGTGCGTCGGGCCGCTACGGCGCGCGGAGCATTGCGGCGGGTCGTCCTTCACGGGACGGCCCGCCTCTTTCGTTCCGGCCCCGTGGACATCGAGCGCAGCCCCCTTGGGGGGAGAGCGAAGCCCCCCAGAGTCAGCGTATCGCCCGCGAACGCACGGTATGGACGCCGGAGGGCGCCGAGTTTGTGCCGGCCTATCGACTGCGCGCCCTACGGCCGTTCGTTGAAGCGCTGCTGCGCCTCCTCGAGCCCCTCGCCGGCGACCGTCGCTACGGCATCAGCCGCACGCGCGACGATCGCGTCGACGTCGACCTCCGGCGGGAAGGGAGTCAGCACCCAGTCGGCGACGGGCCGGGGATCGCCGCGCTCCGGGCGCCCGACGCCGACCCGGAGCCGCATGAACTGGGGGGTCCCCAGGTGCTGCGCGATCGAGCGCAGCCCGTTGTGGCCGGCAAGCCCGCCACCCTGCCTCGCCTGAAGGCGCCCCACGTCGAGGTCGACCTCGTCGTGCACGACGAGCAGCTGCTCGGTCGGAACCTTGAAGAACCGGACCGCGGCCCCGACCGACTTCCCCGACTCGTTCATGTAGGTCTGCGGCTTCAGCAGTGCCACCCGCGAGCCGTCGAGCCGCAACTCCGCGAGGTCGCCCGAGAACTTGGCCCGGTACGACCCACCGTGCCTGCGCACGAGCTCGTCGGAGACCATGTGGCCCAGGTTGTGGCGCGTCCGAGCGTACTCCCGCCCCGGGTTTCCGAGCCCGGCGACGAGCAGGTCGAGCGTCGAGGCGGGCGCGCCTCGACGAAGGAGGCGCATCCGGGTGTCCTAGCCTTCGGCGGGCTGTTCGCCGCCGCTCTCGCCCTCGTCGGCTTCCGCCTCCGGCGCCTCGCCCTCCTCGCCCTCCAGAGCCTCCTCGCCCTCGACGGCCTCCTCGGCCTCCTCCGGCTCCGGCTCCTCGACCTTGGTGGGCGGAGTCACGGTCACGACGACGGACTCGGGGTCGTCGAGCAGGCGGACGCTCTCGGGCACGACGATGTCCGAGACGCGAAGGCTGTCTCCGATGGTCATGCTCGAGATGTCGAGCTCCAGGCGGTCGGGCACCTCCATCGGCAACGCCTCGACATTGATCTCGCGGGCCACCAGCGTGAGCACGCCGCCCTCCTTGACACCCGGCGACTCGCCCACCGGCTCGACGGCGACCTGCGACTGGATCACCTGGTCGAGGCGGACTTCGTGCAGGTCGATGTGGAGCAGCCGCGGACGCACCGGATCCAGCTGGTAGTCCTTGAGGACCGCGTGGTGGGCGGTCTTCTGCCCCTCGAAGACGACGTCGAGGATGGCGTGCAGGCCGTGATCCCCCGTGAGGACGCGGCGGAGGTTACGCTCCTCGACCGCGAACGGATGCGCCTGCTTCCCGGCGCCGTAGAGAACGCCAGGGATCATTCCGCTCGCACGCAGCCGACGCGAGACGGCGCTCCCCGCCTCCTCGCGCGCTTTGACGTCGAGCTTGATGCGCTCACCGGCCATTCCGGCGGGCAAGTCTAGCTGAGCGGCGCTAGAGGGCCGCCGGGTACGACTCGATGCGGCCCTGGATCTGAGAGACGTACAGTCCGAGCTCCCGCTGGCGCTCTGTGAGCCGCTCCTCGCGCATGGCCAGCAGATCCTCGCGCCGCTCGACCTCCTCCTCGCGCAGCTCCAGATCCGCCTCGAGGACTGCCTTCCTCGCCTCGAGGTCGTTCTCGCGCTGGTCAAGGTCGCGGCTTCGGTCGCGCAGCTCCCCTTCGACCTCGCCCACCCGCTGCTCGCGGCGGTCGAGGCTCTCCCGCGACTCGACGAGCGCCGCCGTCGGCCCGATCCTGTCCTCGAGCTCCTCGAGCGACCGCCGACGCTCCGTCAGCTCGGCCTCGGCCGCCTGCAGCTCGATCTCACGCTCGTCGAGCCCAGCCTGTCGGAGGGCGAGTCGCTCGTCCTCGGCACGCGTGTCCGGTCGAGGCCAGCCGATCGCGTCGAGGTTCTGGATCTCGACCTTGATGACCGGAGGGAGAAGGCCGCCGAGAGGGGGCGCTCCGGCCGGGGCGCTCTCGGGGGCATTCCTCCGACGGCGGCGGCGCTTCCGCCGCCGCGCGGGCTCCGGTCTCCCGGGCGGGAACGAGCTCTGGGCGTCACTCACGTCCGTACGGCATGCACGACGGACGATGACCGCCGCCGGGGGTCCGTGACATCCCCCACTTTGGGCATCTCGGACCCGATCCCACGTTCCAGGGATGCCGACGCCGAGCGAGCGGCCGAAAACACTGGTGCGTGCCCTCGCTGCGACAGACGAAAGGCGGCTTCGTATGTCCAAGGATCTCGTCCGGATCAAGTTCCGGAACTTCCCTCAGGCCCATCTCGGGCGGCGTCTCCTCCTCGCCGGCACGAAGTAGGAGATGAGAGAACCTCGCCCGACTAAGCGGCCCGGCCACCCGGGCCGCTCACTGGTTCCCGGCTTGAACAGGAACGGCACACCTGAGACCCTGCCGGCCGAGGGGCACCTGCTTCGGCGGGCCCTCGGCTAGGAGACGATCTCGCCGGGGCTCTCGGGATGCAGGAGCTCCCACACCAAGAGGTGCGCCGCGACCTCGCGGCGTCCCTGGTCGTCGTCCGGCGCATCGGTCCGCTCGACGGCGAGCTCGCAGTCGCCCAGCGGGCGCACGGCAAAGCCTGACCGCGCATAGTGGTAGCTGAGCTCCTCGCGTAGCGAGGGATCGGGGATTCGGAGTCGTACAGGCCGCAAACCGCAGTTCTCCGGCGTCAATCGGCTCTGCCGCGTGACTCCACCAGCCCTCGTCCGAGGTGTTTCGAGCGGCAGGCGTTTCAGTCGAGCAGGAGAACGAGCCCAAGGACGATCAGCCCCAGGGCCGGACGCCCGCCAGGATGCCGAAAAGCTGACCGCAAACCCGTATGGTTATGCGGCTGTGGCTAGAAGAGCTGGTTCTCGCCGGCGAAGATGGCTGAGACAGACTCGTCCGCGAAGACGTTCTCGATGGTCTCGGCGAGGATCCCGGAGATC
>Ga0190271_10000507_pt1 | contig 19737 bp, 17 predicted proteins | sample Popmic356T_FD_133747 | JGI IMG/M metagenome (GOLD analysis project Ga0190271, IMG submission 133747) | Populus adjacent soil microbial communities from riparian zone of Weber River, Utah, USA - 356 T | ecosystem: Environmental > Terrestrial > Soil > Riparian zone | place: USA: Utah | collected...
CCCCGCAATGTGGACGGCTGCACCGAGGAGGACTGCGGCTTTTGCACCATGGGATGCCGGATCGGAGCCAAGCGATCGACTCTCGCCACCTATCTCCAGGATGCTGCCGATCGAGGGGCCCGGATCGTCGTCGACGCCGAAGTTCGCCTGATCGAGACGGATCTGGGCCGAGTGACCGGCGTCGTCGCCCAGGTCGGTGACCACACGCTCGATGTTCGGGCCAGAGCAGTGGTGCTGGCAGCCGGGGCGCTCAACACCCCGGCGCTGCTACTGCGAAGCGGGCTGGGTGGCCGTGCTGCCGGCCAATACCTCAGGCTCCATCCCGTGACAGCTCTTTGGGGGCGATTCGAGGAGCGGGTCGACCCCTGGAACGGGATGCTTCAGACCCGGTACAGCGACGAATTCGCCGACCTCGATGGTCAGGGCTATGGGTTCCGGTTCGAGACCGCCCCAGTCCACCCTCTGTTCCCCGCCGCGTTCGTGGGCTGGGAAGACGGGCCGTCCTTCAAGCGCGACATTCTGGGGCTGGGCCACCTGGCGGTGGCCGGGATCCTGCTCCGCGACCATGATCATGGCAGCGTCACCATTCGGCGGGACGGCAGCCCCATCTGGAAATACCGGATCTCTGAATACGACAAGGTTCACGTACGGGAGGGGGTGCGAAGGGCCGCCGAATGGCTCGCCGCAGCAGGAGCGAGCGAGGTGTTCACCTCGACGATCCGACCGGTGCGATGGGTCCCCGGCAACGGCACCATCGAGGCCCTGATGGCCGGCACTGACGCCATCGGATACGGCCCGAATCGGACGTCCTACTTCTCGTTCCATCAGATGGGCAGCGCCCGCATGGGGTCCGACCCGGCCATCTCGGTGGTCGACTCCGATAATCAGGCCCATGACACAGCAGGGCTCTACGTAATGGACGGGTCCTGCTTTCCGACTGCCTCGGGGGTGAACCCGATGATCACGATCGCGGCCATTGCCCATCGTGGCGCCACCCGGCTGGCCGAACGGTTGGCCTGAGACAACACCGGGTCTCAGACGGCGTTCAACCCATCTCGATGTCTACCGCGATTTCGCTAGAGGTTCCGTCCACGTCGATGTGACGCGTCGCCGGGTCGAGACCATCGGCGTGGCAGACGATCTCGTAGATTCCCGGGGCCGGCGCGTAAAGCGAGAACCGGCCGTCCTCATCGGTGAGAGTGGCGATGTCAGGCATCGGCACCGGAGCAGTGCCGAAGAACACCCGTGCCTCGATCACCGGGCTGTCGTCGGCGAGATGGGAACGTCCGTCGACCCGGGTGCCTCCACCGGTCACGCCTGGGACGCGTCCTTCCAGGCTTTGATGTTGTTGAAGACCGGTTGGCTGATGCGTGTGCCCGAGTTAACCGTGGCGCCCCCATAGGCATGGATGGCGATCCCGTATCTGGACCCATTGGCGAACCGGTAGACGGCGGATCCACTCTGGCCGCCGGCGGTGTCGATGTCGTAGAACACCTTGCGGGTGCTCGCGGAGTCGATCGTCCGGGCCGCATACCACTGGGTGCCCGCCGGCTTGTCACCTGGATACCCCGAGATGTTGGCGTGGACCCCGTCGAGACTCGGCCAGTTGCCAAACCCGAGCCAGCCAGTCCTGTCACCAAGCGACTCTCCCAGGACGATGGCGCCGTAGTCGTACTCGCCATCGCCATCGGTGGCCCACCCCACCACCGACCAGAAGTTGGAGGTCGTCGCTGACCCGAACGGAAGCGTTCCTCCATTTCGGCCTGGCATAACGGCGATCTTCTGCACCCAGCCATCACGACCGGCGACTCCGCTGTTCTTGATATAGACGACGTGACCGGCGGTCACCAACAGCCTCGGCCCCACGAACCATCCGGTTCCGATCCACACCGAGTTGTCCGCCGCCGTGATACGCAGAGAGGCATGGGCACGCCACGGGTACGCGGCAGTGTTCGTGATCTGAAACCGATCGTCGGCGCCGTGCACCGTCTCGGCCCGGGCGTCGGGCGGGCCGAACGATGCCTCGCCGATGTCGGGCAACTGTGTGGTCTCGTCAGGGATCGACAACACACCGCCAACCGATTCGGGTGAGAACTTGCTGTGGCTTGGGGCTTTAGGGGCCTTGTAGCCCTCGACCTTCTCGAACCCGCTCCGCGGAGTCTTCTCGACGTGATCGTCCTCGCCGGTTGAGATCTCGTCGGAAAGCGATTCCTCCCCCGCGTCGAAGCTGGAAACCGGTGTGTCCTTGTCCACAACCTCGTTGCCATCGGGCATGACAGCCCTCCTTTCTCGATGCCTATGCAGGCTCGATGTCGAACTGGTCCTCGAGGGCAAACTCCCCTGTCGCGATGATCCTCGTCGGAACGTTCTGTGTCCCATCTCGGCTCGGGATCTCGAGGGTGGGCGGAATGCGCTCACCAGCCTTCAACTCGTCGCGGGGCACCTTCCTTGTGACATAGACCGCGACAGCGAGGTCGGCCGGGCTATCCGGGTCATCCGTAACCGGGATGACTCCTATCCCCGTCACGTTCGGGTATCGGGCCAGCTCTTCCTGGTACAACTCGATGGCGCGCTGGACATGGTTGCGACTGGCCATCACACCACCTCGATGTCGAGCAATTCGAGCACATGTGTAATCCGATTGAAGACGCTCCCCGAGGCAGCGCCCGCAAAGTGGAGGCCGACGACCTTGTCGTTGTTGTTCAAGATCACCGACCCGCTGTCCCCACCGGCGCTGTAGCGGGTGCATAGGACCTGGTCTCTGAACCCAACTCGTGCTCGGCCCGAGCCCGACGGCCGGTGATACTTGAGAGCAAGGCGGAGGTGAACGTCGGCTATGACGCCCGTGGTGTAATCAGTGGTCCGGCCAACCTTCTTGATGTGCATGCCCCTGCGCACCGTCTTGCTCACGCCGGCCGGAGCGATGTCGAGGATGCGCAATTTCGGGCCGACCCAGGTGCGCCGCCGAACCTTGGCGATGGCGGCATCGACCAGATTCGGGAAGCTCGTATCTGAGAACTCGAATGGCACGAAGTCGGTGAGGCGCGCGAATGAGTCCCCGTCCGACGTGCCCCCGTCGAGCGATCCGGGCTGAACGATCCCGTCGCCGGGCGCCGCCAAACCTTCGTTGGCGAGGACGTGGGCGTTGCTCAATACGTAGAGGCCGGTCGAGTCCCCCTTCTTGCGCACCAGGCAACCGAAGGTGCCGACCGTGACCGCGGTGTGGCTGAGACCCGAGCCCGGCATCGCGGGCCGGACCCGCTCGGTGAACAGCTCGGGGACGACCCGCCCCAATTCGATGACATCGGTGATCCGCTCCCCGACACCGGGAACGACCACGACTTTGGGCACCGGGTTGGCGACCATCGCATTTGCCTTCTTCTTCTCGACGTAGACCCGCAATGCCAACTCTCCCGTGGGCTCGCCATGGGTGAGCTTGTCTCCGATCCCCAAACCCTGAACCCCTGAGCCATGCACCCACTCACGCGACCTGGAACGGACCGATTCGGCCTCCTCGGCGTCGGCCGCTTCCAGTGAGAAATCACCCCGCACTCGGCGGAGCCCTTTGCGGCCCTCGGTGACCACCTCGAGCGCCAGCTCGAGGTCCTTCTCATTGCCAGCACGTTCCACCCGGATGTGAGTATCGACCGCCGGCCGAAATGTCAACCGGGGAAGACCCCCAGGCCTCAGCCCGAGGTCTTCTTCTCTGCCTGACGAGCCTTCTCGGCTGCTTTGTCCGCTGCTGACCGAGCTTGTTTGGCTCGACGTCTCGCCTCGGCGAGAGCCTGCTTGGCGGTTTCGACCTCGGCTTCGGCGTCGATGGCTTCGATGTCGAGCGCCCGGGCACGCTCTCGGGCTTCATCGGCAGCCCGAGCATCTTGCTCAGCGGGATCTGGCTCCGGCACCGCGGGCAGCTCCATCTCACCCCAACCGCCGCCAGACGGCTCCAGCTCCCGCACCAGGGTCCCGGCGCCGAGATCGGCCTCACCCTCGGCATCGGTAGCGACTGCCAGCAACGTCCGATTGACGCGGTCCCGGGTCTGCAGCGATCCTTTGTCCAACTCCGCCATGGCGGCATCGGTCAGGGCCGCGACGGCCTGTCGGCGTGTGACCGATGCCTCCTCGACCGCCTGCCTCGACCCCGCCTGTCGGAGCATCTTGTGGCTGTCGATCAGCCGGCCCACGAGCTCGGGGTTGCTTCGCGCGGCCCTATTGAGGGCCCAGGCCGCCACCGAGGGCTTGCGCAGCTTGGCTACCCGTTTCGCCTCTTCGTCGTCACCCTCGGCTTTGAGTCGTTGCGACAGCGCATCTCGAGCGGCCGTGAACTGGTCTGAAGGGAGGATGTAGAGGTCGGCAACCTCGGCGGGGCTCAGGTCTCCTGGCATGACCGTCATGATCGCGCCACTTCTCAGAAGCTGCACACGACATCCACGGCGCCGGGTAAGGTCATGCGAACGGGCGGAGGGTCTGGGGCATGGTTGTCGCACGCCAATTCGCCCCGATGCACGCATGAGCAAATGGGAGGCAAGATGAAACGGCGACGACGCTGGTGGCTGGCTGGGGCGGCGGGAGTTGTGGCGGCCGTCTCGCTACTGATGGTCCCCGCCTTCGGAGATGGTCCCGTAATCGAAGAACTCGGCGTCTTGCGCCTCCATCTCGACTCGGACGGCGATCGAGTCACTTTCGTGCCGACCGCTGGATCCAATCAGATCCAGACCCTGACCGCAGGACCCAACTGCAAACTCACGTCCGCCGGCGCCTCATTGGTCAGCTTCGCCGCGTCGGGCACACCAGCCAACAAGAACCCCTTCCCCGGCCTGGTGGGTCACCGAATTGGTGTCGGCCAGACCGGTGAGGGGACCGGAGAGCCCTGCGCCCGGATCAACAAGGACAAGGCTCAGGCCTTGACCCTCAGTCTGACCGGTGCACTCGACGGCAGGGCAGTTGACTACGCCGAGATCGATCTGGGTTTCAAGTTCAACGGGGAAGCGACCCTCGAGCTACGACGTGGCAACTCGGTAGTGGGCACTGTCCAAGTGCCTTGCAGCGGTGCCTCGGACTGTGGGCCGGACTCGGGTGGCAGTGACAATGAGCGAGTGATCCTCTGGCTGGACCCCGCCGACGATCCGGGAACTGGGACCTGGCAGGCCTTTCCGATAGACGAGCCATTCGACACCATCGTCATCAAGCCGAGCGCCAACGTGCCGCCGGCCAAAGGCGTCGTCTCGCTGGAGGGCGGATTCAACGGCTCACTTCCCGGGCCCAAGGGCGTCGAACTCGGGACCGACGACAGCCTGTTCCGTGTGGTCGACGCCTTCGATGGCGAGATCGCCTGCACCGAGAACGAGCTCTTGATCGACGGCGAGGACGCAACGTTCAGCGTTACCCGCGGTTTCGACACCAACGGCGAATGCAAGGGCCCGACCGACGGGCTCTTGTTCACCTTCGACGCAGGCGCTGAAGGAGATGAGCTCTTCGTCGACTTCATCACCGAGCCAGTCGACGAGAACCCCGACACCGTTGCGCAATTCCTCGAGGTGATCACCTGGCAATTCGAATCCGCGCCTGACGTCGATGCTGGAGAGGACCAACACCGCACGCTCAGCTACGACGACCATGTGGGCGATCCCAAGAGGGTGATGCCGTGGTGTCTCAGCGACCCGCGTGATGAAGACGGCAGTCTGCCAGTCGGCACAGTCTCGGATCCGGTCGATCCCTTCGACTACGTGCCCGCCGGCCACACCTCGTGCCTCATCGAATCGAGCAGCCGTGTCACAGGATTGCTCGATTTCATCGATCTCGGCATCGTACCGGGCACCTTCATCAAGGTCGATGTCGTCTACAACTTCGGTGACGGCAAGCGGTGGACGTAAGCCGCAGAAGCTCCTAGGTCTTCGAGGAGGCGGGTCGCCTCCTCGAAGGCATCGCCGTTGTCGAGGCCTGTCTCTGCCTTGAGGCATAGGAGCAGGGCTTCTTCGTAGACGAGGCGTTGCTCACGGGCGCTCGCCAACGCCGGCTCAACGTGACCAATCGCCTCGTCGGATCGGCCGATGGCGATTAGAGCCCCGGCCCGCAAACGTTCGAGGGGCACTTCGTAAAGTGCCGCGTCCTCGCCGGCCAGGTCCTTGGCTACATCGATTACCTCGAGGGCGCGCTCCGGGTCTCCTGACCGTGTGAGGGCATCGGCGAGATGAACCGCGGCGTCGACCGCGAAGAAGGGTTGTCCAATCCGGTTGGCCTCGTCGATGACCTGTTTCAGGGCATCCGCCGCCCTCTGATTCTCGCCTCGCTCCATCATGAGCCTCGCCAGTTGCGTCTCGGCGAATAGAGCAAACGCGATCACTTTCTGTCCGCGCAGCACTCGTCTCGCCTCCTGCAGTACGGTCTCCGCATCCTCCAGCTGTCCGCGGCTGATCAGGACCTCGCCGAGGTTGGCCGCCGCCGCACCTTCGGCGACGATATTCCCGCTGCGCCGGCTCACCTCCTGAGCCTTGGAGTACATCGTGATGGCCTCATTCCAGCGCCCGTCGGCATACGCCTGAACCCCAAGGTTGATGGCAAGGAGCAAGATGCCGGACAGATCGCCGAGTTCCTCGAAGATCTCCAGGGCCCTCTCCTCGTGGACGGCCTCGTGGCGCAAACCCAGGATCTGGTAGGCCTCGTCGATCTTGGTGTAAGCCCGTGCCAGCGCGTCCATCTCCCCACTGGCTTCTGCCTCCTCGACCGCCAGCAGACCCACCTTGAGCGCCATCCTGGGTCGGAACTGATCGGAGAGGACCCCGGTGCGGAAGGCACGGAGTCGGGCAGTCGCCCTCCTCGCCTCGGGAAGGGCACTCCCTTCAACTTGTTTCAAGCCAAGGGCGGTCTCGCGCAGCGCCTGCGACAGGGCCCCAATCTTCTGATAGCAGCGGGCCAATGAGAGACGTAGGTCGGCCCGGGCAACGGGGTCGTCGTCGATGAGCCGGGCGGCTTCGCGCAGGGACGTGATAGCCCCGTCGAACGAGCCGGCCTCGTACAGGACCGAGGCCAGGACGGTGAGCACTTCGGCCCGGTCGGTCTGCGTGACCCAGTCGAGATGCCGGGCCGAGACGAGAGCCCGCTCGTAGAAGGCAGCCGCCTCGTGATTGGCGTAGATCTCCCGGGCGCGGTCGCCCGCCATCCGAGAGAAACGCCATGTGCGGCTCCAACGTTTGGCATAGAAGTAGTGCAACGAGAGAATCTCGGCAAACTCCTCGGGCCGACCCCGGCATGCGGCGAAGGTCGCGTCGCCCACCTGGGCATGGAGGCGTTCCCTGGTCTTGTGGGGAAGCCCGTCGTAAGCCACGTCGCGGATCAAAGAATGCTGGAAATCGACCCGTCCCGACTTGTCCACGGTCAGGAAGTCGGAGAGCCTCTGCAGTGAGCGAGTTTGATCCTGCGGGATCTCCCCGTCCATCCCGAGCACAGCCGACACCTGCTCCAGTTCGAACCCGTTACCGAGGACCGAGAGACGGCGGAGAAGATTCCGGTCAGAGAGCGGCAAGGTGTCGATGCGGGCCGCGATCATCGCTTCCACGGACTGCGGGATCTCCTCGAGTGACCCGCTGTGACGGAGGGCCTGCAGCAACTCGATCAGGAAGAGTGGGTTCCCATCCGCCTGCCGGGCCAGCTGCTCCACTTGCTGTGGGGGCAGCGGTGCTTCCTCTGTGGCGCTGAAGATGAGGTTTCTTGCATCATCGAGGCCCAACGGATGGAGCTCGACCCTGGTCACGGACGGAGACTCCGGTGCCAGGAATCCATCGGCGCCAAGTGACCGGGTCAGGACGAACATCCATGGATAGCGGTCCAAACCGGAAACCAGGCTTGCCAGCAGGTCCCTCGATGGCTCGTCCATCCAATGCGTGTCGTCAACCACGAACACGACAGGGTCTTTCATCGTCACCTCGAGCAAGGCACCGATCGCAGTCATGGCACGGACCGGACGGAACTGATCCTCGAGCAGCGATACCTCGACAGAGTCGGCGATCTCCAGACCCAACGCGAGCCCGATCAGGGACAGCCACGGGCCCAACTCTGGTGCCAGGGTGTCGACCAGCTCGAACAGGGCTTTCTCCGAGGCATCGGGATTCAGGTCCGTGAGTCCCCAGACTTCGGCCAGCAGCTCCCGGAACGGGAAGTACGGGGTTGCCGATTGATAGAGGCGGCATTCGGTGCTGATCACCCGGTCCGGTTGAGTGGTGGCCAGGAACTCTTCGACGAGGCGACTCTTTCCCATGCCGGCATCCGCCGCGAGCTCCACCATCTGACCGTTGCCGGCTCGAGCCCTCTCCCAGGCGGCAGTGAGAAGTGCTAGCTCCTGGTCACGCCCTATCAGCGCGAGCCCACCGCCCGCCCGCCGGCTCTTGCTCCCCTGCGGATCACCGACCGACACCGCATTGATCGGGTGTTTCTTGCCCTTGACCATGAATGGCTCGAGGGTGCTCAGATCGAAAGTGGTTCGTGACCCTGAGATCACCTCAGCTGAGGCGTACATCTCACCTGCCGGCGCCCGCGCCATTAGTCGTGCCGCCAGGTTCACCGTGTCACCCATCACTGTGTAAGTGCGGCGATAGGGCGTGCCGACCTCCCCGGCGAATACCCGACCCCAGGTGACTCCGACCGATATCGGGAGAGCTGGGCCGCCCGAGATCACCCGGCGCAGGGCAAGCAACATCTCCTCCTCGTCGTTGCCCGTGGTCGACGGAACACCGGCGGTGAGGATGATCTTGCCTCCGTTGGTCGCGATGTCGGTCGCCAGGAAGGTGATGGAACGCGCGTCGACAGCCTCCTGGACAACTCGGATCAACGAATCCAGCCGTTCCGCGGCCACTTCGGCACCATCACGCTCGATGACGTCGTCGAGACCGTGATGCTGGAGAAAGGCCACCGTGGCCGGTCGGTGTTCAGGCTCTACCTCGCCACTCAGCAACAGTTGGCAAAGACCGATCGGGACGAACTGGGCGAGCTCATCGGGCGACGATTCGACGTGACGTCGGGGCGAGCTCTCCACTTCCATCGCCCCCCTGAGCAGAACACCAGGGCCCGAAGGCCGTCCCCTGTTCGCTGCCGGAATCGCGGAAGCGGTCCCCGGACTGAGCAAGACCTGACCAGCTCGCGCTGCGCCCTCCATTTCGACCGTGCGAGTGGCTGCGGGGCCGGAGACGATCAGTTCTCGATGGGATCCTCCCACCAGGAAGAAGTCGAACATGCCGCTGTGTATGCCGACTGACATCCGCAATGTGACTTTGCCGGCACTGGTGACACACACGCCCACCTCATCCAGCCGCTGTTGCATGGCCCGGGCCGCAGCGCAGCTACGAATCGCATGCCGGTCACGGGCGAAAAAGAGCAGCAAGGCATCCCCGCCGAATTTGAGGAGACTGGCTCCGAAGGAGTAGGCGGCAGCGAGCAACTCATGGAAGGTGGCTGCGATCACCGCAGTGAGCTCCTCAGCCCCGAGCTTCCCATGCTTGGCCAGGCGCTCGGACATCGCAGTGAACCCCGATATGTCAACGAAGACCATGGACCCTTCGAGACACTGGTGCAATTGGCCAGGCGCCTCCGCGTCCCAGTCCCGCACCATGCGCGGCATGTAGGGCTGAGGCGAGGCGCTCATGTGAGGCAGATTAGAGCCGCATTGGCCCCGCCCCCGCGGACGCCGGGTCGACGCCGGATATTGTCCAATGGTTCGAATGTCGTGACCAGGCCCAGGGAGCAGATCGAAGTGAGCGAGCCAAGGGCGGGGCGGATGGCCAGGATTGCTCCCCCACGTCTTCAGACGATGGGCGATGGCGGGCATCGAACAGCGACCTGGCTCGAGCTCTTCTACGACCTCGCCTTTGTGGTGGCCATCGCAGTACTCGGAGGACGTCTCCTCGCCGACACGTCGTGGACAGGGTTGTGGTCCTTCTTCGGTTACTTCGCCCTGCTGTGGTGGCTCTGGGCAAGCAACACTTTCTACGCCGATCGTTACGACACCGACGATCTCTTCTATAGGTTGTGGTCGGCGGCCCAGATGGTTGCTGTCCTCGTACTCGCCGCCTCCCTGGCCCACGGCCCGTCTGAATCGACGACCGTCTTCGCTGCTGGATACGCCGCCGCACGGCTCGTCCTTCTCGCCCTCTACTACAGGGTGTACCGGCATGTCACCGAAACCCGCGATCTTGTCAGCGGGTACCTGATCGGCTTCGGCACGGCGGCCGTGGTGTGGACCGCATCGGTTCTCGTACCGGATCCGGCCCGATTCTACGTCTGGGGAGTGGCTCTGGCCATCGATCTCGCCACACCGTGGGTGGTGAGACGCCAGCAGGCCACGGTGCCTCTCGACCAGTCACATCTCCCCGAGCGCTTCGGGCTGTTCGTGATCCTCGTGCTCGGCGAATCGCTCGCTGCTGTCGTTTCCGGGCTCAGCCACATCGGGTGGTCCACCTCGTCGCTGATCGCAACAATCCTTGGCGTGCTGATGGCGACCCTTCTCTGGTGGCTCTACTTCGACAATGCCGAAGGCAGCGTGGTGAGGCGCCGGAGTGTCGAACAGAGGACCTGGCGGCCAACGGGTTGGATCTACACCCATCTTCCGTTGGCGGCTGCGCTGGCGATTGTCGGGGTCGCACTCGACCAGGCCATTCTCAGTGCGGGCGAGGAGCCGATGCTCACCGCCCAGCGCTGGCTCCTGGTGGGAGGTGTCGCCCTTGCCCTCGTGTGCATGGCCGTGATCCAAATCGCCTCCATAGGGCAGTCGCCACAGACGCTGAACCGGGCGATAGCCATCAACCGGCTCGCCGGCGTCCCATTCCTGGCGTTGATCGGCCTGCTGGTCCAGGCCGACCCGCTCTGGGTTCTCGTTGGAGCGACCGGGGTCCTGGCGGCCGTGCTGACTGCCGATATGGCCGTTTAGGCGCCGCCTGCCCGTATGACCGGCGTCTCATAGGGCCGACAGAGCGAACAGCTGCCATTCGCCTTCGACACCCTTGAGGTGGGGCTCTGCCCGACTACCTGGGCATCGGTGGGGCAGTCGGCGTGTAGCTCCTGATCCGGTCCCGGTTCCCGTAGGCACCGCCGGAGTAAGAGGCGATATCAGCCACGACCGCAAGAACGATCCCAAACCAATCGAAGCCAGTTACCCCGCCTGGGGCAACGGCCACGTACATCAGAGTGGTCCACGGGAGGAACACGAACCCGAGGAGGGGCCACACGAACGTGGAGAAAGCCAGGTCCCAACGGGCCGGCTGAGCGAGACCCCAGACAATGATCCCCAGACGAGGGCCGAGCAGGACCATGACCGTCGCGACACAACACATATCAGAGTCCTTTCACCGGGGCCACGATTTTCTCGTGCCAGCAACCTACACAACGAATCCGTGAGTGGTCGGGCTCAAGCCGTGGCTTCGGCCGCCTCTGCCGCGATCTCCGCCGCTCGACGACCACGGTCGAATGTGGACAGTGCCGATCGGATATCCACCGCTGCCTCGGCGGCAGAGGTGCTCGGGGCCTCGTCGTCGGCCATCGAGAAGCTCTCCCCCGGCTCACGCACCTGTAGGACCGCAGGCTCGGGACGATCGGGTTCGTGCCACGGGTCTCTCAGCATCCCGAAGACACTCTCTAGGAACGCCTCCGTGTCTTCCCGGGCCGAATCCATCGGCACCAGGACGCGACGCTCCATCTCATGGGGGATGAATTCGGCAGGAGGCTCTTCTGCGATCGTCGACGCCTCGGGTGGTGCGGCTTTCTTCACCAGATGCGCGGGCAACATCACATGGAATGCTGCGCCGGCGCCGTCCGGGGCGAGGCGGACCGAGAGATCCAGATCATCGGCCAGGCCAGCGGCGGACGCGACGCCCATCGCCAGGACCGGTTCCCCCAATAACCGGTTGATGGCCATCACCCCGTCACCGAAGTTTCCAATGGGTGTGGAGATCGAAATCCGATAGGTGTCGCCTGCCCAGGAACCGGTGGCCATGATCCTCCCGGCCGGCCCGGCGGCGAACAGAACACCCGTCACCTCAGAGAGCAGCCCGACCAATGACCCAACAACTCGCGCCGGGACCTCGGCCGACTCCAGCGACATCACCCCAACACGTCGCTCGTCGAAGTTGGCCAATGCGATGTCGATCAATTCGGCGATGTTCATTGCCACAAACGGTATTCGGCGGCGCCCGCCCAACCAAGGACCCCAGGATTTGGAGGTGCCAGGCCTCGAGGCTCCGCGGCGATATCGTGTAAGGATGCCCAGGCGTCTCTTTCCGGGGAAGAGAAGGCCGCTTCGAGTCCGCGAGCAAACGGACGCGAAGGTCTTCGCTACCCGGCACCGCTTCTTGCTCGTCCTCCTCCTCGTCCAGGTGCCCGTTCTCGCCGCGGTTGGCTTGATCAGGGAGGTGCCGATCTACGAGATCGTGATCGCATCGCTGATCCTCGTCGTGATGGCCGTCATCGGCATGGCATCGAGGACACAGGGCATGGCCGCCGGAGCGGTGTCGCTAGGCCTCGTGACCGCGGCGGGGATCATCGTCCGCTACCTCGAAGGTTCGGCCGAATCGCAATTCGCATTCCTGCTCGCCCTCGTCGCCGTCTCCTTCTATCAGGAATGGAGATTGGTTCTCGCCGGGTTCGTCTATGTAGTCGGGTTCCAGATCTTCAATTTCGTCGTGATATATCGCGAGGCCTATGTCCTCCGCTACGGCGTGGACCATGTCGCGATGCCTGTTGTTTTTCTTGTATTGACGCTCGCCCTGGTGGCCCTCCTGATGGCCGGCTGGCGGCTGGCGGCGCCGGGAAATGCCAAGCGTGCAAATGGCGAGGACGCGTACAGGTTTGGATTCAAAAAGGCGAACATCGGGATGGCCGTGCTCACCCCTTCCGGTGAATTCGTCGACGCCAACGACGCTCTGACCGGCATGCTCGGGCCGGTGGCCGGCACAAACATCAGGGGCGTAGTCCACACCGACGACCTCGCCGAGTTGGGACAGGTCTGGGAAGACATGGGCAACGGCGAGACTCAGAGCGCCACCACCTGGATGCGCTGGCGAGCCTCCGACGGGCGGACCATCTGGGGGCAAATGTCGCTCTCGTTCCTGCGCGCCGGCATGCATCGGCCGGCCGCGATTCTCCTTCAAATGGAGGATTCGACCCGAGCCCATCACGACGAACTGCGTCTCGAGCGCTTGATCCAGGGCAGGGACGAGTTCGTCGCGGCCATAGCCGAGGATCTCCGGGTGCCGATCGGCGCCGTTCTCGATCTGACCGCTCGGGCTGAGGGGGATCCTGTCGACCTGCATCGCAGCGTTCGCCGAATCGATTCCCACGCCAGGGAAATCGCCTCGATCGTCGACGATCTCATCGTCTCCGCCACCAAGGCTCCGTCACACCATCTGGCGCGTTCGGTCGATGCCGCCGTTCTCTGCCGGGAGGCCCTGTCCGACGTACCCGGTGCCGAGAACATCGCGGTCGAGATCAATGCGACATCGTTGTGGGCCGATCCAGGGATCACGATAAGGATTCTCGACAGCCTCATCGCCAATTCCGTTCGTTACGGCGGATCAGTGGTCAGCCTGGAGACGGCCGGCTCCGGCCCCGACACTGTCATCTCAGTCATCGATGACGGGCCTGCGATACCGGTCCCCGACCGGGAGAAGATCTTCAACGGCGACCTGCGCGCCGGCGGCCCGGTGACCCGGCCGGCTGCAGTGGGCCTCAGCCTCACGGTGGCCCGACGTCTCGCCCGGCAGATGGATGGCGACATCACCTACCGACGCACTGGAGACGGGCACAACGTCTTCGAATTGCGGCTCCCCTCGGAGTCGCTCAGGGTCGCTCAGGACCTTTGGGAAGCGGAGCCCATCGGCATCCCGGCCTGAATCAGCTGGCCGCAGACTCGGACATCACCCGTTCCAGGGTGTGCTCGACCACCGCCTGCAGTGCTCGCTGGACATCCACCCGGACCCTGGCATCGCAATGGACAATCGGGACGTCGGGGCCAATGCGGAGTGCTTCCCGAACCAGTTCGGGTTCGTGGATTCGACGCCCGTGGAAGGTGTTCACGGCCACCACGAACGGTGTTCCCCGTTTCTCGAAAAAATCGATGGCGGCGAAGCACGCCTCGATTCGACGGGTGTCGACCAGGACCACTGCCCCAATGGCGCCCCGAGCAAGCTCGTCCCACATGAAATGGAAGCGGTCCTGACCTGGGGTGCCGAACAGATAGAGGACGAGACGATGCTTGAGGCTGATCCGGCCGAAATCCATGGCCACCGTCGTCTCGGTCTTGGTGCCGTCGGGGTAGAGCTCATCGATCCCCGCGCTGGCGTCGGTGATGATCGCCTCGCTTCGCAATGGCTCGATCTCGGAGATGGCGCCAACAAAGGTTGTCTTGCCCACGCCGAAGCCGCCGGCGACGACGATCTTGACCGGGGTCAGCCCGGTGCGCTCAGAGAGCCCGGATCCCATCGAGCACCTGGTGGAGTAGTTCGGCATATTCGGAGTCCCCAGAATCGACCGTGGCTTCGGTCAGCGGCTCGGTGATGGTGATCGCTCCCTGGTCGCGCAGGTCAGCGGCGAGAACGCGGATCACGCCGACCGGGACCTCGAGATTCGCCGCCAGCTCGACGATGGCGATCTCCTTGCGACTCTGGGCGATGATCTCGGCAGCTTCCCAGCGGAAACGACCTCGCATACGCATCCCGGCAGGTGTCACGGCGACCAGCGCTTCGAGGGCGATGTTGGGGAGCCCCACACCGCTCCGCCCGCCGGTCATGGTGTATGGGCGGACGATCCGGCCACCGAGAGGGGTTCCGGGCTCGGTGGTCATGCCGGCTCGGGTTCGACCAGCCGTGCCTTGAGCTCCTCCCGAATGTCGGGAGTGAGGCTGTCGCCGACCCGCTGCACGAAGATCGACATCTCGAAGGCCACCGCCCCCAGGTCGATCTCCTTGCTGGTGAGACAGCAGAGGAGGGAGCCGTGACGGATGCCGGTGACGAAGAGCCAACCCTGTTGCATCTCGACGATGATGTTCGACACCGCACCGGCCCCAAACCGGCCGGCGGACCCGTAGGCCAGCCCGATCATCCCCGATGACACGGCAGCCAATCTCTCTGCCGTCTCCCGGTCGACGTCCTGGGACTTGGCCATGGCGAGCCCGTCGGATGAGACCACGACCGCCTGCTTGATGGTGGGCACGGTGGCGCATAGACGCTCGAGCAGCCAGTTGAGATTGGTGGCGGCGTCAGTCATCGCTCTCCCCCTTTGCCTCGGCCTCGGCCCGACCCCGGTTGTAATCGACCAGCGCCGACCTGAGGGTGCCGCCGCCCTCTCCGGCAGCGATGCTTGTTGCCGGCTCTTCCTCGCGGAAGGCTCGGCCCGGGATGCGTACCGGGAGGTCGCCCGCATCCACCTCCGCGACGGGCACCGGCGGCACCGCTATCGACACAGGGTCGGAGGTTTCGATCATCTCTGGCTGTGTCAGATCGATGACGTCGTATTCCGGCTCCACCCGCGCCATCTCCAGGCGATCGCGGGGGATGGTCACCTTGACGGTGATGCCCGGAACACTGGGGATTAGCTGGACATCGAGCCCGTGCCGATCAGCCAGCTTGGCCACGACATATATCCCCATCGTGGGCTCGACCGAGAGGCCGAGGGCAGGCGGGCGCTCAAGGATCCGGTTCATCTCGGCCAACCTCGGGTCGGATATCCCGACCCCGTGGTCCGAGATCGAGAGCTCGTAGCCATCGACGTCGAAGAGCCCGGTGACGCGAACAGGCTCGGTGGGCGGCGAGAACTGCAAGGAATTCTCGAAGATCTCGGCGAGGAGATGGGCGACATCTGTAACGGCTCCAGCCGACAGGCGTGCCGGCTCCAAGGCGAGCAACTCGACCCGCTGGTACTCGTCCACCTCGCTCAGGGCAGCTCGAACCACATCAGAGATCTCGGTGGCCTTGGCCCATACCCGAGGTGACTCGGAGCCGGCGAGCACCAGGAGGCTTTCTGCATTCCGACGCATCCGTGCCGCCAGATGGTCGACCTGGTAATACCCGCCAAGGGTCTCAGGATCCTCCTCGCGGGATTCGAGTTCGTCAAGCAGCGCAAGTTGGCGATCGACCAGCGAGCTGTTGCGACGGGCGAGAGTGACCAGGATGCCGGACACCCCTACCCGCAAAGATTCCATCTGTCGGGTCGACGTATCGATCAGGGCCCGGTGCATGTTTTCGAATGATCTGGACAGATCACCAATCTCATCGCCCGAATCGATGTCGAGGCCGAGTGGTGGGATGGCGTCGGCGCCTGGGTCAGAGGTGCGCAGGGCGTCGAGCAAATCGACCAGGTCCTTGTGGGCAACACGTCTCGCCGCGGTGGTAACAGAACCGATTCGGGTGCCGATCGCTCGACCCATCCGGTAGGCGACGAGAAGCGATCCGAGAGCCACCAGACCGACGACGACTCCGACGGTTACCGCAAGCCAGATATCTCCCGAGGTCGCCAGCGACCACACCAGGAAAACCCCGAGAAGCAGAGCTACCACCACGATGGGCACAGTGGCCAAGGTCAGCTTGGAGGGGATGCTCCATTGCCTGGACGCGGGCTCAGCCTTGTTTCGACCCGCCACCTTTGCTCCCATGTGAAAAACGTTAACCAGGGCTTGGTCCACAGCCTGGGATTGACCTCTCGAACTTGTCGATCCAGGCCGGGCCAATTCGTAATAGTCATGAAGGCCGAACACCGGTAAGGAAGGAGAAGAGTCATGAAACTGACCGCCACCACATTCGTCACCCTGGACGGCGTCATGCAGGGTCCCGGCGGACCCGACGAGGACCGCAGCAATGGCTTCGAGTTGGGGGGATGGCTCGTTCCCTTCGCCGACGAAGGCATGGGCCGAGCGATCACCGATATCTTCACCAGGGCTGAGGAGATCCTGCTCGGTCGCACCACCTACGACATGATGTATCCCTATTGGTCCACGTTCCCTGACCAGAACGATGTGGTAGCCGCCGGACTGAACAACCTGCCCAAGCATGTCGCTACCAGCCGACCGGACACCCTCGAGTGGACCAACTCCCACCCGATCGATGGCGACGTCATCGAAGCAGTTCGTCAGCTGAAGGAGCGGCCCGGGGGCGAACTTCAGGTCCACGGCAGTCACGGTCTCCTGCAAACACTGATCGGAGCCGGGCTAGTCGACGAGTTCAACCTGTTCACCTACCCGGTTGTGCTGGGCGACGGAAAGCGGCTCTTCGGCTCGGGCACGATCCCAATGACGATGAAGTACGGCTCGAGTGTTGTCACGGAGACAGGTGTCATCATCGCCTCGTACACACCGAGCGGTGCACCCACACTGCTCTCCCTACCGCCGAACGAAGGCCAAGAGGCGGTCGGCTGAGGATCGAGAAACACGACCGTCCCCGATAACTAGCTTCGTCCTTCATCGAAGGATGGGGCCAGATGACAACGGAGCAAGTCAGCACGTTCGAGGGCGCCGGAAAAGGCCCCAAGGTCGCGGTGCTAGGGGGTGGCGTAGCCGGGATGAGCGCCGCCCACGAGTTGATCGAACGAGGATTCCGCGTCGCCGTATTCGAGCGTCAGACCGAATTGTGCGGTGGCAAGGCGAGGAGCATTCCGGTTCCGGTAGGCGGCGACAGCTCGATCTGCGCAGATGTGGAAGGCCCCGCCGGCTTCCTGCCGGGTGAGCATGGCTTCCGCTTCTTTCCCCGGTTCTACCGACACGTGACGGACACGATGAGCCGCATTCCCTTTGGCGACAAAGGCGCCCATGTGGTCGACAACCTCACTGACACATCCAGGGTCGAGATGTCCCTCAATGAGAAGAAGTCCATCGAGATGCCGTCACGGTTCCCCAGCACGCGAGAGGACTGGGCCTTGATCGTCCAGGATCTCATCGACAACGTGCCAGCTGAGATGGGGGTGAAGAACGACGAGATCGAGTTCTTCGTCGGCAAGCTCTGGCAGGTGCTCACCAGCTGTGACGCCCGCCGCCAGGAGATCTACGAGACGATGGGGTGGTGGGAATTCGTCGATGCCGATAACAAGTCGGAGGGCTACAAGAAGTTCCTTGCCGAGGGATTGACTCGCTCCCTCGTAGCCGCCAATGCTCGACTGGCCAACGCCCACGTGGAAGGCGACGTCGGGCTCGCCCTGATCCTGGACATGCTCATCCCCGGCCCAAGCACCGATCGTGTCCTGAACGGGCCGACCAATGAGGTCTGGCTCCACCCCTGGCTCGCCTATCTGGCCGAGAAGGGCGTGGACTACCAGTTCGATCGGAAGATCGAAAAAATCGTGTGCCAACCCAACAAGGGCAGCACCGGCGGGACGATCGAATCGGTCATCATGTCCGACTCGGCGGGGAACAGCTACACCCTCGACGACGCCGACTACTACATAGCCGCCATGCCCGCCGAAGTGATGGCCAACCTGCTCGATGATGGGATCCTCGATGCCGACGGCTCCCTGGAAGGTATCAAGGAGATCGGCACCAAATACGTCGAGTGGATGAACGGCATCCAGTTCTATCTCACTGAGGACATGCCCCTCTCCAACGGGCACACGATCTACATCGACTCGCCGTGGGCGATCACCTCCATCTCCCAGCAGCAGTTCTGGCCCGACCACCCTCTCGAGAAATACGGCGACGGGAAGGTGCGCGGGATCATCTCGGCCGACATCTCCAACTGGCACGCCGACGGCAACACCATCGAGAAGCCGGCCATGTATTGCACGGCGGAGGAGATAAAGACCGAGGTCTGGGCGGAGCTGAAGAATTCCCACACCATGGACGAGAAGCCGCTCACCGACGAGATGTTGCATTGCTGGTTCCTCGACCCGGACATACAGCGGGAGAAATGGCTGGCGTCCCTGCCGAAGCCGGGACCGGCCGATGTCAAGGGTCTGGTCCCAATGGACGAAGACGCGGAGCCCCTCTTCGTCGCCTACGTGGACACATGGCGACTTCGACCACACGCATTCACCGCCGTGTCGAACCTCATGCTCGCCTCGGACTACGTGCGAACCTTCACCTCGGTGGCGACCATGGAGGCGGCCAACGAGGCAGCCCGCCGAGCAGTCAACGCCATCATCGAGCAGTCCGGACATCGAGCCAGCTTGTGCCGACTGTGGAATGTGACCGAGCCACCGTTCGCCTTCATCTTCCGAATGGCTGACCAGCGTCGCTACGACCGTGGGCTGCCCTGGAAGGAGCCGCCGTTCTTCGTCAAGGGCGCCACCAAGGCAATCACATCGGCCAGTCCCGTCGCCAAGAGCCTGCGACGAGTGGTCACCAGGCCTTAGCGGTCAGACCTCACGGAGCGCCGCCCGCGCCGCCTCGGCGAACGGTGCGGCCCCGGTGGCCTCGAACAGATCCCGAGCCGCCTCGAGATGAGCCCGGTCCTTGGCCAAACGTCCCAGGCTCAGCCGCAAACGGCCCTCCTCGTAGTGCATCTGCAGTTGGACCGCCGTCGCGAGGCCCTGCTGCCACTCCTTCCGAGCGGCCACTACGTCTCCCGCCTGCTCCTTGACCCCGCCGGCATATCGATGAAAAGCGGGCTGGCCGATGGGGAAGACCTTGCTGAACGCACCTAGCTTCTTCACCGCCAGCTCCGAGGCCGACTTGGCGGTAGCAGCCTCGCGAGCGCGACCGGTCGCCCATTGGCCGAGGTAGACGTCGGCTACCCCTGTGAAGCCGTCGAGGGCGAATACGACGCCGGGCCGCTCTGC
>Ga0190271_10000508_pt1 | contig 19725 bp, 20 predicted proteins | sample Popmic356T_FD_133747 | JGI IMG/M metagenome (GOLD analysis project Ga0190271, IMG submission 133747) | Populus adjacent soil microbial communities from riparian zone of Weber River, Utah, USA - 356 T | ecosystem: Environmental > Terrestrial > Soil > Riparian zone | place: USA: Utah | collected...
ACCAAAAACCGCTTCCGGTCTTGACGCCAGGATGGCGTCTTCTTAGAAGCTAGTTTAGAACTATTCAAAACTGGATGGCTTGGAGCCGTCCGGGAAAGCGGCTAGATAGGACGGCTGGCCCTGCGATTTCAAGGAAATTGCGCAGTCCGAGCTAAACCATCCGCGGATTGGTAAAGACAGGGATCTTGTGGACTCGATGGCCGCGCCTCGCGCCTATCTCGACTGGAACGCCAGTGCGCCGCTTTGCGAAGCGGCCCGCGCAGCAGCTGTCGCTGCGCTCGATATCGCTGCGAACCCGTCCTCGGTTCATAGCGAAGGCCGCCGCGCGCGCCAGTTGATCGAAATAGCGCGCCGGCAGGTTGCGAGCCTGGTCAAAGGCAGCGCGGAGCATGTTGTTTTCACATCGGGCGCAACTGAGGCGGCGAGCCTGCTTCTCACCCCCGACTGGCGCATGGGACGCTCGCCGCTGAGGTTGGCGCATCTCTATGTATGTGCCGCGGATCATACGTGCCTGCTGAACGGCGGCAGGTTTGCGCAGCAGGATATCTCGCGCATCGGCGTCGATGCGAACGGGTTGATGGACCTGGCTGGACTGACCGCAGCCCTCGCCGGGCACGACCGCGCCGCGGGCCTGCCGCTGGTGGCAGTGCATGCCGTGAACAACGAGACCGGTGTCATTCAGCCCTTGGCCGAGATTGCGTCGATCGTCCGCGCTGCGGGCGGCGTTCTGGTTCTGGACGCCGTGCAAGCAGCTGGCCGCATCCCGCTGGATATGACGGCCGGCGTGGCGGACTATCTCATTCTTTCCTCGCATAAGATTGGCGGACCGAAAGGCGCAGGCACTGTCGTCGGTGCAGCAGGTTTGATGATGCCCATGCCGCTTATCACCGGCGGAGGCCAGGAGCGCGGCTTCCGTGCCGGGACCGAGAACCTGGCGGCGATCGCGGGGTTTGGCGCGGCTGCCGTGCAGGCCGCTAAAGCCGTGGACGGCTTGGAGATGGTGCGCGCGCTTCGCGATCGGGTTGAACGGCTCGTGCTGGAATGCTGCCCGGAAGCAACCATATTTGGTGCGGCCGCGCCGCGTGTCGCCAACACGACATTCTTTGCGCTGCCCGGCATCAAGGCCGAAACGGCGCAGATCGCGTTTGACCTTGCCGGGGTGGCGCTGTCGGCTGGCTCGGCCTGCTCGTCGGGCAAGATCGGCCCCAGCCACGTCTTGCAGGCGATGGGTTTTGGCGATGGGGCAGGCGCTTTGCGCGTGTCGATTGGCGCCGCCACTACCGACGCCGACATAGCGCGGTTTGACGTGGCCTTGACTGAACTGTTGGCGAGACGGCAGACGAGGGCGGCTTAATTCCGGGAGCGGTTTGCTTTCGCTTCGGCGATAGGTATGCGGTCCCCGCGACAGGTTTCACCGGTGCAAAGCCGGATGAAGAGCACTATATGAGGCGTACGCTCAACTTTGCGGCGCCATAGTTTGAAAACGGTCGGGCCTTGACCCCGGCATGGATGGAGAACGCTGATGCCTGCTGTGCAGGAAACGATCGATACTGTCCGCAAGATCGATGTGGATCAATACAAGTATGGCTTCGAGACCATCATCGAAATGGACAAGGCTCCAAAGGGCCTGAGCGAAGATACGATCCGTTTCATCTCGAATAAGAAGGGCGAGCCTGAGTGGATGCTGGAATGGCGTCTCGGGGCGTTCCGCCGCTGGCTGACGCTGGAAGAGCCGAACTGGGCGCGCGTCGACTATCCCAAGATCGATTTCCAGGACATCTATTATTACGCAGCGCCGAAGAACCAGTCTGGCCCGAAATCGCTGGACGAGGTCGACCCGGAGCTGCTGCGAGTTTACGAAAAGCTCGGCATCCCGTTGAGGGAGCAGGAGATTCTGGCCGGCGTGCAGAAAGCAGCGCCCGCAGAGGGCGCGGACGTCTCCGATGAAGAAGCGTCGGACAATGTCTACAAGTCCGGTCGCGTTGCCGTCGATGCGGTGTTCGATTCTGTTTCCGTCGTCACTACCTTCAAAGAGGAACTGGCCAAGGCCGGCGTCATTTTCTGCTCGATCTCGGAAGCGATCCGCGAGCATCCTGAACTGGTGAAGAAATATCTCGGCACCGTCGTGCCGACGACTGACAATTTCTACGCCACACTGAATTCCGCGGTATTCACCGACGGGTCGTTCGTGTTCGTGCCGAAGGGCGTTCGCTGCCCGATGGAGCTGTCGACATATTTCCGGATCAACGAGAAGAATACCGGCCAGTTCGAACGCACGCTGATCATCGCGGAAGAGGGGGCTTACGTCTCCTATCTCGAAGGGTGCACGGCGCCGCAGCGTGACGAAAACCAGTTGCATGCGGCGGTGGTCGAACTGATCACGCTCGACGATGCCGAAATCAAATATTCGACGGTGCAGAACTGGTATCCGGGCGACGCACAGGGCAAGGGCGGTATCTACAATTTCGTCACCAAGCGTGGCGACTGCCGCGGTCATCGTTCCAAGATTTCGTGGACGCAGGTCGAGACCGGCTCGGCGATCACCTGGAAATACCCGTCGTGCATCCTGCGCGGCGACGAGAGCCAGGGCAATTTCTATTCGATCGCGGTGTCGAACGGCTACCAGCAGGTCGACAGTGGCACCAAGATGATCCATCTGGGCAAGAACACCCGCAGCCGGATCATCTCGAAGGGCATCGCTGCCGGCTTCAGCCAGAACACCTATCGCGGCCAGGTCTCGGCGCATCGCAAGGCGACCGGCGCACGCAACTTCACCAATTGCGACTCCCTGCTGATCGGCGACCAGTGCGGCGCGCACACCGTGCCTTACATGGAGGCTAAAAACTCGACCGCGAAGTTCGAGCACGAAGCGACGACGTCGAAGATCTCCGACGACCAGAAGTTCTACGTCATGCAGCGCGGCATTCCCGAAGAGGAGGCCATCGCGCTGATCGTCAACGGCTTCGTCAAAGAGGTTATCCAGGAACTGCCGATGGAGTTTGCGGTGGAGGCGCAGAAGCTGATCGGGATTAGCTTGGAAGGCAGCGTCGGTTGATCAAACGCATTTGGCACGGCTACACCACGCCTGAGCGCGCCGACGACTATGAGGCGCTGCTGAAGGCCGAGGTGATCACGGGCATCGAGGGCAAGAACATTCCCGGTTTCCGCGGGATCGATGTGCTGCGCCGGCCCCTGGGTGACGAGGTCGAATTCATCACCGTCATGGAGTTCGACGGCCTGGACAGCGTCAGGGCTTTTGTCGGCGAGGATTACGAGCAGGCCTATGTCCCGGACGAAGCCCGCGCCATCCTGAGCCGCTTCGACGAGCGCTCTCAGCACTATGAGGTGCGCGAGGCCCGCAATTATGGCTTCGCGTCCAGCGCACAGGCAGAGGCTGTCGCGGCAAACGCGGCTGCCAGCAGTTCTGCCACGGTTGCACCGGCGATCTTGCCGCCCGACACCTGGTTCGTGCGCAAGGATCGTGGCAGGGGATCGGTTCCGATAACGCGCGACGGCTACAAGGTGGCGGCGAAATTCGTCATTGGCATGCTTGGCTGGGCTGTTGCGGCGGCGGCGATGGCTGTGGCGGGACAGTGGGTGGGGCCGCCCTGGCTGACCCTTGCCGCGTTGCCGGTCTTTATTCTCGGGACTTTCCTGACGGCCTGGTACTTCATTGCCATGGCGCACAAACACACAGACACATCAATCACTTACAACGATTACGTGAAAGCAAGAAGAAATGCTTGAGATCAAGAACCTCCACGCCAAGATAGCCGACACCGACACGGAAATTATTCGCGGTCTCGACCTTACCGTCAAAGCGGGTGAAGTGGCGGCCATCATGGGCCCCAACGGTTCGGGCAAGTCGACGCTATCCTATATTCTCGCCGGCCGGGACGACTACGAGGTCACCGAGGGCGACATTCTCTACAATGGCGAATCGATCCTGGAGATGGACCCCGCCGAGCGCGCAGCCGCCGGCATCTTCCTGGCGTTCCAGTATCCGATGGAAATACCCGGCGTCGCCACGATGGAATTCCTGAAAGTCGCGATGAACGCCCAGCGCAAATTCCGTGGCGAGGAGCCCTTGAAGACATCCGACTTCATTAGGCGGGTAAAGGAAGCCGCAGCGTCCCTGAGCATGGATTTCAACATGCTGAAGCGCCCGCTCAATGTCGGCTTTTCTGGCGGCGAGAAGAAGCGCGCCGAGATCCTGCAGATGAAGCTCCTTGAGCCGAAGCTGTGCGTGCTTGACGAAACGGATTCGGGCCTCGACATCGACGCCTTGAAGATCGTGGCCGAGGGCGTCAACGCGCTCCGCTCGCCGGATCGTGCCGTTGTGGTGATTACCCACTACCAGCGCCTGCTCGACTACATCGTGCCGGATACCGTGCATGTGCTGTCGAAGGGCCGCATCGTGAAATCGGGCGACAAGACGCTGGCGCATGAGCTTGAGGCCAATGGCTATGTCGACATCATCGGCGAGGCGGCGTGAGGCTTTGGCCGAAGGGGTTTTGCAAATGAACATACATGCTCAGATGCACACAGCCGCCGAAAAGGCGCTGCTTGCGGCCTATGACACGATCGTTTCCGATCTGCCGGGCGACGGCGCGGTTGCCGTCAAACGTGACAACGCAATTGAGCAGTTGAAGATCGGCCTGCCGACCAAGCGTGTCGAAGCGTGGCATTACACGGATTTGCGCCGGCTGCTGACGGCCGTGCCGGAATTTTATGCGTCAAATGGAGCGAACGCAGTCGACCCCGTGCTTGAGGGATCGTCGGTGCTTGCGCTGCTGAACGGCGTTTCGCGCAAGACCAATCTCGGCGTCGAGGGTGTCTCGACCCAGCGTCTCAGTGAAAAGCTGCAGGACGGATCGTTCGCGCCGGCGCTGGATTCTGCCGGGTTTGATGACGCCATTGGCGCGCTGAACAGCGCCTTTGTCGCCGACGGCTACTTCATCGACATTGCCGATGGAGCGGAGTTGGCGGCGCCACTGGAACTGCAGAGTGTCCAGAATGGCGGCCAGTCGCATGTTCGCTCGGCCGTGCGGGTTGGCAAAAGCGCCAAGGCGACGATCGTTCAGCGCGAGACTGGCGACGATGGGCTTGTCAGCAGCGTCTCGAACCTGCTGATCGGTGAGGGCTCCGAGGTCCTGTGGATCATCGTGCAGGATCGATCCGATGCCGCGATCCATCTCGGCCAGTTCAACGCGGAAATCGGCAAGAACGCCAGGCTAACGCTGTTTGTCATGAATGCCGGGGGCAAGCTTGTCCGGCAGGAGATCCGCGTCAAGGCGGCAGGCGAGGGCGCCGACTTTCAGTTGCGCGGCGTAAACCTGCTGTCAGGTGACAGCCATACCGACGTGACGATGGTGCTCGACCACGCCGTGCCGCACACCGGGTCGCGCGAATTGGTCCGCAACATCGTGACCGGCAAGGCGCATGGCGTGTTTCAGGGCCGCATCAATGTGCATCAGCCGGCACAGAAGACGGACGCAAAAATGGCGTGCAACACGCTGTTGCTGTCGGACGACGGCGAGTTCGACACCAAGCCGGAACTGGAAATCTTCGCCGACGACGTCATCTGCGGGCACGGCGCGACCGTCACCGAGATCGACAAGAACCACCTGTTCTATCTGATGGCGCGTGGCGTAGATGAGAAGTCGGCCCGGGGTCTGCTGGTGAAAGCGTTCCTGGCTGAAGTGATCGAGGAACTGGAAGTCGAGCCGGTGGTCGAGGCGCTGGAGAAGCGGCTCGAGGATTGGTTCGCTACGCATGTGTAGTGGGTGGGTCCTTCGAGGCTCTCCCTCGGAAGGAAATACCTAGTTTTGGAGATCGTGCGGGCTCGCACCTCAAGATGAGAATCGTGGTTTGCGTCATCCTTAATTCCGGACGGCTTGATGACGCGGTTCAAAACGTGGGTCTCATCAAAGGACGATCCTCATCCTGAGCTGCGGAGCCGTCTGATTCGTTTGCGAGTTGGTACAGGCTGATTGCGGGCGAGCCTCGAAGGACGCACCGCCAGCACTACCGGGGAAGGCATGACAATGGACCATAAGGTCGAAGCAAAACCCTACGACGTCGAGGCAATCCGCCGCGATTTCCCGATCCTGGCGCGAGAGGTCTACGGCAAGCCATTGGTCTATCTCGACAATGGTGCGTCGGCGCAAAAGCCGAAAGCGGTGCTCGACGCGATCCAGCACGCCTATTCGCAGGAATATGCGAATGTCCACCGCGGCCTGCATTTCCTCTCAAATGCCGCCACCGACGCCTATGAAAAGGCGCGGGAGACGGTGCGTCGTTTCCTGAACGCCGGCAGTGTCGATGAGATCGTGTTCACCTCCAATACGACGGCGGCGATCAACACTGTCGCTTATGGCTTCGGCATGCCGAATATAGGCGAGGGTGATGAGATCGTGCTCTCCATCATGGAGCACCATTCCAACATCGTGCCGTGGCATTTCATCCGGGAGAGGCAGGGTGCGAAGCTCGTCTGGGTGCCGGTCGATGACCTTGGCACCTTCCACATTGATGACTTCGAGAGATCGCTGACCGACCGCACCAAACTTGTGGCCATCACGCATATGTCGAACGCGCTGGGCACGGTGACGCCGATCAAGGAGATCTGCCGCATCGCGCATGCACGCGGTATTCCGGTGCTGGTGGATGGCAGCCAGGCGGCGGTGCACATGCCGGTGGACGTGCGCGACCTGGACTGCGACTTCTATGTTTTCACCGGCCATAAGGTCTACGGTCCCTCGGGCATCGGCGTGCTTTATGGCAAGAAGGAAATTCTGGAGCGGATGCGCCCCTTCATGGGTGGCGGCGAGATGATCGTCGAGGTGACCGAGGACAAGGTGACCTACAACGACCCGCCGCATCGGTTTGAGGCCGGCACGCCCCCGATCGTCCAGGCGATTGGGTTGGGCGCCGCCCTCGACTATATGGACTCGGTCGGTCGCGAGCGCATCGCCGCGCATGAGGCGCAGCTCAAGAGGTACGCACATGAGCGGCTTCGGGCGATCAACTCGCTGCGGATCTTCGGCGATGCGCCCGGAAAAGGAGCAATCATTTCGTTCGAGTTGCAGGGCATCCACGCGCACGACGTGTCGATGATCATCGACCGGCAGGGCGTCGCGGTGCGGGCCGGCACGCATTGTGCGCAGCCGCTGTTGCAGCGCTTCGGTGTGACCTCTACATGCAGGGCATCCTTTGGCATGTATAATACGCTTGCCGAAGTGGATGCCCTGGCGGAAGCCTTGGAAAAGGCGCGAAAGTTTTTCGGGTGAGCGTGATGGACAATCCTATCCCCCTGATCAGTGAAGAGGAGCCGCAGGCCGCGAACCTGCCGGCAATCGAGTCCGCCATTCCAGCCGAAGAGCTTGCGAGGCTGACGGACGATATCGTCTCGGCGCTGAAAACCGTCTACGACCCGGAGATTCCGGCCGACATCTACGAGCTGGGTCTGATCTACAAGATCGACATCGAGGATGATCGCCAGGTGAAGATCGACATGACCTTGACCGCTCCTGGTTGCCCGGTGGCCGGCGAAATGCCCGGCTGGGTGGAAAATGCGGTTGGCGCTGTGGAAGGGGTTTCGAGTGTCGACGTGAAGATGGTGTTCGACCCGCCGTGGAGCCCGGACCGCATGTCCGAGGAGGCTCAGGTCGCGGTTGGCTGGTATTAAGCAAGCCCACCTGGCGCGAGCCGCTATTGGATCGCGCGAAGGGGAAGGGCGCGTGAAGCGCCCTTCCGATCAGCGACCTACTTCATGATATGAACGACTTTGCGGGTCGCGGGATCGATCAGTACCGTCTGGCCGTCGACCACGACGTACTGATACTTCTGGTCCGGAACTGTGTTTTCCGCCAATTCGCCTGGCTTGAAGACGTCGGGCACGATCGCACCGACGATCAACTCAAAGTTGCTCGGCCTTTGGACCGTCTCAACCGGATGTGTCGTGACGTATTCGCGGATAACCGTCTCCTGCTCGGGAGTAACGATTAAAGCCTGCGCGAAACTAGAAGCGGTTCCCAGCAGAAGCACGCCGAAGGTGGCGCCGAAAAGTTTGGTTTTCATGATCATCTCCTACAATTGTTAAGTGCCTGAATTGACACGAACTACTTCATTACGTGGACGACTCGCCGAGTGGCTGGGTCCACGAGAACCGTCTGGCCATTGATGACGACATACTCGTACTGCTTCTCGAAACCGGGAGCGTCGAGCGGCGTCACGGTCACCGTGTCGGGAAGGTCCTCGCCGATTACAACCTCATAGCCGTCGGGCACCACTACATCTCGTGGCGGATGCTGGACGACATATTCGCGAATGACGACCTCTTGCTCCGGCTGAACGATGACGGTCTGCCCTGCCGCCAGGCCGGTGGTGCCGATAAACAGCAACCCCGCTGCGATCAGTGTGTTCGATCGTTTCATTGTCTTCTCCATCTGTCCCTGGACGAGATAACCCGCTCGCTGGCAGGGAGGTTCCAAAACTAAACGCCAATGAAGAAGGGCGTGTGCGTTGCAGCGTCTCCTTCACGGATAGGTCGGCCGCTGCCGAATCTGCTTATGACGCGGTGTTCGAAGGCGTTTCGTTCGCCACACTTGCAACGGCAGGCCGCCAGCGTCATAAGGCGATGAAACCGCCGCCGCACGAGGCAGAGATGAAAACCTTCTTCACGCAGTTCTTCACCTGGTGGAACGGCCAGACGCTGGGGACGCGCTTCCACACCTGGCGTCACGGCGCTGAGGTGGGACAGGACGAATTCGGCAATACCTATTATGAGGGGGGCACGGATTCCGAAGGCCGCACGCGCCGCTGGGTGATCTACAACGGCCCGTCCGAGGCATCGCGCATTCCGCCGGGCTGGCACGGCTGGATCCACCATCGCGTCGACACGCCGCCTTCCAAGGAAGACTACAAGCCGCGCGAATGGCAGAAGCCGCATCAGCCGAACATGACAGGCACGGCCGGCGCCTATCACCCGCCGGGGTCGATCCTGGCTGGCGGACACCGCCCGCAAGTGACCGGCGACTATGACGCGTGGACGCCGGGCGGCTGATTGTGCACGAGCCACAGCGCGTCTACGCTCGCTTCCGCCACATTTGACCGCTATCGGCTCGCCATGACCCGACTCGCTGCATTTTCCGGAAAAGCGCGCATGCCGAAACCGACCAGCCGCGCCGCCGCCTTACTTCTGGCCGGGCTGCTCGGCATCGGCACTGTGCATGCCTTCGCTCAGGATGAACTCGACGCGCCGGACGAGGAAACACTGGAACAGTTGCAGGATCCGCAGGGGGATCCCGATGCGAACAACAACAAGGCGCCCGCGGTGAAAGGCAAGGACGTTCGCGTCGCCAACCCGGTCGCGGAATTCGCCGGGCTCGACAAGATCACCGGCCGCATCACCTCGTTCGACGTCTATGTCAACGAAACCGTGCAGTTCGGCGCGCTTCAGGTGACGCCGCGTATTTGCTATGCCCGTCCGGATGCCGAAGAGCCCAAGACGGACTCCTTCGTCGAAGTCGACGAAATTACACTGGACCGCAAGATCAGGCGCATCTTCACCGGTTGGATGTTCGCCGAGAGCCCCGGCCTCAACGCGGTCGAGCACGCCGTCTATGACGTGTGGCTGAAAAGCTGCAAGAAAAAATCCGACGTCCCGCCACCGGAAGCCGCGAACACCAACTAGCGCTTCAATTTCCTGGCAGGATACCAGCCCGAACAGATCTCAGAACTCGTCCTCGCGGTCCGACGGCTGTTGAGGCTCCGCCGCCCGCGACCGGCCAAAGGTATAGCCGGTCTCCACGGTCGTCTTGCCGAACCTGTCGCGCAGGGTGTCGATTGCCGACTCGGCGAGCGCGCGCTTTCGCGCCTTTATATCGACGAGGTCGGGTGGATCGGCCCGCTCCTGGCCGGATAAATCGTGCACGCCGATGCCGAGGAGGCGAAACCGTGTCCCATCCAGCTCGCGCTCCATCAGGTCCAGTCCTGTCTGGAAAATCCGATCTGCAAGGCGCGTTGGGCTTGCGAGCTGGCGGCTGCGGGTTCGAATCTTGAAATCGCTGGTTTTCATCTTCAGCACCACCGTGCCGCCCGCTATCCCCGCTTTCTTCAGTCGCGTGGAGACCTTCTCTGAGAGAGCGCGCAGCACCGGCGCCAGATCGTCACGCGCGGAAATATCGACGTTGAAGGTCGTCTCGGCCGAGACGTTCTTGGCATCCTGATCCGGCTGGACCGTCCGCGTGTCCTCGCCACGCGAGAGAGCATACAAGCGGTCGCCCATGACCCCATAGCGCCGCATCAAGTCGGCGCGTTCCATCCGCTGCAACTGGCCGATGGTACGCACGCCGTCGCGCTCCAGACTGGCGGCGAAGACTTTCCCGACACCCCAGATTAGGGTCACCGGCTTGTCGGCGAGAAATCCAACTGCCTCCGCCTCGCCGATGACTGAAAAGCCGCGAGGCTTGCGAAAATCGGAGGCGACCTTGGCGAGAAATTTACAATAGGAAAGTCCGACCGAGATGGTGACCCCGATCTCCTTTTCGACATCGCGGGCGAAACGCGCCAGCACCCTGGCGGCAGGCTGACCATGCAGCCGTTCGGTGCCGGCAAGGTCGAGGAACGCTTCGTCGATGGAGATCGGTTCGACAAGGGGGGTGAGCGCCTGCATCATCGCGCGAATCTCGCGCCCGACGCGGACATACTTTGCCATATTGGGCTTCAGCACGATCGCATCGGGACAAGCCTCCAGCGCCTTGAACATCGGCATGGCCGAACGCACGCCGCGTATGCGGGCGATGTAGCATGCCGTGGACACGACACCGCGCTTGCCGCCGCCGATGATCACTGGCTTGTCCTTCAAATCCGGATTGTCGCGCTTTTCGACCGCGGCATAGAAGGCGTCGCAATCGACATGAGCAAGCCGCAAGCCATAAAGCTCGGGGTGCCGGACCAGGCGAGGGCTGCCACAGGCCGTGCAGCGACCGGAACCCGCCTGCTGCAAAGCCAGGCAGTCGCGGCAGAATCCGTCCTTGGGATCGTTGACAGCCAAAGCCATTGGTGTGAACATAATGAGAACATCGAGATCCTATTTCATGTCGCCGGAGGTTTGAAGCTCTGACTCCGCAAGTTTGCGCAGCGTGCCGGGTTGTCCCCAGAACGCTGATTGGCGATTTCGTCGCGGTGCCGACCGAGAGAGGGCGTTCGCAGGGAGACATTGATATCACGGAGGCTGGATGCCGCTGGAGATCGTGCCCTTGACGACGGAACGCTGGGCCTTGTTCGAAGGGCTGTTCGGCGGGAACGGAGCGTATGGCGGCTGCTGGTGCATGTATTTCCGCCAGGAGCCGTCCGAGTGGAAGGCAAGGACCAGCGATGGCAACCGAGCACAGTTCCTGGCGCGGGTCGGGGAAGGGCCTCCTTAAGCCGACAGGCAGGAAGAAAAGTTTCCGCATTCAATGGGGGGCAACAGGCTGAGATGTCGCGGACTCTAGCTTACCCGTCCAAGTCCAAGCGCTGCCTTGATTTTCGGCCCAGCGTCGGTCCAGGTTTCGACCACTGCGACACCGTCGGGAAGAGGTGGCAGAAGACCACGCAATTCCGGCATCGACATCAGATGAAAGCAGTTGGCATCCGGCACAGCCTCGAGGACAGATTTGTGATTGTGCGGGATGTCATCCACGAAAGCGACCGGACGCAGGCTTGCGCCGCGCAACGCCTTCAGCGCCGGTCCCTTGGGAGCTTCCGTCGTCACCATGGGATAGGTTAGGCCGAGGGCATCCAGATGAGCGCGGCGCGTTTCACGGAAGCGATGCGGCATGGCCGTCAGCAACACAATCTCCGCTTCCCCAGCGATGTCGGAGATTGTCGGCGCCGCGCCCTCCGCCACGGTCTGCCAGTTCGCCTGGCCATCAAAGAAGGCGGCAATGAAAGCGGCAACCGTCTGACTGTCGGCAGGTTCGCCGGTCGCGCGATTGACGATGTTGCCATGCAGACGGAAGGTCTTCATTGCCAACTCGTGCCCTTCGGCATCGAGGTATCGCATAAATGGACCGATGAATTCGAGGATGACGTCGTCGACGTCGAGAACCAGAAGCGGTCTCGTATCCAGCGAAAGCTCGGCGATCTGGCGGGCTGTCTCGGGATCGTCGCTCATGTGGACCGTTCATAGTTGTCGTCGCCCGAGGGCAGGGCGCTGGCGGCTCCCGCCACATCCTGTGGCCGAAGACCCGTATCCGCGCAAAGGGCAAGCAGGCTCGGCTCATGGGCCAGAAAGAAGGCGAGCACCCCAGCCAGAAAGCCGGGTTCGCGGGCCGCTTGGCGCACCTGGCTCGCCTCGATGCCGGTCAAAGCCAGGAAACGCGGCAGCAATTCGGGGTCGCTGGCAAGAAAGGACAGCGCCTGAATCGCAATGCTTTCCGCCTGTGCGGCGTCGACGGTCCGACTCATTTTGGTATCCGATTTCACTGGTTTTGACCTAGTGGCAGCAACGTGCCGCCGCAAGGTTGCAAAATGCGTGTCCTGCCGCAGTCGCAGCAAACCTCACGCAATTTCCGTTTCGTCAATGTTCCTGCGATAATGCGCAAAGGGAATCGCCGGCCAATCAACGACTGACACTGCCGGTTGCAGCGCCGAGGGCGGGACTTCCATGCCGAAGAAGGTAATGATCGTCGAGGACAACGAGCTCAATATGAAGCTCTTCCGCGACCTGATCGAAGCGAGCGGATACGAGACCGTTCGCACTCGAAACGGGTTGGAGGCGCTGGATCTGGCGCGCATACACAGGCCAGACCTAATCCTTATGGATATCCAGCTGCCGGAAGTTTCTGGGCTGGAGGTAACGAAGTGGCTGAAGGAAGATGACGATCTCCACACCATTCCGGTGATCGCCGTTACTGCCTTCGCCATGAAGGGGGATGAGGAGCGCATCCGCCAGGGCGGCTGCGAGGCCTACATCTCAAAGCCCATCTCCGTTCCCCGCTTTCTGGAGACGATAAAGTCCTATCTCGGGGATGCCTGACCCTCGGGCAGGTCGCGAGTTTGAGCGGCAAATGACGCCGCTCAGCCTGGGCCAGAACTCCATTATGCGGCCTGGGGGGAGGTCGACACCTAAGGGTTGGCCCATCCTATCCGAAGGAAGGTATAGGACGAAGCGTGCAGTGGAACGTCTCGTAAATTGGCAACAAATGGTTGATTTCTATTGGCTAATGAGCAAGAGTGTCGATCTGGGCTTGGCGTTTGAAGGGGTGGGGAACCTCAACCGACGCAACATAAATACCCCATGAAACTCGGGTCCGCCGCATCTCCTGGGTCCATGGGGTCGGTCGGTCGGCGCTGGCGCTAAGTGGCCTCCTCGTACCGCTGTCAGCTGTCGACCGACCTCCATTTTCCGACGAAACCATTTCGCTCAGGGCCCGGTCGTTCCGAACGGGCGTTCTGCGCCAAGCGCTGCTGGTGAGAGCACGCGGTGTTGGTCGGCAGGACACATTGCTCGCTCAACCGGCTACAGAGACTGCCAGCGCAACGAAAAACGCCGCCCGAAGGCGGCGCTCATACCCGTCTGGAGACGTGATTACTTGATCTTGGTTTCCTTGAAGTCGACATGCTTGCGCGCAACCGGGTCGTACTTCTTGAAGGAGAGCTTCTCGGTCTTCGTGCGGCTGTTCTTGCTGGTCACGTAGAAATAGCCGGTGTCGGCGGTCGAAAGAAGCTTGATCTTGATATTTGCAGCCTTGGCCATCGGTCAGTCCGTCGATCTGGAGGTTTGTCACAACTCCGCGACGCAGTTTACGCAAGGCGCGGAAAAAAATGTTGGCGGACACATAGCCGAGAACCCCCGAAAGTCAAGGCTCTGTCCGGGTTCGCCACTTTGACGCGTCCAAAGGGCGCAGCGGATCATATGAGGCTGCGAACAAATTTTCCGTGCAGGAGCCGATAGAATGGCACCTGGCCGCCAGGGAGCAACTGCGGATCCTGCGCCAGGCGCTGCTCAAGCTCTCCCAGAATGGTCCGTGTAATTGTCGGGATGTCCGTTTGTCGCGCCTCGGCAAGCGGGAGCCAGACAATCTCTTCCAGTTCGTCGGTCGGGCCTCCGTCCGGCAGTTCCACGGCCACGGCGTCACGCCAGCAGGCGAAAAAGCGCGTGTCGAAGCGCCGGATCCGTCCGGGCGGCGTAATCGCACGGGCAACAAACCGCAAGGGATCGAGCGACGGTAGCACTCCGTGATCGGCGAACCCGCGCCAATCTTCACGGGTTGTCTCGAACGAGCCCTTGCGGCCGATCAGCAGTCCCGCTTCTTCATAGGTCTCACGGACCGCCGAAAGCGCGACTGCCCGCGCCCGGCTCTCGCTGGCGCGGCTTCCGCTGCCGACAAGTTTGCGCATTTCGTCGGGATGGAGGTCCTGGGCCACGGAGATGCGGCTGTCGGCGGGGTCGGTGCGTCCGCCTGGGAAGACAAACTTGCCAGGCATGAAAGCGTGGCGCTTGTGCCGGCGGCCCATGAGCACGCGTACGGTCTCGCCGGTTCGATCGAGAAGGATCAATGTGGCAGCGTCACGCGGCCGCATCGGCTTGCCACCAAGCGCGAAATCCTTCGATTCGGCCTTGTCGACCTGGGCTCTCGTCATTCCTTCCATACCCGCAATCTAAACGACAACGCAAAGAAGGAAAGGCGCGGCATGGACCGTTCTAAAGTGATGAAACAAGCGGGGATCGCATATTGACATAAAGATGTCTTTATGTGACTTCTTCATGTCGCAGAGAGGATGTTCCGTGTCGCAAAGCCTGTCATCGCTCGACGCTCTATTTGGCGCGATTGACTCCAGACCGGACGGATCGGAAGTGCTGGCAGCGCTGCGCGCCGCCGCCGCTGAGCGAATTCTCATCCTGGATGGCGCGATGGGGACTCAAATCCAGGGGCTCGGATTTGGCGAGCACCATTTTCGCGGCGACAAGTTCACCGGCTGTACCTGCCATCAGCAAGGCAACAACGATCTCCTCATTCTCAGCCAGCCCAAGGCAATCGAGGAGATCCATTACAAATATGCCAGAGCCGGCGCGGATATCATCGAGACCAACACCTTCTCGTCGACGTCGATTGCCCAGGCCGATTACGGCATGGAGGAACTGGTCTACGAGTTGAACCGAGACGGCGCGCGGCTGGTTCGCCGCGCGGCGATCCGGGCGCAGCAGGAGGACGGCAAGCGCCGCTTCGTCGCCGGAGCGCTAGGACCAACGAACCGCACGGCCTCGATTTCCCCAGACGTGAACAACCCCGGCTATCGCGCGGTCAGCTTCGATGATCTGCGCATCGCCTATGGCGAGCAGCTTCGGGGGCTGATCGATGGTGGCGCCGACCTCATTCTGATCGAGACGATCTTCGATACCCTTAACGCGAAAGCCGCGATCTTTGCGACAGAAGAGATCTTTGCCGAAAAGGGTGTGCGCCTCCCCGTAATGATTTCGGGCACCATCACGGATTTGTCTGGGCGGACCCTGTCCGGTCAGACGCCGACAGCGTTCTGGCATTCTGTCCGCCACGCTAAACCGTTCACGATCGGCCTCAATTGCGCGCTTGGCGCCGCCGCCATGCGGCCGCATCTGGGGGAGCTATCGGGCGCGGCCGATAGCCTGATCTGCGCCTATCCGAACGCCGGCCTGCCAAACGCCTTCGGTCAGTATGACGAGAGCCCTGACTTCATGGCCGCCCAGGTCGAGGATTTCGCCCGGGAAGGCCTCGTCAACGTCGTTGGCGGCTGCTGCGGGTCAACGCCTGAGCATATTGCCGCCATCGCCGCTGCTGTTTCCAGCCATCCGCCACGCGCCGTTCCCAGCAAGAAGCCGTTTATGCTGCTTTCGGGTCTGGAGCCTTTCACGCTCACCAAGGACATTCCCTTCGTCAACGTTGGCGAACGCACCAACGTCACGGGTTCGGCCAAATTCCGCAAGCTCATCACCGCCGGCGACTACGCGGCGGCGCTCGATGTGGCCCGCGACCAGGTCGCCAACGGGGCGCAGGTCATCGACGTCAACATGGATGAGGGCTTGATCGATTCGCAAAAGGCGATGGTCGAATATCTCAATCTCATCGCCGCCGAGCCGGACATCGCGCGCGTTCCCGTCATGATCGACTCCTCAAAATGGGACGTCATCGAAGCGGGGCTGAAATGCGTGCAGGGCAGGCCGATCGTGAACTCGATCTCGATGAAAGAGGGCGAGGAAGCTTTCCTGCATCACGCAAGGCTGTGCAGGGCCTATGGTGCCGCCGTGGTGGTCATGGCCTTCGATGAGGCAGGGCAGGCCGACACCCGAGCTCGCAAGGTGGAGATCTGCACCCGCGCCTATCGGCTGCTCACCCAACAGGCCGGTTTCGCGCCTGAAGACATCATCTTCGACCCCAATGTGTTCGCCATCGCCACCGGCATCGAGGAGCATGACAATTACGGCGTCGACTTCATCGAGGCGACGGCTGAGATCACCGCGACGCTGCCGCATGTCCACATTTCGGGCGGCGTTTCCAACCTGTCCTTCTCCTTCCGCGGCAACGAGCCGGTGCGCGAAGCCATGCACGCGGTGTTCCTGTACCATGCGATCCAGCGCGGCATGGACATGGGGATCGTCAATGCCGGCCAGCTTGCCGTATACGACACGATCGACCCCGACCTGCGCGAAGCCTGCGAGGATGTAGTGCTGAACCGCGTGCCGAAGGCTGGCGGCACGGCGACCGAGCGCATGCTGGAAATCGCCGAGCGCTACAAGGGCACCGCCGGCAAGGAAGCCAAGGAGAAGGACCTTGCCTGGCGTGAACGGCCCGTCGAGCAGCGCATCACCCATGCTTTGGTCAATGGTATCACCGAGTTCATCGATGCCGACACAGATGAGGCGCGCCTCGCCGCCGCGCGGCCCTTGCATGTGATCGAGGGACCGCTGATGACCGGCATGAATGTCGTTGGCGACCTGTTCGGCGCCGGCAAGATGTTTCTGCCGCAGGTGGTCAAGTCGGCGCGCGTCATGAAACAGGCGGTTGCCGGGCTGCTGCCATATATGGAGGCCGAAAAGCTCGCCAATGCTGCCAATGGTATCGAAACAGGCGAGCGCCAGACGGCCGGCAAAATCCTGATGGCGACCGTGAAGGGCGATGTCCACGATATCGGCAAGAACATCGTTGGCGTCGTTCTCGCCTGCAACAACTACGAAATCATCGACCTCGGGGTCATGGTCCCGGCGACCAAGATCCTGCAGGTGGCGAAGGACGAGAAGGTCGACATCATCGGCCTGTCCGGCCTGATCACGCCGTCGCTGGATGAAATGGCGCATGTCGCCGCGGAAATGGAGCGCGAAGGGTTCGACATTCCGCTGCTGATCGGCGGCGCCACAACCAGCCGCGTGCATACGGCGGTCAAGATCCATCCGCGCTATGAGCGTGGGCAGGCGGTGTATGTCACGGACGCAAGCCGTGCTGTCGGCGTGGTCTCCAGCCTGCTGTCACACGATCTAAAGCCGGGCTACGTCGAACGCGTCCAGGCGGAATATGCCAAGGTGGCGGATGCGCATCACCGAGCGGAAGCGGACAAGCAGCGCCTGCCGTTGGCGCGGGCGCGAGCAAACGCGCATAGGGTCGATTGGTCGACATACACGCCGCCGAAGCCCACCTTCACCGGCATAAAGGTGTTCGAGTCCTGGGATCTGGCAGAGCTCGCGCGCTACATCGACTGGACCCCATTCTTCCAGACGTGGGAACTGAAGGGGCGATACCCGAAGATTCTGGACGATGAGAAGCAGGGGCCGGCCGCGCGCCAGCTCTTCGAAGATGCGCAGGCAATGCTGCGCAAGATCATCGAGGAGAAGTGGTTCGCGCCAAAAGCGGTTATCGGCTTTTGGCCGGCGAACGCCTTTGGCGACGACATCCGGCTCTTCACCGACGACACGCGGTCGGTGGAACTCGACACATTCTTCACCCTCCGCCAGCAACTGACCAAGCGCGACGGCAAGCCCAACGTGGCGCTGGCGGATTTCGTCGCGCCGCTGGACAGCGGCAAGGCGGATTACATCGGCGGGTTTGTCGTGACCGCAGGCATCGAGGAAGTGGCGATCGCGGAGCGCTTCGAGCGGGCGAACGACGACTACAATTCGATTCTGGTCAAGGCCTTGGCCGACCGTTTCGCGGAAGCCTTCGCCGAACGGATGCATGAAGTGGTGCGCAAGGAACTGTGGGGTTACGCGCCCGACGAGGTGCTGTCTCCGGATGAGTTGATCGGCGAGCCCTACCAGGGAATTCGTCCGGCGCCCGGTTATCCCGCGCAACCGGACCACACCGAGAAGGCGACCCTGTTCAAGCTCTTGGATGCGGAGAGGAATGCCGGCGTCACCCTGACGGAAAGCATGGCGATGTGGCCGGGATCCTCGGTGTCCGGCGTCTATCTTTCGCATCCGGAGAGTTACTATTTCGGAGTGGCCAAGGTCGAGCACGACCAGGTTGAGGATTATGCCCAGCGCAAGGGGATGGCATTAGCTGACGCAGAGCGCTGGCTTGGGCCGATCCTGAACTACGTGCCGGCACCATTCGCCGAGGCGGCTGAGTAGCGTCGCTCGCGTGATTTGACCCTGCATAATCTCGCTCGGCGAGCCCATGCAGTCTTTGGACGGCGCCCGCACGTCGACCCGGTGGAGAATATCAAATATACTCAACCCAGTTGGAGACGCCCTTCCTTTGCACGGAGCCACCCAATGCAAATCTCCTTCGAGGGTAGAAAAGTTCTCGTCCCGGGTGGCACTCGCGGCATCGGTCGATCAATCGCTCTCGCATTCGCGGCCGAAGGCGCCGATGTGGCGATCTGCGCTCGCAATGTGGCAGGTCTGGAAGCGACCAAATCCGAGTTGAAGCGGCATGGAGGGAGGGTGTTCGCTATGCAATGCGATCTCGGCGAGGCGTCCGCGCCCGAGAATTTTGTCAGTGCGGCCGCGAGCGCGCTCAGGGGCGTCGACATCCTGATCAATAATGTGTCGGGCGTCGGCATGAAAGATGACGAGAGCGGCTGGCTCGCCAGCGTCAACATCGATCTGATGGCGACGGTGCGCAGCACCCAGGCCGCAATACCGTTCCTGGAAAAGGCTCAGTGCGGGGCCATCATCAACATATCGTCTATTTCAGGCTTCAGGGCGGTGCCGCGGTCGTTGCCCTACGCTGCGGTCAAGGCGGCGCTCGTCAACTACACAAAGGGTCAGGGACTGGCGCTCGCACCGAAGCGCATCAGGGTAAATGCCATCGCGCCGGGCTCGATCGAATTTCCTGGGGGCGTATGGGAAGGCCGCAAGACTTCCGATCCGCAACTCTACGAGCGCACGCTCACCACCATACCGTGGGGGCGGCTTGGAACGCCGGAGGAAATCGCAAAAGTCGCTCTGTTTCTGGCGAGCGATATGGCGAGTTGGGTAACCGGGCAAACCATCATCGTCGATGGCGGACAGTTGCTGACCTGAGGAAGTGCTGGAAGGCCGTTCGCAACGGCCGGCGCGAGGATGAAGATTTCAGTTTGGGAACGGAGGCTCGACCGCTTTGCCGCGGCAGATGCCATGCGTAAGCGCTGAGGGGACCCGATTCTGCGCCACGGAAACGTCCGGCGAGTTCGCCCGGTGTTTCCGGTTGATTGCAATCTTCGCCCTTGCGTCCAGATCAGCGAATCTATAGGGCTTTGCGCGGTTCGGAGCGTAGCGCAGCCCGG
>Ga0190271_10000509_pt1 | contig 19676 bp, 12 predicted proteins | sample Popmic356T_FD_133747 | JGI IMG/M metagenome (GOLD analysis project Ga0190271, IMG submission 133747) | Populus adjacent soil microbial communities from riparian zone of Weber River, Utah, USA - 356 T | ecosystem: Environmental > Terrestrial > Soil > Riparian zone | place: USA: Utah | collected...
CTCGGTGGTCGACGACGGCAGCGTCCTCTTCGACAGCGAAGACCCCCTCCTCACCGCGGACGTCAACCAGGCCCGAGATGTCTACCGCTTCCGAGACCGGCAGCTCGACCTGCTCACCAGCGGCGGTTATGCCGGCCCCGCCCGCTTCCGTAACGCCACCCCCAGTGGCCGTGACGTCTATCTCTCCACCCCGGAGCAACTGCTGGCGGAGGACCTCGACGCGGGCAACACCAGCATCTATGACGTGCGGGTCTCCGGGGGGTTCCCGCAGCCCCAGGCGCCTCCCCCGCCATGCGCGGGAGAGGAATGCCGGCCCCTGTCGATCCTGGGGCCGGAGGCGACGGTGCCGGGCTCGGCCGTCGAGCAGTCGAGCGGGCGCGCGGGGAAACGCAAATGCAGGGCAAAGCCCCGGCGCTGCAAGCGCACCCACGGCAAGAAAGGCCATCGCGGCAAGCGCCACCAGGCGGGGCGGGCCGCCGAGGGGAGAGGGGGTCGACGGTGAGCCCGCGGCGCTCGCCGGCCCTTCTCGCCGGGCTGATCGGCGTCCTCGCCCTGGTCGCGTTCACCGCGCCGCCGCCGGCCGCAAGGGCCGCCTATGTACACACCTGGGAAGGAAATTTCCCGGTGGCCGAACCGGAATCCTTCGTGGTTCCGCTCGCCGTGGGGGTCGACAACTCCGGCGGCCCCGGCGACGGCAGCGTCTACACCGCCAACTTCGCTTTCAGCCAGACGGACGGGAGCGAGGTCGCCAAGTTCGCCCCGGACGGGACCCTGCTCGACAAGTTCGACGGCGCGGAAACCCCGGCCGGGCAGTTCTCGTTCGTCTCCGCCGAATTCCAAGACTCCGGCCTCGCCGTGGACAGCTCCAGCGGCCCGAACGCGGGCAGCGTCTACGTCGCCGACGTCATGAACTCCGTGATCGACCGCTTCTCCGAAGACGGAACCTACGTCTGCCAGATCACCGGTTCCCCCACGCCCTCCGCCAGCGAGTGCAACGTCGCCGGGAGCGAGGTCCCGGGCGGTGGCTTCTCCCCGTCCGGAGTCATCGTCGACCCGGCCACCGGCGTGCTCTACGTCGCCGATCGGCGACGTGACGTGATCCTTCGATTCGACTCCGGCGGGGCCTACGCGGGGGAGATCGCGAGCCCCGCGCTGACCGCCCCGAACTCGCTGGCGATCGACTCGACGGGGGCGCTCTACGTCGCCAACGTCCACTCGTACTTCAACTTCGAAACGACAAACGTGGTCAAGCTGAGTCCGAGCGGGGAATTCCTCTTCGAGGTCACCGACAAAACCCCGTCCCGGGTGACGGTCGACCCGACGACGGATCGCCTCTACGTCGCCGAGGGGTTGGAAGGCGCCCGGCTGGTCGAGTTCACCCCGGCGGGAGCCCGGGTGGCGGAGTTCGGCACCGAGCAGGAACTGCTGGCTCCGTCCCTCGCGGTCGACGCTGACAGCGGCCGCATCTACGCGACCAACGCCCGCTTCGGCGACCCGAGCAGAATCGAGCTCTACGGCAAAGGCGCCGCCGTTCCCGACGTCCTCACCGGGGAGGTCACCGACGTGACCGAGGTGTCGGCGCGCCTGCACGGGTCGGTCGACCCGGCGGAGGGCGGTGACGTCACCTTCTGCGAGTTCGAATACGTCGAGGACTCCGACTACGACCCGGCCGCGTTGAACCCGTACGCCGCCGGGGGGCCGCCGGTCCCGTGCGACGATGCCCTGCCGATCGGGTCGGCCTCCCAGGTGTCCGCCACGCTGGGCGGCCTGCAGCCCTCGACCACCTACCACGCGCGGATCGTGGCGGCGAACGCCAACGAAGTCAGGAGCCGCGGGCCGGACGTAGTCTTCGCGACCAGGGGGGCGCCGACGATCGACGAGCAGTCGGTGACGAACATCGAGCGCTTTGGCGCGACGCTGACCGCGAGGATCAACCCCCACGGCTTCCCGGCGGAGTTCAGGTTCGAGTTCGTGGACGACGCCCACTTCCTCGCCGAGGGCGGCTTCTCCGGCCCGGCGGTCCGCTCGACCGTCTTCTCGGAGATCGGCAGCGGCCTCGAGCCCCTGTCCGTCAACCAGAACATCTCGGGCCTGACCGTCGGCACGACCTATCACTTCCGCGCCGTGGCGCGGAACTCGACAGGGACCGTCCTCGGCCCCGACGGCACGTTCACGACCGTGCCGGTGGCGGCGATCGAGCGACAGTGGGCCTACGCCCACGTCGACACCGCCACGCTGGAAGCGCGGATCAACCCGCTGGGGATGGAGACCCGGTGCCGGGTCGAGTACGTCGCCGGCGACCAGTTCGACCTCAGCGGCTTCGCCACCGCCCGCAGCCAGCCCTGCGTCGCCGCTTTGGGCAACGGCTCCGACCCACTCACTGCGCGGGCCGAGATCGACGGGTTGCAGAAAGCAACGACCTACCACTTCCGCTTCCTCGCCGAAAACGCGAGCGGGGTCCTGGGCGCCGGGGACGGCACCTTCACCACCTTCGGGATCGAAGACTTCAGCATCGACGTCGTCGACGCGGAAGGCAATCCCTACACCCAGGCGGGCGGTCATCCCTTTGCCTCGATAACCCACTTCGCCTACAACCACACGATGGTCGAATCGGCAGGCAACGGGAGCGAAGGCAGCGTCAACGCGTTCATCCGGGAAGTCCTCACCGAGACGCCGGTCGGGCGGGTGGGCTCGGCCGTGGCGACGCCCCGCTGCCCCGGCTACCTGGTCGAAGAAGAAAGGTGCAGCGGCGACTCCCAGGTGGGGACGATCACGATCGAATACTTCAACGGGGGTAGCCGCAACACCCGCACCCGCGGCCTCTACAACGTCTTCACGCCGGCGGGGACCGCCAGCCGCTTCTCCAGCATCGACCCCTACGTGAACACCGACGCGTTCATCCGCACGGGCGGCGACTACGGAACCACGATCGGGACCTACGACATCACCGAGGAAGCGCGGATCGTGGGGGTTACCGCGACGATCTGGGGGGTTCCGGCGGATCCGCGCCACGATCCGCAGCGGCGCTGTCCGGGGATCGGTACCGGCTGCGCCTCGAACGCGGCCCCCCTGCCCCTGCTGCGCAATCCGACCTCCTGCGGCGGGCCGCTGACCTCGCGGGCGGTGGTCGACACCTGGCAGCGCCCCGGCGACTTCGACACGGCGACGGATATCCAGCCGGCGATAGTCGGCTGCGAGCAGCTGCCGTTCGAACCGACCATCGAAGTCGAGCCGACGACGACCAGCGGCGATTCGCCGACCGGGATGAAGATCCAGATCCACCTGCCCCAGGACCAGGATCCGGAAGCGGTCGCGACCGCCGACATGAGGGAGATCTCGGTGCGGATGCCGGAGGGGGTGGTCCTCAACCCCGCGGTCGCCGGCGGCCTCCAGTCCTGCGGCCCGGAGCAGATCGACCTCGACGGGTCGGGCCCCGCGCGCTGCCCCGAGGCGTCCAAGGTCGGCTCGGTCTCCCTGGAGACGCCGATGCTGGAGGACCCGCTGCCGGGGGCCGTGTACGTCGCAACTCCCGACGCCAACCCGTTCGACTCCCTGTTCGCCCTCTACGTCGCCGTTCACGATCCCGCCACCGGGGTGGTCATCAAGCTGGCCGGCGAGGTCGAAGCCGACCCGGTGACCGGGCGCCTGACCGCGATCTTCCCGGACAGCCCGCAGCTTCCCTTCGAAGATCTCACCCTGCGGCTCTTCGGCGGCGACCGGGCGATGCTGCGGACGCCTCCTCTGTGCGGGACCTACCGGGCCGAGGCGACCCTGACGCCCTGGTCGGCGCCGGCCTCGGGTCCGCCCGCGCGACCGACCGACGCCTTCTCGATCACGGGCGGGGCTAACGGCGGGGGATGCGTGAACCGGCCGCAGGACGCCCGCCACGCTCCCGAGCTGACGGCCGGCACCACGAGGCCCGTGGCCGGGGGCTACTCGCCGTTCGTGCTGCGCCTGCGGCGCGAAGACGGCTCGCAGGAGCTGGGGCGCCTCTCGCTGCAGCTCCCACCTGGTCTTCTCGCCCGCCTCGCCGAGGTCCCCTTCTGCCCGCCCGCCGCCCTTGCCGCCACGGTGGGGCGCGACGGCGCCGCGGAGCAGGCCTCCCCCTCCTGTCCCCGCGCCTCGGACGTGGGAGAAGTCGAGATCGGCGCCGGAGCCGGGCCGATCCCCTTCCTGGCGAAGGGGCGGGCGTACCTGGCGGGCCCCTACGACGGAGCGCCGCTTTCGCTGGCAATCGTGGTCCCCGCCCTCGCCGGCCCCTACGACCTGGGGACCGTGACGGTGCGGGCGGCGCTGCGGGTCGACCCGCGGACGACCGAGATCCTGGTCGACTCCGACCCGCTGCCGACGATCCTCGACGGCATCCCGCTGGACATCCGCTCGATCGGCCTGCGCCTGGACCGGCCCAGGTTCATCCTCAACCCGACCAGCTGCCGGGCGATGGCGCTGAGCGGCAAGGTCGACTCCGTCCTCGGAGCGACCGCGCCGCTCCACAGCCCGTTCAGGGCGCGCGATTGTGGCCGCCTCCGCTTCGAACCGCGGCTGGGGATGCGGCTGTTCGGCGGCACGCGCCGCGGCGAGCACCCGAGCTTGCGGACCGTGCTGGACATGCCGGGCAAAGGCGCCAACATCGCCCGCGCCTCGGTGACCCTGCCGCCGACCCAGTTCCTCGACAACGAAAACCTGCTGGGTATCTGCACGCGGGAGCAGTTCGCGAGCAAGGTCTGTCCGGCGGACTCGGTCTACGGGCGGGCCGTGGCCTGGAGCCCGCTGCTGGACAAGCCGCTGGCGGGCCCGGTCTACCTGCGCTCCTCGAATCACCGCCTGCCGGACCTCGTCGCCGATCTCGACGGCCGCATCCGGTTCTTGCTGAGGGGCCGGATCGACTCCGCCGCCGGCGGCATCCGTGTCAACCTCGAAGGCATCCCCGACGCCCCGGTGGACCGGTTCGTCCTCGTCATGCGCGGTGGCCGACGCGGTCTGCTGCAGAACTCCGCCGACGTTTGCGCCGACCGGCGTCGGGCGCAGGTGCGGTTCGAATCCCACAGCGGCAGGGTCAGCGAACGGCGCCCTCTGCTGAGGCCTCAGTGCACGGCGCGGGCGACCGCCCGCGCCGTGCGCCGCGCTTCGAACCGGAAGTCGACCAGGAACCCGCCCAGCTTGGGCTGGAAGCCGACGAAGTAGAGGTCGGGGGCGTGGGGATGCGTGCGCGGGGTGCCGATCCGGGGACGACCCGAGACGTCGAGGACGTCGAGGTGGCCGACCAGCTCGCCGAGCCCGGGCTCGTAGCCGATCGCCGCGATCACCGCGTCCGGGCTCAGGGTCTCCCCGTCGGCGAGCAGCACGCCATGTCGCGAGACCGATTCCACGGCGGGCACCACCCCGATCCTCCCGCGTTTGACCTGGCGGACGAAGCCCGAGTCGATCACCGGCGGCCGCCGGCGCCGGGAGGTCGTGTGCACCCCGTCGGGAGGGAAGGGCAGGCCGTAGGGCTCCAGGTCGCCATAGACCAGCCGCGACACGAGGCGGGTGGAGCGGTCGAGCATCCACGGCGGGGATCGGCGGGCGAGCAGCGAGAGGGGATGGGTCGGGACCCGCAGCAGTTCGCGGGGAACGATGTTGGGCGGGGTACGCAGCGAGAGTCGCACCCTGCCGGCCACCCCGGCCGAGAGCTGCTGGGCGATCTCGGTGCCGGTGTTGCCGGCGCCGACGACGAGGACGTCCGCGCCGGAGAACTCGGCGGGCGAGCGGTACTCGGCGGCGTGGATGACCCGGCCCGGAAATCCGCCCGCGTCGCTCCATGGCAGCCGGCGGGGGGTGTGGTAGAAGCCCGTGGCCACCACCAGGTGACGGCAGCGGCGGACTCCCTCGCGGGTCTGCACGGACCAGCCCCCGTCGCGCTCGACCCGGGTCGCCTCGACGCCGAGATCGATCGGCAGGCGCAGCAGAGCGGCATAGCGCTGCAGGTAGGCGGCATAGCCGTCGCCACCGACCCAGCGCCCCTCGCGGCGCGGCACGCGCGCGCCGGGCAGCGCCGAGAGCCAGCGGATCGTGTTGAGCCGCAGATCGTCGTAGCGCCGCTGCCACGAGGCGCCGACCGAATCCTCCCGCTCGAGGACCCGGACCGCGACGCCCCGGCGCTGCAGCATCGCCGCCGTCGCCAGGCCCGCCGCCCCGGCGCCGATCACCAGCACCTCGTCTCCCTGTCCTTCCGCCGCTTCGGTCGACATTTCTTGCGGCAATCGTATTCGGTGACCCCGTGAGCGCGATTCGGCTGGGCAGGGTCGCGGTGGGCGGGGTCGAGGCACCCACCTGGGAAGTCGGGCCCGAGGACGCGAGTGAGGCGGTTGTCCTCGTCCACGGCCTGCCGGGCTCGGGCGAGGACTTCGTCGGGCTGCTGCCGGCTCTGGGGGGGATCGGCAGGGCGCTGAGCTTCGATCTGCCCGGGTTCGGGAAGGCGGACAAGCCGCCCGGGTTCGACTACTCCTCGCGGGGGTTCGCGACCTTTGTCGAAGGGGTCCTGGCGGCGCGGGGGATCGCCAGGGTGCACCTCGTGATGCACGACTTCGGCGGCGGCTGGGCTCTCGAGTGGGCGGTGCGCGACCCCGCTTCGGTTGCGAGCACGATCTCGATCAACACCGGGCTGGTGGGGGAGCGGATGCACTGGCTGCCGCGGGTCTGGCGGACGCCGGTGATCGGCGAGATTGCCCAGGCTGTCGCCCACATGCCGGCCACGCGGATGCTGCTCTGGCATGGCAATCCCCGTGGCCTGCCGCGCTCCTTCGTCGACGGCATGTACGCCAACTACGATCGTGGCACCAGGCGGGCGGTGCTGCGCATGTACCGGCGGATCGAGATGCCGAAGCCGATGCTCGACCGGCTCGCCCGCGTCCTCGCCCCGCTCGACATCCCCTCCTTCGTGCTCTGGGGGGCGCACGACCCCTACATCCCGCTGCGCTGCGCCGAGCGAATGCGGCTGTTGTTCCCGAGCGCCGAGTTCGACTACTTCGAGGACAGCGGTCACTGGCCGTTCATCGACAACCCCGAGCGGGCGGAGACGGCGGTCCTCGGCTTCCTCGAGGGCAGGGTCGGGGTCAGCGCCGCCGCAGGGTGACGCGGCCGCCGCGGGCTGGTCGCATCGCCAGGGACGAGACGGCCTCGGCCGGGGTGCGGCTCGGCTCGAGGCGGCGTCGTTCGAGAACGGCGCGCAGCACCAGTCCCATCTCCAGCATCGCGACCCGCGAACCGAGGCAGCGCCGGGTGCCGCCCCCGAACGGAGCCCAGGCATGCGCCGGGGGACGCCAGCCGCGAAAGCGGCCGGGCAGGAACCGCTCCGGCTCTTCGTAGGCGTCGCCGAAGCGGTGGAGCAGGGGGATGCAGACCGCCACGTTCGTCCCCGGCGGCAGCTCGGCGCCGCCGAGCCGCAGCGGCCTCAGGAGGCGTCGCATCGACAGCGGCACGGGAGGGTGGAGGCGCAGCGTCTCCCGCACGAGCGAGTCCAGCCACTCCGCATCGGCCAGCGCCCCTGGCACTTCCGCCAGTGCCTCCGGGGAGCGGGCGAGGGAGTGGAGGGCCCAGGCCAGGCCGGTGGCCGTGGTCTCGTGGCCGGCGACGACCAAGGTGACGAGGTTGTCCTTCAGCTCCTCGTCGTCGAGCGGGCTCCCGTCCTCGCAGGTGGTCCCGACCAGCATCGAGAGCAGGTCGGCGCCCGGCACGCCGGCAGCGCGGCGGCGAGCGCGGATCTCGGCCAGCAGAGCCGTTTCCAGCGAGTTCATCGCCCTCCTGAAGGCGAATAGGCGGCTGCCGGTCGCGGGTTGCAGCAGCCGGGCCGGCAGCAGCGCGCCGCCGATTACCCGCCCGGTCCCCATCGTCAGGTGCAGGACCCGGTCGAGGCTGTCCCGCACCGCTCTCCCGTCGCCCGCCCTCTTGAAGCCGAAGATCCCGCGCATGATCACCTCCAGGGTGATGGCGCGGGTGCGTGGCAGCAGTTGCATCTCCTTCTCAGGCCAGCCCGCGACCGCCTCCGCGGTGACCGCGGCGATCGTCGCGGCGTAGTGCTCGAGTCCCTCACCGTGCAGCGGGGGCGCCAGCAGCCGGCGCTGCCGCAGGTGCTCGGGGCCGTCGAGCAGGTGCACCGACCTGCGGCCGAAGAGCGGCTCGAGCAGATCGTGCGTCTCGCCGGCGGCGAAAGCGTCCGGGTCGCCGGCGTAGATCGCGGCCGCGTCGCGGGGGTGGGAGAGGAAGACCCAGCGCCCGCCCTGGATCGTCACGGTGAATGCGTCGCCGTACCGTCGCCGGCAGCTGTCGAGGAAGCGCTGTGGCCGCGCCGCCCACCGCAGCGACTGCAGCGCCACCGGCCGGCGCGGGCCGAGGGGCAGGGTGTCGGTCGGGGGTGCCGCCATCAGCCGTGGACGTTCAGCTCGGGCAGGCGCCGCGAGAGGAAGGCGGGGAGCCACCAGACGGCCGGCCCGATCAGCTTCATCAGCGCTGGCAGGAGCACCAGCCTGATCAGGGTCGCGTCGAGCATGATCGCCACCGTCAGCCCGATCCCGAACTGCGCCACGGTGACGATCGGCGCGGTGGCGAAGACGCCGAAGACGACCGCCATGATCGTCGCCGCGCCGGTGATCACGGTGGCGGTCCGGCGCAGTCCGTGGTCGATGGCGGCACCGTTGTCGTGCTCTCGCTCCCAGTGCTCCCGCATCCGCATCAGCAGGAAGACGGAGTAGTCGATCGAGAGCCCGAAGACGACGCCGAAGATCCCCGCCGCTCCGACGGGGTCGATGTCGCCCGCGTCGCCGAGCGGCGCCCCGCTCGGAACCAGCTTCAGCAGGGCGAGGACGCCGAAGGCGGCGGCCACGGTGAAGAGGTTGAGGACGATCGCGATCGCCGCCAGCGGCAGGGCGCGGAGGATCGCGATCATCGCCAGGAAGGTGACCAGGGTGATCGCGACGATCAGGATCGGCAGGCGAGCGCTGGTCGTCTCCATGTAGTCGTCGGTCTGGGCGATGCCGCCGGTGACCGCGGTCTGGGTCCCGGTGCGGGCGGCGAACCCGACGGCCTCGGCCCGCAGGCGGTCGATCAGGTCGCCGGTCCCGGGGTCGTCGAGCGGCCGGTCGGCGACGACCAGCATCTGCGCCGCCTGGCCGCCGCCCTGGAGGTCGATCGCCTGGCCGGCCAGCTCCCGCTGGGCAGCGGGAGCGCCGTCCAGCGCCGAGAGGACGAAGTAGCCGGACTCGAAGAAGCCGGGGGAAGTCTGCCGCAGGCGCCGGCGGCTGCCGACCACCCGGGCCTCCACCCGCGCCGCTCCGACCGCCAGCGGCCGGGTGCGGTGAAACGCGTCGGACAGGCCGCGGGAGAGGGCCTCGTTACCGTCCTCGAGCCGCGAAAGGCCACCTGCGAGGCGGCGGGCGCCCTCGTCGAGCCGGTCGATACCGACCGTCAGCCGCTCCGCCCCGGCGACGATCCGCTCGCTGCCGCCGGCGAGGGTCTGGCTGCCCCGGCTGAGCCTCTCGACGCCGGTCTCCAGCTGCCGCGCCAGCCGTCGCATCAGCTGGACTTCGGTGCGAATCCCGCTCAGTCTCGTCCGCAGGCGGCCGGCGTCGGAGTCGATCTTCGCCAGGAGCCGGTCGAGGGTGGCAAGCTCGGCCGGCAGGCCCTCGTAGCCGGCGGCGAAGGCCGCGCCGCTGACGGGGTCGACCCCGCTCGCCGCCGTCAGCGCTTCCCGCAGGGCCTGCGCCAGGGCCTGGTAGTGGGGATCGCCGCGATCGACGCCGAGCTGGTTCAGCTCCGCCCAGGCCGCCTCCAGCCTGGCGACGGTCGTGTCGGCGGCGTCGCGGGAGGCGGGCAGGCTCTGCCGTGCCTGCGAGATGGCCCGGTCCAGCCGCCTCGCTTCCGGCAGGGCCTGCCGACTGAGCTGGGGCCCGAGGGCGTCGGCGCTGAACTCGACGAGGGATGCGCCGAGCCGGGCGCTGCGACCACCGGCGGCGAGCCGGTCGGCGCCGCGGCTGAAGCGGTCGAGGGCCTCGCCGGCGCGAGATCCACCGCTCGCCGCCACGGCCAATCCCCCGGATAGGAGATCGGCTCCGGACCGGGCTCTGCCACTGCCCTCCGAAAGGGCCAGGGCACCCTCGGCCGCCCGACCGAGCCCGCGACGCAGGCGAAAGATCCCGTCGCGGGCCTGCCGCAGGCGGCCCAGCATGCCGCCCTCGCCCGCCCGCAGGAGCGCTTCCCCGCCACTCTGCAACGGCTCGACCCGCCGCGCCAGCGGCCCGGGACCGATCACCGCCTTGACGGCCGGGTCGCGGGCGATCTGGTGCTGCCAGCGTCCGAGCCGGGCGAGCCGCTCAGGGCTGGTGACCGGCTCCTCCTCGCTGCTCACGACGACGATCGAAGGAGCGATCCAGCCGCCGCCCACGGCCGCTTCTATCGCCTCGACGTCGGCCCGGGTGGAGTTCTCCTCGGGCAGCTCCTCGATCGTCAACGGCCCGGTCGAGAGGCTCAGCGCCGGCGCCGCGAAGAGCGCCAGCAGGAGTCCCGACAGCAGCGCCGCCACGCCCGGGTTGCGGAGAGCCCCGCGGCTGATCGCGAGCCACCTCGTGTCGGTCGGCCGCCGCCTGCCGATCTGCCAGCGGTTGACGTTGTCGCCGAGCAGCGTCAGCAGCGCCGGCCCGACCAGCCAGGGGCCTGCGACCGCAAGCACGATCACCGCCACCACCGTGCTGCAGAGGGAGATGAGCAGCGCTCCCGGCACGAGGAAGACGGCCAGCAGCATCGAGATCAACAGCGTGCTGCCGGCGAAGGCCGTCGTCCTCCCGGCGGTCCGGCGGGTGACCGTCGCCGCCTCGGCACCGCTCCGGCCGGCCTCCAGCTCTTCTCGGAAGCGGGAGACGATCAGCAGCGCGTAGTCGACCCCGAGCGCCAAGCCGATCATCGAGGCGATGCTCAGTGCGAAGCCGCTGATTTCGACGAACTGGGCAGCGATCGACATCAGCCCGCGCGAGGCGATCACCGTGGTCGCTCCGAAGACCAGCGGGATCGCAGCCGCGATCGGGGAGCGGAAGACGAGGAGAAGGATCAGCAGCAGGATCGGGGTGACGATCAGCTCGCCGCGCCGCGTCGCCGCGATCGTTTCGTCCTGAACCGCTCGCGCGACCCGCGCGTAGCCGGCGGTCCGCGCTTCGACGGGCGTGGCTACGGACCGCTCGAGCAGCCGTTCCATCTCCGGCACCGTCTCCTTGATCGCCTCGGTCAGCGGGACGTGGAAGTCGACGAGGATCAGCGCCGTGCGCCGGTCGGGGCGCAGCTGGTCGAGGCCCACCCCGCGGTCCCACGGCGAGAGCACGGTGACCCGTTCGTCCTCGAGCAGGGCCGCCACCAGCCCCATGCCCTGGCGCCGGAGCTCGCGCGGAGGACCGTGTAGGAGGATCGCGAAGGGGGCGGAAGGCCCGAAGTGCTCGGCGAGCATTTCGTTCCCGCGACGCGACTCGGTTCCCGGAACGTCCAACGAGGTCGGCTCGAGCTTGTCCTCGACGCCGGTGCCGATCAAGGCCAGCACGGCGAGCAGGATCGCGGCGATCCAAAGGACCGTCCGTGGCCGCCGCACCCCGATCGGCGTTGACGAAAAAGTGGGTTTTCCGATGCCCATAATTTCCTGTCTAAAAAGGATTTCTATCGGTAAACTCGCCTGTCATGGGGTGGGAGCGGGCATTGACCGAAGGTGAGCTCGAAGCTGCCCTTGCCTCGATGCCGGAGGACAGCCCGCTGCGCGAGAGCTGCGCCTACGTCGTCTCCGCTCCCGGCCAGCGGTTTCGGGCCTCCGTCACCGTCGCGGCGGCCGGCTTCGGCGACCGCCCCGAGGACCCTCGAGTCACCCAGGCGGCGGTCGCGATCGAGCTCTTCCACGCCGCGACGCTGGCGCACGACGACGTCGTCGACGACGGCAAGCTGCGGCGGGGGCGGGCGGCGATCGGGGCCCGCTCAGGCAACCTGACGGCGAGCCTCGCCGGCGGCTGGCTCTGCGCCAGGGCCTCCGAGCTGATCGCGGAGCTGGGCGCCCGCGCCGCCCTGGCCTTCGCGGAGACGACCGCGGCGGTCTGCGAGGGGGAGATGCTCGAGCTGGGCGACCTCCACGACGTCGATCGCAGCCGCGAGCGCTGCCTGCTGGTGACCGAGGCGAAGACCGCGAGCCTCTTCGCCTTCTCCGCCTGGGTCGGAGCGGTGGCCGGCGGCGCTGGCGAGGCCGAGGCGGAGGCGCTGGAGGAGTACGGCACCGCTCTTGGCATGGCCTTCCAGATCTCCGACGACCTGCTCGACCTGCTGGCCGGCCCCGAGGAGACGGGAAAGACTCCGGGCAGCGATCTGCGGCAAGGGGTCTACACCCTGCCTGTCATCCACGCGCTCGAGGTCGATCCCGGTCTGCGCGAGCAACTGCTCCGGGACCCCGAGCCCTACGAGCTTCCCGCCCTCGTCGAGCGGGTTCGGGCGACGGGCGCCATCGAGTCGACGCGGGAGGAGTGTGCCGGCTGGCTCGAGCGCGCCCGCGCGGCGTTGCCCGCGGGTGGCAGCGCCGGTGCCGGCGAGCGCCTGACCGCCCTCGCCGGGGCCGTCGGCGACCGGGTTGCGGAGATGGCCGCGGCATGAGCGCCGAGGTCCGGGACGAAGCGGAGATCGCGGTCGTCGGAGCCGGGCCGACGGGCAGCACTGCTGCCGCCGTCCTCGCCGAGCAGGGGCACGACGTCCTGCTGCTCGACAAGGACGAGTTCCCCCGCGAGAAACCATGCGGCGACGGCCTCATGCACCCAGCCGTGGCCGCCGCCGAACGCCTCGGCCTGACGGAGCTGATCGGCTCGCGGCCGAAGATCGAAGCGGCGAGGATCGTCGTCGCGCACCGGCGCCATGAGACGACCCGGCTGACCTCCAGCCCCGGCCGGCCGCATCCCCGCTGCATCGGCCGGGCCGACTTCGACGCGGCGCTGCTCGGCAGCGCCCGCGCCGCCGGCGCCCGATTCCGACGGGCGCGGGTCGAGGGATACGACCACAACGGCGTCGGCAGGCGACTGCTCGCGGTCGACGAGCGGGGGGAGCACCTGGTGGTGCGGGCGGGGACGGTCGTCGCCGCCGACGGGGCCACCTCGCGCCTGCGTCGCGTCACCGGCGCCCCCTCCGCGCCGCAGGCCTACGCGGTCCGGCAGTACTTCGTCAGTCAGCAGCCGCTGGACCAGGTCTTCGACTTCTTCGTGCCGCTGGAAATGGACGGCAGGGTGCTCTCCGGCTACGGCTGGGTGTTTCCCCTCGACCAGCATCTGGCGAACGTCGGGGTCGGCTTCTACCGGGACCCGCGCGGCGAAGACCCGCCGCTGACGACGGTGCTGGAGGCGTTCGTGGCCGAGCTGCGGTTGAAGGCGCGTTACGGTGACCTCGAGGCGGAGGGCAGGCCCTACGGATCGCCACTGGGGATCCGCAGCGCGGTTGAGGTGGCCGCGGTCGACGGGCTGAACTTCGCGGGCGACGCGGCCGGGACCACCCACGCCTTGACCGGGGAGGGGATCGCCTTCGCGATGAGAGGCGGGGAGGCCGTCGCCCACGCGCTCCACGCCCGCGGGCGTAACGGCAGGCGAGCCACGCTCCCGGCGCTCTTCCCGCAACTCGGCGTCGATACCGGGATGCTCAACCGAACCTGGACGCGGGAGATGTCCAAAGGGTCCTCCGGGCCGACGGGCAGCGCGTCCAAGCCCTTTCTCGGCCGCATCAAGCAGCTGGTCGGTGAGTCCGCCTATGAGACCGGCGCCGAGGCGACGCCGGCCTGGAACCGGCTTCACGACCAGGATCCAGCTCTGGCGGCCGACCTCGAGGCGGCCAACACCCGTCTGATGGAGGAGCTGTCGACCCCGCTGCCCTTCGTCAAGGAGGTGGTTCATCGCTCGATCCGCTCCCACCTCGGACCGATCTACGCAGCGATCGCCCTCGGCTCGACCGGAATCGAGGGCGGCCGCCTGCCGGCCGCCGGGCTCGACGCGGCAGTCGCCTCCGAGTGCGTCGCGGTCCTTCCCGAGCTGCTTACGATGCTGGTCGACCGGGCGGGCTCGAAGACCCTCCGCGTCAACAACGCCTTCGCGATCCTGTCGGCCGACTTCGCCGCCACCCGGGCGATGAAGGCGGCCGCCCGCGTGGGAAGCGAGGGAGCGCTGGCCATCTCGCTCGCCTGCCAGCGCGGCTGCGAAGGCGGGATGCGGGACTCGTCCACCCGCTTCGCCCCGAACCGCGTCGCCGAGAGCTGGTTCCAGGCGGCGCGGGAGACGGCCGGCTCGGCGGCGGTGCTGGCGACCCGGCTCGGCGCGATCCTCGCCGGAGAGGATCCCCCCTCGTCGGGCTACGGGATCGACCTCGGAATCGCGATCAGGCTCGCCGAGGAGATCGTCGACCTCACCGTCGGGCCGGAGGCCCACCCCGGTCGGGAGGGAGCGGACCTGCGGCGGGGGATCTATTCGCTCCCCGTTCTCTACGCAATCGAAGCGGATTCGCAGCTGCCGCAACTGCTGGCGCGGCACACCGCTGAGGAGGTCACCGCGGCCGACGTCGTCAAGGCCGTAAGGGAGAGCGGCGGCGTCGAGCGCGCGCTCGCCGAGGCGGAGACCAGGGTCGAGGCGGCGGCCGCGATTGCCGAGCGGCTGCCCGGCAGGCGGGGAGAGGTCCTCACCGCCCTGGCGCGGGTGCCGGCGGACTACCTCCGGACGGTTGGCCGGGGCCCGGCCGGAGCCCTCGCCGGCGCGCTCGAGTCGGTCTGATGGACCGGCCGCTAGTCGGTGGCGAGCAGTTCGTCGAGCGTGGGGGCTTCGTCGATCAGTCCGTACTGTTCCGAGAGTTCGCCCAGCAGCTCCAGCTTGTCCGGTTCGATCTGGGGCTTCCAGGTCGGCAGGACCATGATCTTGGCGACCGCCGCCGGGATCTCGGTGTAGGTGGGGATGATTTCCCGCACCTCGCGCGGATGCGCCTCGGAGTAGGCGAGCGACTTGCGCATCGCCGCGGCGAAGCCGTCGACCGTCTCCGGATGCCCCTCTTCGTATTCCTCGGTCGTGAAGTAGAGGGCGACGGTCAGGTTCGGTGCGGTTTCGACGTAGTTGTAGGCGATCACCCTCGCCCCGGCGGCCTTCGCCTGTGACGTGAACGGCTCGACCAGCCAGGCGGCGTCCACCTCCTCGGCTTCGAGGGCGGCGTTCATCTCGGGGAACGGGATTTCGACGAACTCGAACTTGGACGGGTCGGCTCCCTGCTTGCGGAGCGACTCTTTGATCGTCACGTCGCCGATGTCCTTCAGGGCGACGACCCCGATCGTCTTGCCCTCGAGGTCCTCGGCGTCGCGGATCGGGCTGTCGGCGTTGACCACGACCGCCGAGCCGGCATGGGCGGTGTCCTCACCCGCGAGCTCCCCGGGGGAGATCGCCCGCACCGGCAGTCCCTGCGAGCGGGCGATCAGCAGGGGCACCGAGGAGGTGAAGCCGATCGGGTTCTCCTGGCTGACGACCGAGGTGATCGCCACCGGGCCGCTGACCAGCATCTGCGGCTTGATGTCGAGCCCTTCTTCCTCGAAGAAGCCGTGCTTCATGCCGACGAAGAGCGGTGCGCTGCCGGCGAACGGAAAGGTAGCCACGTCGAGGCTGGTCGCCCCGCCGCCGGTCGTTTCGGAGTCGCTGTCTCCACAGGCGGAAACGGCCAGTGCAAGTGCCAAGCAGATGAGCGCGATCGATCTCTTCATAGCTCCTCCCCGCCATCGCGGCCGAACCTGCGCCGGCTTCGATGCGCGAGAAGACTACCTGTATTTAGATTGATTTGTCAGCCTTTACCGAGAAAGTAGGAAGTCTTCTTGTAATCGTCGCGATCCTCGCCGGGCTCGAGTTGGTCGTCCACGCCGGTCTGCTCGACGAGCGCCACTTCCCGCCGCCCACCGAGGTCGCCGACGCGCTGGTCGACCAGATGGGGGACCCGGCGCTGGCGGAGGAGATCGGCCAAACGCTGCAGGGATGGGGGCTCGGCCTGGCGCTGGCCGCGGCCCTGGCCCTGCCGCTCGGGATCGCGATCGGCTGCAGCCAGATCGCCTATCGGGTGCTGCGCGGCCCGATCGAGCTGATGAGGCCGGTTCCCTCGGTCGCCTTCGTGCCCCTCGTCGTTCTCACCCTCGGGAGCGGTCTCGAAGGGAAGGTGTTCCTTGTCGCCTTCGCCGCCTTCTGGCCACTGCTGATCCACGCCATCTACGGAGTGCGTGGCATCGACCCGCTGCTGCTGGAGACCGCCCGCAGCCTGGGTATCGGCCCCCTGACGCGATTCGGGCGGATCGTCGTGCCCGGCGCCATGCCCTACGTGGCGACCGGGCTGCGGACCGCCTCGGCGATTGCCCTGATCCTCTCGGTCACGGCGGAGATAGTGATCGGGGCGCCAGGCCTGGGCCACTCCATCAGCCTGGCCGGGGCGGCGGGGGCGACGCCCGACATGTATGGATTGATCGCCGTGGCCGGAGCGCTCGGCTGGGGGCTGAACGCCCTCCTCTCGCGCCTCGAGCGGCGGGTGTTGCCCTGGCGGGCCGCCTGGACGGGGGTGGAGGAGTGAGCCGGCGCTTCGCCATGTCGGCGCTCGAGGTCGGCACCGTCGTCGCCGCCCTGGTCCTGTGGGGAATCGTCTCGGCGGACAGCGAGAGCATCTACTTTCCTCCGCTCACCGAGATTCTCGATCGGTTTGCCGCCAACTGGATGTTCGAGCGGGTCGGGAGCGACGTCGTCCCGAGCCTGATCAGGGTCATCGTCGGCTTCCTGCTCTCGGCGCTGATCGGCATCGCGGTCGGCCTCCTTCTCGGCCGATCGCGATCGCTGCGCGGCGCGCTCGGGCCGCCGCTCGAGTTCCTCCGCAACGTGCCGCCGCCGGCGCTGGTCCCCTTCGCTTTGCTCGTCTTCGGCATCGGCGAGAGCGAGAAGATCTTCCTCATCGTCCTCGGCTGCGTGTTCCCGATCCTGCTCGCGACCGTCGACGGGGTGGCTGACATCGATCCGGTTACCCGCGACACGGCCGACGCCTACCGGATCGGCGGTGCGCAGCGGCTGGGGAGCGTGATCCTGCCCGCGGCGGCGCCGCGGATCGCCGCCGGGATGCGCACCAGTCTCTCGCTGGCGGTGATCCTGATGGTTGTCAGCGAGATGGTGGCCAGCACCGATGGCATCGGCCACTTCGTCGTCGAAGCGCAGCGATCGTTCGCGATCGCCGACATGTGGTCGGGGATCCTCCTCCTGGGGCTGGTCGGCTACGCGCTCAACCTGGGCTTTGCCCTGGCTGAGAACCGGCTTCTCTGGTGGCGCCGAGCTGCTGCCAGAGCCGCCCGCGGAGCGCCTGGAACTCCGGGTCGGCCCGCGTCTCGACCTGGTCGCGCCGGCTGGGGAGATCGACGTCGATGACGCTGACCACGCGCGCCGGCGTCGGTCCCAGGACGTGGATCCGGTCACTCAGGTAGATCGCCTCGTCGATGTCGTGGGTGACGAAGACCGAGGTCATGCCGTGGGTCGCGTGGAGGCGTCGGATCATGTCCTGCAGGATGGCGCGGGACTGGGCGTCGACCGAGGCGAACGGCTCGTCCATCAGCAGCACCCGCGGTCGATAGGCGATCGCGCGGGCGATCGCCACCCGCTGCTGCATGCCCCCGGACATCTGCCACGGATAGCGATCCCGGTGCTCGGAGAGCGACACCTCGGCCAGCGCCTCCTCGGCGATTGCGTGCCGGTCCGAGGAGGACGTGCCGGAGCCGCGCAAGGGCAGCATCACGTTGCCCTGGGCCGAGAGCCAGGGGAAGAGCGAGCGGCTGTAGTCCTGGAAGACGATCGCCACGTCCGCCTGCGGTGAGGAGATCGGTACGCCATCGAGTCGGACTTCGCCTGCGCTGGGCTTCAGCAGGCCCGCGAGGCAGCGCAGAAGGGTGGTCTTGCCGCAGCCCGAGGGCCCGACGATCGAGACGAACTCGCCGTGCTCGACCCGCAGGGTGACGTCGGCCAGCGCCTCGGCGACGCCGCCGTCGACCGGGAACGACCTGCTCAGCCGGGAGGCTTCGAGGACAGGGCGCCGGACGGGGTCGGGCGCGCTGTCCACGTCGACCTCAGGCGGCGAGCGCCTCGAGCCGCTCCTCGACCCAGCCGGTCGAGGCGATGTGCTTGCTCATCCCCAGTTCCTTCGGCTCCGCCCCGAGGGCGAGGCCGACGAGCTGCGGCAGGTGCAGGACGGCGAGGCCGAGGTCGCGATTGACGGCCTTGGCGGCCTCCGGCTGCTGCATGTCGAGGTTGAGGTGGCAGAGCGGGCACGGGGTGACGAGGCAGTCGGCGCCGGCGTCGATCGCGTCGCCGACGTGGGTGCCGGCCTGTCGCAGCGAGGTGTCGCGGTTCATCGTGATCACCGGGAAGCCGCAGCATTTGCGCGCCCCGTCGTACTCGACCACCTGGCCGCCGAGCGCCTCGATCAGCTTCTCGAGGTAGATGTCGCGGTCAGGGTGCTCGTCGTAGCCGAGGCGGTGCTTGGGGCGCACGATGTAGCAGCCGTAGAAGGGCCCGACGCGCAAGCCGTTCAGCGGCCGCACGACCTGCTCGGCCAGCCGGTCGAGGCCGTAGTCCTCGACAAGTAGCCAGAGGAAGTTCTTGTTCGTGAAGCCATCCTTGCCCTTTACGTACTCGAGTCCCTGGCCGGCGAGGACTTCGTTGATGTGGGCCCGGTAGGCCGAGTCGGCGTCGAGGCGCTGCTGGCACTCCGACTGCGCGCCCTGGCAGGTCGAGCAGATGTTCATCATCGAGAAGCCCGTTTCCTGCGCGAGGGCGAAGGTGCGGGCGTTGAGCGTGTCGGCGAGCTCCTGGTTGTGCTCGGACATGACGCCGATCCCGCAGCAGTTGGCGCGGTTCAGTTCGATCAACTCGATCCCGAGCTTCTCGGCCACCAGGGCCATCGATCCGTGCAACTCGGGCGTGAAGCCGCGGGAAACGCAGCCTGGCCAGTAGGCAACCTTCATCTCGGTCATCGTCTACGCACTCTCCTCGGACTCGGCGGCAAGCGTCTCATCGGTCGGCTCATCGGGCTCGGGTTCGACGTCCTCCTCGCCCTTGATGTACAGATTCAGTTCCACCTGGTGCTCCTCGGCGTGCTGGAAGATCGTCTCGATGTCGTCCTGGTCGGGGAGCTTCGGGTGCAATCCGGGGATCAGCTGGTGCAGCGACCGGGCCTTGCCGGTCTTGATCGCCCGCAGCCCCGTCGGGATGGAGGCCAGCAGGCCCTTGATCGCGCCTTTGGTCGGTTTCAGCTTGCCCTTGATGCCCGGGGCGTAGGACTCCTGCAGCAGCAGCGCCTCGTCGTTCGTCCCCTTCTTCCTGATGATCTTGACGAAGGCGGCCTCGTGGCTGTGCCCGTTGTTTTTGTCTTCGATCCCGGCCTGGCCGGCCTTGCGCCGCAGGCGGATGATCTGGTCCATCGGGGCGACGCCCTTGGGGCAGGCGTCGATGCAGCTGAAGCAGTGGGTGCAGTCGAAGATCCCGTGCGGGTCTTCGGCCAGGTCGTGCAGCCGCTCGTGGGTCTCGGCGTCGCGCGGGTCGCCGACGAAGCGGTAGGCCTTGGCCAGCGCCGCCGGGCCGATGAAGTCGGGGTCGGCTTCCATCGAGAGGCAG
>Ga0190271_10000510_pt1 | contig 19637 bp, 19 predicted proteins | sample Popmic356T_FD_133747 | JGI IMG/M metagenome (GOLD analysis project Ga0190271, IMG submission 133747) | Populus adjacent soil microbial communities from riparian zone of Weber River, Utah, USA - 356 T | ecosystem: Environmental > Terrestrial > Soil > Riparian zone | place: USA: Utah | collected...
CGTCCTCGAGCTGACGCCGAAGAATCGCAACGCGCTCGAGGCGCTGGTGCGGCTGTATCGCGGCGCCTCGAAGTGGCGCGAGCTCGCCGACGTCCTCGGTGCGCAGGTGTTGACGATCGCGGGGCTCGTCGCGACGAGCGCGATCGTCTTCCTCGCAGATGCCTGGCGCTACCCGTACCTGATCTTCCCCTTCCTCCTCTGGGCGGCGCTGCGCTTCAAGCAGGTCGGCGCGGCGGCGTCGGCGTTCCTCGTCGGGGCGATCGGCACGTGGGGAGCAGTCGACGGCTCCATGCCCCTCGGCGGGGAGACCGCGACCGAGCGGGTGCAGCTCGCCCAGGCCGCGTTCGCGGTCATCGTCGTCAGCCTGCTCGTCGTCGGCGCCACGCTCGCCGAGCGGGAGGCGGCGACGCGAAGCCTCGCCGAGGCGCAGTCGCTCGCCCACATCGGCAGCTGGGAATGGGACATCCGCCACAACTCCATCACGTGGTCGGACGAGCTCTACCGGGTCTTCGGCCTGGAGCGCGGGGCCGAGCCGCTCACGTTGGAGACCTACGTGGAGCTGATCCACCCGGACGATCGCGAGTTCGCAACGGAGCGGGTGGCCGCGGCGCTCAAGGACGGCAAGCCGTTCGCCTTCGAGCATCGCCTCATTCGGCCGGACGGCCGGGAGCGAATCCTCATGGGCCGGGGGCGCGTGGTCATGGACGGAAGCGAGGCGGTCGCGATGCTCGGCACCGGGCAGGACGTCACCGAGCAGCGCCAGGTCGAGAAGCTGCGCGAGGACATCCTCTCCGCGGTGTCGCACGAGCTCCGCACGCCGCTTACGTCCGTCCTCGGCTTCGCTCTGACGCTCGAGAAGCACCGCGACACCCTCTCGGCTGAGACGATCGACGAGACCGTCATCGCGCTGGCCGACGCGGCCCGCCGGCTCGACCGGCTCCTCGCCGACCTGCTGGACGTCGAACGGCTCCGTCGAGGCCTCGTGGTGCTCGCACGAGAGCCGGTCGCGGTCGGCGAGCTCGTCGAGCGCGTGGTCGCCGAGTGCGCAGTCGACGGACGGGAGCTCCACGTCAGCACGGCCTCCGTCGTCGCCGAGGTGGACCAGGCGAAGATCGAGCGCATCGTCGAGAACCTCGTCGTCAACGCAGCCAAGCACACGCCGGCGGGAACGCGCATCGACGTCCGGCTCGAGACGGCCGACCGCGATCTCCTGCTCGTCGTCGAGGATCACGGTCCCGGGATTCCCGACGAGTTCAAGGAGGCCGTCTTCGAGACGTTCAACCGCGGCCCGAACATCCTCGCTCTCACCCCGGGCGCCGGCATCGGCCTCGCGCTCGTCGACCGGTTCGCTGCCGTGCACGGTGGGAGATGCTGGGTGACGGACACCGCAGGCGGTGGAGCGTCGTTCCACGTCCTGCTCCCGGACTGCGTCCGCGACGCGCAGCGGCCGGCTGCGGTCTCCTAGATCCTCCTAACGCGGCAGCAGCGGCTCGAACAGGTCCGGCCGGACTCTCCGGAGGAGCGCAACCGCCTGCTCCTCGCCGAGGTCGAGCGCCCGCCGCGAGCCCGCGCCCTGGCCGAGATGGACGGTGAGCGTGCCGACGCCGGCCCGGCGCTGGCCGGGCGAGGTCCTCAGCTCGAAGGACACGGCGGCGGCCGGGTCGAGCTCCGACCGGCGGCGGCGGAGCGAGCCCTCCCGCAGCGAGAGGCGCCGACCGTCGAAGGCATGGCCGAGCTGGCGGTAGCGGTCCAGGGCGAGCAACGCCGCAAGCGCCAGCGCGGCAAGTGCAAGCGCGGCTCCCCACCAGGCGCCCAGCGCGACAGCGACCACAAGTGCGGCGAGGGGGAAGGCGAGCGCCCGCACGAAGCGGCGTGACCGCGCCGCGCGCGGATGCGCAGCGAGCGGTGCCGCGGGGTTGGTGGCGGCGCTGTCCACGGCGCGAAGAAGAGCCGGAAGGTCCCCCGCGCGGAGGACGGGGGCGAGCAGCGTCCCGCCGCTCCGCCCGCGGACGCCCGCGGCGATCGCGGTGACCGCGGCTAGCCCGAAGGGGCGCCGCAGCAGCGTGTCCCGGACGTCGGCACCACGGATGCGCGCCCGGTCGAGGTGGACGAGGCGGCGCGTGAACAGGCCGCGCGAGGCCGCCAGCCGCTCACCCTCGTCCCGCAACGTGAAGTCCCAGTCCACCAGCAGCGACCCGGCCGCGGCTGCTGCGAGAACCAGCCCCACCACGGCCGCACCGATCAGCGCGAGGCCGACGGCGTCGGTGGGGAACCGGTCGGCGGCCGCCTCCGCCGCCTGCTCGACGAACCGTCCCGGAAGGTCGTCGGCGAGGTTGAAGACGACGCCTACGATCGCGGCCGGCGCGAGCAGGTAGCTCAGGCTCGTGACCCCGCCGAGAGCGAGAAGCCCGGGGGTCGCCCGGTAGAGCGGTACCGGCTCGGCAACGCCCTCTCCCACCGCGCGCGGAGAGCCGAGCAGCGCCTCGCGGAGCGCGTCGGCCTGGGCACGCGAGACTGCGGCGAGCGAGAGCTCGGCGCTCTCCCCACCCCCGGCCGCGGCCTCGACCTCGACGCGCACGAGCCCGAGCAGCCGGTGGAGGAAGGGCTCGGTGACGTCGATCCCGCGCACGCGCTCCAGCGGGATCGTCCGCACCGACCGGCTGACGACGCCCGAGTGCAGCTCGAGGCGCCCGCCGGCGACGCGGTAGCGGAAGCGCCACCAGGACAGGATCGCGAGCGGCAGGCCGACGAGGAGCGCGACCGCCAGCGCCGGGACGATCACCCGCGTTCCCGCGGAGAAGAAGAGCGCGAGCGCCGGGATCATGCTCACGCCGACGAATCGCCTCGCGATCACGAGCACGGCGAGCGGATGCAACCGCCCCTCGAGCACGGCCTCCGTCACGTCCCCTCCTCGATGCCGGCGCGCCGCGCCAGCTCCTCGACGAGCCGGTCGGCCACGTCGGGCGTGAGGCCCGGGATCGAGGTGCCACCGTGCGCCGAAGCCGTCCGCACGTGCACCGAGACGAGGCCGAACGCGCGCAGGAGCGGGCCGGCGGTCGTGTCCACCGTCTGCACGCGCGCGTGCGGGACGACCTGGAGGCTCCGCCAGAGCCAGCCCGAGGCCACGTACAGCCCGAGGTCGGTCACCTCGTAGCGGAATCGGCGGTAGTCGAGCCCGGCGGCAACCACGGCCAGCGGCGCGAGCACGACCACGACGGGCCCGCCGACGAGGGAGATGAGCCAGGCGACCGTCGTCGCGTCGAGCACAGCGGCCATGGCCGCACCGAGTCCGACCAGCACGGCGACGAAGCCGACGACGGTCAGGTTCTGGACGAGCCAGTACCGGCGCACCCTCGGGTCGAGGGCTTCTGCGGGCTCGCGCAGGATCACGCGCCCACGATGCCAGACTGCCAAGAAGGGCGGCACTCCCTCCAGGCTGTTGAAGGGGAACGAAGGGGGGCGGGCCCAGGCTGCCCGCCCCCCTTTCACTTCGCGCAGTTAGCCGGAACCTAGAAGTTCCCGCGGATCTCCCCGCCCGGGAGATCGCCCGGGCCCGTACCCGTAGGGGGCACGCCGTCGTTCGTGTGCACGTTGACGTACGCGTTGCCGGAGTTCAGAGCCTCGACCAGCGCCGAGAACGGCTGACCGGCAAGCGGCCCGGTGAGATTCGCCGCCGTGACCGTGCCTTCCGCGATCACGCCGTTCGCGGTCCCGGTTCCGGGCGGACCGGAGAAGAGGAGGACGACCACGGGGCCGTTCACGCCCGGAGGACCGACGTGGATGTGCGCCGCGACCGGATTGTCCAGGTTGGCGACGATCAGCTTGTAGTCGAGCGACGTGCCGTCCGGGCTCAGCTTGAAGATCGCCTGACCGGTCCCCAGCGAGGCGTTCGCCGGTACCTCCGTGTCGCCGTCCAAGTGAACCGAGTAGTTGTTGTTGTCTCCCGCTGACGCCAGTCCGGCTACCGCGAGAAGCAGCAGCACCAAGGCGGCGCCGACGCCCAAGACCTTCCGCATGTGTATCTCCCCTTTCCCGTACGAACGAATGGGACAGGACTCTAGCGCGCTCCAGCGTCTAGGCCAAGACGGATTCCAGCCCCGGGCCCTGGCATGCCTGACCCACGCAATCGTGGGGCGCGTTCTCGCTCATGCCTTGGTCATGCAGGGGCGATGCGAGGAGTCAGAGCGCCTGGCCCTGTCGATCGAGGACTCCCTCCTGCAGTCGTAAGACGAAACACGGGATGATCCCCCTTGTTTCTCTCTCGCAGGAGCGCGACGGCAGCGTGTCTTGCCGGTGCATACGAGCAAACAGGAAGAAACGCGTGGCCGCCCGCGTCTTGTGACCGAAAGCACAGACATCGGCGTCTGGCTCGCGGAAGGAGAGGGAAATGCAGAAGGAGCGAAGGATCCGGATTCTCCGGCGTTTCGTGCTCGGGCTCGCGGTCGCAGCCCTCGTCGCTCCGGCGGCGCAGGCTCGGGCCGACGAACTCGGTGGAGGCGCGGGGAGCATCACCGGCGCGGCGGTCACCCACGGCGAGAGCAAGGGCGACTACCCGGCACCCGGCGGCTCGACCGTGGTGAACCACAGCGAGTACAAGGGCGACTACCCGGCACCCGGCGGCTCGACCGTGGTGAACCACGGCGAGTACAAGGGCGACTACCCGGCACCCGGCGGCTCGACCGTGTTGGTCCACGGCGAGTACAAGGGCGACTACCCGGCGCCCGGCGGCTCGACCGTGTTGGTCCACGGCGAGTACAAGGGCGACTACCCGGCGCCCGGCGACTCGACCGGGCCGGTGGTCGTTTCGACGCCGCGGACGACCCCCGTCGGCGGCCTGAGCTCGCCGAGCACGTTCGACTGGGGCGACGCCCTGGTCGGGGCCGGCGCGGCCTTCGGGCTGATGCTGCTGGCCGGCGGGTCTGCTCTGGGCATGCGGCGGCGCCAGCACCCGGCGGCTGCCTGAGACACCCGGCTCGAGACGAGCGGGCCCCGTTTCGGGGCCCGCTCGTCTGTGCTGAGACGAAAGGCGTCGGTGCGGCTCAGGTCCGATTCGACAGCGGGAAGTCCCAAGCTGGGCACGCACGACCAGGTGGTCGGCGAGCGGAGTTGGGGCTCTAAGACACACGCCCCTAGACTTCAGGACGTGCCGCTTTGCACGAAGTGCGGCGAGGAGAACTCGGAGCGGGCCCGCTTCTGCATGGCATGCGGAGTGCGGCTCGTCGTCGCGACCGTTCGGGAGCGGCGGAAGCTCGCGACGATGCTCTTCTGCGACGTGACAGGCTCAACCGCCATGGGCGAGCGCTTCGACGCCGAAGCGGTTCGCGCGCTCATGCTCCGCTACTTCGACGAGATGCGGGCGGCGATCGAGCGGCACGGCGGCGCGGTCGAGAAGTTCATCGGCGACGCCGTCGTCGGGATCTTCGGCGTACCGGTCGCACACGAGGACGACGCCCTCCGCGCGGTGCGGGCGGCGTGGGAGATGCAAGAGCGGGTGGTGCTCTTGAACGAGGAGTTCGAGCGTGGCTTCGGCCGCCGCATCGCCTTGCGGATCGGCGTCAACACCGGCGAGGTCGTCACCGGCGAGGTGAGCACCGACAGGCCGATGGCGTCAGGCGACCCGGTCAACGTCGCCGCGCGCCTCGAGCAGGCCGCGCGGCCCGGCGAGATCCTCGTCGGCGAGCATACGTATCTGCTCACGCGCGGCGCGGTGTCCCTCGAGCCCGTCGAGCCGCTCACGCTCAAGGGAAAAACCGGGCAGATCGCCGCCTATCGCCTGCGCTCGGTCGTGGACGACGGTCCGGCGCACGCCGGGCGGCTCGAGGTCGAGCTCGTCGGCAGAGAGGCGGAGCTCGCAGCGCTCGAGGCCGCCTTTGCGTCGTGCCTGGCGGCGCGGCGGTGTCGCTTGGTCGAGATCATCGGCGAAGCAGGCGTCGGCAAGTCCCGTCTCGCCGCGGAGTTCGTGCGCTCTGTGGCATCACGCTCGACGATCATGAGTGGGCGCTGCCTCTCCTACGGCGAGGGAATTACCTACTGGCCGCTCGCTGAGGCCTTGAAGGAAGCCGCGGGCGTCGACGCGGCCGACACGCCAGACCGAGCCCGGGCGCGGATCACCGAGCTCGCCGGCGCCGGGCCAGACGGGGAGACCGTCGCCCGCCTGGTGGCCGTCGCAGCCGGGCTCAGTGAGGCGAGCGCCTCTCCGGAGGAGATCGCCTGGGCGGCCCGGAGGCTGCTCGCTGACTTGGCCCGGGAGCAGCCCGTCATCTTCCTCCTCGACGACCTGCAGTGGGCGGAGCCGACGTTCCTCGCACTCGTCGAGTCGCTGGCCGGGATTCAGGCTCCCGTAGTACTTCTCGTGCTCGCCCGGCCCGAGTTCCCCAGCCGACCCGAGCTGGACGGTCGTGACGAGACCGTCGTCCTCAGACTCGATCCCCTTCCCACGGATGCCTCGGCGGCGCTTATTGAGCAGAAGCTCGGCGCCGGGCTCGCCGACAATCTGCGCGACCGTGTCCTCGAGGCGGCCGGCGGGAATCCCCTCTTCCTCGAGGAGCTCCTCGCCATGCTGATCGACTCTGGCGTGCTGCGCCGGAGCGACGGCGGCTGGGTGGCGGCCGCCGACGAACCGGTCTTTCCGCTGCCGCCGACGCTCGAGGCGCTCGTCGAAGGCCGGCTCGACCTGCTCGACGAGGTTGAGCGGGAGGTGATGGAGCGCGCGTCGGTCGAGGGGAAGATCTTCCGCCTCGAGACGATAGAAGCCTTGTCCGCTCCGAGCGAGCTGGAAGGACTGCCGGCTGCGCTCGATGCGCTCGTGGCCAAGGGCCTTGTCCAGCCGACCATCCTGGCTGGTGAGCCAGCCTTCCTCTTCCGCCACCTGCTCATCCGCGACGTCGTCTACCGGGGAATTCCGAAGAGGCTGCGCGCGGAGCTCCACGAGCGCTTCGGTGGGTGGCTCGAGGAGAAAGCTGGCGGACGAACCGCCGAGCTCATCGAGGTCATCGGCTACCACTTCGAGCAGGCGTGCAGCTACCAGCGAGAGCTCGGGCCACTCGACCACGAGGGCGAGGCCATCGCTCAGCGGGCAGCCGTGCGGCTCGAGGACGCCGGATTCCGAGCTCTCGCGAGGGACGACCTCTTCGCGGCGATCAACTTGCTGCAGCGGGCGGTCGCGCTCCGGCGTGACGCCGACCCCGCCCGCGTGCGGCTGCTCCCGGAGCTGGGAGCGGCGCTCGCCGAGGCGGGGAGGCTCACGGAGGCAGCGGCGATCCTCGCGGAGGCGCGCGGGCTCGCCGACTCCGCCGGCGACGAGCGGCTCGAGGCGCGTGCGCACATCGAGGAGCTCGTCCTGCGCCTCCGAGTCGACCCGGGAAGCGCGCTGGCGGAGGCCCAAGAGGCCGGCGCACGTGCGCGCCGTACCTTCGGGGAGGCGGGCGACGAGCTCGGGCTCTGCCGCCTCTCCTATCTCCAGGCTCAGGTGCACTGGCTCGAAGGTCGCGCCGCGGCGGCGGTCGAGGCGTGGGAGCGCGCCGCCACCTACGCCCGGCGAGCGGACGACCAGCGCCGTCTCGCCGAAATCCTGCGCTGGATCCCTTCTGCCGTGCTCTTCGGCCCGACGCCCGTGCCGGAGGCCATCCGGCGCTGCGAGGAGATCAGGCAGCTCCTGCGCGGCAACCTGCGGGCCCAGAGCGAGATCCTGCCGGCGCTGGGCGGGCTCTACGCGATGACCGGGCGCTTCGGGTCTGCCCGCGAGCTCCTCGCCGAAAGCGACGCGATTCTGGAGGAGCTCGGGTTTACCATCCACTCGGCTCCGGAATGGGCCGCCTTCATCGCGCTGCTCGCGGGCGATCCGGCTGCAGCGGAAGGACGCTTGCGTTCCGGCTACGAGCGCCTCGCCGCCATGGGCGAGACGCAGTTTCTTTCGACCACGGCGGCGCTTCTGGCGAGGGTGATGTATGAGCAGGGTCGCTTCGAGGAGGCCTACGCGTTCACCGAGACCAGCGCGGAGGCGGCCGCGCTGGAGGACGTCGTCACGCAGATCGGGTGGAGGGCCGTTAGGGCCAGGATTCTCGTCGGCCAAGGCCACCTGGACGAGGGGGAGAAGCTGGCCCGCGAGGCGGTCACGCTCGCGGAGGGGACAGACCTCCCGTCAGATCGAGGGGACGCTCTGCTCGACCTGGCTGAAGTTCTCCGCGCATCGGCCCGTCTCGAGGAAGCAGAAGCCGCCGGACGGCGGGCGCTCAGCCTTTTCGAACGGAAGGGGAACCTCGTCGGGGCCGAGAAGGCCCGCTCGCTCCTGGCGGAGCTTGCGCCGGTTTGAGACGATCTGCTGAACCGAAGGAGGTAGACGATGGGCCATGCACTCTTGGATGACACAGCGGACTGGCTCGAAGGCGGGGAAAAGGCGAGGGTGAGCGGCCCGATCGTCTTCGGCGAAGAAGACGCGCATGCGCTCGTCTTCGCCATGGTCTGCCAGAACATCACGCATGACAACACGGTCGGGCGTGAGGTGAAGCCGTTGGAGCTGACGCCATCGGCGACCAGGTGGGTTGTCGAAGTCGAGCGGCGCTCCGGGCCGGCTTTCAGCGAGGGCATGGCCACCGCCTCCGCCCTCGCCATCTTCACGAATGCCGAGGGCGAGTTCGCTAGCTACAGCTGGACTGACTGCATCCAACTGGGGACGGGCTCGGCGCATGGCGAGCACCTCACCTGAGGTCGACGAGGCGGCGCCCGATGCGCGTCGTACGTGCCGAGCTCCTCGCGCAGCGCCCTGCAGATCTCGCCGACGGTCGCGTTGGGGCGGCGAGCGCCTCGCGCATTGGGAACAGCAGGTTCGCATCGCCCCGGGCCGCCTCGCTTCACACTAGATCTGAAACTAGACGCAGACCCACCACCCGTTCCGTGTGAGGGGTGGATGGGTTAGGCGGTGTCTGACCTAGCTTGTGGCCGCCGTCGCGGCAGTGTTCCTTTGGTGGAGCCGCGCAGCGTTGTCACTTTCGTTGTCACCTTGGCCCTTACCACCGGTCCTCGGAAACGAGGAAGCCCCATTTGCGAGGACTTCCTCGATGGGCCGGGGTGGATTCGGACATCCCCGGAATGGGCATGTTCCAATCGCCGAGGCACGCACCGGGGCACGCACGCCACGGACACGGCTGGCACGCTGGGGCCGATTCGCCTAGCTGACGAAGCTTGAGTAGTCGGCCTCGCGGCCGTCGCTCAAGACGTGCGTGTACGTGTCCGCCGTCACCGAGAGCTTGCGCTGACCGACGAAGCGGCCGATCTCTGCCCAGGCCCGTCCCTGCCGGTGAAGCAGACTGATCCTCCCCCTGTCTGCCTCGGTGACGGCGCCGACCTCGGAGCTCGCATGGCTCTAGGTTGGCTGCGCCGCTGGTACGGCTGGGACGAGCCGCAGGAGGGCGTGGTCTCCGCATAGCCCCTACTGCCGCCAGCACCGGCCGAGTCTCGAGCAGCGGCACCTGTGGGCGAGCAAGGATCGCGCCTCGAGGGGCTACGGCACCGTTCACAAGGCGATGCGCGAACGCTTCGCCGCCCTCGTCGCCAGCGGGCTTGCTGTCTCCGCTCGCTGCGGGCATCCGATTGCGCCCGGGAGCTCCTGGGACTTGGGGCACACAGACGATCGCCGCGGTTACACGGGCCCGGAGCATTCTCGGTGTAACCGCCTGGCGAGGGCGAGGAATGGCGCGGCGGTGTCGCATGCCCAGCCCGGCGCGAAGCGTCGCTGGTCCCAGAACTGGAACGCGCCCGATCCCCCTCCGCCTGACGTCATCGTCTTGAGCGACGACTAGGACACACGCGGCCGAGTCCCTCGCGGGGGCTTCCAACGCGACGGGATTTCGTCCGCGGCGCCCGCCGCCGTCATCCGCCGAGCCTCTGTTTCGCTTCGAGGAGAGCCGCAACCGCTTCCTCGAAATCAAGGCGCCATGGCTGCCCATCACGCCGCGGGTACAACTCGACCGTCAGCGAACCGCTCTCCTGATTGACCTCCGCCCACTGATCACCCTCGAAGAACACCTCGGAGACAAGGTATTCCCGGTCGGGCGGGCTAGCGACCGTGACTCTCATCATGGATCGAAGCGTAGGGCGGCTTAGGCTGATCCGCGTCCCGACCTCGCCATGCCGCGGCGGCGAAGGCCACTAGGCAAGCTCCCGGCGGAGTCGTAGCCTGCTCGACGTGCGCTTCGTTCGCAGAGCCGTGCGCTTCGTTCGCAGGCGCCCTCTCCTAAGCATCGCAGTCGTTGTCGGTGGCCTTGCGATCTTGGTTAGCATCATCGGCGGCTACGTCTTCGAATGGAAGTGGACGGGCCTCTCAGGTCACAACCTGTGGGATTGGATCGAGCTGCTGATAGTTCCGCTCGGCCTGGCGCTTGTCGCCCTTCTTTTCAACTCCTGGCGGTCGGCACGCGAGCAGCAACAAGAGGCTGAGCGGGCGGCACACGAGCAGGAACAAGCGGCTGAGAATCAGCGTGAGCAGGCGTTGCGGGACTATCTCGACGCGATGACCGGCCTCATGCTTGAACATCACCTTCAAACCGCGGGGTCTGATGACGCGGTGCGGACAGTTGCTCGAACCCGAACCCTCGCTCTCTTGCCGCGGCTCGACCGGGAACGAAAAGGGCTTGTCTTGCAATTCTTGTATGACGCGAATCTCATTGGTGCGGACAGAGGCGTACTTGATTTGGGCCGCGCCGACCTCAGCGGCGCCGATCTCCACGCCGCCGACCTCATCGCCGCCGACCTCCACGCCGCCGACCTCAGCGGCGCCAACCTCAGCGGCGCCAACCTCAGCGGCGCCGACCTGCGCAGCGCCCACCTCAACGGCGCCAACCTCCGCAGCGCCCACCTCAACGGCGCCTGGCTCAGCGGCGCCAACCTCAGCGGCGCCGACCTCCACCGCGCCTGGCTCAGCGACGCCAATCTCAGCGGCGCCGACCTGCGCAGCGCCGACCTCAGCAGCGCTTGGCTCAGCGACGCCGACCTGCGCAGCGCCGACCTCCGCGGCGCCAACCTCTCCGAGACCAAGCTCGGCGAAGCGCGGGCCAACGAGAGAACCATCTGGCCCGGAGAGTTCGAGCCTGCGGAGGCGGGTGTGGAGGCTGAGTCGTAAGCGGGGCACCGCCTCGTCGCTGCCGCCCTGACAACTTTCCGAGACGCACCGAGACCACACGGGCACACGCGGTTGACCGTCCCAAACGGCCATCTTGTGGCCGGCGCGACTACGCCCTAGGCTCGAGTCGGGCCGGGCAGGGGTGCAGCCGATCGGGTTCAGCTAACCGCCCGACCTAGGTTTTCGGGAGAGAACCCGAGAAAACCGCGATGAAGAACAAGGCGTGTACGAAGTGCGGTGAGGCGAAGAGGCCGGCGGAGTTTCCGCGCAACAAGCGAACCCGCGACGGGTTGAGCTCCTGGTGTCGGTCCTGCCACAACGAGGCCCGTCGGGTCGTCCCGCGATACGTCCACCTGGGTGGCGCGACCGTCCCGAACCCGGATCCGCGGCCGAAGTCAAACCTGCGGTAAGCGGCTCGTCGGCCTCGTCTCACGCTGACCGGACCTAGGTGATGCCGAGGACGACGACGGTGCCGTCGTCCTCGAGGGGATCGCGACAGCAGTCGCTCACGGCCTGGAGGATAGCCATGGCCGTAGCCGCAGCCGTCGGGCTTTCGAGGGTGTCGAGAGCCCCGCGGATCCCGTCCAATCCAAATAGCCCGCCCATGTCGGTCTTCCGCTCGGTGATGCCGTCCGTGACGAGGATGAGCCGCTCGCCCGTGGCCATTTGACGCTCCGCCAGCTGAAGGGTCGGCTGGTCTCCCCGGGTTCCCAGCGACGCGTGAATCGGGCCCTCGAGCGTGCTCAAATTGCCGTCAGTGTCAACCACCATTGCGTCTGTGTGTCCGCAATTGGCCCATGTGAAAGTACTGGTGGACGCATGCCAACGGGCCAGGATGGCCGTGACATGGAAGTCCGGGTTTCCTAGCCCACGTACGGTCTCGTTCATCGCATGAAGCGCCTCGCCGAGGTCGTCGCCGCTTCGTCGGGCGGCGCGAAGGGCGCCAAGCACCGACGCGCCGAGCCCAGCGACTGTCGGGCCTGTGCCGGCAGCCTCGGCGATCGCGAGCCAGGCCCCATCACGGTTTTCGACGAAGTCGAACCAGTCTCCACCGACTTCGTAGGTCGGCAGGATCCCGCCTGCCAACTGCGCGCCGGCGATCCGCATGATCCGAGGTGGGAACAGGTTCTGCTGGATCTCCGCGGCCGGGGTCGTCGGTTTCCGCCGCCGTGCCGCCTCGATGAAGTCCGTGTAGTGGTTCGCGAGCTCGAGGGCGGCGGCGCCCTGCTTGGCGATGTCCTCCAGTTGCGCGACCGGCGTGCCGATGCAGAGAAAGAGCGCCGTGACGCGGCCTCGCAGCCAAAGCGGCTCGGCGACGCAGCCGGGAAGTTGCTGCCGTAGCCTTGTCTCGTAGGCGGCGAGCCCTTCGGGGACGATCTCTGGGCCGAGAGCCGGCGGCGCCTCCAGTTCTTCGGGGAAGTTGTCGGAGCCGGCGAGGCGCACGAGCTGCGATCCGTCGATGTCGACGACATAGAGGGCGACGGCGACGCCCGCTGCCCGCCGGGCCTCGGCTACCAGCTGGTCGGGAACGAGATGGGGAGGCACCTCGTCGAGAACGTGTGTGACCTCGAGGGTAAGCGGGCCCTCGCGTCCTAGCCGCCCTGGTGCGCGAAACGGCACCGTGGCAATCCGCCCACTCGGCGGGGTCGCCCGTTGCTGGAGAGCCCGCTCGAGCGCCTGGCGGCTCGAGAAATGCCGGTACAGGGTCGACCGGCCGACCCCCGCGGCCGCGGCGATCTCGATCATGCTGGTCCGCCGGTCGCCCGCGAGGGCGGCGGCCGCGTCCAGGATCCGCTCCCGACTGGCAACCGCATCCGCACGCGCGGGACCGCGGTCGCGCTCGACACTGTCCACCTCGTCCGGCGTGCCGGAAGGCTCAACCATCGCAGGGCTCAAAGTACCCGGTCCAGACCGGGGTCTGCCCTGGGAGCTGCCCATTTTGGGCTTTCATTGTCCCACATTGGTTCGAGGATAGAGGTTTGTGTTCCTCTTGCTTGGGCAGAGTGTCCTATGTGCCCGGTTTGTCGGGACACGTCAAATGGCAGGAAGGGGTCATAAATGGCAACGACGGATGTAACGAACAGAGGGGTCGGCGAGCGCCACGACACCGCCCCGAGGCCGCGCACGGTCGCTCGTTTCTACAACGAGACCAAGGCGGCGATCAAGAGCACGGAGTTCTACGCCTATCTGGTCACGTTCGCGGGGATCTTGATCGCAGCTCAGGTCATCAGCGACGACAGCGGCACGGGCGGGAGCGGCGACGCCTTCGACGCCAACCGCGCTTGGCTCTACCTGACGATCCTGACGGTCGGCTACATGATCAGCCGCGGTCTCGCCAAGGCAGGTAGCGCACATCGCGACCAGGACGTCAGTCGCCACTCCGACTGACGCGTCTCGAGCAATGCAGCCCCGGAGGCCTCGGCGGCTCCGGGGCTGCGGCAGATTCCAACCCGATGAGAGGAGCACCATGAAGCGATTCGAAGACGGCGGCAACTCTGTGGCCGAGCAGGCAAGAGGCCTCAAAGAGGAGGCCAAAGACCGCGCGTCGGGCACTGTCAAGGAGCAGATGGACACCCGTTCCACACAGGCGGGGGAGCAGATGCAGAAGGTTGCTGTGGCGATGCGCCAGTCGAGCAATCAGCTTCGGGAGCAGGCGGGAGAGACCCCTGCGAAAGTGAACGACGCGGTCGCCGAGAAGGTCGAGCAGCTTTCCACCTATCTCACGAACGCGAATTCGGACACGATGCTCTCCGATCTGGAGAACGTCGCACGGCGGCGGCCGTGGCTGGTGGCCGGGGCTGCGACCGTGCTGGGGTTCGCTCTTTCCCGCTTCCTGAAGGCGTCGGGCCGCACTCGCTACGAGCAGGCGTCTGGCTCCTCACAGCAGCGCCGCGAGCTGCCTTCCACTCCTCCGTCGTCGTCTCAGTCCACCGCTCGCGCCGGTGAAGAGAGAGCGATCGCTGCGCCGGCTCCGAGCGCACGGTAGGTCAGCGGCATGCAGAACCGAAGCGAGCCAACGCAGGCAGCGGATCACAGTACGCCCGAGCTCGTCAAACAGCTCGCCGACGACTCGGCGACGCTCGTGCGCCAGGAAATCGAGCTGGCCAAGTCCGAGATGAGCGAGAAGATCGATGAGCTGAAAGCGGAGATCCGCTGGTCGCTCGAAGAGGGGCGGACGGTCACCTCCGAGAACCTCAATGCAGTCAAGGGCGAGGCGAGCACCAAGGCGAAGATCATGGGCGCCGCCGCAGGACTCTACGGTGCGGGTGGTGCGATCGCATTGCTCGGCCTCGGTGCCCTGACCGGCGCGTTGATCCTCGCACTCGACGGCATCATGCCGAACTGGGCAGCGGCCCTGCTCGTCGGAGCCGTCTATCTCCTGATCGCGTACCTCCTGTACCGGTCGGGCAAGGGCCGGATGAGCAATGCAACGCCGTTTCTCTCACAGAGCACGATTGACCGCGTCAAGTCGAGCTACGGAGAGCTGGCCGAACGGCGCAAGGCACGCGTCGTCGAGGCTTTACCGGTTCCAGAACAGACCATCGAAACGCTGAAGGAGGACAAGGAATGGCTCAAGAACCCGACGCTATCCGCGAGGAGATAGAGGACACCCGCGAGCGCATGAGCGAGACGGTGGGCGCCCTCAGTTACAAGACGGACGTCAAAAGCCGGATGAAGAACGCTGTCTCGTCGCAGAAGGACAAGCTGATGGGAACCGTTTCGGACAACACCCCGGATCCCGATCAGGTGAAGGAAAAGGCGAAGCAGGGAGTTGGGATCGCAAAGGAGAACCCGGTCGCACTTGCCGTCGGTGGCCTCGCGCTCGGCTTCCTCGGTGGTCTACTTGCACCCTCCACGCGCATCGAGGACGAGAGGATCGGCGACGTTTCCGACAAGGTGACCGACACGATCAAGGAGACGGGTCAGGAGGCGATGGAGCGCGGCAAGTCGGTCGCCCAGGAGGCGGTAGGAGCCGCCGAAGAGTCCGGCAAGCAGGAGGCGCAGAAGCTGGGCGAGGGTCTGAAAGAGCGCGTCCAGGAGACTCAGGCCGAAACCGTGCACCAGCAGTAACCCACAGAGAGTGCGACATCGCGCACGAAAGGATCTCGCGCTCTCTGGAGTGCTGGAGGGGCCGGTGACTACTCGGTCCCTCCAGCTCCGACTCCTCCCGGAAACCCATGCAGCGTCTCAACCTTGTTCCCGACTGAAGCGACCATTCTCGGACTGGATCTCGCGTTCGCGCGCCGACTGTTCCTGTTCGAAACCGCCCCGTTCCAAGCTCTGTTCCTGACCTGGAGCGGGATACCGACCGACGACAATTCACTTCACTGGAGGTCCGATGATCCTGCGTCTTGACCGTATCGCCACCGAACTGCCACCGCCCTCCGATCCGGATCCCGCCGGCGCCGCCGCAGTCCAGGAACTCATGGGCGGGCGCTTCGGCGAGATGTCTACCTTCATGAACTACACCTTCCAGTCCTTCAACTTCCGCAACCGGCAAGGCGCGAGGCCGTTCTACGACCTGATCGCCGACATCGCTGGCGAGGAGTTCGGCCACATCGAGCTGGTAGCCGCGACGATCAACACGATGCTTACGGGCGCGACTCCCACCAACGACGGCAAGGCACCGAGCGGTTCCCTTGCCAAGTTGAAGGACGTCGGCAACCCGCACCATTTCCTCGCCGGCGGGCAGGGCGCGCTTCCGCAGAACTCGCAGGGACGTCCTTGGAACGGTGACTACGTCTTCTCCTCCGGCGATCTCGTCGAGGATCTGACGCACAACTTCTTCCTCGAGACCGGCGCCCGCAACAACAAGCTGAAGGTCTACGAGATGGTCGACCATCCGGCCGCCCGTGCCCTGACCGGCTACCTGCTCGTGCGCGGCGGCGTCCATCAGGTCGCGTATGCGCGAGCGCTCGAGAACCTCACGGGGGCGGACCTGATGAAGCTCTTCCCGTCGCCTCGTATCCCGACGGAGAAGATTCGCGAGTGTAGGCCGCACATCAAGCGCGGCGACCACCTGCGCCTTTATCGGTTCTCTCCTGAGGACTACAAGGAGCTCGCCGCCGTCTTCAACGGCCCGCATCCTGAGACTGGCGAGGAGCTGGCAGTTGTCGACGAGGCACCCGAGGGAGCCCTTCCGAACGACCTGCCCTCCCAGCCGGCCGTCTTTGCTCCCGACTACGCCCCCGAGGAGATCGCCGAGATCGCCAGGAAGCTGCGCGAAGCCGCGGGGCTGCCCAAGGAACCGACGGGTACTGTTGCGAACGGCAAGGGCCAGACGCGCCGCGCCTCCTCGGGGTCCCGCAGGCGCACCACCAAGGCGTCGAGCTCGAGGTCGCAAACGAAGGGAACGACCGGGCCCAAGGCAAGGGCGGGTAAGTGACGCCCGCGCAGCAGCAGGCCGAGTGGACCTACGAGGTGCCCAAAGCGGGAGCGGGTTCGGCTGGGCTCGAGGAGTACCAGGTCGAGACGAGCTCAGGCGAGCACACTGGGAAGGTGATGACGGTGCTCAAAAGGGAAGAAAGCATCTACCTCGCCGTCGAGACTGGAACCCCTCCAATCAAGCGCGATCTTCGAGCCATTCCGTGGGGCGACGTCGCGGAGGTCGATCACGCTGCTCTGATCATCCGCCTTCGACCATCGGTCGACGTCGATCAGACTCTCATGCTCGACCCCGGCAAGGCGGTCGAAGATGGACCGGCGGATGCGACCCTCGCCGAGTCGCCGGAGGAAGGCCCAGGGCGCTTCGATCCTGACGCATCCGGGCCGGTGGATCGCACTCTGCCCTATGCGGCGACCTTTGCTCTAGCAGCCTTCGGCCTGCTCGCACTCTTGGCTATCGTCGCGCTCGCCTCAGCCTTCGACGCCGGCTGGATCTGGTTGCTGCTTGCAGTTCCCGCCGCGCTCCTGTTGGGAGCCCTTGTGAGTGGTTACAAGCTTTTCCGCCGACCGTTCGAAAGCAGCTGAACCTCTGTCGCATGCGGAGCGAAGACCAAGCTTCGAGAGGCGATCGGGTGGGCATCCACGGATGCTCACCAGGCTGCCTCGGTCTTTCCCTGTTCGTCTCGTTGGTTCTAACGATCCTTATCAACGTGCTGATCCGCCTGTTCTAGGGACGAGCGACAAGACCCGGTATGCGGCGCACGAAGCTTCTCATCCACCTCAAGTCGAGTCTGTGGTTCGTGCCTGTGCTTTGCGTGCTGGCCGGGGCGGCACTCTCGTTCGGGACGATCGCTCTCGACCGCTTCTTCGATTACGAGGCGCTTCCGAGCCGCCTTGTCGGCGGCCCAGATGCCGCGGCATACATCCTCTCGACCGTCGCCGCCTCGATGGTGAGCCTGACTGCGCTGGTTCTCACGATCACGATGGTGGTCGTCCAGCTCGCGATGGGTCAGTTTTCTCCCCGCATCGTGCAGCGCATCCTGCGGGATAAGCCGAGCCAGCTTGCGATCGGCCTTTTCGTCGCGACTTTCGTCCACGCCATCCTCGCGCTCCGCGAGGTGACCATCAACGGAGACGGCACGGGCAACGTGCCAGGCATCGCGGTCGTGACGGCGTTTGTCCTCGTCCTCCTGAGCATCGCAGTTCTCGTCGTGTATGTGCACCACATCGGACAGGCACTGCGCGTCTCGGCGCTCATCGAGCTCGTCGGCGACGAGACGCGCACGCTTCTCGACAAGAGGTATCCAGACAAGGGGCCGGATATCGACTCTCAGCAGGGCTCTCTTCCCGTCGTGAGAGCGAGGGAGTCGGGCGTGATCACAGGGATCGGCTGCGAGCAGCTCGTCGAGGAAGGGCGGCGTGCGGACTGCCTGCTGGAGCTTGTCCCTGCCCTCGGCGAGTTCGTTCCCGCGGGCGGCCCCCTCTTCCGCGTGCACGGGAAGTCCACTGCTGTGGACGAGGATCGATTGCACGGAGCTCTGATCCTCAGCCTGGAGCCGACGCTCGATGAGGACGTCGCCTACGGCGTCCGACTCCTCGTCGACATCGCGGAACGCTCGCTCGCCGACTCGCCCTTTCAAGACCCCACCACCGCTGTGCAAGCGATCGACCGACTGCACGACATCCTAAGGCAGCTCGCCCGCAGACCGTTTCCCGACGGTCGGCACCTCGACCAGGCGGGACGGGTCAGACTCACCGTGCGGCACATGAGCTGGGAGGCATACGTCCATCTCGCTTTCGACGAGATCCGCCTAGCGGGGGCCGGGTCGCCGCAGGTGGCACGTCGATTGAAGGCGGCTCTCACGGATCTCAGGTCGATCGCGCTTCCTGAGCGAGTCGGGATCATCGACCTCGAGCTCGACCTGCTGTCGACGACTACGGAGGCGTCCCTCAACGACGAGCGAGACGTTGAGCTTGCGCTTCACGACGATCGAGAAGGAATCGGCGCCGCGGCCACCGCGATCGACGGCAGAACGCTCTCGTCCCCTGAGAATCGTCCCCGTCGCGGGTAGGGTGACGTGCGGCCTAGGCGGATGCCCGGGCTATGCGCTCAGTCGGCGGGTGTAGGAACGCCGTCCTGGCGGCGTCGAGCCGGAGGGCTTCGACCCTTGAGAGTTGGTCGTCAGCCCGCCCGGCGAGCCTCGAGAAGTAGTGGGGACTGAGGCGGTCGTCACTTGCGGCCACATTATCGAGCGCCTGCCACATCGCCCTCTTTCCCGCGATCCCGATCACCAAGCTCTCGAGCTCCACGACGCGCGGGAGTAATGTGTACTCGAGGAGGCTGCCGTTCGGCTTAAGCCGTCGAATCTTCTCTAGCGTCCACCCGGCCGCCACTTTGGTGCGAGAGACGTCGGCCCCGACGTCATGCATGATCCGTCGCAGGGTCCGTCGATCCTCCGCGATCTCGACGGTGAGCTCGGCCAAGGGCTCGGCGAATTCTGTGCCTTCGTTGTTCCGATGACAGCGCTGAACGAGCTCGAGGCCAAACGTTGCTCCGGCGAGATGATCCTGCAGGTAGATGTGGAGCGCTGAGGCCACGAGATGGTCGTATCCCGCCTTGATGACACGGAAACGTCCACGGCGCAGGCTGCACTGCGCTTAGAAGCGGTCGTCGGCGGGAATGTTCTCGCTCCTAAACGACAAAGGAGCGATCGATGACTACGACACCTACGGAAACGCGAGGATCGGGACGCTGGGGCGGGATCGGCCTCGGCGGCATTCTCGTCATAGCTGGAATCGTCGTCGCGTTGGTCTGGAGTGTCCTGCTCGGCGTCATCATCGCCGTCATCGGCCTCGTAGCCTTCGGCGGGTTCGCGAAAGGGAAGTGGTACTAACGCAGGAGTCCGCGGTGTCGAGATGGGCTCCCCGCTGTGCTGAGCTTGCGCCGCGGTGAGGTTCCGCTGGCCGGCGAGGGATTGCCCGAGGAGCGCGGCGAGGAAGAGCACGAGGAAGCAACGGAAAGGCTGTTGCTCCGGAGCGCAGCCGCGCATGCTTAGGGTCGGCGAGGCCGACGGTGATGTAGAGCACCAGACCGCCGGCGATCACGAAGACATAGGGGTGAACATCGCGCGCATCA
>Ga0190271_10000511_pt1 | contig 19612 bp, 17 predicted proteins | sample Popmic356T_FD_133747 | JGI IMG/M metagenome (GOLD analysis project Ga0190271, IMG submission 133747) | Populus adjacent soil microbial communities from riparian zone of Weber River, Utah, USA - 356 T | ecosystem: Environmental > Terrestrial > Soil > Riparian zone | place: USA: Utah | collected...
ACGGCTAGAGCCGGATCCACGGCGCGATCCGCCACCGCTTGCTGCGGTGCGTCCTCACGTACAGGAAGTACGCTCCGGGCGCTCCTCGCAACCGGCGGCGCCTCGCACCATGGCTCCGACTCTATCCGTCACTGTTTGGCTCAGCTCGCTTCCCTCGTTCACTAGCGATGTGGCTGCGCCGTCCCCCAAGCAAGACGCCAACCCATTCTCACGCCTGATTGCCAAGCGCCAACGCGGGCTTCCAGCCCTTTTTCGTTGCCTACGCGTGTCCATTAAGATAGACACAAACGCATCCGACTTCACTGGGTGTTGGGCTGCGCCGGAGCGCGCGGCGACAGGAGCGTCATCATGGTTCAGTCTGCAAATCGAGAGATCGAAGTTCAGCCGGTGGCCGGCTACATCGGCGCCGAGATCAAGGGCGTCGACCTCGCTGCTCCGATCAGCGACGCCGGCATCGCGGAGATTCGTGCCGCTCTGCTTCGCTACAAGGTGATCTTTTTCAAGAACCAGAAACACGTCGATCACGGCGAACAGATCGCCTTCGCTGGACGCTTCGGTCAGGTCACCTACGCACACCCGCACGAAGACGAGCCGTTCGAGGAGTTTCCGCAGATCCTCCCGATCGACAACCGTCGTTATCAGACACGTTTCGGCCGCCGCCGCGTCAGCTACGACTCGCAGTGGCACACCGACGTTACGGCAGCGATCAATCCGCCCGCAGCCTCGATCCTGCGCGCGGTGACCGTGCCGTCGATTGGCGGCGACACCAGCTGGACCAACCTGGTCGCGGCTTACGAAGAGCTCTCCGCGCCGCTGCGCGCGCTGGCCGACTCGCTGCGGGCCGAGCACCGCTTCGGTCTCCATTTTCGCGACCAGGAGAACCCGTACGCCAAGCGCGTGCAGGCCAATCCCCTCGTCTCTATCCATCCGGTGGTGCGCGTGCACCCCGAGACCGGCGAGCGCGCTCTGTTCGTCTCTCCCGGCTTCACCAGCCACATCGTCGGCATCCCGCCGCACGAGAGCGAGAAGCTGCTCGAGCTCTTCTTCGAGCAGATCACGCGCCCCGCGTTCACCGTTCGTTTCCGCTGGCAGCCCGGCGACATCGCGTTCTGGGACAACCGTGCCACCGCACACCTGGCCCCGCAGGACGTCGATCACCTGAATGTGGATCGCGTCCTCTACCGCGTCACCCTCACCGGCGACATCCCCGTCGGCGTCGACGGCGTGCGCTCCGAGTCCGTCCAGGGCGAGGAGTTCAACATCAAGGAACACCCCAACGCCAAGAAGCGCCCCGCCCCCCGCAACGAGCGCGTCGAAGCGTAATCATCTGCCCGCTGTCTCAGGTCCGAGTCGCGCGCGTGCCCGTTGTCTCAAGGCGCGCGTTGTCGCACGGTCAGAGTCGTACGCGTGCCCGTGCCCGTGCCCGTACACGATCTCCCGTTCTCGACCACGACCCCAGCGGATCGTGCACGGGCACGGGCACGGGCACAGGCACGGCACGCGTACGACCCGGCAGGGCGGGAGCTGGGGGTCTGACCTGGCTGCTTCAGCCACCGTCACAAGCATGAGCCCCCGAAGAGAGACGATTGTCTTGCGCACGGGACAACCGAGTGCAACCTTCGCCCGAACCGGAACGACCGGAACGGAACAGGAGGTCTCATGTCAGCACTCAGTTTGACCTTGGATACGCCAGCGCTCGCCGAGCACTACGAGAAAGCCAGTGTCGACCGCCAGTTCAAGGCTGGCAAACAGCTTATCGAAAAGCTCGACGTCCAGCCCGGCCAGCGTGTCCTCGACGTCGGTGCTGGCACTGGCCTCCTCGCCGAGCACGTCGCCGCCATCGTGGGCCAGAAGGGCTGGGTCACCGCCGTCGACCCGCTCCCGCTCCGGATTGCGATCGCCAAGCGCAAAGCCAAGCCCAACCTTACCTTTTTGGTCGGCGACGCCTACGACCTCGACAACTTTGCCGATGCCAAGTTCGACGTCGTGTACCTCAACGCAGTGTTTCACTGGTTCCCGGAAAAAAAGCAGCCGCTCGCAAACTTCTTCCGCGTGCTCAAGTCCGGCGGCCGCCTCGGCATCTCCACCGGCTCCAAGGACCACCCTAGCCTCGTCCACGGCATCCAGCGCGAAGTGCTCGCGCGCGAGCCGTACAGCGCATTCGTCAAGCCCGAGACCGGCTTGCCTCACCGCGTCAGCGAGCGCGAGCTTCGGCTGCTGCTCGAGGAGGCCGGTTTCTCGGTGCCCACGCTCGAGCTAGCACAGCACCGCGTTGTACACGCCAGCGCCGAGTCCGCACTCGAACACCACCAGGCCAGCTCGTTTGGCAACCTGCTCGGACACCTGCCACCCGAGCTCCAGCAGCGCGCGACCCAGGACATCGCTGCCGCGCTCCAGCAACACCGCACGCCCGAGGGCTTCGTGGTCGACGGGGCTCGCATCGTCGCCGTGGCGGTCAAGCCTTGATGCGCGCACGCTCGAGAGCCTGGCTCGCGCTGCTGGCGCTCGCGCTGCTGTCCTGCTCACGCGCGCACTCGAGCGAGGGTCAGGGTCAGGGTGGACTCGAGCTCCTCGAGCTGCGCTACCAGAGCTTGCCCGGTCAGGTCACGTTTGCCGAGCTGGCAGAGGACCTCGGCTACCTCGCGCCCATCAAGCTCAAGCAGGTGGGCACCACGATCAGCGGTCCGCAAGACATTCAGAGCGTGGCCACCGGCGACATCGACTTCGGACTCGCCTTCAACGGTGCGATCCTCAAGCTGGCCGCAGCCAAGGCTCCCATCAAGGCAGTGGTCGGCGGCTACGGTGTGGACAAGGAGACGTTCGGCGGCTTTTACGTCCTGGCCGACAGTCCGATCAAGACGCCGCACGATCTGCTCGGCAAAAAGATCGCCATGAACACCCTGGGCGCGCACAGCGAGTTCATGGTGCGTGAGTACCTGCACCGCCACGGGCTGACGCCCGCGCAGGCCAAACAAGTCCAGCTGACGGTGCTGCCCCCGATCAACACCGAGCAGGCCCTGCGTCAGGGCCAGATCGAGGTGGGCGCGCTGCAGTTCATCTTCCGCGACAAGGCGCTCGAGCGCGGCGGACTGCGCCTGTTGTTCTCGGACTACGAGCTGTACGGCGAGTTCACCGCCGGCTGCTACGTGGTGAACAAAAAGCTGATCGCACAGGCACCCAAGACAGTCGGCAAGTTCGTCGAGGGCGTGTCCAAGGCCATCGAGTGGGCGCGCCGCACGCCGCGCGCCGAGGTCATCGCGCGCCAAGAGCAGCTGATCAAAAAACGCAAACGCAACGAGGACGGCTCGGTCGTCAAGTACTGGAAGAGCCCCGGCATCGCCGGCCGCGGCGGTCTGATCGCAGACAAAGAATTCAAGGTCTGGCTGGACTGGTTAATCCGCGACGCCGAGCTGACCCCCGGCCAGGTCACGCTGTCGGACGTCTTTACCAACGAGTTCAACCCAACCACGCAATAGCCCGGCCTCGAGACAGACAGGCCCTGTGCATGTCAGGCCGAGCGCGCAACCGCGCGACCCGCGAAGGAGAGGTCGAAAGAGCGAGATTCCTGCTTGACCGAGGCGGCTCAGAAGCAAATGGTACAACTGTACGCACGAACGTTTCGCGCATCCGTCAGCTGCGCCGGGAGTCTCTGCCATGCTTGCCGCATCGTCGCCAAACCCAAGCACATTCCCGTATCAAAACCAGCCCTTGCGCAAGATCGCCAGGGGCCTCGCGCGGCGCGCCCTGCCGCTCCTGCACCGGGCCACCTCCGCGCTCACCGCCGACGTCCCGCTGCTCGAGGCATCGCTGGCCAGGATCGACCCCACCCTCTCGCTGCGCCACATCCGCGCGCGCGTCGTCGCGGTCCGGCCCGAGACCCACGACGTCAACACCTACGTGCTCCGCCCCAACGGCCGCTTCGGCGCCTTCCGCGCGGGCGCCTACGTCACGCTGCACCTCACCATCGATGGCAAGCGCGTCGACCGCAACTACAGCCTGTCCTCGGCCCCCAGCGACGATGGCCTGGTCTCCATCACCGTCAAGCGTGTCCCGGGCGGGCTCGTCTCCAACTACCTCGCCGACACCCTCAAGCGGGGCCACGTGCTCGAGCTGAGCGCGCCGGCGGGTAACTTTTTGTTGCCCGCGCAGGTGCCCTCCAAGCTGCTGCTGATCTCGGCAGGCAGCGGCATCACACCGGTGATGTCCATGCTGCGCATGTTGATCGAGCGCGCACCCACCACGCAGATCTCGTTCGTGCACTTCGCGCGCTCGCCCAGCGACGTCATCTTTCGCGACGAGCTCGAGCGTATCGCCACGCGCCACCCCAACGTCAAGCTGACGCTGTGTGTCGAGCGCGCCGACGACACCTGGAGCGGTGCGCAGGGGCTGTTCACGCCGTGCTTGCTGGAGCAGACCGAGCCCGACTTCCGCACCATGGAGACCTACCTGTGCGGGCCGGGAGGCTTCATGAAGGCCGTCATGCAGACGCTCGAGGGGCGCCAGGCCGACATGGCCAGGCTGCACTACGAGCGCTTCAGTCTCGACTTCGACGTCAGCGCCTTCCTCGAGCAGTCGCAGCTGGTGCGCTTCGTGAAGTCCGGCGTCGAGTCGCTCTCGACCGGACCGCTCACCATCCTCGACCAGGCGGAGAAGCACGGCGTGCGACTCGAGTCGAGCTGCCGCATGGGCGTGTGCGGGACCTGTCGCACCACCAAGCTCAAGGGGGTTGTGGTCGACGTCACGACGGGCGCAAGCTCGGGCACCGGAGAAGAGCTGATCTATCCGTGCATCTCGGTCGCTCGCGGTGCCGTGGAGATCGCTCTCTAAGCTGCGAGCCTGCCGGGCTCTCCAAAGCGATCATGGTTCTGCGCCCCAAACCCGAGAAAGTCGAAGAGCGAGAGCGCATCCGGCTCTCGCTGCTGCGTGCCACCGTCACGCTCGCGGCCAAGCACGGCTTTGCTGGACTCGGTCTGCGCGAGGTCGCGCGCGAGGCCAACATTGCTCCGACCTCGTTCTATCGCCACTTCACGGACATGGAAGAGCTCGCGCTGGCGCTGATCGCCGAGCTCGTCGGACCGCTGCTTGCGCGCTGGAACGAGCAGGCCGAAAAGCCAGCGAGCGACCCCCAGAGGCCCCTCGCGGGCTTGATCGATGAAGCGCTGCGTGCGGTGCGCGAGGAGCCCGACCTGATGCGCTTCGTGCTGGCAGAGCGGGTGGGCGCCGTCGGCACCTGTCGCGCCGCGCTACAGCGCAAGCTGAGCGAGCTGGCCGCCGTGCTGGCTGCGCACGCGCTCGGTCGCGCGGAGCCGCGTACCAGTCTTCGCTCGCGCGCGGAGGAACCGCGCGCTTCGACTCTTCGCTCGCGCGCGGAGGAACCGCGCGCTTCGACGCAGGGCGCGAGCGACCAGGCAGCGCGCGGGCGCACAGAGACCGCACGCGCAGACCGCGAGGTGTACAGCGAGGCAATCGTGCTCTTACTGTTCGAGAGCTGCGTGGCGGCGCTCGAGCTGCACGCACACGACGCGCCGGGCCTCGAGCAGCTACGGCTTCGGCTCGAGTCGCAGCTCGGCCCCTTGCTGCGCGCCGGCGAGGAGAAGACGCCATGAACGAGCTGACACGCGCGCTGTTCGAGGCGCACGTCGCGCACGAGCTGCGCGCGGCCGAACAAGTGGAGTTCGACGCACGCATCGCGCCGCTGACCGACCAGGTGTTCGACTGGCTGGCGCAGGTCAAGCTCGAAGACCTGCTCACGCCCCAGCGCGTGCTCGGTGTGATCGACCGCTACGTGATCGACCTGCGCATCAGCGGGGGCATCACCGAGCTCGCTGGGCAGCTGTCGCAGACCGTGTTTTCGTCGGAGCTGAGCAGCCAGACCCGCGTGGACCAGCTGCTCTCGGACGCGTCGTTTCAGGAGTACGCCGACAAGATCGAGTCGCTCAACGACGCGTACCGCGAGGTGGTGCGGCTCGTCACCGAGACGCCCAGCTTCCGCACGCTGTTGACGCGTGGGCTGACCATGGTCAGCGTGCAGCTGTTGTTGCCGAACGCCGGCCAACACGGCCGGGCCGGCGGCGGCCTGCTCGCCGACCTGCGCCGCGATCTCGGACTCGAGCTCAGCCACCGGCTCGAGGAGCGCCTGAGTCGCTACTTCGAGCGCCACGCCGAGCGGATCGTGCGCCTCAGCGCCGACCACCTGCGCGACATGGTGAGTGCCGAGGCCCTGCGCTCGATCGCCGACGACCTGTGGGAGACGATCGGCCCGATGCGGCTGTCGGAGCTGTTTTCGTTGCTGACCGTCGCAGACGTCGAGGACTTCTGGATCGTCAGCTACGAGACCTGGCTCAAGTTCCGCAAGACGCCCTTCTTTCGCGCAACCTGCGCGCAGGTCGTCGATGCCATCTTCGAGAAGTACGGCGGCGAGAGCGTGCTTACGCTGCTCGACGACATGGGCGTGAGCCAGTCCATGGTCGTCAACGAGGTGCGCACGCTGTTTGGCCCCATGCTCGCCCACGCACAAAAGACCGGCCTCCGCGAGCTGCAGGTGCGCCAGCGGCTGACGCGTTTCTACGAGTCGCTACCGGTCACCGAGCTGCTCGCGCAGCGCGACGTCTGAGTGTTCTCGTTACGCGTCGCCTGCGCCGCGCATCACCGCGCGCCTGGTCGCGACGCACGTGCGCGCAGCCGCGGCCGCAGCGCGCAGCGCAGGCTGGGAGCGGACCGCGATCACTGCAGCGTGACGTTGAACGTGCCCATGCTGGTGCGCGTGCCACTGCCGTTCTTGACGGTCCACGTGCCGACGGCGGCGGGCGGGTTCGTCGAGTAGCTGCCGGTCGCCGTGCCGGAGAACGTGGTGGTCGTGGGCTGGCTACCGGGCCGGAGTGGATCGACACGGTTGTAGGTGCCGTCGCTGATGACGCCGTTCTCGAGCTTTTTGGTGGCGCAGTTGAGCACCCCCGAGATGCGGGCGAACAGCGGGTTTTTGTCCTCGGAGGTGTCGGTGCCCTGCAGCAGGCCGTTGCGAATCGTCAGCCGGTCGCCACTGCCGCTGAGCTCGACGTCGATGGTCATCTCGCCCGCCACGTCGATCCGGATCAGACCGAGCAGTGCCGAGATCTCGCCCTCGAAGCCGCCCTTGTACGTACCGGGCAGACAGCCGACCCGGCCCGCGTCGGGCACCACGGGGGTGCCGGCGTCTGGCGCAGGAGGTGGCCCCGCATCGACGGGTGGCGGCTCGCCAGCGTCTACCTCGACTGGGGGCAAAATCTGGCCCGCATCGACGGGACCCGGCTCGGTCGGGCTGTCGCCCGCGTCTGGCACCGGCGCCGGTGCGCTGGCGTCGCGCTCCCTGTCGACGGTGCCGGCCTCTGCAGGCCGCTGCGCCGCGTCGGGCGGGGCCTCGGGCCGCGACGCATCGGGCCGCGACGCATCGGGCCTCGGCAGCACGGGCTCTGCGGGCGTGGCCGCGTCGAGCGGCGGGGTGCCGGCGGCATCCTGCTTCGACCCGATCACCACGACGTCGGGCGGAGCCGGTGCCTCGTCGTCGCCGGCGTCCTCGACATCGGACATGGGCGAGCCAGCACAGCCTGCCCACGCGCTGCCCAGCGCGAGGGTGCACAAACAAATCGCCCACAACTTGGTCATCCATCAACGCGTACTCTGAAGCGTTGTGGTCTGCCAACCCAGCTTGACAGATCGCTAGCAATCATTCGGCGCACGACTACCTATTGGGCTCGCATGCCGCCAACCAGGAAAAGTTCAGGCGCGCTGCGCTACCAGGTTGGCTCAGAACAGCTCTGACAAGCTCAATCTCCCGGCAAGGGAATGAACTCGACGTCGTCGCCCGGCACGGACGGAAAGCGCCGCGCCTGCCAGTCTTGTTTGGCTCGCTCGAGGCGCGCCAGGTCGCTGGACACGAAGTTCCAGAACACGTGACGCTCCCCCTCGAGCTTGGCACCGCCGAGCAACATCAGCCGCGTCGGCTCGCGCGCGAGCAGGGACACGTCGGCGCCGGCGCGCAGCACCAGCATCGTGCCTGCGCCGTACGTCTGCTGCTCGAGCTCGAGCGCACCCTCGACGATGTAGACGGCGCGCTGCTCGTGCTCCGGGTCGACGGGAAGCCGCGCGCCGGCCTCGAGGCGCGCGTGCACGTACAGCGTGGGCGACAGCACGCCGACCGGCGAGCGCTGTCCGTAGGCGCTGCCTGCGATCACGTCGAGCACCACGCCGGCGAGCTCGACGGTGGGGATGGACGACGCAGGGTGATGCTCGAAGCGGGGCTCGGACTCTTCGAGCGCCGTGGGCAGCGCCACCCAGCTCTGGATCCCGTGCAGCTGCTGGCCGGCACGGCGCACCTCGGCGCTGCTGCGCTCGGAGTGCACGATGCCGTGGCCGGCGAGCATCCAGTTGACGTCACCAGGATGGATGGCCTGCACGGAGCCCAGACTGTCGCGGTGCAGGATCTCCCCCGCGAACAGGTAGGTCACGGTGGCCAGCGCGATGTGGGGATGCGGACGCACGTCGAGCCCGTCCCCGGGCGCGAGCGCGACCGGCCCCATCTGATCGAAAAAGATGAACGGCCCCACCAGCCGCTGCCTGGGTGCGGGCAAGAGGCGCTTGACCACGAAGCCGCCGCCGAGGTCGCGCGCCCGTGCGTCGATGACGAGCTCGACCGCGCTGCTGGCGACGCCGTGCGCGTCGGGTGGATTGGCTGGCAGAGTCCCGCTCATGATGGTCCTTGTGGGCTGTGGAGCCGCTACGAGTGTTAGCTTGCAGCCGCACCATGGCCCGTGAAAGCGCAATATTCCGCGCCCGTCGGCACAACCCGTACGAACGCGCAGTCGGACGCGACCAGGCGCGGGCGTTGACGGTATAGTCGCGCCCGAGTGCAAAACGCAGACGTTGACATGCGCACGAACGCTCGTCCCCTGGTGTCGCCAGCCCAAGCCCACCGAGCCGTTCCCTTCTTCATCGCAGCCCTCGGGGTGTTCACGTTCTTGCCCGGGCTGCGCTCGCCGCGCTTCCTCGACGACTACTTGCACACCCTGATGGTCGACGGTCGTTTCCCGGTTCAGCGTAGCCCGTTCAACCTGTACGACTTCATCGGCGACTCGGAGCGCGTCGTTTTCACGGAGCGAGGTCTGTTGCCGTGGTGGGCGCACCCCGAGCTCAAGCTGCGCTTCTTTCGCCCGGTCTCCAGCGCGCTGATGTGGTTCGAGCAACGTGTGCTCGGCTTCGGCGTGGGGATGCAGCACGTGCACTCGTTCGCTTGGTGGCTGATCGCGGTGCTGGCGGCACGCGCGCTGTTTCGGCGCCTGCTCGGCGAGCGCGCCGCCCTGCTGGCCACGCTGGTGTTTGCGTTCGCGCCCTGCCACGCGCTCCCGCTGTCCTGGATCGCCAACCGCAACGCGCTGCTCTCGCTCGCGTTCGGCACCCTGGCGCTCAACGCGTACGTCGCGTGGCGCACACAGCGGCGCGCCCGGAATGGACTCGCCTCGCTCGTCCTGTTTGCGCTGGCCCTGCTCTCCGGCGAGTACGCCCTGTGCTTCGGCGGGTACGTCGTCGCGTTCGAGCTCACGCGCACGACCGACCGTGTGGCGCAGCGCGTGCTCGGACTGCTCGCGTTTTTCGCCCCGGCCGCGGGCTACCTGGTCGTGCGCCACGCGCTCGGCTACGGCACCGTCGGCTCGGGCTTTTACGTGGATCCACTGGCGGAGCCGTGGGACTTCCTGCGCGTCGCGCCGCTGCGGCTCGCCTCGCTGCTCGGCAATGGCTGGCTGACGCTGGGCACGGACACCTGGCTGCTGGGCAGAGCCTGGGAGTGGGTGATCTTCCCGTGCATCGGCCTCTTGGCCGTGGGCATCGCGCTCTTGCTGCGCCGCACCTACGCGGCGCTACCCCCCGAGCAGCGCAGCCAGGCGCGCTGGCTGCTGATCGGCTCGCTGCTGTCCATCCTGCCGGTGCTGTCGGCCGTGCCCTCGCCGCGCCTGATGGGCATCGCGCTGCTGGGCATCGCGCTGCAGGTCGGGCTGATCCTCGACCAGGCCTGGTTTCCCGAGCCCTCCGTGGTGCGCACGCGCGCGTTCGAGTGGGTCGGTGTGGCGGCCACCGTGCTCGGGTTCATGCACTTCGTACACGGACCGGTGACGGGCTGGCTGGGGGCCTCGACCATTCAGCGCTCCGCCAACCGCTTTGTCTCCGACGTGGCCTGGATCGAAAAACGCCTGCACGCGCTGCAGGCGTCCGAAGTGGTGGTGCTGCGCGGAGCCGTGGACTCATTTTTTGGTCCGTTCGCGCTGGTGGTCCTTGGCGGTCCGTGGACACGCTGGGACATCCTGTCCGATCCGCAGCACCTGCTCACGCTGCGCCGCGACGCGAGCACGCTCGAGCTGGTCGCTCCGGAAGACTCATCGCTCAGTCCGTCCGACGGCTTCAGTCTGTTTCGCGGCGCGGGTCTGCCGCTGCAAGCCAACGAGGAGCACCGCGCGGCGCGCTTCACGCTGCGCGTGCTGGCGGTGTCCGAGTTCGGGCCGACACGAGCGCGCATCACCTTCGACGAACCGATCGGAGAGGGCCAGCTGTGGATCTCGCGCCGAGGCGGCCGCCTGCACGAGACTCCCCCACCCCGTATCGGCTACGGCATCCCCTCCGATCGTTGACGTTCGTGCTCCGCTTCTGTCTCGTACCGCGTCGTGGTGGGGCTGCAGCCAGTCGAGGGCGATGGGGCGATCGCAAACCCAGACTTAGTTGGAGAGGCGCTCGCGGATGCGCAGTGAGGGCTTTTCAATCAGCACGTGCAGCACGTAGCCAGCGGCCAGCGCGAGCAGCGCGACCGCCATCACCGAGACGGGCCAGAGCAGCCACATTGGCACTCCGCGCTCAAATAGTGCCTCTGCCGCTGGCTGCACCACGTTCTCGCACAGCGGCATGTGCACCAGGTACACCCCGTAGCCCAGCGTCGCGATCGAACGAAAGACCGGCGCGGACAGCATGCGCTGAAACGGGCCGTCGGCGTGCAGGAGCAGCAGCAGGCACGCGAAGTACATCAGCGTGGTCGTCGTGCCCCACTCGAACAGGTGCAAAAACTGGCTGTCGTGCGCCGCAAACGTCATCGGTCGCAGCAGAAACCAGAAACAGCCGAGCGCAGGCACCGCGAGCAGCGCGCGGTGGAAAGGAGACTGTAACCAGCGCCCGATCTCGGCACCCCAGCGGCGATGCACGACCGCCAGCAGGATGCCCGCGACCAGCGTGTCGTAGCGCGTGTGCGGGCGAAAATAGAGCGAGCCGTACAGGTCGATGTCGGCCCAGGGCCGGTGCAAATAATAGATGCTGAGCCGCACCACGAGCGCGCTGGCCCAGATCAGCACCAGCAGGCCCACGCGTAGCCAGTCGCTGCGCAGGTAGCCCAGCACGACGAAAAGCAGCGGCACCGTCAGATAAAACTGCTCCTCGAGCGCCAACGACCAGCCCCAGAACATCAGGGTCTCGCTCGAGCCGAGCGGCAAAAAGTCAGTCAGGTACGCAGCCTCGTAGGGCAGGTGACGCAGCTGCGCCGGGGTCATGTTGGAGCACACCGCCATCAGCGCCAGCACCACGTAATACGACGGAAACGTCCGGAAAATGCGGCGAATATAGAAGCGGCGCAGCTGCTGCGTGCCGGCCGTCTGCAGCGAGTGCAGCAGGATCGAGCCGATCAAGAACCCGCTCAGCACGAAGAACAGATCCATCCCGAAAAAGACCGCGAACGACGACGCTGCCCAGTCCGGGTCGATGGGCATGTTGTGTTCGCCGGCGAAGATCCAGGTCACGTGGAACTGGATCACACTGAGCACCGCGACCACGCGCAGGCCGTGCAGCGAGGCGTAGCGGTTGTCGAGCAGCTCCAGCGCGAAGAAGCGTCGCCAGCGCTCGGCGCGCGAGAGGCTGTGCGCTCTCGTGACCGAGCCGGCTGGCGTGGAGCCGGACGTGGTCAGGCTGGACAGGCTTGGAGCCAACGTTTCCGGAGTCGAAGGCGCCGTAGTCGTCTTCATCGGTCGCCACCATACCTGCCGCCAACGTGCAGGCGAGGATTCTCGCGCCGGGAGTCTCTTTGGCGGCGTGGCCAGTCAACTTTTGGCGGCCCGAGATCAAGCCGCCCGTGCGACCGACCGCACACGCTCCGAAACATTTTCACCAAGAGCACAAGAGTGCAGGCAATTGCCTCAAAACTTCGCGTTGGTAGGCCAACCCGCTTGTCATGAAGGGGGAAAAGAGTGTCATGTGCGCTGTGGGATCGAGCTGTAGTTGTCGGTCCAAAAGGATCTCTTCCATGCAATCTCGTAGCTTCCTTCGACTCCTGGCCCCTTTCGCCTTTGCGGCGCTGTTGCTCGCCTGTGGTGACGACCCAGCCGGCGGCGGCGGCGCGGACGAACCCACCGTCAAGAAGGACGCCGGAATCAAGCGTCGTGACGCGGGCAAGGCGACGTCGAAAGACGAAGATGAAGCGACCGAAGACGACGAAGAAGAAGAAGTCGCCGTCAAGGACGCTGGCGTGAAGAAGGCCGACGCCAGCACGGCCAAGACCAGCTGCACGGTCGACGACGACTGCCTGTCCGACGAGCAGAGCGGCATCGGCTGCTGCGACAAGCCGACCAAGGTGTGCTTCTTCACGGAAGAAGACGTCTGCCCGGCGCCCCCGACCACGAAGCCCGCGCAGCCCCCCTACAACTGAGTCTTCGCGCTCTCGACCGCGTCGCCCATCGGCCTGCTCACTAGCGTCTGGCCTGGCGGCGCGTGTCCGCGTCTGTGTGATGGCCCGACGTGCAGAGGCCCCAGGTTCGCTCACGTGGCCTCGCGCGGGCGAACGGGTCTACTCAAAGGCTCCTCGGAGACCGCCGGGCGCCGCCAAACGGGGTGGGCTTACTCGGCCTGACCGGCTCGACCCGCCACGGCGCCGAGCGCCTCGTGGGCCGGCGCGCGACCGCCGCCGCCTGCCGGGCGCGCGAGCAAGCGCTCCACAGCCTGGAAGTGCTCGTCGGTGCGCTGGGCGATCGCCTGGTAGCCCGCGACCAGCTCGAGCGAGGGCGCCAGACCTAGCCGGGCCGCGCTGTAGCAGGCCCGCTTGGTCAGCTGCACCGCGACCGCCGGTGCCTCCGCGATCAACGCGGCCGTTGCGTTGGCTCGCGCCAGCACCTCTCCTGCCGGAACCACGTGGTCGACGAGGCCGATGCTGTGCGCCTCCTGGGCGTCGATGATGCGTCCAGTGAGCATGAGCTCGAGTGCCCGCGAGAAGCCGATGGTGCGCGGCAGGACGTAGGTACAGCCGTCGGCAGGCACGAGCCCCACCTTGACGAAGGTGGAGCCCAGCCGCGCGTCCGCGCTGCACACCCGAATGTCGCACAGACATGCGAGCGTCAGACCGCCTCCGATGGCGTGCCCGTTGATGGCCGCGACGATCGGCTTGGACAGCCGATCGAAGGCCAGTGCCAGCCGGTGCAGTCCCTGCTCGTACTGTTTGTGCAGCTCCGCCGGCGAGCCCGCAAACATGCCCGTTGCCGCCGCCATGTCCTTGAGGTCGCCGCCTGCACTGAACGTCTTGCCGGCCCCAGTCAGCACCAACACGCGCACGCTGTCGTCCGTCTCGACCACGCGCAGCACGGTCTCCAGACTGGTAATCATCCCCGACGAGTACGCATTGGCCGCCTCGGCGCGCGAGAGTGTGACTGTGCCAATACCGTTCTCACACGAATAAGTAAGATCGCGCAGCGAACCAGTCAGCTCGGCCAGCGCGCTGGGCGTAGAGGGGGCAATCATGCGCGCATCTTCGGGTCCCTAGTAACGCGCGTCAAGCGCGGTAGTGGTTGGGACCGAGCCTGCGGACCGCTGTTCTTTCCGAGTAAGAGCGCGCACACCAGCGAGCTCCGAAAACACGCTCTGCACAGGCCCATCTTGACACCAAAAGCGCGGGTGATTAGTTTTTTGGCGTTGGCATAAATGCCAGCAATTACAAACCATTGACCCACAATTGGAGGAGAGCCATGCTGGTCAGAGGAGTGTGGCCGTCGCGGCCGTCGTTCGAGAGCTACACGGCTGACTTCGACGAGCTGCGCGGCGAGATGCTGCGCCTGCTCGATGCGGCAGGCGCAGCCAGCGCGTTCGACGCTGGGGTCTTTCCGCCGGTCAACGTGAGTCAGGACGACGACACCGTGTTCGTGCGCGCCGAAGTACCCGGCATCAAAGCGGAGGACCTGGAGATCTCCGCCGTTCGCAACCGCCTCGTGCTCGCGGGTCGACGAGAGATCCCGCGCGAACACGAGCGCGTGAGCTACCACCGCCAGGAGCGGCCCGAAGGGGCCTTCCGGCGTGCCGTCACGTTGCCTGCGGAGGTAGACCCGGAGCACGTGGAGGCACGCTACGCGGACGGAATCCTGACACTCAGCCTGACCAAGGCAGAGCAGGCCAAGCCGCGCCAGATCGTCGTAAAAACGTGACCACGCAGGCAGACGACCCAACACAAACACGCCGCCAGAACGGGAGGGAAGTAGCCGTGTCAAACGAATGGAAGACTGGTCTCCAGAGGACTGAGAAGCCGAACCTCGCCAAGGGTCCGGAGCAGACTCGGCCTGGTCCCACGTACACACCCGCCGCTGACATCTTCGAGAACGACGACACGATCACGGTGCTCGCCGACATCCCGGGAGTCAAAGCAGCGGACCTCCAGATCGATCTACGCGACGACGTGCTGACCTTGAGTGGCCGCGCCAGCGCCGGGACAACCGCGAGCGAGTCGCCGGTGTTGCGCGAGTACGCAGTCGGCACGTTTTTCCGGCAGTTCACGCTGTCGGACACCATCGACCAGGCGAAGATTGACGCCAACCTCAAGGACGGCGTGCTGCGGCTCGAGCTCCCCAAGGCCGAGCGAGCCAGGCCGCGACAGATCCGCATTCGAGCGGAATGAAGGGCGGCGGCGCCGGCGGGTGGACAGCCCCACGCCGGCGCTGCGCTCGCGCCGGCCGCGACGCCGTGCCGCGGGCGGGGCCGCGTGTACGCGTGTGTCGCTTCAGCAGCGCGCGCGGCATCGCCCCGCACACCCGGCAAGTTCCCACGTGTGCGCGCAGCCTCAAGTTTGAGGTCTGACCAGCCGAAGCTGTGTTGACCCTTGCTCGGCCTCGCCGTGCGCGCGTTTCGCGCGCCTTCGTGCGGAGCATCACGGGTCGAGGAGCCACGGCAGAGATGAGACCGAATGACAGCGGCCGTGGCACCCGCAAGCCGAGTCTTGCCGACGGCGTCCGCAGGGAACTCCTGCTCTACGTGGAGGACGACGACGACAACTGGGAAGTCGCCGAGCTGCGACTGTCGAAGAGCTACGACCTGATCCGCGCGGCCACGGATGAGCAGGCGTGTCGGCTGATTCGCGAGCGACGCGGTGAAATTGACGTCATCCTGATGGACATCGAGCTACGCGGCTCGGAGCTCAACGGCTTCGAGCTGACCGAGCTGCTTCGCGGCAACAAGTTGAGCAACCGCACGCACGTCCCGGCCTACGCGCGCGCGCTGCCGCTGGTCAGCAAGCCCGTGGTGTACGTCACGGCGCACGGCGCGCGCTACACCAACGTCGAGCTGATGCTGTCCGGCGCTGACAAGGTGATCACGAAGCCTGTCAACTTCGCCGATCTGCAGCTGGCGCTGTCCGAGTTGTTGTCAAACCGTACCGCCTTCTAAGCACGCCATGCTCTCCCGGACCCTGGCCCGCCGACTCTGGCTCTCTGGTCTCAGCTTGGCCGTGCTCGTCTTCAGCACGCCTGCGCGCGCGGCCGGCCACGACGACGCCTACCTCGACGTCACACGCTTGGCAGGTGGCGTCACGATGATCGGGCAGACGTACGCCCTCGAAGATCGCAGCGCATCGCTCGTCTTACGCGACGTCATGAGTGCGAACGCAGCCTTCGTTCGGCTGACGCAGGAAGCATCGTTCGGGTTCACACAGTCTGCAGTCTGGATTCGCTTTCAAGCGGTCAACACAGGCGCGCGAGCGCAGCCCTGGCTGCTCGAGCTCGCCTATCCACATCTGGACTCCATCGATCTGTATGCACAGACAGAGGATGGCGCCGTTCGGCACTGGCACGGTGGCGATAGAATCCCATTCGCCGAGCGTGAGCTGGACGTGCCGAGCTTCGTTTTTCCGCAAGAGACCGCAGCGGGCCAGCGCACCACGTACTACGTGCGTGTGCGCAGCGACGGCTCCGTGCGCATCCCACTTCGCGCCTGGCTGGCGCTGGACTTCCTCACTCACGAGAGCAAGCAGAACCTGATCCTATGGTTGTTCTACGGCATCGTGGCCGCGATGACCTGTTACAACCTCGGCACGGCGGCCCTGCTCAAGCAGCGCGAGTACATCTTCTACCTGGCCCACCTGGTGGCGATGGGCGGCGGCATTTTTACGTTGAGCGGACAGACGTTTCAGTACCTGCTACCGAACCACCCCGCGCTCGCCAACCGCGCGCTCAGCGCATGTCTCGCCATTGGGCTGCTGTTCATCCAGCTCTACGGGCGCGAGGGCATCGCTCAGTCCACACATCCAAAGATCGAAGCCATCCGGCGCAGCTTCAGGTGGACCTTGCCGCCCTCGCTCGTGGTGGTCGTGGTGGCGCTTTTTGCGCCCCAAACGTACTCGCAGGCCACGGCGTTCGCGGCCATCCTGCTCTACATCCCGTTCGGCGCGTATCAGCTGTTCGTGGTGCTACGGCACGGTCCTGCGCAGCTACGGCTGCATGCACTGAGCCTGCTAATCGTCGCGCTGACCATTCCGATCGCGCTGCTGGCCCACGCGAAAGTCATCCCGCCCTACACACTGGCTGTCTGGGCAGGCCACATCGGATGCGCAAGCTACAGCATCCTGACGTCGCTCTCGCTGCCGATGCGCGTGAGCGACCTCGGTCATCGCCTCGCGGGGGTCAATCAGCAGCTGTCGGACAACGTCACCATTCTGCAGCAGGCGCTCGCGAGCGCCGAGCAGGCCACCAGGGTCAAGGACGAGTTCATGGCCACGATGTCGCACGAGCTGCGTACGCCGCTCAACGCGATCATCAACGTGCCGCAGGGACTTTTGGAAGACTTTGCGAGCGCGCCCGGCGCGCAGTGCAGCGCGTGTGAGGCGGACTTCTTGCTCGACCCAGGCGACGTTCTCGCTGCCGACACCGGCTGTGCAGCGTGTGGTCGTCAGGGCACCCTGGGCGCGCGGAGCACGACCGTGTACACCGGCGAGCCGGCGCACACCGCGCGCTTTCTGCAAAAGATCGAGCGCGCCGGGCAGCACCTTCTGCAGATGGTCAACGGCGTGCTCGACTTCAGCAAGATGGAGGCGGGACGGCTCGAGCTCGCGCGCGAGCCGGTCGACCTGGGATTGCTCATGACCGAGGCCGTCGACCAGATGAGTGACTTCGCGCAGCGGCGCAGCGTGACGACCGAGCTAGCGAGCGTTACCGGGCGCGCACCGTCGGAGGTCGACCCCGTGCGGATTCGTCAGGTGTTGATGAACCTGCTCACGAACGCGATCAAGTTTTCCGAGCCCGGCGGCACGGTGTACGTGATGTGGGAACAGGACGCCGACTGCGACCGGATCGAGGTGCGGGATCAAGGGATCGGCATCGCTCCCGAGAACCACCAGCGCGTCTTCACGAGCTTCGAGCAGGTCCACAAGGGCGACACGCGAAAGTACGGCGGCACGGGGCTTGGCCTCTCCATCTCGCGCTCGCTGGTGCGCATGCACGGTGGCGAGCTCTCGGTGGAGAGTCAGCTCGGCAAGGGCGCCACGTTCAGCTTCACACTCCCGCGCAGCCTGACACAGTCCAGCGAGGTCCGTCAGCCAGCGGCAGTCGCGTAAGCGGCCACACCCGAAGAGACCGCGCGAGCGCACACGAGCGTGAGCCGGGACTCGACGGACCTTGTTGTCGCAACCTTACTGTCTGCATAATTGACAGCAGCTACCACGTAGCAATCACCGGGAGATGTTGGAATGCGCGCGCGGTCGGCCTGGCTCTTGTTGTGCGCACCGATCGTCTACGGGTGCGGGGGCCTGGACGAACACGGTGCGCTGGACCCTGCCGAGCTTCCCTTTGGCGTGGGTCCGCTTACAGACGGGTCGGTCGAGCCGGACGCTGCCACGGCGGACGCAGCGAGCAAGCCTGACTCTCGGCTCGACGGCGGCGTAGGACCCGGCCCCGTGGATCCCCTCGACGAGGGCAGCGCGTGCGCCGCGTCGTCGGTGATCGCCGAGCAGGTGGTGGTCGAGGAACAGGTAGAGGTCGCCGTCGAAGTCGCGTCGCCGGCGCCGGTCGCGCTGTACGTGATGTTCGACCGCTCCTCCAGCATGGCGCTGACCCTGTGGACGCCCGCCGTGCAGGCGCTGACCGCGTTCATCGGCGACCCCGCGTCGTCGGGCATGGACATGGCGCTGCAGTACTTTCCGGGCAGCGGCTCGTGCAACGGCAGCGGCTACAGCGTGCCTGCCGTCGCGCCCGGAAGACTGCCAGCGCACGCCAGCGCGCTCACCACCAGCCTGTCCAAGCAGAGCCCGAGCGGCCTGGGCACGCCCATCGAAGGCGCGCTGCGCGGCGCGACCGAGTATTGCAAGACGTTTCAGGCGGCCCACGCGGACGAGCGCTGCGTCGCGGTGCTGGTGACCGACGGCAAACCCGAGTTCGACCTGTGCGAAAAGGACGACGCCAAGCTGACCGCGATTGCAGACGCGGCGTGGAAGCAGGCGCAGGTTCGCACGTTTGCAGTCGGACTGTCGGGGGCAGACTTTGGACTGCTCGACAAGATTGCCGTGGCGGGCGGTGCCTCCGACTGCGATCCCGGCTCGGCGCGTTTTTCGTGCGACGTGTCGGGTGGCCCCGAAAAGCTCACCGCCGCGCTGGCCAAGATCCGCGACACCGTGACCACGGTGCACACGCACACCGAGCTAGAGACCAAGACCCAGACGCGCCCGCTCCAGTGCGAGTGGCGCGTGCCCGCGCCCCAAGCGGGCATGGAGCTCGACCCGGAGCGCGTCAACGTCACGCTCAGCGGCGGCGCGGGTGCGGCCAAAAAGCTCGGACGTGTGCCGGGGCTCGCGTCGTGTCGCAGCGACGCCTGGTACTACGACGTGCCCAGCGCGCCGGAGCGCATCGTCGCGTGCCCACAGACCTGCGAGGCGATCAAGGCCGGCGGGTACGCGGACGTGAAGATTCTGCTGGGCTGCTTCACCAACGTCATTCTGCTCTGAGCGGCGCCCGCCGGGTCGGCCGGCCGGCCGGCCAACCGAACCATCCGCTGCGACAAGCCGTGCGCCGCAGACTAGTCTTTGCCGTCGGTCGAAGCGCGCGGTCTCGCGCGCGGGCGAACAAGAGGGCGGATGCGCGGGCGAGTGGTGGTCGGGTGGGCAAAAGCGGCAGCAGCGCTGGCTGCGTGTCTCTGCGCGAGCTCCCTCGGTGGCTGCGCGGACGAGCCGAGCCCCGAGCGTACAGGTGACCTGGGCACGAGCAGCGCCTTCGACGGGGGCTTCGGGACGGGTCCGCTTGATGCCAGTCGGGTGCCCAAACCCTACGACAGCGGCGCCGGTACCGACCCGCCAGTGATCCCCAGCGCCCCGGTGGAG
>Ga0190271_10000512_pt1 | contig 19603 bp, 30 predicted proteins | sample Popmic356T_FD_133747 | JGI IMG/M metagenome (GOLD analysis project Ga0190271, IMG submission 133747) | Populus adjacent soil microbial communities from riparian zone of Weber River, Utah, USA - 356 T | ecosystem: Environmental > Terrestrial > Soil > Riparian zone | place: USA: Utah | collected...
GTGCCGCAGCGGGCGCAGGTGATGCGACGCCCGTCGAAGCCGGCGCGGCAGCGACCCGCACGGGTGCAAGCAGATTGGACACTTCATGTATCCCCCCAAAGGGTGTCCGGCCCGAATCACATTCGCCGGCTCAAGGCTTTCAATCCGGTTGGTGCCCTTGAAGAAGTCCGCCCGGGGGCGCAGAAAGGTACCAAGGCACTTGCCTCGCGCGCCGCGCGCATAAATCTGGACGGCAAGGGAAGGAGCAACTCCATGACCATCAGCACCACTGTCAAGCTCGCCTGCGCGGCGATCGTTGCCGCCGCGGCCACCCTCGCCGCCCCACCCGCCACCGCCGCGACCGCGGTGCGCCAGCCGAACGGGGCGATCCGCTACTACGACGACAACGGCTTGGATCGCGGTTTCGCCTGGTGCGCGAACCGTTCCGGCCGCAACTGGGGCAACAATTCGGACTGCAGCTATTTCACCTATGCGCAGTGCCAGGCCTCACTTTTCCCGCCAGGCGGCTTCTGCCAGCCAAACCCCTGGACACAGTTCGCGACGCCGGCACCGGCCAGACCGCGACGGCGCTGACTTGACGATCCGATCCGCATCGTGTGCGGTAGGCGCATGAGTCCGATCCGCTGCATCCTGCTCGCTCTCGTGCTGGCCGCCCCCGCCGGGGCAGCGGCGCAGACCGTGAATTACGAGCAGGCGACAACGGCGCTGGCCGCAAGCTGCGGCACCGACATCGACAACGTCTGCCGCGGCGTCAATCTCGACCCCACGCGCCTGAAGGAATGCCTGCGCAAGAACGACGACAACCTTACGCCGAAGTGCAAGGCCGATTTTCTGCGGATCTTCGCCGCCATCGAGCAGCGTGTGTCGGCGCGCGATAATCTTGCGAAGCTGTGCAACTGGGAATTGAATCGTTTCTGCAAGGATATCCGGGCGGATCCGGTCAAGGGGCTGCAGTGCCTGCTGGACTCCGCGAAGAAGGGAACGCCGAACTGCAACAAGGCGATCGACGCGACGGGGTATCGCTGATGCGCTCGGCCCGGCACCTCGGCTTCGGTCTGCTCGCGGCATCGCTGGCGTTGGCATGGCCGATGCGACCGGCGGCGGCACAGACGATCGCTCCGGCGCCGGCTCAGGCGCAAAGCCTGATCGACCAATTGACGGGACCCGAGAGCACCGCCGCGACCGATGTGGCCGCGTTGCAGAAGCAGGCCGCCGCGCGAATCCAGTCGCGAGCCGATGCTGCACCCTTGCGGCGGCCGCAGATCGCGCCGCAACTTCTCAAGCTGCCGCATATCGACTTCGACGTCGTGTTCGATCCGGACACGGCCATCATCAGGCCGCAGTCCTACCAGGTGATCGGCCGCATCGCCGATGCGCTGTCCGATCCGAAGCTGCGGCCCTACGTCTACCTGGTGGTTGGCCACACCGAATCCACGGGCAACCGCGCCGCCAACCTGGCACTGAGTCAGCGGCGGGCCGATGCACTTCGCAGCGTGCTGGCCGGCAGCTTCAAGGTTTCGCCCCGACGCCTGCAGGCGCTCGGCCTCGGCGAAGAACAATTGCAGGACGCCAACCGCCCGACGGCGCCGGCCAACGCGCGAGCTCAGATCTTTGCGCTTGGAACGGTCCCCGCCACGGACCCACCCGCGGCCGGCAGCCCGCCGCCGGCGAAGAAAAGCGCGGCGAAAGCGAAGAAGCGCCAGTAGGCCTGATGAGTCATGCCCGCGAAAGCGGGCATCCAGTACTCCGCAGCCTCGCGGCCTGTCTCGATCGCTCCGGACTGCCGGGTCCTTTCCACAGGCGAGCGAATCGAATGAGGCCGTGCCCCGCGCGGAGATCCGTCCATGCGCATCGAAGCGAAACACGACCTCGGCCCCGACGACGGCTTCACCGTCGAGGAGCGTCTCTATGAATTCAACCGCGAGGCCACCGGCGCCCATGACGGCGAAGGTCTCGGCTTCGTGCTGCGCGACGACGCGGGCGCGCTGATCGGCGCCGCGCTCGGCTACTCGTGGGCCGGCATCTCCGAGCTGCGGCAGATGTGGGTGGACAGGCAGCATCGCGGCCGGGGTTTTGGCCGTGCGCTGCTCGATGCCTTCGTGGCGGAAGCCGCGCGCCGCGGCGTGAGGCGCATCTGGCTGTCGAGCCACTCGTTTCAGGCGCCGGCGATGTACGAGAAGGCAGGCTTCGTGCGTATGGCGGAGCTGAGGGACTTTCCGATCGGTCACTCCAACATCATCCTCTGCAAGGTGCTGTGATGTCCGGCCGCTCGCGCCGTTCAGCCTCACGGCGAACGCACCGCTGGAAGACGCTGCGCCGGCCCGGTACGGTGCTTCTTGAACCGGCTTCAGGGAGTGCGATCGATGAGCGCTGACGTTTTCAAAAGCTCCGGCCATGCGTGGAAGCTGTTCTGCGGTCCCACCGTCATCGAGAGCGACCTTGCCGGCGTTGTCGAGCGCGCAGACGCGCGCCGGGCCTTCGTGATCTGCTCCCCTTCGATCAATCGCCGCACCAATACAGTGAAGCGCATCGCGCTCGCGCTCGGCGACAGGTATGCCGGCGTGTTCGACGGGATCGAGAAGGACTCGACCTATACATCGGTTTGCGCGGCCAGGCAGGCCGCGAACGCAGCCGGCGCGGATCTGCTGATTGCCGTTGGCGGCGGCAGCGTGCTGGTGGCGACGCGGGCGGTGGCGATCTTCATGGCGGAGAGCGACGACCCCTTCAAAATCATGACGCAGTATCCGCCGGGCGGCCGTCCCTTCAGTCCGCGGCTGCAGGCCGCGAAGCTGCCGATCGTCAACATCCCGACGACGCCGACCAGCGCTGCCAACCGCGCCGGGACCGGTTTGAAGAATGCGGATCTCGACCACCGCATGGAATACTTCGATCCAAAAACCCGGCCGCAGGCGATTTTTCTGGACGACGAGGTGCTGCTGAGCACGCCGTTCGAGGTGCTGCGATCCACCGCGACCACGGTATTCGCCGGCGTCGTCGGCGCGCTGGCGCAGGCGGAGGTGAACCCGCTCGTGGCCGGCGATCAGGCGCAGGCCTTCCACCTCGCCTTCGGTGCCTATCCCAAATTGATCGATGCGCCCGACGACCCGGTGCCGCGCCGACATCTTGCCCTCGCCGCATTCCTGCAGAACCGCGCCGAAGACGATGGCCGCGCCCTGATCGGCGGCGGCGCCTTTTCAGGCGACTACGCGGTCTCGACCGCACTGCATGTGCGTTACCCGCATGTCGGCCAGGGTGAATCGACGTCGATCCTGCAGGCGCCGGCCATTCGTCTCGCCCACGCGATCGAGCCTGCCGCGGCACGCCGGGTCGCGGACGCGTTACGGGTCTGGCGCGACGGCATGGAGGCGCGGCAGGCAAGTGAGGCGGTCGCAGCCGAGCTGGAGCGGATTTACCGGACCATGGGGTTGCCGCAGCGCCTGCGCGACATGGACATTCCGGCAGCCGAGCTGCCGGCGGTCGCAGCCGAAACGGTGCGAAACTTCAACGCGCGCGCGACGATGCGTTCGCCGGAGGAACGCATCGCCAACTCGCTGCGCCTGCTCGAGGCCGCGTGGTGAGGAAAGAACGCACCAGGTGCCAGCGTGACCAATCATGTCCATTCAGGATGGACAAAGCGGAGGTCGCGTTTTGCGCAGGCCGATCAGGCAGCACAGCCAGGCGGCGGGAATCACGGTAATTTCCGGCGCTTGTAGAGTGAGCGCTGTTCACTGCGACGGAAGAGTGAACTTATACAGTCGCTGCCATCATCTGCCCGCTGGGCGTGCTCGCCAGCCCGTCGGAGCGCTGGTGAAAATAGCGCTGGTTTGCAAGCTCGGGCGTCAGCAGCTCGATGTCGCTGTATCCAAGCTGGCTCAGGCGCGTGGTCAGTTCGCCAGGACGTAAGCGCGTCAGCCACGGCTCGCCGTAGGTCTGCGTGCGTAGCTGGGACTCGCGTACGCCTTTCAGTTCGCGCTCACCGAGTTCGTCGTCAGGGGGCGTGAATGAGAAGACGATCTCGCTTCCCTTGGCGCGCCGGGCGGCAAACGTCAGCAGCGCATCGACGGCCGCCGGTGACAGAAACTGAACGATGCCGAGCGCCGAGCAGAACATCGGCAGATTGGGGTCGAATCCCGCCGCGACGAGCGGCCCAAGCAGTTCCTTGCGCTCCAGGTCGATCGGCACATAGGTAAGGTTGGCCGGCCGCGGAAGCCCGCGCCGCCGGACGCAGTCCTGCAGCACGGCAAGACTTTCCGGCAGGTCCGTCACGAAGATCCGCATCTCGCGGGCAAAGCCCGGCTGGCGCCATGGAAACGTGTCGAGACCCGCAGCGGCAATGACGTACTGCCGCACGCCGCGCGCGGCGGCTTCCGCGAGCCGGTCTTCGGCAAACCGGCTGCGCAGCACGACGCCCGCTCGACGCACGGTCAGGACCGGCGTGCGATACCTTTGCTCCTCGCGGAGGATCGCTTCCCGCGAAGCCTCGGAGATGAGATCGACCGCAATCGGATCGTCGAATATCCGCGGCTCGTCGAGCACTTGATGCACCGCGCGCAGAGCGGCCGTTTGCAGCATCGTCTGACTGGGTTGTCCGGCAATCATGCGTCCTCCATCAGCGCGCCTCCGACGCGGTCTCGTCGAAGATCGCACGCCATTTTTTTTGCTCGCTGTCGATGAACGCGGTGACTTCGGCCGGGGCCATCGGACGGACCGTCTGCCCGATCTGACGCAGCCGCTCCTGCAGGGCAGGCTGCGCCAGAACCGCGCGCAGATCGGCACTCACCTTGTCGATGATGTGCGCCGGGGTTCCCGCGGGCGCCAGCATCGGCGACCAGCTCAGCGCAACGAAATCGGGGAGCGTCTCGGCGACTGTCGGCAGATGCGGAAGGTGTGTTAGCCGCTCGGGCGCGGTTATGGCGAGGACCTTGACGGTGTCGTTCTCGAGCGCTCCGCTGAGCGCTCCGAACCCGTCGAACACAAGTCCGAGCCGGCCTCCCATGACGTCCTGCAGCGCCTGATTGCTTGCGCTGTAGGTGATGTATCTGAGCTGGATTCCCGCGCGCCGCTGAAACAGTTCGCTTGTCGCGTGAGGCAGCGTTCCGCGCCCGAGCGCCGCATACATGATGTCACCCGGCTTTTCCTTCGCACGCGCAATGAGCTCCGCCACCGAATTGATGCCGAGCGACGGCGCGACGGCGATGACAAGCGGGGCCTGTGCGACCATGCCGATGCGCGCGAAATCCCGATCGAGGTCGAACGGAAGCTTCGCGTGCCTGGCGGGGAGAACCGTGAATGTCGATGAACTGGGCATGTAGAGCGTATAGCCATCGGGCAGCGCACTGGCCGCTGCCTGCGCTGCGATGAGGCCACCGGCGCCGGGCCGGTTGAGGATGAGAACCTGTTGCCCCCAAAGCTGGCCCAGACGTTCGGCGATGATGCGCGCCAGCACGTCGGGTCCATTGCCCGCCGGCGCCTGGACGATGATCTTCACCGGCTGGGTCGGATAGCTCTCGGGTCCAGCCGCCAACGCGCCGCCGGCGCACGCGGCAAGCCCAAGCAACAGCGCGGATATGAACGACCTTCTTGATGACGCGAAGAGGGCAGGCCTCGCGCAAATGTTCAATGACGCGAACGGGGCAAGCCCGGCGCGCGGTGCCAGTCGGCGCATCTCGCTCTCCTTCAGCTGAAGGACCACCGCGGATCGGTTGAAGTGTGGCTCCGTCGGGATTAGGAGTAAAACTCTCGTTTCCTATCGAACCATAGGCATTTCCTTATGCCCAACATGCAGTGGGCGGAGCGCATCGGACGGCGGCTGAAGCTGCGCGACCTGCATGTGCTGTTTGCCGTCGTCGAAGCCGGGAGCATGGCGAAGGCGGCGCGCCGGCTTGCGGTCTCGCAGCCGGTTGTCTCGCAGGCGATCGCCGACCTTGAACACACGCTCGGTGTCCGGCTCGTGGATCGGCATCGCCGCGGTCTGGAGCCGACACTATATGGCCGCGCGCTCCTCAATCACGGACTGGTTGCATTCGATGCGCTGCGACAGGGCGTGAAGGAACTGGAATTTCTGGCCGATCCCGGCGTCGGCGAGCTGCAGATCGGCTGCCCTGAGTGGATCACGGCCGGGCTCCTGCCGGTGATCATCGACGACCTCGTCAAGCATCACCCGCGCCTTTCATTCCACGTGCAGAACACGATCCCCGCAACATCGGAATTCCGCGAGCTGCGGCAGCGGACGATCGATCTCGTGCTGGGCCGGATCGCCCATCCTTTCCGCGAAGACGACCTGCAGGCCGACGTCCTCTATCAGGAGCGCCTGTCGGTCGTCGCCGGCAAGAACAGTCCCTGGGCGCGGCGGCGCAAGCTCGACCTCGCCGACCTTGTCGACGAACGCTGGATTCTGCTGCCGCAAAACCAGTTGCCCGGATCACTCGTGGCCGACGCGTTTCGGGCTTGCGGGCTGAAGCCTCCGCAAGCCACTGTGTCCGCCTTTTCGATCCACATGCGCGACCGGTTGCTGGCAACCAACCGCTATGTGTCGGTGGTCCCGGATTCAGTCCTGCATTTCGCAGGCGACAGGCTGTCGTTCAAGCCATTGCCGGTGGAACTGCCGATTCATCCCCGGCCGGTCGCCATTGTCACGTTGCGAAATCGCACGCTGAGCCCGGTGGCACAGCTGTTCATCGACTGTGCGCGCAAGCTTACGAAATCGCTCGGTCACCCATCGAAGTGAAGTTGTAACGGATTCGGGTGGGGTATGGATCAAAGCCGACATTGGAACCTGCTCTCTGCCGTCCCGTGCATTCGCAACAGGCGACGCCGGCGAGGTGATTGATTGAGGCGGCGAGATCGCTCGGCGTCGTCGTACCCGCAATGCTTGCTCGGCCGGGGTGACGACGTGATCGAGTAAGGCGGGAGCGGGACACTGCGCGGCAATCGCGATACCGCTGCCCGCTGCTCTCCACTTCCGTGATCCGGTCAGCCGCAGCAAGTTGGACCTGTACAGGTGCCACACCTGCGCGGACCAACTTTGGCCCGCGAAAGGGGAGACCGTGTCGTAGCCCCGGCGTCGCTTCGCCGGCAGGTGTCGGGAAAGCTGCCGCACTCAGCCCGCGAGCGGCGCGCGCGATTTCAGCTCCGTCAGCGCGCGCCTTGCCGCCGCGGTCAGTTCGCTCAACCGGTGTTCACCGCTTTCGACCAGACCAATAAGGCGTTCGGCGACGAACTTGCGCGTCGCGTAGTTGTCCAGTTCGGGCGGCAGCGTCACGCACACCCGTTCCAGTGCCACCGACATGTCGGCTTTCACGCGTTCGTCCAGGATTTGCAGGCTGTCCGTCATACTCATGAGACCTCCCGTCTTGTTTCAGGTTTCAGCAGACGCTTGACGTCCGCATAGATGCGCAGTTTCGAGACTTCCATCAGGACCGATTGCCGTGGTCCGCCCGGCGGCAGCTTCGCCGCCTCGGCTTCACGCTCGGCGATGTATCGATCGAGATCCTCGACGGATCGATAGGTTGCCTTGGGAATTTTTTTCATGTTCAGGCCCTGCCGGTAGGCCTGAAACTAGGCGGGCGGTGAACCAACGGCATTAACGTAAGTTAGTAACCCGAGCGGAAAAAGCCGCAACTGTGCAACGCGAGCAAGGACAGCCACGGACCTCCGGTAGCGTTCTGCGCGTTTTTTGCATCGCAAAAGGCGAAACTGATGGTCACCGGATTTGCACACTCCAGGCTGATCACCCGCCTTCGCGCCATCGAGGTGGTGAGCGACCACGACGCCGACCTGATCGCGTCGCTGCCGATCGTGCTGCAGAACGTCGGCAACGGCCACGACGTCGTCCGCGACGGCGAGGTCACCGACCGCTGCTGCCTGCTGGTGGACGGATACCTGTACCGGCACAAGATCGAGGTGCAGGGCAAGCGGCAGATCGTCTCGTTCCATGTGCCCGGCGACGTCCCCGACCTGTACTCGCTGCATCTGCGGCCGCTGGATCACAACATCACCTCGCTCGGGCCGGCCGTGCTCGGCTTCATTCCGCATGCGCCGCTCAGGGAAGCGCTGGCGCGTTCGGCGGGCCTGACCGCCGTGCTGTGGCGGGAGACGCTGGTGGATGCCTCGATCTTCCGCGAGAGCCTCGTCAGCCTCAGCAAGCGCGACGCCATGGCGCGGATCGCGCACATGCTGTGCGAACTCCTGATGCGCCTGCGCGCGGTCGGCCTCGCCCGCGGCGACAGGTTCACGTTTCCGGCCTCGCAGGCCGATGTCGCCGACGCGACCGGCATGACGCCGGTCCATGCCAACCGGATGATCCAGCAGCTGCGCAGCATGAAACTGGTGGAGTGGGAGGGCGCCGACATCACCATCCTGAACCTTGCCGAGCTCTCCCGCGTGGCCGAATTCGACAGCCGCTATCTGCACCATCGCTGAGCACGCACAAGTGGACAGATGCCGCTGTGGAACGTTCGCCCCCCGCCGGAATTGCTTTCGATGCCCCGGTATTTTTTCCACGTGCACCATGGCGATGAGTCCTACACCGACGAGGTGGGGGACGAACTGGCCGACGATCATGCGGCCTGGCACGAGGCGACGGCATCCGCCGGCGAGTCGCTGAAGGACATCGACGGCAAGCTGCGGCCGGGCCGCGACTGGCGCATGGAGGTGACCGCCGACGGCCGCGGCCTGCTCTACGTGATCGAGGTCAGGGCGCACGCGAAGGCGGCGCTTCCCGGTTAGCGCAAAGGCGAGCGGAGTCGACGCCGTTCTTCGAACGGCTATAGGCCCTTCTCAATTGTCGCGGATCACATCCAGCGGCGCATCGATCGTGCAGGTCAGCCCGTCGGCGGCAAAATCCATAGTCACCGTCCCCGAAAGTTGCGCGGCCAGCGAGCGCTGGATCAGCACAGAGCCGAAGCCCGTGCGCGGCGGCGCGACGACGGGCGGGCCGCCGCGCTCCCGCCATTGCCAGCGCAGGCGGCCGTCGCCGGCGCTCCATGACACATCGACACGGCCTGCGGGGAGCGACAGCGCGCCGTATTTGACGGCGTTGGTGCAAAGCTCGTGCACGGCCATCGACAGCGCGACGGCGCTTTTCGGGCCGAGCTGCACCGGCGGGCCAACGGTGGAGACGCGCGCCTCGCCCTGCACCACATGCGGGCGGATGGGGGGCGCGATCACGTCGCGCAGGTCGGCGCTTTCAGCGCTGCGTTGCGTCAGCACCGCATGCGCGTTGCCGAGCGCGACCAGCCGCGCCTCGAACTTGCGCCGCACATCCGGATCGAGGTTGCTGGTGCCGAAGGTCTGCGAGGCGATCGACTGCACGATCGCCAGCGTGTTGCGGATGCGGTGGCCGAGTTCGGTGATCAGCAGGTCGCGCTGCGCCTCCGCCTTGCGGCGGTCGGTGGTGTCGCGGAACACGACGCCGATGCCGTCTTCGAGCGGAAACACGCGGAACGCCATCCAGCGGCCGGGGAAGACCACCGACTCCTCCTCGCCGCGGACTGCCTCGCGGCCGGCCATGGAGCGGATGAACAGCTGACCGAGGCTCGTCTCGCGCGCGCCGGGCAGCGCCTCCCACAGCACGCGGCCGAGCATCTCGCCGGGCGCACGGCCGAAGTGCAGCGACGCTTCGTTGTTGAACAGGATGATGCGCCAGTCGCGATCGACCGCGTAAAAGCCTTCGCCGATGCCATCCAGAATCGTTGTCAGCAGGGTCGCAGGCCCCACAGCATGTTCGGACGACTTCGGTTTGTCGGGATGCACGCGCGAACCTGTGGCAGCTTGGGCGTTGCGCGTCAAACGCGATCGGCCCGCCGGCAACCTTGCAGCACAACCGCAGCGATCGCCGCGCGACGTGCTTGCGCGCAAGTGTACAACAGTGAACACCCGCGCGCGATCACGGCGCGAAACTGCCGGCGGCAACCGCCGGCGCTGCGATGCGGATCAGGCCGGACGGCCGAAGCTAGTGTAGATGGCGGCAAAGATGACCGCGAGCGTGAACACGGCCAGCACGCCGAAGAACGGCAGCGGCGACGTGCGCTCGGCGTGTGGCGCCGGATGGCCGGCGGCGGGAGCGTGCTTCGGATCGGTAGCCATGGATGGGGGCCTCTGGGTGTAGTCCGGACGGGCAACAGACGCGAGGCTGGATTATTACGTTCCGGCCACGGCTGGCAAGGCCGGAAGCCGGCAGGGACGACCGGAAAAGCCGGCACCGCACAGGAATGCCCCGCACCCGGTCCGGGGCGAGGCATCCTGGACAGCGGTGTTACTTCGTCAGCTGGGCGGCGGTGGCCGGCTTCTTGTGCAGCTGTTCGCCGCAATCGTTTTTCACGCGGTAGCTGCTCGGCTCGGGCAGGATCTTCGCATCGGTGAAACGCTTGATCGCCTGCTCTGACGCAGCGGTAACGCCGACGTCCTGGCTGATGCGGTAGGAATCGAGCGCACGGAAGGCGACGAGCTTGAGCTGGCTGTCGGGCGCGTTCAGGTAGTAATCCTGGCACATGAGCGATGCGCTGGCGTTGTTGGCGGCTTCGGTCATCTGCTCGGTGGTGGCCTTGACGTTGCTGTCGAGCATGTAGCCCGGCCAGAACTGGCCGCCGATCGCGGCCACGAGAAATCCAAGCGCAGCGCCTTGCAGCAGAACCTTGATCTTCTCGGACTGAGCTCCAGATACGTTCATGCGGGGGTCCCCTTCATGCAGGGAAAATATTCCCCCACTGTCGGACCGTAGCACCGAAGCTTGCGGATAGGTGGGAAATCGACGGGACGGCGTGTCCTCTCCCCTGCGGCATGGCGACCGCAGAGGCGAATGGGACAGCCTCACTGAGCTATGTGGGGGAACGGCAGGTGCCCGCCTCGCGTTGGACGTCGATGAAACAGCTCGCCCTGCCGCTAGCACGACGAAACCCGCCGTGGGCACTAAACACTGACCGGCGCAAACTGTCCCGGGCGCGAACCGCCGGCAAGCCCGGGAGTTCGGGCGTGTACGAATATCAGTATGAGTTCGATGCCAGTGGCCGGCGTGTATTGGCTGGTTTGACCCATGACGAGACGACCGAGTTCGAGTCTCTCGAAGCGGAGTTGCCGATGCACGCTGCCCAGCTGCGATGGCTTGAACTGTTCAACCGGCACGAACGCGCACGGTCGCAAGCGGCCGCCTAGCCTCCGCCACCGCGAGGTTTTCCCGCTCACGCGATGGTCGCGCCTGCTCCAGGGAGTTTCCGGGCTGGTCAGGCGGGATTCAATCGGAAGGCTCCTCAGGCCGGGATCACCGAATTGCGACGATGGACCCGTTCAGCACGGTCGCAAACGCCACCCAGGCGGCATAGGGAACGAACAGTAGTGTGGCGATGCGATTCCTGCTGATCGCCATGAATGCGCCAATCGAAATCAGCAGCAGCACAATGATTGCGAGCGCCAGCCCGGTCGCTTGGCCGATGAAGAAAACCGGTGGCCACAGGAAGTTCAGCGCCAGTTGCGCCCACCAGCACACCATCGCCCTCCCCCGGCCGTCGTCACGCCATGTGCGCCAGCCCGCGATTGCAATCATGATGTAGAGCACCGTCCAGACAGGTGCGAACAGCCATCCCGGAGGTGTAAAAGCGGGCTTCCTCAGTTGCGCGTACCAGGCGCCGGGAGCGGTCAGGTAGCCGATCGCCAGGCCGCCGCCGACCACCAGAACAAGGAACAAGCAGAGCGCAACGGGCGGATATCGTCTCATGCTGCGCGCATCCGTCTCAGGTATTCATCGCGTCGCGCTCCCGGTCGCGAATTTCCTCGATCTGTTCTGGCTCCCGCTCGTCAATCTGCGCAAGATCGGTGCGCGCGTCTTTCGTGACCTTGAGCAGCTCATCCAGTTTTGCGTGAACGGCGAGAGTGTCGCGCCGGTCGGCCCGCTGGATGAACAGCGTCATGCACCAGATGATGAGGGTGGTGACTGCGATCCAGTCAAAGCTCTCTCGGGCAAGGACGAACCACACGACGCCATACGCGAAAACGACGAGGAAAGCCGCCGGGTGGCTCGTCAGGTTTCCGAGCGCGGTGGTCCAGTGGGCCGGCGATACCGTGTCGCCATCCTTCATGGGGGCGACGCCCGATCGGCCGTCAGGCGCACGACATTTGCTGCGACAACCCTGCGATAGTTGTCCATGATCAGCGATGGATGGCCTCCAAGTGTGAGAATTCGATTGGCTTCCTCGAGCGCGTCGAGCTTTTCCGTGACCATCAGAAACATCTCGGCCGGTGTGCCCTTGCCGAAGGCGATCATCCGCAGGCGCATCTCCATCACCCTTGCCGTGTCGACGGCGAGCATCATCGCTGAATGCCAAAAAAACATCGGTTTCCCCTCGCAGCGAATGCTGCACAGCCTAACCGTCTCAACGCCGGGTTCGTTCCACGGCTGCCCAGCACGGCGGGTGCGCGCCGGACGGCTCGGCCGGCGATCGCCGCGACCTGCTTGGGAAAGTCCTTGCGGCCGGCATTCGGCAGGCCGGCGCCTTGCGCAAAGGCGACAGGTTTGCCGGCCCCTCGGGGCGACGGCTTCCTCTCCGCAGCGTTCTGGGCGTCATCACGACAACTGACGGGCAGGCCGCCAACTGAGGCGGCCTTGCGGCACAGGCAGCTGAAGGGAGGGTCAAGACGCTGCGACGGGAACATTTTCCGTCGTTCAAATAAAGCGGAATTTCGCCGCGCAATTCACGATGGCTTAAGGCGCGACGTGGGAGCTTGTTGCGGGGCCTTTGGAGGTGTGTATGAAAGTGATCATTCAACGATTTATTCGCGACGAATCCGGTGCGACGGCGATCGAGTATGCCTTGATCGCAGCCGGCATCGGCATTGCGATCATAGCCTCCGTCAACGCTCTCGGCACGGCGATCAGTTCGAAGTTCAATTTCATCAAGGGCAAGCTGTAGGACACAGGGGCCGCGCGCGGCAGCTAATAGTCGGTCACAAATCGCCGCGTCCCCAGCGCCTTCTCGCGACGCTCCTTGATCGTGAGAAACCTCAGACCCAGCGTCTTGGCCCGGGTTCTTACCGCGGGCTCGCTTCGCTTGAAGCGCACGGCGGCGGTTGCGACCGAGCCACCGGCTGCGATGTGACGGCGCAACCGTTCGGTATCCTCGTCGCTCCATTGATCGCTGCGGCTCATGCTTCAACGAACGCAGACATATGCCCCGGGTTCCGCAGCCCGTATCGCAACCTTCTCGCCTGACCCGGCGTTTGTCCTGCGTCAAGCCACGAGGAGGCCGGCATGCAGAGCCACGAGAACGATCCGTCCGCGCTGATGTTCAGTTGTGAAGAGTGCGGCCATTGGCCGATGGCGCTTCAGGCCGAAGACCCGATGCGGTACGAGGCGCGCTTCGCCTGCCCGCAATGCCGCGCGCATGCGCAATTCAGTACGCGGCGGGTTGTCTCGCCCTTGCGCGACAGAGCCGCGACAGGCATTCGGACCGGCTAGCCGGCACAGACGACGCTGCCGGTGTTTCGGTTATGCCGGCAGGGAGCAACGGGAGTACGCGCCACGGTGCAGCGCGGATGAACAGTGCGCGAGCGGACGGCGCCAGGCGCGCTGCGAACCGGCTCTTCCTCTTCCAACAACTAATTGCGAAAGTCCTTTCGGCCGGCATTCGGCAATCGCGGTGGCATGCGCATCCGCGAAAAGCTCTCGGGCTTCTCCGGAAAAGTGAAGTCGTGAAAAAGGGCCAGCACTCACCTGAGGCGGCCTAGCTAGCCTTGAGCAGTTTTTCCAACGCATCCAGAAGAAGCCTGTCTGTGTAGGGCTTCGCCACGAAATCGCCGTTCTCAACAAACAGCGCCTTGAGGCCGTCGGTTAGCTCCCGGCCGCTCGTGTAGAGGACTGGCGTACCGGGCCGCTTCTCCAGCACCAGTTTGGCACCTTCGATTCCTGCGTCGTGATCTTCATGCAGTGTAAGGTCAGTGAACAAGACGTCGAACCTGGTATCCGTCTCCACGATGCCTTGCACTTCGAGTAAAGAGCTTGCGCTAAGTGTGCGGTCTGCAAAACAGATTCCGCGAGGACGAGAAGCATGGCTTCATCCTCGACGATCAGCACCGTTGTCATTCTTGAGTGTCTCCCTGCCGGGCAGACAATCCGCTATCAACAGTGGTGTTCCTCCGAAATGTGCACTTTCGTACAAATTTGAATCAGGACACGTGCGGATTCAACTTGGGACAACTCGGCCTTAAACAGGCCAGCTCATCGTCTATGAGAACAAAGGACGAACAAGAGTCAAGCGGCGGGTGCGGCCGTAATTGGATATTAAGCCGGGAGCCTGAGGCTACCTCTCATGATGGACGATCGGATCAAGGTACTCTGCTCGCGTTGCAAGACTCCGTTCCGTGAGAGGCTCAGCAACGTACGCAACGGATCTCAAACCCAGTGCCCAAGGTGCTTCAAGGCCATCACGTTCGACAGTGACTCCCAGGACCCCGGCATCATGCGGGCCATGCGGGACGCCAGGCGTTTGCGAACCGGCTACGTGCCCCCGTCAAAGGACGAACCCGCGTTCTGAGTTCGCCGGCAGCTGACCGGCTGGCGGGCATTATCCGGCATCTTCTTTCTCGCCGCTGGCGACGATTTTCAACGACCCGTCCGGCAATGGTCGCTGAAGCCTTGCCGCTTGCGGCCAGTCCGCGGACATCCACAGATCGAACTCATCCCTTGTCGTCAGGATCACCGGCATCGCCTTCGGATGCACCTTCGCCACTTCCGTATTCGGCTGCGTGGTGAGGAAGCCGAACACATCCGTCGTCACCTCGCCTTCCCTCGCCTTGCGCACCGACGTCCAGTTGGTCCAGATGCCGGCGAAGGCCATCAGCGGCCGGCTGGCATCGGCGGCAAACCACGTCTGCACCTTTTTGCCGTCGACGGTGTCGAACTCGGCGAACGACGTGAATGGCACGAGGCAACGACTCTCGGGGCCGAGCCATTTCTTCCAGTGCGCGCTCGAGGTGTTGCGGATGTTGGTGACGCCTGAGTCCGGCTCCAGTCGCAAAAGCTCCTTGAAGTCGACCTGCTTGCCCTTGGCTTCTATTTTTTGCGCCCGCTTCTTCGTCGCATCCATCATCGCACGCTGCGACGTCGGCATGCCCCAGCGCATCATCGCGATCTCGCGCTCGCCGCCGGCGTTGCGAACGACCGGCGCGGAGTAGTCCGGAAAGATGCCCGGCAGGCTCGGCACGTTGCCCGCGCTGTTGCGCCCGCCGAACAGCTGGCGGATCGCGTCAATGTTCCTGGTCATGGAATAGATGTTGCACACCGGCTCGTTTTATTGGCCTGGCGGAGCGAGATCAATCGCGGTGCTGGAACAACCGGCAGCACGCCCGGTTATTTGCCGATTGGAGGACCGTATGGCCAAGAAAGCGAACAAGAAAGCGAAGAAGTCGATCCGGCGAAGCATGGACCGCAAGCTGGTTGCCGGACGGCAAAGATACGAGACCGATTACGAAGCGCGGAAGACCGGCAAGTCCCGCGGGGCGGTCAAGAAGGCTGTCAAGAAAGTCGGCAACAGCCGCAAGAAAGTGCGCAAGGCTCTCTCGCGCTAACGCGTTTGCCGGTAGCTGCCCGTCAGGACGCCTTGCGCGTCTTCACCTGCTTCTTCGCACGGGCGGGTTTTGCCGCCGGCGCGGCGGTTTTGCGGCCCTTGATGCTTTGCCGAAGAGCATCCATCAGGTCTACGACGTTCGATGCTTTCGGACGATCGAGCTTCGCGATCGGCCGGCCGGCCTGTTTCTGGTTCAGGATCTCCGTCAGCGCGGCTTCGTAGCGGTCCTCGAAATTTGACGGATCGAAGTGGCCCGATTTCTGATCGACGATGTGCTTTGCGAGGTCCAGCATGTCCTTCGTGATCTTCACGTCCTGGATGCCGTCGAAGTACTCCGCCGGATCGCGCACCTCGTAAGGATAGCGCAACAGCAGGCCCATCAGCCCGTTATCGCGCGGCTCCAGAGCGATGACGTGCTCCCGGTTGGTCAGCACCAGCCGGCCCAGCGCGACCTTGCTGGTCGCCTTGATCGTCTCGCGGATCACCGCATAGGCATCGTGTCCAACCTTGCCATCCGGGACGATGTAATATGGCCGGGAGATATAGAGCTCGTCGATCTCGCTACGGGGCACGAACTGGTCGATGTCGATTGTCCGCGTCGACTCCAGCGCAATATTCTCGAGTTCGTCCTTCTCGAAGGTGATGTAGGCCTCGGTATCGACCTTGTAGCCCTTGATGATGTCTTCATTCTCGACATCTTCGCCGGTCTCGGCGTCCACCTTGACGTATTTGATGCGATGGCCGGTCTTCCGGTTGATCTGGTTGAAGCTGATCTTTTCCGCTTCCGACGTGGCCGGAAACAACGCGATGGGACACGTCACCAGTGACAGCCGCAAGTAACCCTTCCAGTTTGCCCGTGGCGCCATACCCAACTCCCGTTACGCGTGATGTGGATCAAGCGGGGAGCGCGCCCTAAGGTTCCACCTTATCGGCAATCCGGGCAGGTCTCCCCGACAGCGCCCAATACGTCATGCACCGCGGCGACGGCATCTGTGGGCGAACAACCCGGGAAGGGTTCCTCGCGCGCGGTATCATACGCACGCTGCCTCGCGTCCGGATCGCCGCGGCACTGCATGTAGCCGTGGTCGTCGCACTCCTTGATCGCGCCGGCGGCCAGCAGCACGCCGATCGCCCAGCCTTCGAGCCTCCTGTAGGCCGGCCGCTTCTGCTTCAGCTTCAACATTGCAAGCACTCCATCCCGACGCCGATATGGGAATCCGCGCCTCGATGCGCCGCTGCTGCTAGCACAGGTCAGGGATTCGAGATTGTGACAGCTGGGGCGTCTCCACTTGTTCCGTGGGCGTGTTTCTTGCCCCGCCCCCGCGCGATCCCGCACCGGCAATCCATTCGGCATACGGCGTGTTGCGCGCCATGTGACGGTTGTAGTCCGGCGCACCGTCGCTCCACCAGACATCGCCGCGTTCGCCCAGCGCTCGCTTGCAGCGGTCGACATCGGCTCGCGCCACCTTCGCAGCGAAGCCATCGCGCGTGCGCTGCGCACTGCGGATCGCGCGGCGTGCCCGCATCAAGTCCTCGGTCAGCCGTGTGCGCTCCGCCGGGTCGAGACCGGGGTTCGTCATTCGCCACAGGCGTCCGCGAACCGCGAAGTATCTGCCGTCAGGTGTCACCGGATAACGCATGGACGTTGGTCTTGGGCATTCGCCGCGGCGCGGCAATCTTCATCGACTCGAACGCATGTGTCCGGAGTTTGGTTTCAAACAACAATCAGTCCTGGAACGTCGCGTTTGCCGACCAGTTATACCCGCCTGACATTCGGCATCGGAGACGCGTCATGAAGGGCCTGATTGTGTCACTGCTCGCGACCGGCGCGCTCTGCGCCGCAACACCGTCTGCAGCGGCCTCATCGCCTGCCAGGTCGCAAACGGCCGTCGTAGCGGCGCACCAGGACGTCGACCTGAGCTCGCGCCACCGGCATTGGCGGCGTGCGCATTATTACCGCGGCTTCGCGCCCCGGCCGTATCGATATGGTTACAGCCCCGTGGTCTACCCGCGCCCCTACTACGGCTATCGCACCTACCGTCCGTATCACTATGGCCCGTACGCGTGGGGTCCCGGGCCGTTCCGCGGATACGGATACCGCGCGCCATGGTCCGGACACCTGCTCGGGATCGGCTACGGCTGGTGATGCCGCTGGCTCAAGGGCGTAGATGGGTTAACGTACGGACTGACGGTCAAGCCGCCCCTCTCGATGCTGCCGGTGGCGGACGCCGAATTCTCGTCGACAACGATACAATGAGCGTTCGCAGCGCAAGCACGGCGGGCGAAATTTCACCGTGTCGCCAGACGAGTGGCGTCACAATGCTGGCCTGAGCCTTCGGGATCGGATGCCGGAGCACTTGTGTAGCCGGCATCGTGTCCAGCACCGACTCGGGCACCAGCGCGAGTCCTGTGCCGGAAGAAACGCACGCGACGATGGCATGGTAGGAATTGACTTCGAGAACACGCAGGGTCGCCAGACTCTTCCGCCCGAGCCAGCGTTGCAGGACGCGGCGATATGCACACCCTTCCGGAAACGTGATGAGTGAGGCGCCTTCCGCGTCACGGGCACGCCTGATCGGCGGATGATCGGAACTGGAAATCAGGATCAGTCGTTCGGGAAAGACCGGGGTATGCTCCAGGCCGCGCGCAGCCGGAGGCTCGGCAGTGAAGGCGGCGTCCAATCGCCGATCGGCCACCTTGTTCATGAGATCATCGTTGGTGCCCGTCGTCAGTTCCAGACGGACCTCCGGGTAGCGGCGATGAAACTCCGCCAGCAGGCGCGGCAGGGCTTGCGGCCGTGCTATCGAGCGCCCCCAGCTTCAGCGAACCCTGCGGCATCACACCCGACACGACAGCGCGTGCCTCATCGGAGAGCCGGACGATCCGCTCGGCATAGCCGCACAGCAACTGGCCCGCAGGCGAGAGATGAAGACGCTGTCGGTCGCGATGAAACAGCTTCACGCCCAGCGCTGCTTCCAGTTGCTGGATTCGCGTGGAGACGCTCGACGGCACGCGATGCAGCTTGTGCGCAGCTTTCGTGATACCGCCTTCGTCCACGACGGTCTTGAACACTTTGAGATCGACAAGATCCATTGCGACAGTCCGTTCTCATTCAAAGAACAACTTGTTCTTGGTTATGCTGCTGCATTGAACAATTTATAGGCCTAGTCTGGCGGCACGAACAGCATGATGCCGAGCCTTCCGCGACCGTGGCGGGCAACACCGGGCTCCTCGGAAAAGCAGGGAAATCGCATGACAGGCCTACGTGCTCAATGCCTCGAACGAACGCGAAGCTTTTGTTCGGATTACAATCTACGCATGCCCATTCTTCTGGCTCCGATGGCCGGAGCGTCTCCAGCGTCGTTGTCGATCGCGGTGGCGAACGCCGGCGGCCTGGGCGCGTGCGGCGCGCTTCTGATGGCCCCCGCCGCTATCAAGGCGTGGGCTTCGGAAGTGCGGGCTGCAAGCAATGGCGGGTTTCAGCTCAACCTCTGGATTCCTGATCCCGGGCCCCGGCGGGATGAAGCCGCCGAAAGCGCTGTGCGCTCCTTCCTCGCCAAATGGGGACCGGAGGTAGATGCCTCGGCGGGAGATGCGACACCGCCCGACTTCGATGCGCAGTGCGAAGCAATGCTTGAAGCCGGTCCGGCGATTGTCTCGTCCATCATGGGCTTGTACCCGCCAGCCTTCGTTACGCGCTTGAAGGAGGCCGGCATCCGCTGGTTTGCAAATGTCACGACCGTGACCGAAGCGAAAGCAGCAGAGGCCGCAGGAGCTGATGTGATCGTCGCGCAGGGCATGGAAGCGGGCGGCCATCGTGGCGCCTTCGATGCGACACAGGCCGAGCTGCGAATGGTCGGCCTGTTTGCGCTTCTGCCCGCTGTCGTCGACGCAGTGAAAATTCCCGTTATCGCGAGCGGCGGAATCGGCGATGCACGCGGAGTTGCCGCGGCTCTTGTGCTCGGTGCATCGGCGGCGCAAATCGGCACCGGCTTTTTGCGCTCACCCGAGGCGCGCCTTCCGACAGCCTGGGCTGATGGCATTGGCAA